>Ga0180222_1000188_pt1 | contig 108557 bp, 89 predicted proteins | sample eDN5th37CKraftOP_FD_151336 | JGI IMG/M metagenome (GOLD analysis project Ga0180222, IMG submission 151336) | Enriched Organic Plus compost microbial communities from Emeryville, California, USA - eDNA 5th pass 37_C Kraft OP (version 2) (version 2) ... | reverse complement strand
CAACTACGAGATCCGCCTGGGCACGCCGTTCAAGGACTTGCTCGAGATGGCCGGCGGCGTGCGCGGCGGGCGCAAGCTCAAGGCGGTGATCCCGGGCGGCTCGTCGATGCCGGTGCTGCCGGGCGAGACGATGATGCAGCTGACGATGGACTACGACGCGATCCAGAAGGCCGGCTCCGGCCTCGGCTCCGGCGCGGTCATCGTCATGGACGAGACCACCTGCATGGTGCGCGCGTGCCGGCGCATCAGCCAGTTCTACTTCAAGGAATCCTGCGGCCAGTGCACGCCCTGCCGCGAGGGCACCGGCTGGATGTACCGCATGCTGACGCGCATCGTCGAGGGCCGGGCCGACCTGTCCGACCTGGACATGCTCCGCCAGGCCGCCGGCCAGATCGAAGGCCACACGATCTGCGCGTTCGGCGAGGCCGCGGCATGGCCGGTGCAGGGTTTCCTGCGCCACTACTGGCACGAGTTCGAATACTTCATCAAGAACGGCCGCTCGATCGTGGACGCGCGGCTGGAGGTTGCAGCATGAACGTGGCGAATCGATTCGCGCGTCGGGAATCGGGAATCGGGAATCGGGAATCGGCAAAGTCTGAGCTTTCGCTTTCTCCATTCCCCATTCCCCATTCCCCATTCCCGGCTCCGGCAGGAGCCAGAGCATGAGCGCCCAGCCCGCAGCGCCCGGCGTTCCGCCGGACCACGTCACCATCGAGATCGACGGGCGCGCGCTCGTCGTGCCGAAGGGGTCGATGATCATCCAGGCCGCCGACAAGGCCGGCATCCCGATCCCGCGCTTCTGCTACCACGAGAAGCTGCCGATCGCCGCGAACTGCCGCATGTGCATGGTCGAGGTGGAGATGGGCGGCAAGCCCATGCCCAAGCCGCAGCCGGCCTGCGCGACGCCGGTCGCCGACGGCATGAAGGTGCAGACGCAGTCGCAGCGCGCGTTGTCCGCGCAGCGCAACGTCATGGAGTTCCTGCTGATCAACCATCCGCTGGACTGCCCGATCTGCGACCAGGGCGGCGAGTGCGAGCTGCAGGACCTCTCGGTCGGCTACGGCCGTTCGGTCAGCCGCTTCGCCGAGCGCAAGCGCACGATTCCGGACGAGGACCTGGGGCCGCTGGTCGAGACCGAGATGACGCGCTGCATCCAGTGCACGCGCTGCATCCGCGTGATGGCCGAGGTCGCCGGCACCTACGAGCTCGGCGGCATGGAGCGCGGCGAGCGCCTGCAGATCGGCACGTACGTCGGCAAGCCGCTGATGAGCGAGCTGTCCGGCAACGTCATCGACGTGTGCCCGGTCGGCGCGCTGACGAACAAGCCGTTCCGCTTCAAGGCGCGCGCCTGGGAGCTGATCGCGCGCGACTCGATCGGCTACCACGACGCGCTCGGCTCGAACCTCTGGCTGCACACGCGCCGCGGCGAGGTGCTGCGCGCGGTGCCGCGCGACGACGAGGCGATCAACGAGTGCTGGCTGTCCGACCGCGACCGCTACTCGAACGACGCGCTGCGCGCGCCCGACCGCGCGCTCAAGCCGATGATCCGGCGCAACGGCGAGCTGGTCGAGACCGGCTGGACCGAGGCGCTGGCGTTCGTCGCCGACCACCTGCGCCAGGCCGGCGGCGACGTCGGCGCGCTGGTGGCGCCGCTCACCTCGAACGAGGAAGGCCATCTGCTCGCCGCGCTGCTGCGCGGCCTGGGCAGCGACGACATCGACCACCGCCTGCGCACGCTCGACTTCGCCGACGCGCCGGTGGCCGAACCGTTCGAGATGCCGTTCGCCGAGATCGAGAAGGCGAACGCGATCCTGCTGGTCGGCTGCAATCCGCGCCACGAGGTGCCGCTGCTGAACCATCGCCTGCGCAAGGCGGTCAGGCGCGGCGCACGCGTGTACGCGCTCAATCCGCTGGATTTCGACCTCACGTTCGAGCCGGCCGGCAAGATCGTCGCCGCGCCGCAGGCGCTCGTCGACGCGCTGCTGGGCCTGGCCAAGGCGGCCAACGACGCGGGCCACCTGCCGCAATCCTCGGCGCTCGCGCAGGCGATCGCCGGGCTCACTGCCGACGCCGATGCACAGGCCTGGATCAAGGCGCTGGGCGATGCCGGCGCGTCGGTGGTGATCTTCGGCGAGGCCGCCGCGCAGCATCCGGCCGCCTCGTGGCTGCGCGCCGCGGCGCGCTTCGTCGCGCGCGCGACCGGTTCGGCGTACGACGAGATCCCCTCCGGCGCCAACGCGGTCGGCCTCGCCCGCGCCGGCGTGCTGCCGCGCCGCGGCGGCCGCGACGCGGCCGCGATGCTGGCCAGGCCGCCGAAGCACCTCGTCGTCTACCAGGCCGGCTCGCAGGACACCGCGACGCCGGACGCGTTCGACCGCGCGCGCAGCGCGGCCGGCTTCTACGTGCACATCGGCGCCTACGCCTGCGAAGGCGTGCGCCGCAGCGCGCACGCCGTGCTGCCGATCGGCCTTCCGCCGGAGATCGACGGCTGCTACACGAACCTCGACGGCCGCGTGCAGTCCGTCGCCGCCGCCGCCCGGCTGCCGGGCGAGGCGCGCCCGGGCTGGAAGGTGCTGCGCGCGCTCGGCTCGGCGCTGTCGCTGGACGGCTTCGACTTCGTCGAGATCGACGAGGTGCGTGCGCGCATGGACATGCAGGCGCCGGCCGAGGCGCCGCGCGCCGACGCGCTCGCCGTGCGCCCGCAGGCGCAGGGCAGGGGGCTCGTGCGCGTCGCCACCACGCCGATCTACGCCGCCGACGCCGTGGTGCGGCGCTCGCCGGCGCTGCAGGCGCATCCGCTGGCGCGCTCCGCCTGCGTCGCGCTGCATCCGGAAGAAGCGCTCGCGCTCGGCCTCGGCCACGGCGCGCGCGCGCGCGTGAACGGCGTCGAGCTGCCGGTGGAGATCTCCGCGCGCGTGCCGCGCGGAGCGGCCTGGATCGAATCGTCCGCCGCGGCCAGGACGCTGCCGCCGTACGGCGCCGCTCTCGACATCGCGAAGGTGTGACGACGACATGAGCTCGATCATCGCCGCCTACACCTGGTTCACCACGACGTTCCCGACGCTGTCGATGGCGCTCGGCCTGTTCCTGTTCCCGCTGCTGCCGCTGATCATCGCGGTGGCGATGTACGTGTACTGGGAGCGCAAGGTCATCGGCTGGATGCACGTGCGCATGGGACCGAACAAAGTCGGCCCGCTCGGCCTGTTCCAGACCTTCGCCGACGTCTTCAAGCTGCTGCTGAAGGAAGTCATCTACCCGGCCAACGCGAACAAGAAGCTGTTCCTGCTCGCGCCGCTGTGGGCGCTGATCCCGGCGTTCACGGCCTGGGCGGTGGTACCGATCGGCCCGCACGTGGCGTGGTCGGACGCGAACGCCGGCCTTTTGTTCCTGCTCGCGATGACCTCGATGGGCGTGTACGGCATCATCCTGGCCGGCTGGGCGTCGAATTCGCGCTACGCGCTGCTCGGCGCGATGCGCTCGGCGGCGCAGGTCGTCAGCTACGAGATCGCGATGGGCTTCTCGCTGGTCAGCGTTCTGATCCTGGCCGGCAGCCTGAACCTGTCGGAGATCGTGCAGGCGCAGGCCGGCGCCAAGGGCCTGCTGGACTGGTTCTGGCTGCCGCTGCTGCCGATGTTCGTCATCTACTTCGTGTCCGGCGTCGCCGAGACGAACCGCGCGCCGTTCGACGTCGCCGAAGGCGAGTCGGAGATCGTCGCCGGCTTCCACGTCGAGTACTCGGGCGCGCCGTTCGCGGTGTTCTTCCTGACCGAATACGCGAACATGATCCTGGTGTCGTTCCTGGCGCCGGTCCTGTTCCTCGGCGGCTGGCTGTCGCCGTTCCCGGCCTCGTGGGGCGTGCTCGGCGCGCCGGGCTGGTGGTGGATGGCGGCCAAGGCGTTCTTCTTCGCGACCGCGTACATCTGGTTCCGCGCGAGCTTCCCGCGCTACCGCTACGACCAGATCATGCGGCTCGGCTGGAAGGTCTTCATTCCGATCACGATCGTGTGGGTGTTCGTGGCCGGCTGCATGAAGTATTTCGGCTGGGTCACGGCGGGCGCCTGAGGCAGGATCGGCAATGAATCGAGTCGCGAACTATTTCAAGAGCCTGCTGCTGCTGGAGCTGTTCTCCGGCCTGTGGCTCACGTTCAAATACCTCGGGCGCCCGAAGTACACGGTGCGCTATCCGATGGAGCACATCCCCAAGTCGAACCGCTTCCGCGGGCTGCACGCGCTGCGCCGCTATCCGAACGGCGAGGAGCGCTGCATCGCCTGCAAGCTGTGCGAGGCGGTGTGCCCGGCGCTGGCGATCACGATCGACTCGGCGCCGCGCGAGGACGGCACGCGCCGCACCACGCGCTACGACATCGATCTGTTCAAGTGCATCTACTGCGGCTTCTGCGAGGAGAGCTGCCCGGTCGATTCGATCGTGGAGACCTCGATCCACGAATACCACTTCGAGCGCCGCGGCGAGAACGTCGTGACCAAGCCGCAGCTGCTCGCCATCGGCGACCGCTTCGAGAAGGACATCGCGGCGGCCCGCGCGCAGGACGCGGCGTACCGATGAGCCTGCGCATGAACGTCGTTGCTTTCCCTGCTCCCGCGCGCGGGAGCAGGTGGCCCGAAAGGCCGGATGAGGGGCGCCGGAGCGAACCGCTCGCGCGAGCCGCCCTCAGCCCGGCCCTCTCCCGCGGGGAGAGGGAGGAACGAGGATTGGCTGCATGAGCTTCCAACTGATCTGCTTCTACGCGTTCGCCGCGGTCACGGTCGCCGCCGCGCTGACCGTGATCTCGGTGCGCAATCCCGTGCACGCCGCGCTCAGCCTCGTGCTGACGTTCTTCTCGACCGCGTGCACCTGGCTGCTGGCCGACGCCGAGTTCCTCGCCATCGCGCTGGTGCTGGTCTACGTCGGCGCGGTGATGGTGCTGTTCCTGTTCGTCGTCATGATGCTCGATCTCGACCTCGATCCGCTGCGCGAAGGCTTCGTGCGGGCGCTGCCGGTGGGCCTGGCCGTCGCCGTCCTGATGCTGGTCGAGATGCTCGCGCTGATCGGCGTGCGCACGATGCAGCTCGCGCCGCCGGCCGATCCGGCCGCGGCCGCGGGCCTGTCGAACACGGCCTGGCTCGCCACCGCGCTGTTCAGCCAGTTCCTGCTGCCGTTCGAGGTGGCCGCGCTGATCCTGACCGTCGCGATCATCGCGGCGATCCCGCTGACGCTGCGCCGCCGCGCCGGCCTCAAGACGCAGGATCCGTCCAGGCAGGTGCGCGTCGCCGCGCGCGACCGCGTGCGCATCGTCAAGATGGCGGCCGAGAAGCCCGCCCCGCAGCCGGAGACGCCCGCGCCATGATCACGCTCGCCCATTTCCTCACGCTCGGCGCGGTCCTGTTCTGCATCGCGGTCGCCGGCATCTTCATCAACCGCAAGAACGTCATCACGCTGCTGATGGCGATCGAGCTGATGCTGCTCGCGGTCAACACGAACTTCGTCGCGTTCTCGCGCTACCTCGGCGATCCGTCGGGGCAGGTGTTCGTGTTCTTCATCCTCACCGTCGCGGCCGCCGAGTCCGCGATCGGGCTCGCGATCCTGGTCGTGCTGTTCCGCAACCGCGCCACGATCAACGTGACCGAAATCGATTCGATGAAGGGCTGACGCGATGCTGCTCTCCAAGACCCTGCTGCTGACGATCGTCCTCGCCCCGCTGTTCGGCGCGATCGTCGCCGGCCTGTTCCGCAACGTCGTCGGCCGCGCCGGCGCCGCCGCGGTCACGATCGCCGGCGTCGCGCTGTCGTGCGCGCTGTCGTTCTACGTGCTCTACCAGCTCGTCTGGGGCGGCGCCGCGGTGTTCAACCAGAACCTCTACACCTGGTTCCAGGTCGGCCAGTTCGGCGCGCACGTCGGCTTCCTCGTCGACCGGCTGACCGCGATGATGATGGTGGTCGTGACGTTCGTGTCGCTGATGGTGCACGTCTACACCATCGGCTACATGGCCGACGACGACGGCTTCCAGCGCTTCTTCAGCTACATCGCGCTGTTCACGTTCTCGATGCTGATGCTCGTCATGAGCAACAACTTCCTGCAGCTGTTCTTCGGCTGGGAAGCGGTCGGCCTCGTGTCCTACCTGCTGATCGGCTTCTGGTTCAAGCGGCCGAGCGCGATCTTCGCGAACCTGAAGGCGTTCCTCGTCAACCGCGTGGGCGACTTCGGCTTCCTGCTCGGCATCGCCGGCGTGCTGCTGTGGTTCGGCTCGCTGGATTACGCGCAGGTGTTCCAGAACACGCTCAACGGCCCGGCCGGCGTGAAGACGGTGGAGATCTTCGCCGGCCATCCGTGGTCGGTCGCGACGATCGTCTGCATCTGCCTGTTCATCGGCGCGATGGGCAAGTCGGCGCAGGTGCCGCTGCACGTCTGGCTGCCGGACTCGATGGAAGGCCCGACGCCGATCTCCGCGCTGATCCACGCGGCGACGATGGTCACCGCCGGCATCTTCATGGTCGCGCGCATGTCGCCGCTGTTCGAGCTCAGCGAGGCCGCGCTGTCGTTCGTGCTGGTCATCGGCGCGACCACGGCGCTGTTCACCGGCCTGATCGGCATCGTGCAGAACGACATCAAGCGCGTCGTCGCGTACTCGACGCTGTCGCAGCTCGGCTACATGACCGTCGCGCTCGGCGTGTCGGCCTACGCCGGCGGCGTCTACCACCTGATGACGCATGCGTTCTTCAAGGCGCTGCTGTTCCTCGGCGCCGGCTCGGTCATCGTCGCGATGCACCACGAGCAGGACATGCGCTACATGGGCGGCCTGCGCAAGTACATGCCGGTCACCTGGCTCACGATGTGGCTGGGCTCGCTGGCGCTGGCCGGCGCGCCGGGCTTCGCCGGCTTCTTCTCCAAGGACGCGATCATCGAGGCGGTCGGCGAATCGCACCGCTTCGGCGCGGGCTACGCCTACTTCTGCGTCATGGCCGGCGTCTTCGTGACCGCGCTGTACAGCTTCCGCCTGCTGTACATGACGTTCCACGGCAAGGAGCGCTTCGTCGTCGAGGCGCACCACGGCCACGGGCACGGCGGCCACCACGGCCACCACGAGCCCGGGCACCTCGAGCACGCGCCGCACGAGTCGCCGTGGGTCATCACGCTGCCCCTGATCCTGCTGGCGGTGCCGTCGGTGCTGATCGGCTGGAGCACGATCGGGCCGATGCTGTTCGGCGGCTGGTTCGGCGGCGCGATCCGCGTCGGCGAAGCCAACGACGTGCTCGCCGAGCTCGGCCGCGAGTTCCACGGGCCGCTGGCGATGGTGCTGCACGGCTTCGCCCAGCCGCCGTTCTGGCTCGCGCTGGCCGGCTTCGCCGTGGCCACCTACATCTGGCTGCTGAACCCGGGCGTCGCCGACAGGGCGAAGAACGCGCTGCGGCCGCTCTACGACGTGCTGGCGAACAAGTACTGGATCGACGAGCTGTACCAGGCCGTGTTCGCGCGCGGCGGCGTCGCGCTCGGCCGCGCGCTCTGGAAGGGCGGCGACGCCGGCCTGATCGACGGCGTCGTCGTCAACGGCTCGGCCGCCGTGGTCGGCCGCACCGCCGCGGCGGTGCGCTGGCTGCAGTCGGGCTATCTCTACCACTATGCCTTCGCGATGATTCTCGGCCTGATCGCGCTGCTCGGCGGCGTGTGGTGGGTCGTGTCGCACGGGGCAGGTTGACGCCATGCTGCGAACTCGCAGGGGACCGTCGCCGGGACGGCGAAGCGCATCGCGAAGGAACTAAGACGAACCATGCCTTCCTCACATCTGCTCAGTCTGCTGATCTGGCTGCCGATCCTCGGCGCGATCGCGGTGCTCGTCGTCGGGCGCAGCGCGAACGCCGCGCGCTGGCTGTCGCTGCTCGTCGCGCTGGCCACGTTCGCGCTCTCGATTCCGCTGTGGACCGGCTACCAGCCCGGCGGCCCGTCCATGCAGTTCGTCGAGAACCTGGCCTGGATTCCGGCGATCAAGGCGAACTACGCGCTCGGCGTCGACGGCATTGCGATCGCGCTGATCGTGCTGACCGCGTTCACCAGCGTGCTCGTGATCCTCGGCTCGTGGGGGCCGATCGAGAAGCGCGTGTCGCAGTACATGGCCGCGATGCTCGCGCTCGAGGGCCTTCTGGTCGGCGTGTTCGCCGCGACCGACGCGCTGCTGTTCTACGTGTTCTTCGAAGGCATGCTGATCCCGATGTTCATCATCATCGGCATCTGGGGCGGCCCGCGGCGCGTCTACGCGACGCTGAAGTTCTTCATCTACACGTTCCTGGGCTCGATCTTCATGCTGGTCGGCCTGATCTATCTGCACATGAAGACCGGCGACTTTGCGCTCGCCTCGTTCGCGCGCGCCGGCCTGGGCGAGAAGGAGCAGGCCTGGCTCTTCTTCGCGTTCCTGATCGCGTTCGCGATCAAGGTGCCGATGTGGCCGGTGCACACCTGGCTGCCCGACGCGCACGTCGAGGCGCCGACCGGCGGCTCGGTGATCCTGGCGGCGATCATGCTGAAGGTCGGCGGCTACGGCTTCGTGCGCTTCTCGCTGCCGATCACGCCGGACGCCTCGCAGGCGTACGCCTGGGTCGTCATCGCGATGTCGCTGATCGCGATCATCTACATCGGCTACGTCGCGCTCGTGCAGGAGGACATGAAGAAGCTCATCGCGTACTCGTCGATCGCGCACATGGGCTTCGTCACGCTCGGCCTGTTCATCGCGCTGGCGCTGGTGCGCACGGGCGGCAATCCGCTCGGCGCGCGCCTGGCGGTGCAGGGTGCGATGGTGCAGATGATCTCGCACGGCTTCGTCTCCGGCGCGATGTTCTCCTGCATCGGCGTCATGTACGACCGCCTGCACACGCGCATGATCCGCGACTACGGCGGCGTCGCCAACGTGATGCCCTGGTTCGCCGCGTTCATGGTGCTGTTCGCGATGGCCAACTGCGGCCTGCCCGGCACCAGCGGCTTCGTCGGCGAGTTCATGGTGATCCTGGCCGCGTTCCAGGACAGCCCGCTGATCGCGCTGCTCGCCGCGTTCACGCTGATCATCGGCGCCGCCTACACGCTGTGGCTGGTCAAGCGCGTGATCTTCGGCGAGGTCGGCAACGACAAGGTGGCCAAGATGCAGGACCTCGACGCCCGCGAATGGATCGTGCTCGGCGCGTTCGCGGCGGCGGTGCTCTTCTTCGGCGTCTACCCCAAGCCGCTGACCGATCTGATGGAACCCGCCGTGCTGCAGCTGGTGCAGCAGCTCGGCATGGCCAAGGCGTGAGTCGCGCGACATGATCGAAATGAACTTCAATCCGAACGACCTGCTGGTCATGCTGCCCGAGATCGTTCTGCTCGGAGCGACCTGCGTGATCCTGCTCGTCGACCTGTTCCTGAAGCCGACGCAGCGCGACGTGACGCACTGGCTGTCGCTGCTCGCCCTCGTCGCCGCCGGCGTGCTGGTCTGGCGCGACGCGCCGGCGCAGGGGCAGGCGCTGGCCGCGTTCAACGGCATGTTCCTGCGCGACGGCGTGGCCACGGTGCTGAAGCTCTTCGTGCTGCTGACCACCGGGCTCGTGTTCGTCTACGGCCGCGACTACCTGCGCGAGCGCAGGCTGCTGGTCGGCGAGTTCTACCTGCTGCTGCTGTTCGCCACGCTCGGCATGATGCTGCTGGTGTCGGCCGGCAGCCTGGTCACGGTCTATCTCGGCCTCGAGCTCCTGACGCTGAGCTCCTACGCGCTGGTCGCGCTGAACCGGGATTCCGCGGTCTCGTCCGAGGCCGCGATCAAGTACTTCGTGCTCGGCGCGCTGGCCTCGGGCCTGCTGCTGTACGGCATGTCGATGGTCTACGGCGCGACCGGCACGCTGGACCTGGCCAAGATCCACGCGGTCGCCGACTTCTCCGCCGGCAGCCCGCACCGCACGCTGCTCGCGTTCGGGCTGGTGTTCCTGGTCATCGGCGCCGCGTTCAAGCTCGGTGCCGCGCCGTTCCACATGTGGCTGCCGGACGTCTACCAGGGCGCGCCGACCGCGGTCACGCTGTTCGTCGGCTCCGGGTCCAAGCTCGCCGCGTTCGGCATGACCTACCGCCTGCTCGAAGGCGCAATGGGCGGCATGCATCCGAGCTGGACGCCGATGCTGGCAGTGCTGGCCGTGCTGTCGCTGGCGATCGGCAACGTGTTCGCGATCGCGCAGTCGAACCTCAAGCGCATGCTCGCGTATTCGACGATCTCGCACGTCGGCTTCCTGCTGCTCGGCTTCGTCGGCGGCACGCCGTCCGGCTACGCCGCCGCGATGTTCTACATCATCAGCTACGCGCTGATGGCCACGGTCGCGTTCGGCACGATCATGCTGCTCGCGCGCGCCGGCTTCGAGGCCGAGGAGATCGACGACTTCAAGGGCCTGAACCAGCGCAACCCCTGGTACGCCGGCGTCATGGCCATCGCGATGTTCTCGCTGGCCGGCGTGCCGCCGCTGTTCGGCTTCTTCGCCAAGGTGATGGTGCTCAAGGCCGCCATCGACGCCGGCCAGCTCTGGCTCGCCATCGTGGCGATCGTGTTCGCGATCGTCGGCCTCTACTACTACCTGCGCGTGGTCAAGGTCATGTACTTCGACGCGCCGCAGGACGATGCGCCGCTCGCGCTGCCGGGCGACCGCTCGTTCCGCTGGGCGCTGTCGATCAACGGCCTCGCGCTGCTGGCGCTCGGCATCGCCTGGTCGCCGCTGCTGGAGTTGTGCAACGGCGCGTTCGCCGGCATCCGCTGAGCCCGCCCGCCAGGTCCTGGGCATCACGAAGCCGCCCGCCTGCGCGGACGGCTTTTTTCACGAGCCGTCCTGCGGCATCCGCCGATCCGGCCCGCTCGGCCGCCCGGCCGGCGCGTGCGGCCCGCGCAGGCGATTCCGCGCCGCGCGTCATCCGTTTAAAAAAACTGGTGACAATCGGCGAAGCGATGCTATACTCGTCGGCCCGGTGCGGGGTGGAGCAGTCTGGCAGCTCGTCGGGCTCATAACCCGAAGGTCGCAGGTTCAAATCCTGCCCCCGCTACCACTTTTCCTTCGCGGCGCGGTTCCTCGGGAACCGCGCCGCTTTCTTTTCCCGGCTTGAAAACGCGGGCCGTCCGCTCCCATATGACGCCACCGGCCCGGCAGGCCATGCCGACGGCCGGCGCCGCGGACGCGGGAAGGCCCCTTCATGGCGCATTTGTTGCGCCACAGGTCGAATCTCACTACCATTGGCGGCTCGGTATGGCATGGGAGCGGGGCTCGCAGCGGCAGCGCCGCGACGGCTCGCCCGGCCAGGTCTGAAGGATCCAGGGCCACCTCGAGTGGCCTTTTCTGTATCGAACGCGAGCGCAGGATGCGCGGTATGCCGGTGTTGGGAAGCGACACAACGGCGGACTACGGAATGGGCCTTGCGCCCATTTTTTTTTCCGCATTTTGCGGCGGCCGGCCCGTGGCGGGCGCCGCCCGAGCCGTGGGGCGCGCGCGCATCACGGCCATGAGCGGATGCTTCGCTTTGCGGCCACGGAGGAAAGGCGGCAGATTGCAATGACGAACGAGGAACTCAACGCGCTCGTGGCCCCGGCGATCGCCGATCTCGGGCTCGAGCTCGTCGGCATCGAATTCCGCTCGCACGCGGGCGGCAGCATGCTGCGCGTCTACATCGACGAGCCGGAGCGCGGCGTCACGATCGACGACTGCGAGCGCGCCAGCCGCGAGATCTCGGCGCTGCTCGACGTCAACGACCCGATCGCCGGCCGCTACACGCTGGAGGTGTCCTCGCCGGGCCTGGAGCGGCCGCTGTTCACGCCGGAGCACTTCGCCCGCTTCGTCGGCGAGGAGGCGAAGATCGGCGTGAACCTGCCGCTGGACGGCCGGCGCCGCTTCCAGGGCCGGATCGTCAAGGTCGAGGGCGACCGCATCACGATCGACCAGGACGGCACGCCGGTGGAGATCGCGCACGCGAACGTCGCCAAGGCGCACCTGGTGCCGGACTACGCGGCGCTGGGGCTGGCGCCGCCGCGCGCCGAGCCGTCCGGAAAGGCGCGGCCGCGCAGGCGGTGACGGCATGGATTTTCAGGGACTTCGCGCCGCCCGGAACGGGCGGGCATTCGGATCACAGGTGTCATTCCGGCCGCGTGGCGCGGCCGTGAAGGAGTCGGTAAATGAGTAAAGAGCTGCTGCTGGTCGTCGACGCGGTCGCCAACGAGAAGGGCGTACCCAAGGGCGTGATTTTCGAGGCGATGGAAGCCGCACTCGCGTCCGCCGCCAAGAAGCGCTATGCCGAGGAGGACGTGGCGGTCCGCGTCGCGATCGATCGCGACAGCGGCGACTACGAGACGTTCCGGCGCTGGGAGGTCGTGCCCGACGACGTCGTCATGGAGTCGCCCGACCGCCAGATCCGCCTGATGGACGCGGTCGAGGAGAAGCCGGGCATCGAGGTCGGCCAGTTCATCGAGCAGCCGATCGAGAACCCCGACTTCGGCCGCATCTCCGCGCAGGCGGCCAAGCAGGTCATCGTGCAGCGCGTGCGCGAGGCCGAGCGCGCGCTGGTCGTGGACGCCTACAAGGACCGCGTCGGCGAGCTGATCACGGGCATCGTCAAGCGCGTCGAGCGCGGCAGCGTGTTCCTCGACCTGGGCGGCAACGCCGAGGCGTTCGTGCCGCGCGACCGCGCGATTCCGCGCGAGGTGGTGCGCGCCGGCGACCGCCTGCGCGGCTACCTGTACGAGGTGCGCTCCGAGCCGCGCGGCCCGCAGCTGTTCGTCTCGCGCACGGCGCCGGAGCTGATGATGGAGCTGTTCAAGCTCGAGGTGCCGGAAGTCGGCCAGGGGCTGGTCGAGATCAAGGCCTGCGCGCGCGACCCGGGCGACCGCGCCAAGATCGCCGTGCTCGCGCACGACCACCGCACCGACCCGATCGGCGCCTGCATCGGCATGCGCGGCTCGCGCGTGCAGGCGGTGTCGAACGAGCTCAACGGCGAGCGCATCGACATCGTGCTGTGGAACGAGAGCCCGGCGCAGTTCGTCATCAATGCGATGGCGCCGGCCGAGGTGCAGTCGATCATCGTCGACGAGGAGAAGCACTCGATGGACATCGCGGTCGCCGAGGACAAGCTGTCCCAGGCGATCGGCCGCGGCGGGCAGAACGTGCGCCTGGCCAGCAAGCTGACCGGCTGGCAGCTCAACGTGATGACCGCCGAGCAGGTGCGCCAGAAGAGCGAGGCCGAGCAGGAAGCCGCGCGCGAGCTGTTCATCAGCAAGCTCGAGGTCGACGGCGAGATCGCGCAGATCCTGGTGCAGGAAGGCTTCTCCACCGTCGAGGAGATCGCCTACGTGCCGACCGCCGAGCTGCTCGGCATCGAAGGCTTCGACGAGGACATCGTCGAGGAGCTGCGCGCGCGCGCCCGCGACGCGCTGCTGACCGACGCGCTCGCGGTCGAGGAGGGCATCGAGGAGCACAAGCCGTCCGAGGACCTGCTGGCGGTCGCCGGCATGGACGAGGCGCTGGCGTTCGAGCTCGCCTCGCACGGCATCGCCACGCGCGAGAACCTCGCCGATCTCGCCACGGACGAGTTCATGGAGCTCGGCATCGAGGGAATCGACGAGGAGCGGGCGGCGAGCCTGATCATGGCCGCGCGCGAGGAAGCGACCTCATAACGGGGAGCGCGCTTCCCGCGTCGCGGGATGGCGGAACGCGCAGGGGCGCGGAAGCCCGCCGGGAATAGTTGGAGAATACGGCCGCTGGTGCGCAGGGTCGCGGAAAGTCGAAGCAGCGTCGCACGGGCCACGGAGTACCAAATCGATGTCGGACGTCACGATCAAACAACTGGCCAAGGTCCTCGGCACGCCGGTCGACAAGCTGCTCTCGCAGCTCGCCGAGGCGGGCATGAAGTTCTCGGATCCGGAACAGGTGATCAGCAGCACCGAGAAGGTGAAGCTGCTCGGGTTCCTGCGCCGCACGCACGGCAAGCAGGAGGCGCCGGTCGAGGCGACTTCCGCGCCGCGCCAGATCACGCTCAAGCGCCGCACGGTCAGCGAGATCACCGTCGTTCCGGGCCAGCGCGGCGCCACCGCCAAGACGGTGAACGTCGAGGTGCGCCAGAAGCGCACCTACGTCAAGCGCAGCGTCGTCGAGGAAGAGGCGCAGGTCGATCCCGAGCGCGAGGAGGCGCTGCGCAAGCTCAGCGAGTCGCAGCTCAAGCGCGAGGCCGAGGAGCAGACGCGCGCCGAGGCCGAGCGCCGCCGCCAGGAAGAGGACGCCAAGCAGCGCGCCGCCGAGGAGGCCCGCCGCCTCGCCGAGGAGGAGCGCCGCCGCGCCGAGGAAGAAGCCAAGGCCAAGGCCGAGGCCGAAACCACGAAGGAAGAGCCCGCCAAGCCGGCCGCGGCCCGCGAGCCGGTGCGTCCGGCCGCCGAGCGCCAGCGCGAGCCGGCCGGCGAGGCGCCGCACCGCCACAAGGGCAAGCACGGCTCGCACCGCATGCGCGAGGACGGCGTCGCCGACGACGTCGGCAGCCGCTACTTCGGCGCCGAGCTGCATCTCTCGCGCGAGGGCGCCGCGCGCCGCACCGGCCGCAAGCGCGCCAAGCCGCGCGTCGAGCAGGCGCGTTCGGGCCCGGCGCACGCGTTCTCGAAGCCGACCGCCCCGGTCGTGCGCGAGATCGCCGTCGGCGAATCGATCACCGTCGCGGACTTCGCGCAGAAGCTCGCGGTCAAGGGCGCCGACGTCGTCAAGGCGCTGTTCAAGATGGGCGTGATGGTCACGATCAACCAATCCATCGACCACGACACCGCGGCGCTCGTCGCCGAGGAACTCGGCCACAAGGTCGTCGCGGCCGAGGACACCAGCGCCGAGACCACGCTGCTCGCGCAGCAGCAGGTCGACGCCGAGCAGGCGCCGCGTCCGCCCGTGGTCACGATCATGGGCCACGTCGACCACGGCAAGACCTCGCTGCTCGACTACATCCGCCGCACGAAGGTGGCCGCGGGCGAGGCCGGCGGCATCACGCAGCACATCGGCGCGTACCACGTCGAGACGCCCAAGGGCGTGATCACGTTCCTCGACACGCCCGGCCACGCGGCGTTCTCGTCGATGCGCGCGCGCGGCGCGCAGTCGACCGACATCGTCGTGCTCGTGGTCGCCGCCGACGACGGCGTCATGCCGCAGACGGTCGAGGCGATCCAGCACGCGCGCGCGGCGAACGTGCCGCTGATCGTCGCGATGAACAAGATGGACAAGCCCGAGGCGAACCCGGACGTGGTCAAGCAGGGCCTGGTCCAGCACGAGGTCGTGCCCGAGGAATGGGGCGGCGACGTGCAGTTCGTGCCGGTGTCGGCGAAGACCGGCGACGGCGTGGACAACCTGCTCGACGCGATCTCCGTGCAGGCCGAGATCATGGACCTCAAGGCGGTGCCGGACGGCCGCGCCAGCGGCGCGGTCATCGAGTCGAGCCTGGACAAGGGCCGCGGCCCGGTCGCGACCGTGCTCGTGCAGCAGGGCCGCCTGAAGAAGGGCGACTTCCTCGTCTGCGGCGTGGAATACGGCCGCGTGCGCGCGCTGTTCGACGAGGCGGGCCGCCAGGTCGAGTCGGCCGGGCCGTCGATCCCGGTGCAGCTGCTCGGCCTTTCCGGCGTGCCGCAGGCGGGCGACGACTTCGTCGTCGTCGCCGACGAGCGCCTGGCCAAGGACGTCGCGCAGCAGCGCCAGCACAAGCGCCGCGAGTCGCGCCTGGTCAAGCAGGCCGGCAACCGGATGGAAGACATCATGGCGCAGATGGGCCAGGGCGAGGGCCAGCTCACGCTGAACATCGTCGTCAAGGCCGACGTGCAGGGTTCGGCCGAGGCGCTGCGCGAGGCGCTCGCCGCGATCACCACCGACAAGATCCGCATCAACGTGATCGCCTCCGGCGTCGGCGGCATCACCGAGTCGGACGCGACGCTGGCGGCGGCCTCGAAGGCCGTGATCATCGGCTTCAACGTGCGCGCGGACGCCGCCGCGCGGCGCATCATCGAGGCCAACGGGCTGGACCTGCGCTACTTCTCGATCATCTACGACGTGATCGACCAGGTGAAGCAGGTCGCGACCGGCATGCTCGGCACCGAGGTGCGCGAGGAGATCATCGGCATCGCCCAGGTCCGCGAGGTGTTCCGCTCGTCGAAGTTCGGCGCGATCGCCGGCTGCATGGTCATCGAGGGCACGGTCAAGCGGCACAAGCCGATCCGCGTGCTGCGCGACAACACGGTGATCTTCCAGGGCGAGCTCGAGTCGCTGCGCCGCTTCAAGGAGAACGTCGACGAGGTGCGCAACGGCACCGAGTGCGGCATCGGCGTCAAGCAGTACAACGACGTCAAGCCCGGCGACCAGATCGAGTGCTTCGAGCGCATCGAGGTCCAGAGGACGCTGTAAGCGTCCCTAGGACGGGCACCGGGAACGGGGAATCGGGAATCGCAGGAGCGATCCGCTCCCCGTCGCCCGGCCCCGTGGAATGCCCGGGCGCCGCGCTTGCCAGCCCCGGCAAACCCCGTACGCTATTCCCGATTCCCGATTCCCGATTCCCGATTCCCGATTCCCGATTCCCGATTCCCGATTCCCGATTCCCGAATTCCAGCTCCATGCCCGCCAAATCCTTCAACCGATCCGACCGCGTATCCGCCGAGCTGCGCCGCGAAGTGGCGCTGCTCGTGCACGCGGCCGCGCGCGAGCATGCGCTGCCGTCGGTGAGCGTGTCCGACGTCGAGGTCACCCGCGACCTCGACGTCGCCACGATCTACGTGACCACGCTGCTCGGCGAGCAGGGGCCGCAGGCGGTCGGCGCGCTCAACGAGCTCGCCAAGGAGTTCCGCCGCGAGCTGTCGCGCTCGATGAAGATGCGGCGCGTGCCGGAGCTGCGCTTCCGCTACGACGACTCGGTCGACCGGGGCGAGCGCATCGAAAAGCTGCTGCGCGGCGAGGACTGACGCGCGGCGAATCGGAAAAAACGCATCGCCGGCGCGTCCCCGCAAGCGGACGGCGCGCGGCTGCGGTAGAGTCGCGCGCCTTTCTTCGCGCCCGGTTCCATGCAACGCCACAACGATCGCGCCGTCAGCGGCATCCTGCTGCTGGACAAGCCGCAGGGCTTGAGCTCCAACGCCGCGCTGCAGAAGGCGCGGCGCCTGTTCCGCGCCGCCAAGGCCGGCCATACCGGCAGCCTCGATCCGCTCGCCACCGGCCTGCTGCCGGTCTGCTTCGGCGAGGCGACCAAGATCGCCGGGCTGCTGCTCGGCTCGCGCAAGGCCTACGAGGCCGAGTGCCGGCTCGGCGCGACCACGACCACCGACGACGCCGAGGGCGAGATCCTCGGCCGGCGCGAAGTGCCGGCGTTCGACGAGCGGACCCTGCGCGAGGCGCTGGCGACGCTGACCGGCCGCATCACCCAGGTGCCGCCGGTCTACTCGGCCCTGAAGCAGGGCGGGGTGCCGCTGTACCGGCGCGCGCGGCGCGGCGAGGCGGTCGAGGCGCCGCCGCGCGAGGTCGAGATCCATCGGCTCGAGCTGATCGGGCGCTCCGGTGACCGGCTGCGCCTGCACGTGGAATGCGGCTCGGGCACCTACGTGCGCAGCCTGACGCGCGATCTGGGCGAGATGCTCGGCTGCGGCGCGCACCTGACCGCGCTGCGCCGGCTCTGGGTCGAGCCGTTCCGCGAACCGCGCATGAGCACGCTGGACGAACTGGCCGCGTTGGCCGATGCCGACCCGGCCGAGCTCGACCGGCGCCTGCTGCCGCTGGAGCAGGGGCTGGCCGGCTACCCGCAGGTGCGCCTGGACGCCACGGCCGCGGTGCGGCTGCGCCAGGGCCAGGTCGTCGAGGGCAGCGGCGCGCCGGCGGGGCGCTGCGTGGCGCTCAACCCGCAGGGCCGGGCAGTCGCGCTGGCCGAATGCGACGGCCAGGGCCGGCTGCGCGCGCTGCGCGGCTTCAATCCGGCCTGAGGCCGGCGCCGCGCCTGCCGCCGGACCGGCGTTTCTTCCCGCTTAACGGTTAAATGCTTGTTCGAGCGCCGGTCCGCCGGCTAAAATACCCCGTTCACTTCACCCTGTGTCCGTCCCACGCGGGGCTTGCGAACGACCCTGCGCGCGGTCGCGCGGCGGCCGGTCCGGCAATCCGGTCCGGCGCGTGCAACCGGCGCGGCGGCCTCCGTCCTCGTCGCACGAGGGGTCGTTCGCAAGTCTCGCACCGCATTTTTAAGGATTCATTGAGATGTCGCTCTCCAACGAACAGACCAGCAAGATCATCGCCGACTTCGGTCGCGGCAAGAACGACACCGGCTCGCCGGAAGTCCAGGTGGCCCTGCTGTCCGCCCGCATCGATCACCTCAGCAAGCACTTCGCCGACCACGACAAGGACCACCACTCCCGTCGCGGCCTGCTCAAGATGGTCAACCAGCGCCGGCGCCTGCTCGGCTACCTCAAGACGAAGGACGGCGAGCGCTACAAGACGCTGATCGAACGCCTCGGCCTGCGCCGCTGAAGCGCACCCCCACCAGGAGATGGCAGTGGCGAAAGTCAGCAAGTCGTTCCAGTACGGCAATCACACGGTCACGCTGGAGACGGGCGAAATCGCCCGCCAGGCGTCCGGCGCGGTCGTCGTCAGCATGGCCGGCACCGTGGTGCTGGTCACCGCGGTCGCCGCGGCGAAAGCGCGCGAGGGGCAGGATTTCTTCCCGCTCACCGTCGACTACCAGGAAAAGTTCTACTCCGCCGGCCGCATTCCCGGCGGCTTCTTCAAGCGTGAAGGCCGGCCGACCGAGAAGGAGACGCTGACCTCGCGTCTCATCGACCGGCCGATCCGCCCGCTGTTCCCCGAGGAGTTCAGGAACGAGGTGCAGGTCATCGCGACCGTGCTCTCGCTCAACCCCGAGGTCGACGGCGACATCCCGGCGCTGATCGGCGCGTCCGCCGCGCTGATGCTGGCCGGCATCCCGTTCAAGGGCCCGATCGGCGCCGCCCGCGTCGGCTACGCGAACGGGCAGTACCTGCTGAACCCGACCGTTTCCGAGCTCAAGACCTCCGACCTCGACCTCGTCGTCGCCGGCACCGCCAACGCCGTGCTGATGGTCGAGTCCGAAGCCAAGCTGCTCAGCGAAGACGTCATGCTCGGCGCGGTCATGTTCGGTCACCGCCAGATGCAGGCGGCGATCGGCGCGATCAACGAGTTCGTCGCCGAAGCCGGCCGCAAGACGTTCCACTGGGAAGCCCCGCCGCGCAACGACGCGCTGTTCGACTCGATCAACGGCGTGATCGGCGACCGCCTGGCCAAGGCGTTCGCGATCCGCGACAAGCTCGAGCGCCGCGACGCGATCGCCGCGATCCGCGCCGACGTGCGCGCCGGCATCGCCGAGACGATGGCCTCGCACGGCTGGACCGACGCCGAGTTCGCCGCCGCGTTCGGCGAGATCGAGTACCGTACGATGCGCGACGGCGTGCTGAAGTCGAAGGTGCGCATCGACGGGCGCAAGCTCGACGACATCCGCCCGATCAGCGTGCGCATCGGCGTGCTGCCGCGCACGCACGGCTCGGCGCTGTTCACGCGCGGCGAGACGCAGGCGCTGGTCAGCGTCACGCTGGGCACGACGCGCGACGCGCAGATCATCGACGCGCCGGAAGGCGAGTCGAAGGACACGTTCCTGTTCCACTACAACTTCCCGCCGTTCTCCGTCGGCGAGACCGGCCGCATGGCCGGCCCGAAGCGCCGCGAGATCGGCCACGGCCGCCTCGCCAAGCGCGGCGTGCAGGCGGTCAAGCCGAGCATCGAGGCGTTCCCGTACGTGCTGCGCGTCGTCTCCGAGATCACCGAGTCCAACGGCTCGTCGTCGATGGCCTCGGTCTGCGGCTCGTCGCTGGCGATGATGGACGCCGGCGTGCCGCTGAAGGCGCCGGTCGCGGGCATCGCGATGGGCCTGGTCAAGGAAGGCGACGAGTTCGTCGTGCTGAGCGACATCCTCGGCGACGAGGACCACCTCGGCGACATGGACTTCAAGGTGGCCGGCACCGCCGAGGGCGTCTCGGCGCTGCAGATGGACATCAAGATCGACGGCATCACCGAGGAGATCATGCGCACGGCGCTGGAGCAGGCCAAGCGCGGCCGCCTGCACATCCTCGGCGAGATGGGCAAGGTGATCACCACCTCGCGCACCGAGATGAGCGAGTACGCCCCGCGCCTGATCACGATGAAGATCCATCCGGACAAGATCCGCGAGGTCATCGGCAAGGGCGGCGCGACGATCCGTTCGATCACCGAGGAGACCGGCGCGACGATCGACATCAACGACGACGGCACCGTGGTCATCGCCTCGGTCAACCGCGACGCCGGCGACGCCGCGCGCAAGCGCATCGAGCAGATCGTGTCCGACGTCGAGCCGGGCCGCATCTACGAGGGCAAGGTCGCCAAGCTGATGGACTTCGGCGCGTTCGTGACGATCCTGCCGGGCAAGGACGGCCTGGTGCACGTCTCGCAGATCTCCAACGAGCGCGTCGAGAAGGTGTCCGACAAGCTCAAGGAAGGCGACATCGTCAAGGTCAAGGTGCTCGAGGTCGACAAGCAGGGCCGCATCCGCCTGTCGATGAAGGCCGTCGACGAGGAAGCCGGCGCGGCCTGACGACCGCGTTCGCTTCGTGACGAAAAGGTGGGCCCCGGGGCCCGCCTTTTTCGTTTCCGCGCCCTGCGGCCGGAGCGCAGGCGCGGTCCCGGCGTCGCCGACGACGCTGCCGCACGCCGCGATGCGCCGGGCATATCCGGGCGGCGGCGTTGCTACAATCGGTCGTCCTCCGGGGATCTGCGACGATGACGGCGTTTCCTTCCCATGCCGAGTTCCGCGCGCGCCTGGCGCAGGCGTGCTCGCTGCACCTCGCCGGCGCGCCGGCGCCGCTCGACGGCGTGCTGGCCGAGGTCGGCGACCGGCGCGAGCACTCGGGCTACGAGCAGTTCTCGCTGCTCTTCCATGCGGACGGACCGCCGCGGCAGGGCACGTATGCGGTCACGTTCGCCGACGGCCGGCACTGGGAGCTGTTCCTGGTCCCGGTCGCGCAGGAAGGCGCGCGGATCGTCTACGAGGCCTGCTTCAACCGCGAAACGGTCTCGTGAGCCGCCGGCGCCCCGCGGACCCGGCCCGATGAACGCGCCGGTAGCGGCCCGCGACGTCGGCTTGCGCACGCTGCGCGAGGGCGACGACGCGTTCCTGCGCCGCGTGTATGCGAGCACGCGCGCCGAGGAGCTCGCGCCGCTCGGCTGGAGCGAGGCCCAGCTCGACGCGTTCATCGACATGCAGCACGCGGCGCAGAGCCGCGAATACTGGCGCCACTACGACACCTCGCGTTTCGCGATCGTCACCTGCGGCGGCGAGGACGTCGGCCGGCTCTACGTCGAGCGCCGAGCGGACGAGCTGCGCATCGTCGACATCGCGCTGCTGCCGCCGTGGCGCGGGCAGGGCATCGGCGGCTTCCTGATCGGGCGGCTGTTCGAGGAAGCCGACGCGGCGGGGCTGCCGGTGCGCATCCACGTCGAGCACGGCAATCCGGCGCAGCGCCTGTACCTGCGGCTCGGCTTCGCGTTCCGCGGGCCGCCCGTGGGGATCCACTACCTGATGGAACGCGCGCCGCGCGCCGCGACGGCGGCGGGCGCTCCCTCGCGCTGAGCGCGCTCAGCGCGTCGCCGACGGCATCGCGCCCAGCCGCACGACGCGTTCCAGCGTCTCGCCGTTGCGCAGGATCGTCAGCGTGACCGCGCGGCCGGCGCGCGCCCTCAGCAGGTTCTGGAACGCCGCGCGGCCGGCGAACGGCTGGCCGTCGAACTTCAGCACCAGATCGCCGCCGAGCAGGTTCGCGCGCGAGGCCGGGGTGCCGGCGACGATCGAACCGATCGCCACGCCGCCGTCGCTGCCCGAGGTCGCCCGCTCCTCGGCCGTGAGGTCGCGGAACGTCGCGCCGAACGGCAGCTGGAAGCGCACGTAGTACGCCGCCAGCCACTCGCCGCCGGCCGCCTCGGGCGCATAGAGCAGCACGCGGTCGGCGCCGGCGGCCTGCCCCTCGCGGATCGCCTCGTCGCGCACGGTCGCCTCGTCGCCGGCGAGATGCGCATTGCCGACGCGCACGTAGCCGTGCGCGACCTGGCGGCGCTGCTCGGCGGCCGGGTTCTTGCCGGGGATCAGCTCGGGCGTCGCCGGCGGCGGCGCGGCGCGCATCTCGGCCACGGTCTGCGCGTCGCGTCCGGGCTCGGGCACGTAGCGGCTGGCCGGCGCGGACGGCGGCTGGGCGGTAGGAGCGGACGGCCCGGGCGCCAGGCTCGCGCAGCCGGAGAGCCAAAGCAGCAGGGCTGCGGCGGCGCATCGTCGAATCGTCATGGACAGCCTCCTGCGACAGCGTGAATGGAAGCGATCATACGCAGCGAAATGTTATGCGGGCGGCAATGCCGCCTTTGCTAGGATGCGCCGAACCGCTCGAGGGAGCCCACGTGTCGATCCTGCGCATCTACTATCGCGTCATCGCGCTGCTCGCGCCCGAGAAAGGCCTGGTGATCCTGCTGGCGCTGGCCAACCTGTCGCTGGCCAGCGTGTTCTTCCTCGAGCCCTGGCTGTTCGGACGCGTGGTGGACTCGCTGGCGTCCACCGACCGCACGAACGCCTGGCGCTACATCGCCTGGTGGGCCGGCGTCGGCTTCGCCGGCGTCGCCGCCAGCGTGATGGTCTCGCTGCATTCCGACCGCCTCGCGCACCGCCGCCGCCTGGCGGTGATCGCGCAGTTCTTCGAGCACTCGATCGGCCTGCCGCTGTCGTTCCACGGCCAGCACCACACCGGGCGCCTGCTGCGCATCATGCACACCGGCAGCAGCAACCTGTTCTCGCTGTGGCTGGGCTTCTTCCGCGACCACCTGACCACGCTGCTGGCGATCCTGGTCATGATCCCGCTGGCGATGCGCATGAACTGGAAGCTCGCCCTGCTGATGATCCTGCTGATGGTGAGCTTCGCGGTGTTCAACGCGATCGCGGTGCGCCGCACGCACAAGGCGCAGGGTCAGGTCGAGCAGCTCCACCACCAGATCTCCGAGCGCGTGGGCGACGTGTTCGGCAACGTCATGGTCGTGCAGAGCTTCTCGCGCGTGTCCGCCGAGGTCGCCGAGATCAAGAACCTGGTGCGGCGCGTGCTCACCGCGCAGTATCCGGTGCTGCGCGGCTGGGCGTGGCTGTCGGTCGCCAACCGCGCGGCGAGCACGCTGACGATCATCGCGATCTTCACGCTCGGCACCGCGCTCAACAGCCGCGGCGAGGTCAGCGTCGGCCAGATCGTCAGCTTCGTCGGCTTCGCGATGATGCTGATCGGCCGCCTCGAGCAGTTCGCCGGCTTCATCTCCGGCCTGTTCTTCCAGACCCACTCGCTGAACGACTTCTTCGCCGTGCTCGACACGCCGGCCGTGCTGCAGGAGCAGCCCGGCGCGCCGGACCTGCCGGACGACATCCGCGGCGAGGTGGTCTTCGACGACGTCTCGTTCGGCTACGACGCCTCGCATCCGGCGCTCAAGCACCTGAGCTTCCGCATTCCGGCCGGCGGCACCGCGGCGATCGTCGGCCCGACCGGCGCCGGCAAGACCACCGCGCTCAGCCTGCTCTACCGCGCCTACGACCCGAGCGAGGGGCGCATCACGATCGACGGCATCGACATCCGCAGCGTCAGCCTGCACAGCCTGCGCGAGCACATCGCCGTGGTATTCCAGGACCCGGGCCTGTTCTACCGCTCGATCGCCGACAACCTGCGCGTGGGCAAGCCGGACGCGACCGACGAGGAGATCAGGGCCGCGGCGCAGGCGGCCGAGGCGCACAACTTCGTCGTGGTGAAGCCCGAGGGTTACGCGACGCTGGTCGCCGAGCGCGGCCGCTCGCTGTCCGGCGGCGAGCGCCAGCGCCTGGCGATCGCGCGCGCGATGCTCAAGGACGCGCCGATCCTGATCCTGGACGAGGCGACCAGCGCGCTCGACAACGCCACCGAGGCGCGCATCCAGCGCGCGCTGAACCGCCTGACCGAGAACCGCACGACGTTCGTCATCGCCCACCGCCTGTCGACCGTGCGCAACGCCGACGTCATCCTGGTGCTCAAGGACGGCGAGCTCGTCGAGCAGGGGCGCTACGACGAGCTCGTGGCCAGGGGCGGCCTGTTCGCCGAGCTCGAAGGGCAGGGCCGCTTCGTCGCCGACGCCGAGGACGAGCACGAGGAAAGCGAGGCCGAGGAGCCGGCCTGAGCCGAGCGGCGGACCGACGCGGCGCCGCAACCCTCCAATCTCCCGTACGCCGGCTCGCCGGCGCAGTCGGCACGCGCCGCCGCCGCGCCGCGGCCGGCCATGACTTCCGGCCCGTCCGCTAGTGTCAACTCAACACTATAGTGAACCCCTGCCTATGGCGGAGTGATCGAAAGCGGGCATGGCCGATACCCAGGCTCATCTGTGGAAATTCCACAAGGAACTCAGCGCCGGCATCGTCTCGCTGGTGCTGCTCGCGGTGCTCGCGCGCGCGAAGCAGCCGATGTACGGCTACCAGATCGCCAAGCAGCTGGACGAGACCGGCGAGGGCGTGTTGAGCGGCAAGCAGAGCGCGCTCTACCCGGTGCTGCGCAACCTCGGCGCCGCCGGCCTGCTGGCCAGCCAGGTCGAGCCGTCCGTCAGCGGGCCGCCGCGGCGCTACTACCGCATCACCGCGCTCGGCCGCCGCGTGCTCGAGGAATGGACCTACGCCTGGACCACGACGCGCGATTTCGTGAACACCGTGCTGGAGGAGCCATGACGACGCCGCGAACCATCGCCGAGTACCTCGACCAGCTGCGCGCCGCGCTGCGCGGCGCCGATCCGGCGCTGATCCAGGACGCGCTCTACGACGCCGAAGACCACCTGCGCTCGGAGCTCGCCGACAACCCCGGAAAGTCCGAGGCCGACGTGCTGGCCAGGATCGCCACGAGCTACGGCGCGCCGGAGGAAGTCGCCGCCATCTACGTCGACCAGGAGCAGCAGGTGCAGCAGGCGCTGCGCCCGCCGCCGGCGCCGCCGCGGCGCGGCGCGCTCGGGCGCTTCTTCGGCGTCGCCGCCGATCCGCGCGCGTACGCGGCGCTGTTCTACATGCTGCTGTCGCTGGCCACGGGCGTCTTCTACTTCGTCTGGACGGTGGTCGGCCTGTCGCTGTCGGCGGGGCTGTCGATCCTGATCTTCGGCATCGCCTTCGCGGTGCTGTTCTTCGGCAGCGTGCGCGTGCTCTCGCTGGTCGAGGGGCGCATCGTCGAGGTCATGCTCGGCGAGCGCATGCCGCGCCGGCCGCCGTACACCGAACGCGACCGGCCGCTCGGCGCGCGCGTGAAGGCGCTGTTCGCCGACCCGCGCAGCTGGTCGACGCTGCTCTACATGCTGCTGATGCTGCCGCTCGGCGTCGCCTACTTCGCGCTCGCCGTGACCGGCCTGTCGCTGTCGGTCGCGCTCGCGGCCGGTCCGCTGATCCATGCGGCGACCGGGCTCGGCCTGGTCTCCATCGACGGCGAGACGTTCGGGCCGCCGCTGTGGGCCTGGCCGTTCACGGTCGTGATCGGCGTGCTCGCGTTCGTCGTCCTGCTGCACCTGGCGCGCGGCGTCGGCCGCGTGCAGGGCGCGCTGGCCAAGGGGCTCCTGGTGAAGTCCGCGGCGTGAACCGCGCTCAGCGCGGCCGCGTGCCGAGCAGCGCCTCGCGCGCGCGCAGCCGCAGGAGCACCGCCTCGCCCGAGGCGCGCAGCGCCGCGTCGCCGGCGCGGCCGAGCTCGTCGAGCAGCGCGTCGAGGCAGGCCAGGCCGGAGCGCTCGCGGTTGGCCGCCAGGCGCTCGAGCAGCAGCGCGGTCAGCGCGTCGATCTCGAGGAAACGCACCGCGTCGCCGCGGTCGCGCGTCAGCAGGATCAGCACCGGCTGCGGCGCCGGCGCGTCCGGCTGCCAGTCGGGGCCGATGCGGTGCACCGGATAGCGGTACGCCAGCACGCGCGCCAGCGGCGAGACCACCGGCACGCCGGCGCGCACGTCGCCGTCGGCGTCGTGCTCGACGTCGGCGATCTCGCGCTCGTCCAGGTCGAGCGCGAGCTCGCTCCATTCGTAGTGCGCCAGCTCGAGCAGGAACGGCGGATCGCCGCGGCCTTCGGCGGCACGCCGTTCGAGGTAGCGGATGAACTCGCGCGCGATCTCGGTGAACAGCGGCGTGCGAGCACGGTGCTCGCGGTAGAAGTCGCGCACGAGCGCGCGCCAGCCGGCCTCGGCGTGCAGCGCGCGCACGACCGGGAAGTTCGCCGCCAGCAGGCCGTCGACGTTGTTGAAGAACAGCTCCGCGTACACCGCCATGCGCCGCGGCGGCACGTCGGCCGGCGCCGGCGCGCGCTCCGGGTCGCGGATGTGCGCGGCGAACGCGTACTGCAGCGCCTGCGTCGACACGGGCTCAGGCGCTGCGGACATCGCGCGCTGGACCGGCGTGCTCGCGCTGGATCGACCGGACCGTCTCCACTTCGGCGATCAGCTCGGCCAGCGCAGGGAAGTTGAAGTCGCGCTCGACCAGCGTCGGGCGCACGCCGAAGCGGCGGTACGCGTGCGCGAGCAGCGCCCAGACCGGATCGGCCACCGCCGCGCCGTGCGTGTCGACGAGCAGGTCCGGCGCTTCGACGTAGTGGCCGGCCACGTGCACGTAGGCGATGCGCTCGCCGGGCAGCGCGTCGAGGAACGCCGCGGCGTCGTAGCCGTGGTTGACGCTGTTGACGTGGACGTTGTTGACGTCGAGCAGCAGGTCGCAGTCGGCTTCGGCGAGCACCGCGTTGACGAAGTCGATCTCGCGCATGCGCTGGCCGGGCGCGGCGTAGTAGGACACGTTCTCCACGGCGATGCGCTGGCCGAGCAGGTCCTGCGCCTGGCGGATGCGGCCGGCGACGTGGCGCACGGCTTCGTCCGTGAACGGCAGCGGCATCAGGTCGTACAGATGGCCGTCGTCGGAGCAGTAGGAGAGATGCTCGGAGTAGAGCGCGATGCCGTGCGCGTCGAGCAGGCGGCGCACGCGCGCGAGCAGCGTCTCGTCCAGCGGCGCCGGGCCGCCGAGCGACAGCGACAGGCCGTGGCAGACGAACGCATGGCGCTCGGTCAGCGCGCGCAGCGCGCGGCCGAGCCGGCCGCCGACGCCGATCCAGTTCTCCGGCGCGATCTCGAAAAAGTCGACGGCTGCCGCGGCGTCGCCTTCCTGCAGCGGGCCCAGCAGGGCCCGCCGCAGGCCGAGACCCGCGCCGTGCGGCGGCTTGCGCGGGTGCGTCACGGCGCTCAGCCGTGCATGCCGCCGCAGCTGCCCTCGGCGCCCTTTTCCTTCTTGGCGCCGCCGCAGGAGCCTTCGGCCCCCTTGGCCTTCATCTCGCCGCCGCAGGAGCCTTCCGCGCCCTTGGCCTTCTTGTCGCCGCCGCACGAACCCTCGGCGCCCTTCTTGCCGTGATGCTTGTCCATCGACGCGTGCATCGCGGTGAGCTCGCCGGCGTCGAGCTGGCCGTCGCCGTTCTTGTCCCAGGCCTTGAACTGGCCGTCGCTGAAATGGCCGGCCTTGGCTTCCGCCGCCGACACCTTGCCGTCGCCGTCCTTGTCCAGCTTCGCCACGCCGCACTTGCCTTCGCCGCACTTGCCTTCGCCGCACTTGCCTTCGCCGCACTTGCCTTCACCGGCCATGGCGAGCATGTAGCCGGACGCGAGATCGCCGGCCTGGAACGCCGGGCTGGCGGCGGCCAGCTGGCTCAGCGAAAGCGAACCTAGGACCGCCGCGCCGATGGCGACGCCGAGGGTGTTGCCGATCTTGCTGGACATTCGAGTGATCTCCGTTGGGTTTTGGACCGGGCGCGATGCCCGGCGGGTATGCACCGGCGGACCGGCGGTCGTGCGGCGGCACCTTATGCTCTTTCGTCTGAATACGCCGTTATGCCGTGCTCGTTCGGGCGCGCCCGTCGTTCGCCTCGCCGCAGCGCGAAAGGCCGGCGAGGCGGATATTGCATTGCAGCGCGCGTGCCGCCGGGATGCGGACCGCAGGATCGGGCGAGAGCTTTCACGTCCGCGCGGGCCGGGCGGGGCGGCGCCCAAGCCGCCGCGGCGGACCGGCGCCGCGGAAGGAAAAAGAACCCGCCGCCACCAGGAGAGAGAGGCGTGGCGGCGGGGTGCTGCCGGAACCGGGCTGGGGCCTCGGCCGAGGCTGCCGGCGAAGCGCGCGCCGCCGGGGCGACGGCGCGAATGACGATTCCGTGCGGGCGGTGCTCCGGCGGATGCGCCCGCGTGCATCCGTCCTGCGCGGCCAGTATCGGGCGCGCGCCGGCGCGGCGCATTCGCACTGCATTCCTGGTTCGTTCACTTCGTGCTTACGGGCGATGTGCGGCGCATGTATTTGTGAAACCGTTCGCACGCGCATGCGCGCGCGGCCCGCCAGCGGGCCGGAACGGCTACGGGCCGTGCGCCGCGGCCGGCACCGCGGACTCGCCGGGCAGGCGGTCGAGCGGCGGCGGGATCGCGCGCTCGCCGGCCAGCGCGCGGGCGCGCGCCAGCGCCGCCCGCCAGGCATCGGGCTCGCCGAGCGCGCGGTACAGCCGCGCCTGCAGCAGCGCGCAGTCGAAGCTGCGCTCGGACCAGCGCGCCGCGCGGCCGATCACGGCGCCGGCGCGGTCGAGCTCGCCGGCGGCGATCAGCGCGTTGCCGTACGAGGCGACCACGCCGACCACGTCCTCCGGCACGCCGCGCTGCTCCGCCTGCCCGAGCAGGGCGGCGTAGATGCGCCAGGCGCCCTCGCGGTCGCCCCCGGACCAGGCCTGCTCGGCCTCGGCGAGCGTGCGCACGAGCTGCACGCCGGCGCTGTCCGGATAGGCGCGCGCCCATTGCGCGAAATCGGCCATCTGCGCGCGCGCCTCGTCGCTGCGGCCGGTCGCGCGCAGCGCACGCACCAGCGTCAGCCAGGCCTTGGCACGTTCCGAGGCCTGCTCCACCTGCGGCAGGCCGGCCAGCGCGGAACGCGCCGCGGCCGCCGCCGCTTCGGCGTTGCCGCCCTGCAGGTCCAGCATCGCCAGCTCCGAGGCGACCACGCCGAGCAGGCCGGCCTGGCCCGCGGCCGCCGGCGCGCGCTGCAGCGCGTAGAACAGCGCGCGCGCGTCGGCGAGCCGCCCGGCCGCCGCCAGCGCCTTCGCGCGGCGCAGGTCGAAGCTGTTGCGCGCGCGCGGATTGCTCATCGCCGGGCGCTGCGCCAGGAACGCCTCGCCGGCGGCCAGCGCGGCCGGTGCGTCGAGCAGCGCCAGATGCGTGTCGATCTGCGCCGCCACCACCAGGCCGAGGTCGTTGACGATGCCGAAGCGGCGCAGCGTCGCGGCCGCGCGCTCGAACGCCGCCAGCGCGTCGGCGGGACGGCCGCGCGCGTTGTCGAGCAGGCCCTCGTTGTCGTCGACGCCGGCCAGCCCGAGCGCATCGCCGGCCAGCGACAGCGCCACGCGCGCGCGCGCCAGCGCGGCGGCCGACTCGTCGAAGCGCTGCAGGTCCATCATCGCCACCGCCAGGCCGGTATAGCTCTTGCCGAGCACGCCGGGTTCGCGCTGCGTCTCGGCCAGCGCGACGGCTTCCTTGAACGCCGCCACCGCATCGGCGTTGCGCGCGTCGCGCACCGCGATCGCGCCGAGCGTCTGCAGGATGCGCGCGCGCAGCACCGGGTCGGTCTCGGCGGGCACGTCGGCCAGCAGCGCCTGCAGGCTCGCGCGCGCCGCCTCGACGTCGCCGGTGTGGAAGTCGATCTGCGCCAGGCGCAGGCGCACGATCGGCATGTCGCGCTGCGCCGCCGGCGCCGCCTCGATCAGCTGGCGCGCGGCGGCGAAGTCGTCGCCGAGCAGGGCCGCTTCGATGCGCTGCAGGAACTCGCTCGGCGACAGCGCGGCGTCGGCGTCGTCGCCGGAGGGCGGCGCCTTGCCGAGCAGCGCGAGCAGGCGGTCGCTGGCCGCCCGCGCCGCGCCGACCGGATCGCCGCCCTGCGTCTGCACCTCGCTGCGGCGGCCGTCCGCGCCGCGCAGCTCCAGGCGCACCTGCCATTGCGGGCCGGCGCGGGTGGCCTGCGGCACGAGCGCGTAGTGCGCGCCGCTGCGCTCGCGCACCGCGCCCGCGGCATCGCCGTCGACCGCCTGCGCGCCGGCGAACGAGCGCGCCAGCGCGACGATGTTGTCGCTCGGCACGACGGCCTGTCCGCCTTGGCGCAGCCGCGTGGCGACGAGATCCATCAGGCCGAGGCGCAGCCAGGCCCATTCCTCGCCGCCGTCGACGACCGCGGGCAGCACGGCGACGGTCTCGTTCGCCGCTGCCGCCGCGACCGCGGCCGGCGGCGCAGTCGGTGCGGCCGGCCGGCGCAGCAGGAACGCCACGGCCGGCAGCAGGCAGAGCGCGGCCAGCGCCAGCGCCAGCGGCCAGCGCCGTCCACGGGAACGCATGGCGGACGGCGCTGGCGGCGCCGTCGCTTGGCTGGCCGCATCGCCCGCGTCCCCGCGCATGGCGGCCGGCGGGAGAGGCGTTGCGGCGCGCGCGGCGGCCGGCGCATCGGCGGGGGCGGCTTCGACGCGCAGCTCGCCGACCCAGCGGTAGCCGAAGCGCGGAATCGTGCGGATCGCGTTCTGCTCGTTGCCGGTGTCGCCGATCGCGCGGCGCGCCTTGAGCACGGTCTGCCCGAGCAGCGTGTCGGTGACGTCGGCGCGCCCCCAGACCGCGGCGATGAGCTCGTCGCGGCCGACGGCGCGGTCGCGGTGCTCGATCAGGTACGCCAGGCAGTCGAACACCTTGGGCGACAGCGTGGCGAGCTCGCCCGCGCAGTGCAGCTCGCGTGCGGACGGATCGATGCGGTAGTCGCCGAAGCGGTAGACGGGGCGGGCCATTCGCGACAGGGTAGCGCGCGCCGCCGCGCGCGGCCACGCACGGACGCCTGGACGTCCATTTCCCGCCGCCGTTCCGCGCGAGGCGCGCCGCCGTGGCGGCGCGCCTGCGGCTCAGCGCAGCTCGAAGCCGTCGGCGAAGATCCGGTCGACGACGGCCGGCCCCAGCGTGCCGTCGAGGTTCAGGTTCTGCGCGCGGATCGTCGACAGCCCGGCGTCGCCGTCGCCGTCCTTCCAGGCGTAGACGGCGAAGCCGTTCGCGCCGACGGCGCCGACCGCGCCGCCCGTGTAGCGCGTCGTCTTCACGTCTACGGTCTGCGCCGGCCAGCGGTACGCGCCCGTCGCGTCGAGCGCGGCGACGGTGAGCGGCTGGTCCGGCGCCGGGACGGCGCCGGTGACCCAGCCGGCGAGGACGCCGCCCGGCGTCGCCAGAGCGGTCAGCTGCGAGATCGAATGCGTGCCGTCGGTCGAGAGCGCCGGCGCGACCAGCACCTTGCCGGCGTCGCCCCAGGCGCGGTTGCCGGAGGCGTCGATGCGCTGCGCGGACACGCCGTCGTAGCTCTGCAGGTCCTGGTCGTAGGTGTCGACCCAGACCACGTAGATGTCGCCGCTGGCCGCGTCGTACGCGGCGCTGGTGCCGACGTGGTCCATCGTGGCGTCGGTGGTCGCCAGCACGCCGTCGCTGCCGAGCAGCAGGTTGCCGGCGGCATCGACGTGCTGCACGCGCGCGTTCCATTTCACGCCGACCAGGTCGTAGTCCCAGAACACGCCGCCGCCGGCGCCGTCGGCGACGAACGGCGGGTAGTAGCCGGCCTGCAGGTTGCCCTGGCCGAACACGCGCACGCCGGTGCCGCCGTTCCACAGCGGCGCGCCGTCGGCGGCGGCGAGCTTCTGCGCGGTCAGGATGCGCGCCGGGCCGGCCTGGTTGCTCCAGGACACGACGACGTCGCCGTTCGGCGCCGGCTGCACGCCGCCGAGCAGCTTGAAGCCGGCCGGCTGGTCGATCAGCACGCCGCCGTCGGCCCATTGCGCCTGGCCGCCGGCATCCAGCTTCTGCGCGCGCACGCCGCTGTCCGCCGACCAGGCGACGACGACGCTGCCGTCGGCCAGGGCGGTCACGTAGGCGTTGTAGACCGCCTCCGCCGCCGTCGACACGGTGACGCCGGCGACGCCCCAGGCGAGGCTGCCGTCCGGCGCGACCTTGCTGACGCTGATGTGCTCGGCGGCGGACGCGTTCTCGCAGCAGTTGAACGCGACGTAGGCGTTGCCGGCGGCGTCCGTGGCCAGGCCGTAGTCGTAGGTGAAGCCGTAGCCGCGGTCGGCGACCACCACGCCGTCGTGCGCCCATTGCGCGTTGCCGCCGGCGTCGAGCCGCTGCAGGTGGACGTCGAAGCCCGCGGCGATGTTGTCGAGCCAGCTCACGTAGAAGCCGCCGTCGGGCGTCGCCGCGATCTTCGGCTGCGTGGTGCCGCCGGCGGTGTCGCCGACGATCAGGTTGGCCGCCGGATCGGCGGACCATTGCGCCTGCGCGCCGAGCGCGCTCGAGGCGAGCAGGGCGGCGAGGGTCAGGCGTGTTTTCTCGAGGCGGGTCATCGCGTCGTTTCTCCCGGTTGGACGTCGGATCGGTCTTGCTGCGGTGGGACGTGCGCCGCGCCGCCTGCAGGCAGCTCGACGACGAAGGAATCGAAGCGGCCGCCGCGCTGGCCCCAGCCGCCGATGCGGCGGCCGTCGGCGCTGACGGCGGTCGCGGCCATCAAGGTCCAGCCCGCCGGCACGTCGATGCGGCGGGCGGCGAGGAAATCCCCGAGCGGTTCGACGCCGCGCTCGGCGGTCCAGACCACGGCGACGCGGCCGGCGCCGCTGCCCGCGCTGCCGGCCAGCAGCGTGCCGGCGTCGTCGCACGCGCTGATTCGCAGCGAAGGCCGCGCGGCGCCGGCCAGTGGCGCGAGGCCGGCGGCCTCGCGCCAGCGCCAGGCCTGCAGCGCGCCGTCGCCGCCACGCGAGACGCCGAGCAGCAGGCCGCCGGCGCGGCTGGCGCCGAGCGCCTCGCCGGCGGCGATCTCGAGCGGAGCGCCGCCGCCGCGCGGCCAGACGACGGCATGGCGCGCGGCGTCGGCGCCTTCGCTCCAGCCGTAGACGGTTTCGTCCGCGCCGACGCCGACGGCGCGGGTGCTGCTGCCGGGCGCGGCCGGCAGCAGCGCCGGGCCGGCCGGCGGGCGCCAGCGGAACGCCGCGTTGCGGCCGTCCGCGGTCGCCGCGGCGCCGACGACCAGCCCCGAATCGGCGACGCCGAAGCCGATGCCGAGCACGCCGCCGTCCGCGGTGGCGCCGGCCAGGCCGCCCATCGTGCGCAGCGTGCCGTCGGCATCCCAGCGCGCGGCCACCTCGCGTTGGCCGGCGTCCAGCGCGGAGCCGGCGACGTAGCGGCCGTCCGCGGAGATCGCGCGCGCCGAGACCGCGCCTTTCAGCAGCTCGGCCGGCCGGCCCTCGCGCCAGCGGAAGCCGCCGCTGGCCGCGCCCACCAGGCTGCCGGCGGCGGCGCGGCCGTCGCGCGAGAGCGCATTGAGCTGGCTGCCGGGCAGGTCCAGGCCGACGAACGCGGCGCCGGCCGGCGCGGCCGGCGCGAGCAGGGCGGAAAGAAGCAGGAACCGGAGCATGCCGCCAGCCTGCCGCAGGCCCTCCGCGGCCGCTTGAATGCGGAGCGGAGCGCGTCTGAGCGCGGGCTGACAGCGGCCTGATCGGCGGCTGAAATCAGCCGCTTGGCTACCAGGGCAGGGCGGGGTCGCGCTGGCCGGCCAGCGCACTCGCGCGCGCCTGCGCCGCATCGGCCAGGCGGCCGTCGCCGCGCGCGCGATGCAGGGCGGCGGCGGCGCGCGCGGCGGCGTAGTCGCGGTCCGCGTACGGCGCGAGCCGGCCGACCAGCGCGCTGGCCTCGTCGAGCCGGCCCTGGCCGAGCAGGTAGCGCACGTAGGCCACGCCGCAGCGCACCAGCGCCGCCGGCGCGCCGCTCCTGTCCGCCTCGGCCAGCGCGGCGGCGAAATGCCGGCCGGCGTCGGCCTGGTTTGCGGCGGCGGCCAGCTCCGCCTCGGCGAGCTCGCGGATCATCGCGCCGTCGCGCTCGGCGTCGTCGTCCTGCGCGCTGCGCAGCGCGTCCGCGGCCTTGCGCATGCCGTCCGTCCAGCCGGCCCGGCGCGACGCGTCGAGCAGGACGTAGGCGATCTCGGCGCGCGTGGTCCCGCCCGGCGGCGCCGCGGCCTGCTGCAGCAGCGTGGCGGCTGCGCGCGCCGCCCCGGCCGCGTCACCGCGCTCGAGCAGGAGCCTGGCCCCGAGCAAGCGGAATTCGGCATCGGCCGCCGCGCCGGCCGGCGGCGCATCGAGCAGGCGCGCCGCGGCGTCGAGCTGGCCGGCGGCGAGCAGCGCGCGCACGCGGCCGGCCGCCACCCGGCCGACCAGGATCGGGTTCTCCAGGTTCGCGGCCAACTCCGCGGCCTGCGCGCTGCTGGCCAGCGCGCCGTCGTGATCGAGCAGGGCGAGCTGCGCGCCGGTCTTGCCGAGCAGGCTCGCGGCGAGGTTGTCGCGCACGCCGAAGCGGGTGAACGTCGCGATCGCGCGGTCGAACGCGTCCTCGGCATCGGCGTAGCGGCCGCGATTGGCGGCCACCAGCCCGAGATTGACGTCGACGCTGGCCGCGCTGATGCGGTCGCCCGCGCGCTCGAACTCCAGGCGCGCGCGGCCGAGGTCGCCCAGCGCTTCGTCGAAGCGGTCGCGCGCGCCGTTGGCCACGCCGCGGCCCATGTAGGCGTTGCCGAGCAGGTCCGGGTCGGCATCCGCGCCGGCGGCGCCGAGCGTGGCGATGGCCGCGGCGTACTCGCGCGCGGCGGCCGCGAAGTCCTGCCGGCGCACGGCGACCGCGCCCAGGCCCATCTGCGCCTGCGCGCGCACGCCGGGCGCTGGCGCCTGCGCGGCCAGCGGCGCGAACGCGGCGGCCGCCGCGTCGAGGCGCCCGAGCCGGAACGCGACCTGGCCGAGGCGCACGGCCACGTCCGCATCCTCGCGCAGGGCCGGCGCCGCGTCGTCGGCGAGGCGCCGCGCCTCGTCGAGGTCGCCGGAGAGCAGCGCGGCATCGACGCGCTGGACCCATTCGGTGGCCGTCGCGTCGCCGCCGCGCGGGCCTGCGGCGCGCACGCCGAGGTCGGCGAGGAAGCGCGACGTCGCCTCGGCGGTGGCGTCGAGCGGATTGGCGCCGGCGCCTTCGAAGCGGCGGCTGCCGCCGGCGTGGTAGACGTCCAGCGCGACGCGCCAGCGCGTGCCGTCGAACGCCGCCTGCGGCGCGATGATGTGCGTGGCATGCGTGGCCAGCTCGAGCCGGTGCAGCTCGCCGGCGTCGTGCGCGTCGGCGTCGTCGCGGCCGACCAGCACCAGCGTCTGCGCGCTCGGCAGCACCTTGAGCCCGGCGTCCTCGCGCAGACGCGCGGCGACGTAGTCCATCGCGCCGAGGCGGATCCACGCCGCCTCGCGCGTGGCGCCGGTCACGCGCACCGGCAGCACGAGCAGCAGGTCCTGTGTCGCGGGCGCGGCGGCCGGCGGCGCGCCGCGGCGCGGCAACGCGACGACGGCGAGCGCGGCCAGGCCGGCGAGCGCCAGCGCCGCGACCGCGGCGGCGACGAGACGCCGCGTCCGCGGCCGCGGCGGCGCCGCGCGGGGCGCGGCGGGCGCACCGGCGCCGGGCGCCGCTGGCGCCTGCACGAGAACGGGCGCATCCGCATCGAGCGTTTGCACCGCCTGCACCCAGCGATAGCCGAAGCGCGGGATCGTGCGGATCGCGCGCTGCTCGTTGCCGGTGTCGCCGACCGCGCGGCGCGCGCGCAGCAGCGTCTGCGCCAGCACGTCGTCGCTGACCGTGGTGCGGCCCCAGACCGCGGCGATCAGCTCGTCGCGGCCGACGGCGCGGTCGCGGTGCTCGAGCAGGTAGGCCAGGCAGTCGAACGCCTTCGGCGGCAGCGCCACCAGCGCGTCGTTCCTGTGCAGCTCGCGCGCGGCCGGGTCGACGCGGAACTCGCCGAAGCGATGGATCGGATGAGGCATCGTTCGCAGGTTAGCGCCTGCCGCGCGGCGCGGCCATGCGCTCCTCGCTCAGCGGGCGATCAGCCAGGTCGCCAGGCCCAGGAACAGGCCGAGGCTGGCGACGTCGGTGGCCTTGGTCAGGACGATGCTCGAGGCGGTGGCCGGATCGGCGCCGAGCCGCTTGAGCACCTGCGGCACGCCGGCGCCGACCACGCCGGCCAGCACGCAGCTGCCGGTCAGCGCGGCGAACGTGATCGCGGCGAGCATCGGCGCCTGCGGGTGCGCCTGGTGGCGCGCGAGCGCGTACATCGCCAGCGCCGCGATCAGGCCGGTCAGCGCGCCGTTGAGGAAGCCGAGCCAGGCCTCCTTGGCGAGCAGGCGCCAGCCGCGCCCCGGCTTCAGCTCGCCGAACGTGAGCCCGCGCAGCGTCACCGCCAGCGCCTGGCTGCCGGTGTTGTTGCACTGGTCCGACAGCACCGGCAGGAACACGGCGAGCAGCACGACGTGGTTGATCGTGGTCTGGAACGAGCCGACGACGCCGGCAGTGACGAACGTGGTCAGCAGGTTGACCTGCAGCCACGGATTGCGGAAGCGCAGGCTGCGCAGCCACGGCGTGGCCAGGCGCTCTTCCTTCTCGACGCCGACCATCGAGCCGGCCTGCGCGCTGATCTCGAACGCCTGCTCCTCGAACAGCGCCGAGCCGCGCACGACGCCGAGCAGGCGGCCGTCCTCGTCGACGACCGGGTAGACCGGGTAGTGGCGGCGCACGACGTCGCGCATCGCCGCGACGATGTCCGCGTCCGGGCGCAGCGCGAACGGCCGCGCGACCATGATGTCGGCGAGCGGCTGCCCGGGCTCGGCGAACGCCAGCTCGCGGAACGCGACGACGCCGGCGAGGCGCCGTTCGCCGTCGACCACGAACACGTACGTCACCAGCGTGTGCGAGACGAGCGGACGCAGCGCCGCGATCACCTCGGCCACGCGCGTGCCGGCGGCGAACACCGCGGGCGCCGGTTCCATCAGGCGGCCGACGGTGCCCTCGGGCCAGCGCCGGCCGTTCAGCCACGGGCCGTCCTCGCCCTGGCCGGCGGCGAAGGCGATGCCGCGCCGGCGCTCGGGGCCGAAGCGGTCCAGCACCGCGACCGCGCGCCCCGGGCCGAGGCCGCCGAGCAGCTCGGCGACGCGGGCGTCCGGCAACGGCGCCAGGCGCGCCGCCGCGCCGTCGGCGTCGAGCGCGCGCAATTCCTCGATCGACAGCCCGTCTGCCATGGCTCCCCCTCCGCAGCGGCATCCTAGCAGAGCCGCCCCGCGTGCCGGCGCACGGCCGCCGTTCATCGGCTCTTTAGCCGGCAGGGTGGACCATGGCCGCGATCCCCACGGAGGAAAGCCGCGATGAAAAGCAGATTCGTACTGATGATGTTGCTCGGGGCCGTGTTCGTGTCGCTCGTCGGTTGCGTGGCGACGCCCCCGCGCGCACGGTACGGCTACGATTACGACGATTCGTATCGCCGCTCCGCGCATTGCGGGAATTGCGGCGTCATCGAGGACGTCGGGCAGGTCTACGTGCGCGAGAACTCGACGACCGGCGGCGGCGCCGTGCTCGGCGCGATCATCGGCGGCGTGCTCGGCAACACGCTCGGCCACGGCCGCGGGCGCACGGCGACGACGGTGGCGGGCGCGGTCGCCGGCGGCTTCGCCGGCAACGCGATCGAGCGCAACAGCAACGACGGCGGCGGCCGTCCGGCCTGGCAGTTCCACGTGCGGCTCGACGACGGACGCTGGGCGACGGTCACGCAGTGGGACAACGCCGACCTCCGTCCGGGCGATCGCGTCGTGATCCGCAACGACCGGCTGTACCGCCTGCGCTGATCGCATCGCGGCCGGGCGCGGCGCTGCCATGCGCTGCGCCGCAAACGAAAAACGGCGAGGAGCGATCCTCGCCGTTTTTTTTTGTCCGCTTCGTCGTCGCTTCGATGCGCGCCGCCGCGGTCGACAGCGGCGCGCATGGATCAGGATCAGTTGATGCGGTAGAAGTTGTGCGCGCCGATCGTCGCCAGCGGCGGGCCCTTGATCCAACCGGGCGAGGCCGACTCGGCGGCGACGAAATGATCGGCGTCGGGAACGACGAACTTGCGCTGCGCCGGCGGCAGCGCCCACATGCGCATCGTGCGGTCCGCGACCTGCCAGGCCTTGCGCCAGGCTTCGGGATTGTCGAGCACGTAGTTCGCGCTCATCGTCGCCGTCGCGAACTGGCCGGGAGCGCGCACGACGTCGCATACGCTCGTGCCCCAGCGGCCGCTGTCGCGCCGCCGCATCGCCACCTCCGCCACCGCCATCTGGCCGACCTGCGGTTCGCTGCGCGCCTCCAGGTACACCGTCGTGGCGAGACAGAGCTCGTCCGACACCGGTTGCGGCAGCGCCGACGCGAGCCACAGCAGGAATGCGAGTTTCATCGTGCTTCACCTCTTTCCTACACGACGAAAGGGCGCGGAATCCGGCTCCGCTTGCGGCGAGACGCGCCGCAATGGATGTCCGTGCGGCGCAAGCCGCGCCGTCCGTGCCCTCCCTTCGTTGATTGCAAAGCTTTCGGCGCGCGCGCGATCGGTTCGCTGCGGACTGCGCCGCGTCGGTTGCGCCTGCCACCCCGGCAGTCATTCCGACGTCTTCACACCTGCCGCTGCGTTCGGCAGCGGCGTCGATCGCGGCGCCGTTCGGCTGCTGCGCGATCGTGCAGATTCGTTGCACACAAAAACGCCCTGACTGAGCAGGGCGTGAGAAGGAGAGTACGCGATCCGGATCGGATGTGTCGCTTAACGGACGATTTCTGTTCAGTTTCCGGTAAGGTGGGTTTCGCTAAGGCGATCGACGTGTCGCGCGCGCATCCAAAGATATACTTCGCGCATCTTTTTCATTGGGTATTTTTATCCAAGTACATCTTGCTGCCTTGCGCATCGAGTGCGCGTCCGTCGAGCGCGGGCTCGGCGAGCACGGCCAGCCCGACGCTCGCCGATTCGGCGACGCGGGCTGCGTAGAGCAGGCGTCCGGCTGGCGCGCCTTCGGCGTCGAGCACGACCGCGCCGCACGGCGGCGGCGCGCCGTCGATGCGCACGCGCCGCAGGTGCCGCTTGTTGCCGCCGCGGAAATGCAGCCGCGCGGCGATCTCCTGGCCGGGATAGCAGCCCTTGTCGAAACGGATTGCCTCGATGCGCTCGAGGTCGAGCGCCTGCGGCACGAACTCGCCGCCGAGCTCGGGAGCGAGCAGCGGAAGCCCCGCCTCGACGTCGGCGCGTCGCCAGCGCGCCAGCGCATCGTCGTCGGCACCTGTGTCGGCAGGCGATGCCGGCCGCAGCAGCGCGACGCGCGGCGGCGTGCCCGGCAGCGCGAGCGCGAGGCCGTCGTCGAGCATTTCGATGTGGAACGCCGCAGGCGCCGGCGCGCGCTCGCCGGCCTCGGCGGCGTGCAGCGCCCAGGTCTTCGCTTCGAGCTTCACCTGCGCGCGCAGCACGTAGCGGGCGAGCGCGTCGCGCACCGCCTGCGCGCCGCCCAGCGGCAGCCAGGCGAGCAGCTCGTCCGGCGCGACGCGCAGCAGCGCGAAGAACGCGCGCGCGCGGCCCTGCGCGTCGAGCCAGGCATTCCATTGCCAGGCGCCGACGGCGAGCGCGTTCACGTCGTTGGTGAATTGCGCGTGGGCGAAGCGGACGGCATCCGCGCCGGCGAGGGCGAGCAGTTCGGCAGGGCAGAGCGGGACGGGCATGGCGGATCGATGGCGGAAAGCGATGCGGCACTCTAGCAGGACGGTTCCGCGCCCGGTCTGGCGGTGCGCGTCGCGCCGGCTGCATGGCGATGCGCGCGAGCGAATCGCCGCGGGCAGGCCGCGCCGGCCGCCGCCGGCCGCGTCGGCACGGCGCCCCGAGGTTGTCACCATGCGCGACTGGGTTTAACCTTCGCGCCGCATCGCACCATGTCCGAATCCAGGCCTTCCCCCGACGAGCAGAGCACGCCCCCGACGGCGAGCGTCCCGAGCGACGCGCCGGCGGAGCACGCGGTCGAGATCGGCGGGCGCACGTCCGGACTCGATCCGACCCGCTACGGAGACTGGGAGAAGAACGGCCGCTGCATCGATTTCTGATGCGCGCCGCGCCGATGCGCGGAGAGGCGGCGCTCCGGCTGCGGATGCGCCGCCGTCGTCGTCGGCGAGGGATCGGGTGCGGCAGGCGCGGGCGCGGCGTTGCCGCGTTCCGCCGGGGGCCCGAATGCCGGCCGGACGCCGGGTCGGGACGCATTCACCACCAGCACGAGCCAGCCATGCCAGCTACCGCGCGCCCCTTGTCACCGCATCTGTCGATCTACCGCTGGCAGATCCAGATGATCACCTCGATCCTGCACCGCGCGACCGGCATCGCGCTCGCCGCCGGCACGATCCTTCTCGTCGTGGCGCTGATGGCGCTGGCCGCGGGGCAGGAAGCCTACGACGGCGTGCGCGCGTTCTGCGCCTCGTGGATCGGCCTGGTCCTGCTGCTGGGCTGGACCTGGTCGCTCGCCTACCACCTGCTCAACGGCATCCGCCACCTGCTGCAGGACGCCGGCCTCGGCTATCCGCCGAAGCGGTTCGTGTTCAACAGCTGGCTCGTGCTGATCGGCAGCTTCGTGCTGACCGCGCTGGTCTGGGCCTGCGTCCTCGCGCAGGGAGGGGCGGCATGAACGACAGGAGCAAGCAGCTGCGCACGCCGCTCAAGAACGCGCTCGGCCTCGGCTCGGCCAAGCACGGCGTCCACCATTTCGTCGTGCAGCGCCTGACCGCGATCGCGCTGGCGTTCCTCACGCTGTGGTTCGTCTGGCTGGCGCTGGAGATGCTGCATCTGGACTACGCCGGCGCGCGCGCGCTGGTCGCGCAGCCGTTCAACGCCGTGCTGATGCTCGTGTTCGCCGTCGCCACGTTCTGGCACACGCAGCTCGGCCTCCAGGTCGTGATCGAGGACTACGTGCACACGCCCGCCTCGCAGCTGCTGCTGCAGGTCGCGGTCCGGCTCCTCTGTTTCCTCGGCGCCGCCGCGAGCGTGTTCGCCGTCCTCCGCATCGCACTGGGACGCTGATTCGATGGAAAGCTACAAGATCCAGGAGCACAAGCTCGACGTCGTGGTCGTCGGCGCCGGCGGCGCGGGCCTGCGCGCCACGTTCGGCCTGGCCGCGACCGGCCTCTCGACCGCCTGCATCACCAAGGTGTTCCCGACGCGCTCGCACACCGTCGCCGCGCAGGGCGGCATCTCGGCCGCGCTCGGCAACATGGGCGAGGACGACTGGCGCTTCCATTTCTACGACACGATCAAGGGATCGGACTGGCTCGGCGACCAGGACGCGATCGAGTACATGTGCAAGGAGGCGCCGGCCGCGATCATCGAGCTGGAGCACTACGGCGTGCCGTTCTCGCGCACCGAGGAGGGCAAGATCTACCAGCGCCCGTTCGGCGGCATGACCACGCACTACGGCAAGGGCACCGCGCAGCGCACCTGCGCCGCGGCCGACCGCACCGGCCACGCGATCCTGCACACGCTCTACCAGCAGTCGCTCAAGCACGACGCGCGCTTCTTCATCGAATACTTCGCGCTCGACCTGATCTTCGACGACGAGGGCGTCTGCCGCGGCGTGCTCGCGCTGGACATGGCCGAAGGCACGCTGCACCTGTTCCGCGCGCACGGCGTCGTGCTCGCCACCGGCGGCTACGGCCGCGCGTACTTCAGCGCGACCTCGGCGCACACCTGCACCGGCGACGGCGGCGGCCTGGCGTTGCGCGCCGGCCTGCCGATGCAGGACATGGAATTCGTGCAGTTCCACCCGACCGGCATCTACGGCTCGGGCTGCCTGATCACCGAAGGCTCGCGCGGCGAGGGCGGCTACCTGACCAACGCCAACGGCGAGCGCTTCATGGAGCGCTACGCGCCGAACGCGAAGGACCTCGCCTCGCGCGACGTCGTGTCGCGCTCGATGACGATCGAGATCCGCGAAGGCCGCGGCGTCGGCGAGCACAAGGACCACATCAACCTGAACCTGATGCACCTCGGCGCCGAGGTGCTGCACGAGAAGCTGCCCGGCATCTCCGAGTCGGCGCGCATCTTCGCCGGCGTGGACGTGACCAAGGAGCCGATCCCGGTCATCCCGACCGTGCACTACAACATGGGCGGCATCCCGACGAACTACCACGGCGAGGTGGTGCGCAAGGTCGGCGACGACCCGGACGCGGTGGTGCCGGGCCTGTACGCGATCGGCGAGGCCGCCTGCGTGTCCGTGCACGGCGCCAACCGGCTCGGCTCGAACTCGCTGCTGGACCTGGTCGTGTTCGGCCGCGCGGTCGCCCAGCGCTGCGCGGCGACGATCAGGCCGGGCCAGCCGCACAAGGAGCTGCCGGCCTCGATCTGCGACAAGGCGCTGGCCAACTTCGACCGCCTGCGCCACGCCAACGGCTCCACGCCGACCGCCGAGATCCGCCTGACGATGCAGAAGACGATGCAGGCCGACGCGGCGGTGTTCCGCACCGCCAGCTCGCTGCAGGAAGGCTGCGCGAAGATGGACAAGGTGTTCGCCTCGTTCGAGGACGTGCGCGTGTCCGACCGCTCGCTGGTGTGGAACTCCGACCTGATCGAGACGCTGGAGCTGCAGAACCTGCTCTACAACGCGGTCGCCACGATCAACTCGGCCGAGCAGCGCCACGAGAGCCGCGGCGCGCACGCGCGCGAGGACTTCCCCGAGCGCGACGACGTGAACTGGATGAAGCACACGCTCGTCAACGTCGACGAGAAGGGCAGGTGCACGTTCGACTTCCGGCCGGTGCACATGAACACGCTCACCTCCGACGTCGAGCCGGTGCCGCCGAAGAAGCGCGTGTATTGACGACGGGGAATGGAGAATCGGCAATCGGGAATCGGAAGGGCACCTCCGTCACCCGCACCGCTTCGGACCATTCCCGATTCCCCATTCCCGATTCCCGGTTCTTCCGAACATGGCCGAATTCACTCTCCCGAAGAATTCCCGCATCAAGGCCGGCAAGCACTTCCCGGCCAAGGCGGGCGCGAAGAACGTGCGCACGTTCCGCGTCTACCGCTGGACGCCGGACGACGGCGAGAACCCGCGCGTGGACACCTACGAGGTGGACCTGTCGACCTGCGGGCCGATGGTTCTCGACGCGCTGATCAAGATCAAGAACGAGATCGACCCGACGCTGACGTTCCGCCGCTCCTGCCGCGAAGGCATCTGCGGCTCGTGCGCGATGAACATCGGCGGCACGAACACGCTCGCCTGCACCAAGGCGATCGCCGACTGCCCGTCCGGCGACGTGAAGATCTATCCGCTGCCGCACATGCCGGTGGTCAAGGACCTCGTGCCGGACCTGACGCACTTCTACGCGCAGCTCGCCTCGATCAAGCCGTGGCTGCGCACCGACACGCCGCCGCCGCCGGACCGCGAGCGGCTGCAGTCCAAGGAGGACCGCGCCAAGCTCGACGGCTACTACGAGTGCATCCTGTGCGCCTGCTGCACGACCTCGTGCCCGAGCTACTGGTGGAACAGCGAGCGCTACCTCGGCCCGGCCGTGCTGCTGCAGGCCTACCGCTGGATCGTCGATTCGCGCGACGAGGACACCGGCGCGCGGCTGGACGAGCTCGAGGACCCGTTCAAGCTCTACCGCTGCCACACGATCATGAACTGCGCGCGCACGTGCCCGAAGGGCCTGAACCCGGCCAAGGCGATCGCCGAGATCAAGAAGCTGATCGTCGAGCGCGCGAGCTGAGGCGCGCCCCGCGATGCCGGCGCACGCGATCTTCTGGCCCGCCCTCGCCCTGGCGTTCCTGACCTTCGCCGTCTGGCTGCGCCTGTTCCAGCGGCGCATCGGCGAGATGCGCCGCCTGCGCATCCACCCGCAGAGCGTGGCCACCTCGCCGCAGGCCGTGCAGCGCTTCGTCGACACGCGCGCGGCGGACAACTTCCGTAACCTGCTCGAGCTGCCGCTGCTGTTCTACGTCGCGCTCGGCATCGCGTACGCGACCGGCACGGCCGCGGCGCCGCTGCCGGCGCTGGCCTGGGCGTTCGTCGCGCTGCGCGCGCTGCACAGCTTCATCCACTGCGGCTACAACCGCGTGATGCACCGCTTCGCCGCCTACGTCGCCGGCGGGTTCGTGCTGTGGGCGATCTGGGCCGTGCTGGCCTGGCGGCTGCTGCGATGAGCGTGCCGGCGCGCCTGCGCTGGCGCGCGCGCCGCGGCACGCGCGAGCTCGACCGCCTGCTCGGCGCATGGCTGGACCACGGCTACGAGTGCGCCGATGCCGACGCCCGCGCGGCGTTCGAGGCGCTGCTCGACTGCAGCGATCCGGACCTGTGGGACTGGCTGACCGGACACGCCGAGCCGCCGGAGCCGCGCCTCGCGGCGATCGTCGATGAGATCCGCGCCCGCCATCGCGTTTGACTACCGGCCGTCGCGCCGGATCGCGGCGTGCGCCGCGCTGGCCTGCGTCGCCGCCGCCGCCGCGCCCTGGGCGAGCGCGCTGCCGCTGGCGCTGCGCGCCGGGCTGTGCGCCGCCGCGCTGGCCGGCGGCGCCGCGTCGATCGCGCGCTTCCTGCGTCCGCCGTTCCGGCGCGTCGCGCTGCGCGCCGGCGGCTGGGTGCTGGTCGACGCGGCCGGCGCCGAGCGCGCGGCGCGGCTGCATTCGCACGTGCGCCTCGGCCCGCTGCTGGTGCTGGACTTCCGCCTGGCGCCGCGCGGGCGCTTCCGCGCGCTGCTGGCGCCGGACAATGCCGATGCGGACGTGCGCCGCCGGCTCGTGCCGATGCTCGCGCGCGGCGAAGTCGTACGCGCCGGCTAGCCGGCCTCGCTTGCCGGGACCGGGCGCTTGCGGCACTCTCGCCGCGGTTCGCGGTCGCAAGACCGCCGCGCGCAGCGCCGACAAGGATCCGCCCGTCGCATGTTCCGTCCTCTCGAAGTCTTCATCGGCCTGCGCTACACGCGCGCCAAGCGGCGCAACCATTTCATTTCGTTCATTTCGCTGGTCTCGATCCTCGGCATCGCCGTCGGCGTGACGGCGCTGATCACCGTGATCTCGGTGATGAACGGCTTCGAGCAGGAGCTCAAGAACCGCATCCTCGGCATGGTCGCGCACGCCACGATCGAGGGCGTCGGCGAGACCGTGCGCGACTGGCCGGAGGCGATGCGCATCGCGCACGCCAACAAGCACGTGCTCGGCGCCGCGCCGTACGTCGAGCGCCAGGCGATGCTGCAGGGCGCGCGCGTCAGCGGCGCGATCGTGCGCGGCGTCATGCCGGACCTGGAGCCGGACGTCTCGGAGATCGACAGGCGCATGGTGCAGGGCCGGCTCGCCGACCTCGCGCCCGGCCGCTTCGGCATCGTGCTCGGCAAGGAGCTCGCCATGACGCTCGGCGCCGGCGTCGGCGACCTCGTCACGGTCTACGCGCCGGAGTTCAGCGCCACGCCGATCGGCGCGATCCCGCGCACGAAGCGCTTCACCGTCGTCGGCATCTTCGAGGTCGGCATGCAGGAATACGATTCGGGCCTCGCCGTCGTGCACATGCAGGACGCCGAGACGCTGTACCGCCTCGACGGCCCGACCGGCATCCGCCTGCGCCTGGACGACATGTTCCAGGCCTACGCGATCGGCAAGGACCTGGCGCGCGCGCTCGGCGCGCAGTACTACCGCATCACCGACTGGATGCAGGGCCACAGCAACTTCTTCAAGGCGGTGGCGATGGAGAAGAAGGTGATGTTCCTGATCCTGTCGCTGATCGTCGCCGTGGCCGCGTTCAACCTCGTCTCGACGCTGGTGATGCTCGTGCAGGACAAGCAGGCCGACATCGCCATCCTGCGCACGCTCGGCCAGAGTCCGCGCAGCGTCATGGGCACGTTCATGGTGCAGGGCGTGCTGGTCGGCACGCTCGGCATCGGGCTCGGCGTGCTGTTCGGCGTGCTGCTGTCGCTGAACCTGTCGGCGATCGTGCACTGGATCGAGCGCACGTTCGGCGTGACGTTCCTGTCGCCGGACGTCTACTACATCAGCGAGCTGCCGAGCGAGCTGCACGGGTCCGACGTGGTCTGGATCGCCGCCACCGCGTTCGTGTTCTGCACGCTGGCCACGCTGTACCCGGCGCGCCGCGCGGCGAAGACCGAGCCGGCGGCGGCGTTGAGGTACGAGTGAGGCCGGGAATCGGGAACCGGGAATAGAGAATCGCCGAAGCGAACGAATTGCATCGAACCTTCCGACATCGCGTACGCCATGAATTCCGCTTTCCCGATTCCCGATTCCCGATTCCCGATTCCCGGGCACGACGACGTCGTCCTGCGCGCCCAGAACGTCGCCAAGACCTACCAGGAAGGGCGGCTGCGCACCGAGGTGCTGCGCGGCGTGGACCTCGCGGTGCGGCGCGGCGAGACGGTGGCGATCGTCGGCGCGTCGGGCACCGGCAAGAGCACGCTGCTGCACATCCTGGGCGGCCTCGACGCGCCGAGCGCGGGCGAGGTCGTCGTCGAGGGGCGGACGATGTCGGCGCTGTCCGACCGCGCGCGCGGCGAGCTGCGCAACCGCTCGCTCGGCTTCATCTACCAGTTCCACCACCTGCTGCCGGAGTTCAGCGCGCTCGAGAACGTGTGCATGCCGCTGCTGATCCGCGGCGACGCGATCGGCGAGGCGCGCGCGCGCGCGGCCGCGCTGCTCGAGCGCGTCGGGCTCGGCCAGCGGCTCGAGCACAAGCCGGGCGAGCTCTCCGGCGGCGAGCGGCAGCGCTGCGCGGTGGCGCGCGCGCTGGTCACGCGGCCGGCCTGCGTGCTCGGCGACGAGCCGACCGGCAACCTCGACGAGAGAAACGCGCTGCAGGTCTACGAGCTGATGCTGGAGCTCAACCGCGAGATCGGCACCGCGCTGGTGCTGGTCACGCACGATCCGCGGCTGGCCGAGCGCGCCGACCGCATGCTGGAGCTGTCCGGCGGCATGCTCGGCGCCAGGGCCTGAAGGGCGGCGGCGCGGCGAGGAGGAGGCATGAACTTCGGCAAGACCACACCGATCCTGCGCATCTTCGCCGAGGGCAAGGCCGTCGAGTTCTACGTCGGCTTCCTCGGCTTCGAGGTCGACTGGAAGCACCGTTTCGGCGAAGGGATGCCGCTGTACATGCAGGTGTCCAGGGACGGCTGCGTGCTGCACCTGTCCGAGCATCACGGCGACGCCTGTCCGGGCGCCGCGATGCGCATCGAGACAGACCGGATCGACGCGTTCCACCAGGAGCTGGCGGCGAAGCCGCATGCGTACCTGCGGCCGGGCATCGAGGACACGCCCTGGGGCAGCAGGGACGTGCGCGTCGCCGATCCGTTCGGCAACCGCCTGACGTTCACCAGCGCGATCAGCACCTGATCCCGCACGCGGGGTCGCACAGGAGGTCATGCGTCCGCGCCATGCCGCGGATGCCTCGCCGGAGGGCGAATGGGCAGGAAGCCTGCGAACGTCCACAGCCGCACGCCGCTGTTCGGCGTCGCCGTCGCATTGGCCGTGCTGGCCGGTGCGACGGCCGTGCATGCGCTGCCGGCGCTGCCGCCGCGCCGGCTCGACCTCGCCCTCGGCGCGGCGGCGTTCGCCTGCCTGCTGCATCCGCGACTGCGCCTCGCCGGCGGCCTGCTGCTCGGCTTCGCCTGGTGCGCGCTGCGCGCCGACGTCGCCTTCGACGCGCGGCTGCCGCGCGAATGGGAGGGGCGCGATTTCGACGTCGTCGGCGTCGTCGACGACCTGCCCAGGCGGCGCGAGGACGCCGCGCGCTTCGCCCTGCGCGTCGAGCGCGCCGGGCTCGACGGCGAGGAGATTTCCCTGCCGGGCACGCTGCGCCTGTCCTGGTACGGCGAGGCGCCGGACGGGCTCGACGCCTGCAGCCGCTGGCGCCTGCGGCTGCGCCTGAAGCGGCCGCGCGGGCTGGTCAATCCGGGCGGTTTCGACGGCGAGCGCCAGGCGCTGGAGCGCGGCGTCGTCGGCATCGGCTACGTGCGCGATCCGGCCGACGCGGCGCGCCTCGGCGAAGCCGGCTTCTGCATCGACCGCCTGCGCGAGCGCATCGCGCAGGGCATCGGCGAGCGCGTCGCCGACGCGCACGACGCCGCGCTGCTGCGCGCGTTCACGGTCGGCGACGCGCGCGGGCTCGATGCCGCCGACTGGGACGTCGCACGCGCCAACGGCATCTCCCATCTGCTGTCGATTTCCGGCTTCCACGTCGGCATCGCCGGCGCCGCCGGCGCGCTGGCCGTGCGCCTGCTCGGCTGGCTGTGGCCGGGCCTGGGCCTGCGCATCGCCGTGCCGGCCCTGCAGGCGCCGGCGGCCTTCGTCGTCGCCGCGCTGTACGGCGCGCTCGCCGGCGGCGGGCTGCCGACCGTGCGCACGGTGCTGATGATCGGCGTGTTCGCGCTGGCGCGCTGCGGGCGGCGCGCGCGCAGCCCGGCGCAGGCGCTGGCCCTGGCCTTGCTCGCGATGCTGCTGGTCGATCCGCTGGCGACCCTGGCGGCGGGGTTCTGGCTGTCGTTCGCCGGCGTGGCCTTCCTGATGCTGTGCCTGACGCCCGGGCGCGGCCTGGCCGCGCGCCTGCGCGAGCTCGGCTTCGGCCAGCTGGTGATGACCGCTTCGCTGCTGCCGCTGACGGTCGGGTTCTTCGGCGAGGCCTCGCTGCTCGGTGCGCTGTCGAACCTGATCGCCGTGCCGCTGGTCGGCGCGGTCGTCGTCCCGCTGTGCCTGCTCGGCCTGCTGGCGCTGCTGGTCGCGCCGGCCGTCGCGACGCCGCTGCTCGCCGCCGCCGGCCTCGTCGTGCACGCGCAGTGGTGGCTGCTGGAGCGGCTCGCGGCCTGGCCCGGCGCGCACTGGTATCTGCCCGCGGCGCCGGCGTGGGCGCCGCCCGTGGCGCTGCTCGGCGCCTGCTGGCTGTTCCTGCCGCGCGGCGTGCCGGCGCGCGCGCTCGGCCTGCTGCTGTTCGTGCCGCTGCTCTGGCCGCCGCGCGCGCTGCCCGAGCGCGGCGGCTTCGAGGCGACGCTCGTCGACGTGGGGCAGGGATTGGCGGTGGTCGTGCGCACGCGCGAGCACGCGCTGCTGTTCGATGCCGGCGCGCGCTACCCCAGCGAGTTCGACCTCGGCGAGGCGGCCGTGCTGCCGACGCTGCGCGCGCTCGGCGTCGGCGCGCTCGACGGGCTGATCGTCAGCCACGGCGACAACGACCATGCCGGCGGCGCCGCCGCGGTCGCCCGCGCGTATCCCGCCGCCTGGCGCCTGGCCGGCGAGCCGGAGCGGCTGCCGCTCGGGGCCGCGCCGTGCCGCGAAGGGCAGGCCTGGCGCTGGGACGACGTGGCGTTCCGCATGCTGAACCCGGCCGCGGACGAGGCCGCGTCCGGCAACGACAGCTCCTGCGTGCTGCTCGTCGAAGGCCGCGGCGGACGCCTGCTGCTCACCGGCGACATCGGCGCGCGCGTCGAGCCGGCGGTCGCGGCCCGCATCGGCGAGGGGCCGCCGCTGGTGCTGGTCGTGCCGCACCACGGCAGCCGCACCTCGTCGAGCGCCGCGTTCCTGGCCGCGCTGCGGCCGGCGTTCGCGCTGGTGTCGGCCGGCTGGCGCAGCCGCTTCGGCCATCCGCATCCGCTGGTCGTGCGGCGCTACGCGCAGGCCGGCATCGCGCTGTCCAACACCGCCGATGCCGGCGCGCTGACGGTGGCGTTCCCGCCCGCCGCGCCGCCGCAGCCGCCGGTGCGCGAGCGCGAGCGGCGCCGGCGGCACTGGCGCGAATAGCCGCGCGTCTGCAACGCACCGCACAGACGGTCGCGGCCGCGCTGCTATGATGCGCGCTCGTTGCAGCCGCACGTGAACGGGTGACTTGTGCTGGAAATCCTGATGGCCGGCAGTTGGGCGATGCTGCCGATCCTGCTGTGCTCGGCGGTCGCGCTGGCGATCATCCTGGAACGCTTCTGGAGCCTGCGCCGCAAGGCCGTGGTGCCGCCCGGGCTCGGCGCCGAGGTGCGCGAATGGGCGCGCACGCGCAAGCTCGATCCGGAGCACCTGGAGGCGCTGCGCACGAACTCGCCGCTCGGCGAGCTGCTCGCCTCGGCGCTCAGCGTGCGCAACCGGCCGCGCGAGATCATCCGCGAGCGCGTCGAGGACACCGGCCGCCACGTCGTGCACCGGCTCGAGCGCTTCCTGAGCACGCTCGGCACGATCGCGCTGGTCTCGCCGCTGCTCGGCCTGCTCGGCACGGTGTTCGGCCTGATCCGCATGTTCTTCTCGGTCATGGTCAGCGGCGTCGGCGATCCGCTGAAGATGGCCGGCGGCATCGGCGAGGCGCTGGTGTGCACCGCGGCCGGCCTGTGCGTGGCGATTCCGGCGTACGTGTTCCACCGCTACTTCCGCAGCCGCGTGGCCGGCCTCGTCGTCGAGATGGAGCGGCAGGTGTTCCTGCTGACCGACGAGCTCACCGCCGGCATCGAGGCGCCGGCGGCGCCGGCGGCCGCCGCGATGCGCGTGGCCCGCACCGCGGGCTGACGATGAACCCACGGTCCGCGCCCGCGCGCCGGCCGCGGCCGGCCGCTTGCAGCGCGCCGGCCGCGCGCGCACGATTCGCCCGCGCCCCGTTCTTCCCGACCGCAGGTTACTGATGCGCATCGCCTCCGCCCGCCGCGACGACGACTTCGAGATCAACGTGATCTCGCTGATCGACGTGCTGCTGACCCTGCTGATGTTCTTCGTGCTGACGACGACGTTCGTGCAGCATTCGCGCATGCAGGTGACGCTGCCGCAGGCCGAATCGTCCGAGCAGAGCGAGCAGCGCGAGGCGCTGAGCGTGATGATCGACCGCGACGGCCACTACTTCATCGGCAACGACGAGGTGCTGAACCCCGGGCTCGACTCGCTCAAGGAAGCGATCACGCGCGCCGCCGGCACCGACCGCGACCGCCCGGTCATGCTGCGGGCCGACGCCATGACGCCGCACCAGGCGGTGGTCACCGCGATGGACGCGCTCGGCGAGCTCGGCTTCACGCGCCTGTCGATCGCCACGACGCAGGCGCCGACCGCGGCCGCGAAGTGAGCTCCGCCCCCGCGCCCGTCCGCTCCGGGCTCGCGATCTACGCCAGGCTGCTCGGCTACGCGCGCCGCTACTGGCCGATCGCGATCGTCGCCGTGCTCGGCATGGTCGTCGACGCGGCCTGCATGGGCCTGTTCGCCGGCACGATCAAGCCGATGCTGGACAACCTGTTCCTGTCGCGCGATCCGTTCTGGATCTTCTGGATGCCGATCGTCATCGTCGCGATCTTCCTCGCGCGCAGCGTGGCGATGTACCTCACCGACTACGGCACCGCGTACATCGGCCGCGGCGTCGTGCAGAAGCTGCGCCAGGAGGTGTTCGACCATTACCTGCGCCTGCCGGCCGCGTTCTTCGACCGCGAGTCGTCCGGCAACCAGATCGCGCGCATCACCTACACCTCCGAGCAGGTCGCGCAGGCCTCGACCGAGGCGGTCAAGGTCGCGGTCGTCGACGGCCTCAGCGTGGTGTTCTACGTCGCGGTGATGCTGCGCACCAGCGTGCAGCTCACGCTGGTGCTGCTGGTCATGGTGCCGCTGGTCGGCGCGCTGGTGGTCTACGTCGGCCGCCGCTACCGGCGCATCAGCCGGCGCATCCAGGGCTCGATGGGCACGGTGACCGGCGTCGTCGAGGAGGCGGTCGGCGCGAACCGCGAGGTCAAGGTGTTCGGCGGCCAGCGCTACGAAGCCGAGCGCTTCAACGAGGTCTCCGAGCAGACGCGCCGGCTGTCGCTGAAGGTCGCCGCCACCAACGGCCTGGCGAGCTCGTTCGTGCAGCTGATCGCGGCGGTGTCGCTGGCGCTGATCGTCTACTTCGCCACGCGGCCGAGCACGCTGTCCGAGCTGACGCCGGGCGCATTCACCGCGCTGATCCTGGCGATGGGCGGCATCCTGCCGGCGCTCAAGCGGCTGACCACGGTGCAGGCGAACCTGCAGCGCGGCATCGCCGCGGCCGAGGAGATCTTCGCGCTGATCGACACGCCGCCGGAGCGCGACGAGGGCCGCATCGAGCTGGCCGCGTTCGAGCGCGCGATCGAGTTCCGCGGCGTGCACATGGCCTATTCGAAGGACGCGCGCCCGGCGCTGCGCGGCATCGACCTGGTCTGCCCGCGCGGCAGCGTGACGGCGCTGGTCGGCCGCTCGGGCAGCGGCAAGTCCACGCTGGCGAGCCTGATCCCGCGCTTCTACGAGCCGACCGCCGGCAGCGTGCTGCTCGACGGCCGCCCGCTCGGCGACTACACGCTCGACAGTCTGCGCCGGCAGATCGCCTGGGTCGGGCAGAGCGTCACGCTGTTCGACGACAGCATCGCGCGCAACATCGCCTACGGCGCGCTCGGCAGCGCCGGCGAGGCCGAGATCGTCGCCGCCGCCGAGGCGGCCAACGCGATGGAGTTCATCCGCCAGCTTCCGGACGGCATCCACAGCCGCGTCGGCGAGCGCGGCGGGCTGCTCTCCGGCGGCCAGCGCCAGCGCATCGCCATCGCGCGCGCGCTGCTGAAGAACGCGCCGATCCTGATCCTGGACGAGGCGACCAGCGCGCTCGACAGCGAGTCCGAGCGGCTGATCCAGGACGCGCTGCGGCGGCTGATCCGCGACCGCACGGTCATCGTCATCGCGCACCGCCTGTCCACGATCGAGCACGCCGACCGCATCGTCGTGCTCGACCGCGGCGCGATCGTCGAGCAGGGCACGCACGCCGCGCTGCTCGCGCAGGGCGGCCACTACGCGGCGCTGCACCGCATGCAGTTCCGCGACGAGATGCGCGAAGGCTGAGCGCCGCCGCCCGTGCGCGCCGGCGCTCCGCCGCGCGCCGGAATCCTTTACCCTTCGCCTCTTCGGCCGCCGGTCCGCAAGGCATGCACGAGCGCCTCGAACGCATCTGGTACGCGCAGGAGCCGCCCTGGTGGCTGGCCGCGCTCGTGCCGGTCTACCGCGGCCTGCGCGCGCTGCACCTCGCGCCGTACCGGCTCGGCTGGCGCCGGCCGCGCCGGCTGCCGGTGCCGGTCGTCGTGGTCGGCAACCTGACCGCGGGCGGCAGCGGCAAGACGCCGCTGGTCGTCGCCCTGGTCGAGGCGCTGCGCGTGCGCGGCCTGCGGCCCGGCGTGGTCAGCCGCGGCTACGGCGGCCGCCGGCGCGGACCGCTGCTGCTCGACGACCTGTGCCGACCGGCCGAGGTCGGCGACGAGCCGTGCCTGATCCGCAAGCGCACCGGCGTGCCGGTCGCGGTCGGCCGCGACCGCGCGCGCGCCGCCGCGCTGCTGGCCGCGCAGGGCGTCGACGTCGTGATCGCCGACGACGGCCTGCAGAACCCGTCGCTGGCGCGCGACGTGGAGATCTGCGTCGTCGACGGCCAGCGCCGCTTCGGCAACGGCCGGCTGCTGCCGGCCGGCCCGCTGCGCGAGCCGGTGGCGCGGCTGGCGTCGGTGGCGTTCCGCGTCTGCAACGGCGGCAGCGCGCAAGCCGGCGAGACCGCGATGCGCCTCGCCGGCGGCATGGCCGTGGCCATCGCCGGCGGCGCCGCGGCGCGGCCGCTGGAATCGTTCGCCGGCCAGCGCGTGCACGGCGTCGCCGCGATCGGCAACCCGGCGCGGTTCTTCGACGGCCTGCGCGCGCACGGCATCGAGGTCGTGCCGCATCCGTTTCCCGACCACCACGCGTTCGCGCCGTCCGACCTCGCCTTCGGCGACGAGCTGCCGGTGTTGATGACCGAGAAGGACGCGGTCAAGTGCACGCAGCCGGCGCACGCGAACTTCTGGTGCGTGCCGGTGCGCGCGGAGCTGCCGGCCGCGTTCTTCGACGCGGTCGCGGCGCGCCTGCGCGGCGCGGCGAAAGATTGACGAAAGCCCCTTGCGGCACCATGCGCGCGCGCCGCGCTGCGGCGCCATCCATCCCATGAGGTCCGTTCCCGTGGACAGTTGCAGTAGCCCCAGACGAAGCAGCGCTGCCGCCACGGAGCGACCGGCCGGCTGACCTCTCGACGCGAGGGGAGGCCCTCGGCGACTCCCCGGCGGCAGCGTGAACGTTCCGTCTGCCCGATCCGGAGTCGCCATGTTCCGATTCAGCCTCTTCAGCGCCTCGCTGCCGGCCGCGGTGCGCATCAACGGCAGCGGCGCGCGCCGCGCCGCCCAGCAGGCCGACCATCCGCTGCTCGAATTCGTGCGCCTGGACGCCGCCGGCGCGCTCGCGCGCCTCGGCGTCGACGGCGAGGGCCTGTCCGCGTCCGACGTCGCGGCGCGGCTGGAGACCTACGGCGCCAACGTCGTCGCGCAGGAGAAGAAGCGTCCGTTCCTGCTCGAGATCGGGCACCGCTTCTTCACCAATCCGATCAACGTGCTGCTGACCGTGCTGGCCGTGGTCTCCTGGCTCGGCGACGACCCGGTCGGCGCCGGCATCATGCTGGCGATGGTGTTCCTGGCCGTGTTCCTGTCGTACTTCCAGGAGGCGCGCACCGGACGCGCGGTGGAGCAGCTGCGCAGCCTGGTGAGCAACACGGCGACCGCGCGGCGCCTGCCCGAGCCCGACGGGCAGGGCGAGGACGGCGCCGCCGCGGCGGCGCCGGCGGGCCGCAAGGTCGAGGTGCCGATCGAGCGCCTCGTGCCCGGCGACGTCGTGCACCTGTCCGCCGGCGACATGATCCCGGCCGACCTGCGCCTGCTCGGCGCCAAGGACCTGTTCGTCAACCAGTCCGCGCTGACCGGCGAATCGATGCCGGTGGAGAAGTTCGCCGGCGTCGACGCCGAGGCGAGCGCGCCGCTCGAGGCGAAGAACCTCTGCTTCATGGGCAGCAACGTCGTCAGCGGCAGCGCCACCGGCGTCGTCGTCGCGACCGGCGCGCGCACCTATTTCGGCGCGCTGGCCGGCTCGCTCGCCGGGCAGCGCGTGCAGACCAGCTTCGACAAGGGCGTGCAGCGCTTCGCCTGGCTGATGATCCGCTTCATGGCGGTGATGGTGCCGGTCGTGTTCCTGCTGAACGGCCTGGTCAAGGGCGCCTGGCTGGACGCGTTCATGTTCGCCGTGGCGGTGGCCGTCGGCCTGACGCCGGAAATGCTGCCGATGATCGTCACGATCAACCTGGCCAAGGGCGCGATGGCGATGGCGAAGAAGGACGTGATCGTCAAGCGCCTCAACGCGATCCAGAACTTCGGCGCGATCGACGTGCTGTGCACGGACAAGACCGGCACGCTGACCCAGGACAAGGTGATCCTCGAGCGCCACGTCGACGTGCGCGGCGACGAGGACGAGCGCGTGCTCGAGTTCGCCTGGCTGAACAGCCACTACCAGACCGGGCTCAAGAACCTGCTCGACCTCGCCGTGCTCGAGCGCGTCGACGAGGCCGGGCGCGCGCGCCTGCAGGCCGAGTACACGCTCGTCGACGAGGTGCCGTTCGATTTCACGCGCCGGCGCATGTCGGTGATCGTCAGGGACCGCGCCGGGCGCCACTTCCTCGTCGCCAAGGGCGCGGTCGCCGAGACGCTCGGCATCTGCAGCGCGCGGCGCACGCCCGACGGCGACGAGGCGATGGGCGAGGCCGCGCTGGCCGAGGCGCGCGCGGTCGCGCGCGACATGAACGACGACGGCTTCCGCGTGATCGCGCTCGGCCTGCGCGAGATCGAGGCCAAGGGCGCCTATTCGCTGGCCGACGAGACCGGCCTCACGCTGATGGGCTTCGTCGCGTTCCTCGACCCGCCCAAGGACAGCGCCGCCGACGCGATCCGCGCGCTGAACGCGAACGGCGTCGCCGTGAAGATCCTCACCGGCGACAACGACATCGTCACGCGCAACGTCTGCCGCCAGGTCGGCTTCACCGTCGACCGCTACCTGGTCGGGCCGCAGGTCGAGGCGATGAGCGACGAGGAGCTCACCGCCGCCGCGCGCGAGACGCAGGTGTTCGCGCGCCTCAATCCGCAGCAGAAGGTGCGCGTCATCGAGGCGCTGCACCGCGACGGCCACGTGGTCGGCTTCATGGGCGACGGCATCAACGACGGCCCGGCGCTGCGCGCCGCCGACGTCGGCATCTCGGTGGACACCGCCGTCGACATCGCCAAGGAGGCGGCCGACATCGTGCTGCTGGAAAAGAGCCTGATGGTGCTGGAAGAGGGCGTGCTCGAAGGCCGCAAGGTGTTCGGCAACATCCTCAAGTACATCAAGATGACCGCCAGCTCGAACTTCGGCAACATGTTCAGCGTGCTCGGCGCCAGCGCGTTCCTGCCGTTCCTGCCGATGGCGGCGGTGCAGATCCTGCTGAACAACCTGCTCTACGACTTCTCGCAGACCTCGGTCGCCACCGACGAGGTGGACGAGGACTACCTCGCGCAGCCGCGCCAGTGGGACATGCGCGCGATCGCGCGCTTCGTGCTGTGCGTCGGCCCGATCAGCTCGATCTTCGACTACGCCACGTTCGCGCTGATGTGGTTCGTGTTCAAGGCGAATGCGCCGGAGCACGCGTCGCTGTTCCAGACCGGCTGGTTCGTCGAGTCGCTGCTGTCGCAGACGCTGATCGTGCACGTGATCCGCACCGGCCGGCTGCCGTTCGTCGAAAGCCGCGCCAGCCTGCCGCTGACGATCACCGGCGTGGTCATCTGCGCGATCGGCGCGCTGCTGCCGTATTCGCCGCTGGCGGACAAGTTCGGCTTCGCGCCGCTGCCGGGCGCGTACTGGCTGTGGCTGGCGGCGATCCTGGCGGCGTACCTGGCGCTGACGCAGTTCGTGAAGACGCGCCTGGTCCGCCGCTTCGGCGCGCTCTGACCCCCGGCCCTGCGGGCCTTTCCCGAAACCCGGCCGGCGCCGTGCCGGCCGGTCCCGCGCGCAGCTTCCGGCCCCGCACGGAAGCTCCAAGGAGGACGCCATGAACGGAACCCTCGCCCTGCTCGACGTCGCCGGCTACGTCGCCCTGCTGCTGTGGGGCACGCACATGGTCACCAGCGGCGTGCTGCGCGGCTACGGCAGCGCGCTCAGGCGCTGGCTGGGTCGCTACCTCGGCCGTCGCCTGAGCGCGTTCGGCTTCGGCCTGGCGGTGACCGCGGCGCTGCAGAGCAGCACCGCGACCGGCATGATGGCCGCGTCGTTCGCCGCCGGCGGCCTGATCGGCCTCGCGCCGGGCCTGGCCGTCATGCTCGGCGCGAACGTCGGCACCACGCTGGTCGTGCAACTGCTCTCGTTCGATGCCGCCGCGGTCGCGCCGGTCCTGGTGCTGGCCGGCGTCGCCGTGTACCGGCGCAGCGACGACGTGCGCTACGCCAACCTCGGCCGCGTCGGCATCGGCCTCGGCCTGATGCTGCTGGCGCTGCACCTGCTGGTGCACGCGCTCGCGCCGGTGGAGAACGCGGCGGCGCTGCGCGCCGTGCTGCAGAGCCTGGCCGGCGAGCCGGTGCTGGCGCTGCTGGTCGCGGCCGCGCTGACCTGGGCCTGCCATTCCAGCGTCGCCGTCGTGCTGCTGATCGCCTCGCTGGCCACGGCCGGGGTCGTCGACGCGCCCGGCGCGCTGGCGCTCGTGCTCGGCGCGAACCTCGGCAGCACGCTGCCGCCGCTGCTCGACGCGCCGACGCCGGTCGCGCGCCGCCTGCCGCTCGGCAACCTGCTGGTGCGCCTGGCCGGCTGCGCCGTCTGCCTGCCGCTGCTGCAGCCGATCGCCGCCGCGTTCGGCACGCTCGGCGATGCGCCGGCGCGCGCCGCGGTGAACTTCCACACCGCCTTCAACCTGGCCCTGGCGCTCGCGTTCATCGGGCCGCTGGAGGCGCTGGCGCGGTTCCTGGTGCGCCTGCTGCCCGAGCCGCCGCGGCCGAACGATCCGGGCGTGCCGCAGTATCTCGACCCGGCCGCGCTGGACTCGGCCGCCGTCGCGCTGGCCAACGCCGCGCGCGAGGCCCTGCGCATGGCCGACATGGCCGAGGGCATGCTCGCCGGCCTGGTCGAGGTGTTCGGCAAGGACGACCGCCGCCGCGCCGCCGCGATCGGCCGCATGGACGGCGCGCTGGACCGCCTCGGCGCCGCCATCCGCGAGTACCTGGCCGACCTCGGCGGCGAGGCGCTGAACGAGGAGGACGGCGAGCGCAGCCAGGAGATCCTGGCCTTCGTCCTCAACGTCGAGCACATCGGCGACATCACCGCGAACAACCTGATGGAATTCGCCGCGAAGAAGGCGCAGTCCGGCCAGGATTTCTCCGCCGACGACGTCCAGGACCTGGCAGCGATGCACGCGCAGGTGATGCAGAGCCTGCGCCTGGGCCTGGCGGTGTTCCTGCGCGGCGACCTGCGCGCCGCGCAGCAGCTCGCCGAGCGCAAGGGCGCGCTGTGGCGGCTGGAGAGCGAGGCCTCCGAGCGCCACCTGCGCGAGCTGCGCGAACGCCGCTTCGTCCAGCCGGGCGGCGACGTCTACCTGCGCATCCTGCGCGACCTCCGGCGCGTCCATTCGCACCTGGCCGCGCTGGCCTGGCCGGCACTGGAGCGCGCCGGCCTGCTGCAGGCGAACCGCGTCGACGCGGCGGCGCCCGCGGCGCGTGCGGACGCCGGGCCGGCGGCCGCGATCGAGGCGGAGGCGGAGCGCGCGTCCGGAGCCTGAGGCCGGACACGGCCGCCCCGGGCACCTGCCGGGCCGTCGCGCGCCACCCGGGCGCCTTGGAACGGGGCCCGGCGCGCCGCATTTACAGGGCGTATCACCTGCTGAGACGCACGGGCGCACAATAGCCCCTTCCATGGCGCTCGAAACCTTCCATCCCGCCGTCGCCGCCTGGTTCCGCGGCGCCTTCTCCGCGCCGACCCCGGCCCAGGCCGCGGCGTGGCCGGCGATCGCCTCCGGCCGGCACACGCTGATCGCCGCGCCGACCGGCTCGGGCAAGACGCTGGCGGCGTTCCTCGCCGCGATCGACGACCTGGTCCGCCGCGGCGTCGAGGGCGCGCTGCCGGACGAGACCGCGGTGGTCTACGTCTCGCCGCTGAAGGCGCTGTCGAACGACGTGCGCATCAACCTGGAAAAGCCGCTGGCCGGCATCCGCGACGAGCTGCTGCAGCTGTGGCTGCCGGACGTGGAGATCCGCACGATGCTGCGCACCGGCGACACGCCGCAGGCCGAGCGCGACCGCATGCGCAAGCGGCCGCCGCACATCGTGGTGACGACGCCCGAATCGCTCTACATCCTGCTCGGCTCGGCCTCCGGCCGGCGCATGCTGGCGACGACGCGCACCGTCATCGTCGACGAGATCCACGCGCTCGCCTCGAACAAGCGCGGCGCGCACCTGGCGCTGTCGCTGGAGCGGCTCGACGCGTTGTGCGAGCGCCGGCTCGTGCGCGTCGGCCTGTCGGCCACGCAGAAGCCGATCGGCGAGGTCGCGCGCTTCCTCGTCGGCGCCGCGCCGCCGCCGCTGCAGGTCGCGCCGGCGGCGGCGACGCCGTGCGTCGGGCAGGGCGCGGCGGCCGCGTGCGCCGATCCGCCCGGTCCGCCGGCGGACGATCCGCCGTGCACGATCGTCGACGCCGGCCACGTGCGCCCGCGCGACCTGGCCATCGAGCTGCCGGAGGCGCCGCTCGAGGCGGTGATGTCCGGCGACGTCTGGCAGCAGGTGCACGCGCGCCTGGAAGCCTTGATCGCCGGGCACCGCACGACGCTGATCTTCGTCAACACGCGGCGCATGGCCGAGCGCCTCGCGCGGCACCTCAGCGAGCGGCTCGGCAAGGACAAGGTCACCGCGCACCACGGCAGCATGGCCAAGGAGCACCGCTTCGACGCCGAGCAGCGCCTCAAGCGCGGCGACCTCTCCGCGCTGGTCGCCACCGCCTCGCTCGAGCTCGGCATCGACATCGGCGACGTCGACCTGGTCTGCCAGATCGGCTCGCCGCGCGCGATCGCCACGTTCCTGCAGCGCGTCGGCCGCTCCGGCCACGCCGTCGCCGGCACGCCGAAGGGGCGCCTGTTCCCGCAGTCGCGCGACGAGCTGGTCGAATGCGCGGCGCTGCTCGACGCGGTGCGCCGCGGCGAGCTCGACACGCTGCACGTCGAGCGCGCGCCGCTGGACGTGCTGGCGCAGCAGATCGTCGCCGAGGTGGCCGCGCGCGAGTGGAAGGAGGACGAGCTCTTCGAGCTGGTGCGCCGCGCCTATCCGTTCGCCGGCGTCACGCGCCGGCAGTTCGCCCAGGTGGTGCGCATGCTCGCCGAGGGCTTCACGACGCGGCGCGGGCCGCGCGCGGCCTACCTGCACCGCGACGCGGTCAACGGCCTGCTGCGCGCCAGCCGCGGCGCGCGCCTGACCGCGCTGACCTCCGGCGGCGCGATTCCGGACACGGCCGACTACGAGGTCGTGCTCGAGCCGCAGGCGACGATGGTCGGCACCGTCAACGAGGATTTCGCGGTCGAGAGCCTCGCCGGCGACATCTTCCAGCTCGGCAACCATTCCTACCGCATCCTGCGCGTCGAGCGCGGCCGCGTGCGCGTCGAGGACGCGCAGGGCGCGCCGCCGACGATCCCGTTCTGGCTCGGCGAGGCGCCGGGACGCAGCGACGAGCTGTCGTCCGCCGTGGCGCGGCTGCGCCAGGACGTGTCCGATCGGCTCGGCGCCGTGGCCGGCGCGGCCAGCGCACCCGGCGTCGACGGCGCCGGCCTCGCCGCGGCGCTCGCCTGGCTGACCGGCGAGCTCGGCTTCGACGAGACCGTCGCGCGCCAGCTGGTCGACTACCTCGGCTCGGCCAAGGCCGCGCTCGGCCTGCTGCCGACGCAGCGCGAGCTGGCGATGGAGCGCTTCTTCGACGAGTCCGGCGGCACGCAGCTCATCATCCATTCGCCGTTCGGCAGCCGCATCAACCGCGCCTGGGGCCTGGCGCTGCGCAAGCGCTTCTGCCGCACGTTCAATTTCGAGCTGCAGGCCGCCGCCACCGAGGACGCGATCGTGCTGTCGCTGTCGACCAGCCACAGCTTCCCGCTGGAGGACGTGGCGCGCTACCTGCATTCCAACTCCGTGCGCGACGTGCTGGTCCAGGCGCTGCTCGACGCGCCGATGTTCGGCGTGCGCTGGCGCTGGAACGCGACCACCGCGCTGGCGCTGCCGCGCTTCCAGGGCGGCAGCCGCGTCGCGCCGCAGCTGCAGCGCATGAAGGCCGAGGACCTGCTCGCCACGGTGTTCCCGGACCAGGTGGCCTGCCTCGAGAACATCGTCGGCGAGCGCGAGATTCCCGACCATCCGCTGGTCGAGCAGACGCTGCGCGACTGCCTGCACGAGGCGATGGACATCGACGGCCTGGTCGCGCTGCTCAGGCGGCTGGAGAGCGGCGAGGCGCGCATCGTCGCGCGCGACCTGACCGGGCCGTCGCCGCTCGCGGCCGAGGTGCTGAGCGCGCGGCCGTACGCCTACCTCGACGACGCGCCGCTCGAGGAGCGCCGCACGCAGGCCGTGGCCAGCCGGCGCTGGGGCGGCGCCGAGCAGGCCGACGACCTCGGCCGGCTGGACGCCGACGCGATCGCCGCCGTGCGCGAGGAGGCCTGGCCGGACGCGCAGTCGGCCGACGAGCTGCATGCGGCGCTGATGGGCATCGGCTTCGTCACCGACGCCGAGGCGCGCGCGAGCTACGGCTGGGCCGAGCGGCTGGCCGCGCTCGCCACGGACCGGCGCGTGACGCGGCTCGCGCCGCGCGGCGGGGAAGGCACGGCGCTGTGGGTGCCGGCCGAGCGGTTGCCGCAGTTCGAGGCGATCCTGCCGGACGCCGCGTGCACGCCGGCGATCGCGGCGCCGGCCGAGTACGCGCAGACCGAGTGGACGCGCGAGGACGCGCTGGTCGACGTGCTGCGCGGGCGCATGACCGCGCTCGGCCCGGTGCGCGCCAGCGAGCTCGCCGCCGCGCTCGGCGCGACCGCCGGCGACGTCGGCGTCGCGCTGCTCGCTTTGGAGTCCGAGGGCTTCGTCATGCGCGGGCGCTTCACCGCCGCCGCGCTCGCCGAAGGCGCCGAGATCGAATGGTGCGAGCGGCACCTGCTCGCGCGCATCCACCGCTACACCGTCAAGCGCCTGCGCCGCGAGATCGAGCCGGTCGAGCCGCGCGACTTCATGCGCTTCCTGTTCGAATGGCAGCGCGTCGCGCCGGGATCGCAGGTCAGCGGGCCGGACGCGCTCGCCGGCGTGCTCGCCCAGCTGGAAGGCTTCGAGGCGCCGGCGTCGGCCTGGGAAGGCGAGATCCTGCCGGCACGCGTGGCCGGCTACGAGATCGCCTGGCTGGACGCGCTGTGCCAGGCCGGGCGCATCGTCTGGGCGCGCCTGCGCGCGCGCAAGCCGGCCGGCACGGGCGGCAGCGGCCCGGTGCGCACGACGCCGACCGTGCTGCTCGCGCGGCGCCACCTCGAGGCCTGGATGGCGTTCGGCGTGCCGCCGTCCGACGCGCTGCCGTCGCTGTCGTCGCGCGCGCGCCTGGTCGCCGACTACCTGGCCGCGCACGGCGCCTCGTTCTTCGACGAGCTGCTGGCCGGCACGCGCCTGCTGCACGCCCAGCTCGAGGACGCGCTCGGCGAGCTCGTCGCCGCCGGCCTGATCAACGCCGACAGCTTCAGCGGGCTGCGCGCGCTGCTGGTGCCGTCGTCCAAGCGCCCCTCGACGCGCCGCCGCCACGGCCGCCGCAGCGCGCTGTTCGGCATCGAGGACGCCGGCCGCTGGTCCCTGGTGCGCCGCGCCGCGCCCGCGGCAGCCGCCGAGCCGGCCAAGGCGCCGGCGCGCGGCAGCCGCCCGCCGGCGCGCGACGACGAGGCCGTCGAGCACGTCGCGCGCGTGCTGCTGCGCCGCTACGGCGTGGTCTGCTGGCGCCTGCTCGCGCACGAGGCCGAATGGCTGCCGCCGTGGCGCGACCTGATGCGCGTCTACCACCGCCTGGAGGCGCGCGGCGAGATCCGCGGCGGGCGCTTCGTCGCCGGCATCTCCGGCGAGCAGTTCGCGCTGCCCGAGGCGATCGCCTCGCTGCGCGCGGTGCGCCAGCGCGCGCCGCAGCAGACCTGGGTGTGCGTCAGCGGCGCCGATCCGCTGAACCTCGTCGGCAGCCTGCTCGCCGGCGACAAGGTGCCGCGCCTGGCCGGCGCCCGCGTGCTCTACCGCGACGGCGTGCCGGTCGCCAAGCACGCGGCGGGGCAGACCACGATGCTCGAGCCCGCGGACGCCGCCGCGGAGCACCTGGCGCGGATGCGGCTGCTGCGCGGCATCGAGCGCGCCGTGGCCGCCGATTCGCGGCTCGAGGAAGAATAGGCGCCGCATCGGCGGCGGCCAGCGGCAGGGTCGGCAGGCAGCCGGATCGCGGCACGTCGCCGGCTTCGGGCGTCGCTGCCGGCGGCCGATGGGTGCGTCCGGGCGGCGCCGTCGATCGCGCAGCGAACCGGCGAACTGGCAAGGCAGCGTGCGGGCGTCCGTTCTCGGGACGGCCACCGTCCGAAGCGCGCTCGGCGCTTCGCCGGAGGCGGGACCCGCGCCGGCGGCGGCGTCGGAGGATTGGGGGCAGCAGGCGTATCCGCCGGCAGCGGGAGGGAACAGGACGCGGGACCTTTCGCCCGAAGGCCGATCGGCCCCGCGCCGGCGCAGGCTCGATTAGAGCGCCGCGTCCTTGAGCTTCTTCAGCGCACGGATCTTCAGCTTGACCGAAGCCGGCTTCGCCTCGAACCAGCGCTCCTGCTTGGTGAACGGATCGATACCCTTGCGCTTCGGCTTGGCCGGAACGGCCACCGCGCTGATCTTCAGAACGCCCGGAAGCGTGAACTGACGCGCCCCCTTCTTGTGGACGGCGCTGGCGATGGTCTGCTCCAGCGCGGCCAGCACGGCGCGCACGGTCTTCGGCTCGGCGCCGCTCTGCGTCGCCAGGTGCGACACCAGGGCGGACTTGGACAGGACTTCGGTCAGCGGCTTGTTGGCGCCGGCTTTCTTCTGGGTTGCCATTCGGGTGAATCCTCCGTGGTCGGTACGGGCGCTAGCCCGGCGGGAATCATATCGTCCGTTCCGTTTCCCGTCTCGTGGTCGGAAACAGAAGTCCACGACTGCCCGGAATGCGGCACGGGAGCCGAAAACCGGCCGCCGGCGCCGTAAACTGCGCGGTTCGGCCGGGCGGGCGGCACGGGTCGGCGCCGGGTCGGGCTGCAGCCGATTCGCCGCGCGCAGCGTGTCCCTCGGATGGCACGAGCGCCGGGGGCGGCCGATCGCGTCGGTGCGGGATGCACGAGATTGCGCGAAACGCCGACCGGCACACGCTTCGCGCATGAAATATTTTTCATTCGTATACTTTGTCACATTGTATCTCGATGGGCATGTCGATACTCCGTCCGGGAAGGGCACCACTGAGGAGTTCAGGAAGATGTTCAAACATGCCATTGCAAGCAGTGCATTCCTCGCCGTCGTCTCCTTCGGCGCATCCGCCGCCAACGGCGTCGCGCAATGGACCCAGATCGCCCCCGGCGTCTACCAGACCGTCGACAGCGACGGATCGGTGGTCAGGCAGGCGTTCGGGGACGAAGGCGCGCGCTACGATCTCGCCCGCTTCAGGCAGCTGCTCGAGACGACGCTGGCGAACGGCAATGCGAGCGACGAGACCCTGCGTTCGCTGCGCCAGGCCGTGGACGAGCTCAGCGCCCGGGTGCAGACCGCCGACGCCCGGGCGAAGAGCGGCGCCGGCGAGACGGTCGACTCGGTCGGCGCACCGCCGGTCGTCAACGCCTCTCCCGGCCTGTTCGGCTACAACAATACGCCGACGCCGATCTGCGGCTACGTCGCCCATCAGCTGGCCGACTTCTCCGGCGACGCTTCGCTCAACCCGGGCGGCGGCGGCGGGTCGGCTTCGTCGTCGATCGTCTATTACCCGTACTCGTTCACGCCCTACACGGCGACGATCATGGTCTCGGCCACGGTCACGCCGAGCGGCGGAACGCCGATCACGGTGTCCGGGTCGACCACGCTTTCGACGCTGACCGCCACCGGTCCGACGCTCTTCACGCGCACGGCCAATACGACCGGCGCCTCGTTCAGCGTCGATGCGTCGACGTCGAGCTATCTGAACGTCGCCAGCTGCACCGGCGGCTACCAGTCGTACTCCAAGTCGCAGACGCTCTGAAGCAGGTCGCGCAGCCGGCCGGGATGACCGGCCGGCTGCTTCGATGCTCCCGCGCGTGAGCCCGGGCCGCACGGACGAGCGAACCGCGCAGCGCCTGGTCGTGCCGTGCGCGCTGCAGAAGGCCGCGGCCGGCAAATACGAACCGTCGGCGCACATCGGCCAGACATGCTGACCAAAACGCTCGCCGGACGACGGCGAATCGGCACCGCCACGCCAGGTCCGCCGCGCATCGGGCAACAAAAAAACCCCGCGAAAAGCAGGGTTTTTCGTTCTCGCGTATGGTGGCGGACGGACGCCGGTTTGATTCCGTCTTTGTCAATTGAATAGCAATGCGGCGGGCGTGAGCGGCAATGGGCGGGTCGCCTCAAAGAACCGCCTCCAGCCCCTTGCGTTCGATGATGTCCAGCAGCTTCTGCGACGGCCCGCTGGGGCGCTTGTCGCCCACCTCCCATTTGCGGACGGTGGACGTGCTGGTGTTGAGCACGCTGGCCAGCACGGCCTGGCTCAGGTGCAGCCGCTCGCGCAGCGCCTTGACCTTCGTGGCGTCGTAGTCCTGTACAGGCTCCAGACACAGCGCGTCGTACTTCTGCATCTTGCGCTTGTCGATGAAACCCAGACGATGCAGATCGCGTGCGCTTTCGTGTACGGCTTCAAGGATGCGGCTCTTGGGTTTGGTCTTGGTGGTCATTGGCAGATCTCCTGCAAAGTGCCGTCGGCAACGGCTTCGTCCAGTTGCGGGCCGGTGCGGGCCAGCAGGTCGGCGGCGATGGCCTGCAAGCCTTCAAGTTCCTCGTCGCTGACGTTCGCCCGTTCGTTCTTCTCGAAGCCGAACACGAAGAACCAGCGATTGCCCTTGTTGGTGGCAACCAGCGTTCGCGCGCCGCCACGCTTGCCGCGCCCGGCCAACCCGACGCGCTTCTTCACCACGCTACCGCCGAGGTCGGCGTCGATCAGACCGGCGGCCATCTCCTCGACGGCCTTGCACAGGGCGGCATCGGTGAGTTCCGTCTTGCGCATCCATCGCTGAAAGTAGCGGGTTTTGAACACTCGCGTCATCGGATACCATTGTGCCACTTAGTGGTATAGTTTGTCTATCTGGGTTCGAAGCGATACCCCATCGCCCGGTAGCCGCGCTGGCGCTTGTCCCACATCCGCAGCAGGGCTGGATACCCGGTGTCCACGAAGTCGATGATGCGCACGTCGGTCTTGCTGGCGTGCTCCCGGTGCAGGCGGCCGGCGTATTGCTGGAGCGTGCCTTTCCATGACACGGGCATCGCCAGCACCAGCGTGTCCAGTGGCGGATGGTCGAAGCCTTCACCGACGAGCTTGCCGGTGGCCAGCAACACACGCGGCGCGTCGGGCGGCAGGGCATCGAGCGCCGTGATCAGCGTGGCGCGCTGCTTCTTCGACATCCGCCCGTGCAACACGAACGGCTCCGGAATTTCGTCGGCCACCGCAGCACGAATGGCATCGATGTGCTCGGTACGCTCGGTCAACGCCAGCACCTTGCGGCCTTGCCGGAAGGCATCAATGACCGCGCTGGCGATGGCAGCGGTGCGGGTTGGGTCTTGGGCGAGATGCCGGAACACATCCTGAATGCCCGCGTCCGTCGGCAAATCGATCGGCGAGTCGATGAGCTGCGGCGTCACCGCCAGATCGTGCGGCGCTTCGGCAGGTTGCGCCGCCTTGTGTCGGATCGGCCCGCACTGCATGAAGATGATGGGCTGCTGACCGTCGCGGCGGATCGGCGTCGCCGTCAGGCCGAGCACGTATTTCGCCTTTGCGCGCCGCAGGATGGCATCGAAGGATGCCGCGCCGATGTGGTGGCATTCGTCCACGATGACGTGACCGTAGTTCTCGACCAGCGCATCGACTTCGCCTTGGCGCGAGAGGGACTGCATCACCGCAACGTCAATCTTGCCAGTGGGCTTGGCCTTGCCGCCGCCGATGACGCCGACCACGCCCTTGCCGGCGCCGAGGAATGCGGCGAGGCGTTCCTGCCATTGCTTGAGCAGTTCGGTGCGATGCACCAATATCAGGGTGTTCACGTTGCGTCGGGCGATCATCGCGGCCGCCGTCACCGTCTTGCCGAAGGCCGTCGGCGCGCACAGCACGCCGGCATCGTGACGCAGCATCGCCGCCACGGCGGCTTCCTGATCCGGACGCAAGGTGCCGGTGAAACCGATGGCGATGGGTTCTCCGGCGTGGCGTTCATCGTGCAGGTCGAGGCGAATGCCGTTGTCCGCCAGCAGTTCGGAGGCGGCATCGAAGCAGCCGCGCGGCAGGGCGATGTGCTGCGGGTAGTTGTCGGCGCAGCCGATCACGCGGGGCTTGTCCCACACCGACATCCGCATCGCCTGCGCCCGGTAGAACTCCGGATTCTGGAAGGCGGCCAACCGGATCAGCCGGTTGGCCAGCGCCTGCGGCAGTTGCGCCTTCTCGAAATAGACCTGATTGGCCAGCGTCACGGTCAAGGCAGAAGGCATATCGCCTGACAGCCGCCCAGCAGACGCACTGGGCCGCTTCCAAGGCGCGGCCAAGTCTTCGTCGTCGATGAAGGTCACGTCCAGCGGATGGACGCCGCCCGTTGCCCGCAGAATGGTCGGCTCGATGTCGTGGGCAGGCAGCGGCGCGATGGATGCAAGAAATCCCCACTGATCGGGATGCGGTCGCAGATCGGCATCAACGAACACGCTGAACCCGTCCTCGCGCGGCCTCTTCTGCAAGGGCAAGGCGATCAGGTTGCCGAAACCGCCCTTGGGCATCGTGTCCTGATTCGGGAACAACCGATCGTAGGAAGTCAGTTTCAGTTGCCGGGTGCGCGTGCAGGTGCGGCTGATGATGGCCGTGCCCAGACGACGGGCATCGCGTGCCGACACCGCACTGGCGAAGAAAATCCACGCGTGCGCGCCTTGACCAGAACGGGAAATCTCCAGCGCCGCCGACACGCCCAGTTCATCGCAGGACTGAATGAAGGCGCGGGCATCGTCACGCCATTCGGCCTCGTCGAAATCGACCGCGAGGAAATGACAGGTGTCGCCTTCCAGCAAGGGATAAACGCCGACCGTGTGATCTCCGGCCAGATGCTTGTAGATGACCGCATCGGTCAGCGGCAGCAGCACGCGCTGGGTGCAATCGCTGCACTTGATGCGCGGCTTCTCGCAGACGCCTGCGCGCCACTCGTTGGCGCAGGCGGGCGCGTAGCCGGATTTGCCGCTGGTCTTGCCTTCCCATCGGATCGGGTAGACATCCGTGCGGCCGCGAAACAGCTTGCGGAACAGCGCGACCTTCTCGTCGGTGGTGAGGCGTGATGGTTCGGGGACTGGCTGCACGACAGACTCAGGTGGCAACCGCCATGCGATGCCGTGCTCGTCCAGTAGCGCCGTCAGCCGCGCATTCTCGGCACGCAGCGTCGCCAGCTCATCGGTGTCGATCATTGGAGGTGACGGCCTCGTTCATCTTCAGCCCATTACGCTCATGCCGCCAACCGTTCCCTGAAATCCTCGCGCTTGCTCCACGCGATCGGCGTGATGTCGTAGCTGCGCAAGGCATCCTGCACGGCATCGCCGATTTGCCGGTCACGGTCGTTCAGGATGGCGAATGCCTGCGAATCCGACGGGCGCACTTCTTTGGTGTCCAGCCACGCGAAAGCGGTGCTTTGGGCAGTGTCCTTGTTTGGGTTGTTGATGACGCGAAGAATCCGCTCCGGCGCACGCTTGGATTTCGGTACTACGAAATCGAACTGATGGTTGTAGTGGCTGCGCCCGACGAAGTTCACGCGCGAGGTGTAGCGCACGTCGGCATCATCTAGCCACAAGGCCACGTCCTCGAAGAAGAAACTCTCGACATTGGCGCGTGCGACGTAGAACAGATCATTGACCGCAAGGATGGCCTGCAACAAGCTGTGCTTGCGCAGCGGGAAGTTTTCCTCCGTGGCCTTGATCTCCAAGGCATCGAAAGTCTGCTGAACGCCGAAGCCGTTGAGCGTGGTAGCCAGCAGCGCCTTGCGGCGCGGCGTGTCGATTTCGCACCCGGACTGCGCCAGATCGGCCAGCGTGTAGCCGTCGTCGGTCAGTACCCATTCGCTGTCCTGCCGCTTCAGGTAAATCTGGATGCAATCGTTGTGGCGATCCAGATACGGCGTGGTGATTTCCACCCAGTCGTTGATCTCGCGCCAGTTGGTTTTGGCCTTGAGCCAGTCGTAGTAGCGGTTGATCAGGTCGTCGGTCGTGCTCATGAGAATAGTCCCCGCACGATATTGGGCTGCTCGACCACGCCGCAGTAGCGCATGAAATCGTGCAGTACCTGCCACGCATCGGCCGGGTTGCTCAAGATGCCGTCGGGAACCTCGACCGCCCACTTGTCGCCGTAGCCTTCGCGGTACAGATGCAAATGCGGCACGCCAACCTCACTGCCATCCGGATTGCGATGAGGCGCAGCGAAATCGAGGCGCGCAAGAACGACCACCTTCCGACCACGGGCTTGATAGCCCGTGGTCAGGGAGATGCGCTTACGATTGATGTCCAGCGAGAACTGCTCGCGCTCGTCACGTGACACCAGTGGAACCTCGACCCGCCCGCCCAGGTCGGGGAAGTGAAAGGTGTCCGCCGACGCGGGAACCTTCTCCATGCGCAGCAAGGCATCTGCATCGGTCTGTGCGAGTGCATCGTCAGCCATAGCTTCACCCCAATCCGAAATACCGCTCGAAGAACGCTGCGAGCTTGTCCAGCACCGTCTGCTTCTTCGCCGAATGGTTGTTGTTCTTCGAGAAACGCGAGACCGGCGGCAGAATCTTCGTGATGGCCGTGCCCGTGGTCGGAATCGCGCCATCGCGGAAGGCGTTGTCCACGAACGCTTTCGTCTCGTCGGCCTTCAGGCCCTCATCGGCAATGATCCGGTCAAGCTCTTCGGCCTTCTTCCTGGCAACGAACGCCTGCCATTCCGCATCCACCCGGGCCTTGGGCGAGACGGAATCCACAAACTGTTCGATGAGGTCTTTCTTGTTGCGCAGCGACGGGCTGGAATTGATCGCGCGCTCGATGGTCGCCAGGATTTCCTTGTCCTTGCCGCTGCCCTTGGCCTTGATGTACCGCTCGACCAGCATCAGGATGTAATCGACGTTGATCTCGACCTGCTTGATCAGCTCGATCTCGAACACCACGTCGTCGTTGATCGTTTCCTTCTCGGCAGCGGACGCGCTGCGGAACTCGGCGTACAGGTTCAGGTACAGACTCTGGTAGTCCTGAAAATCGCGGTCGCTGAGGATTTCGTTGCCCGCGAAATCATCGAAGGCCGTGAGGATGTTCTTCAGCCGCAGGATAGCCCCGAACAGCTTGATGAACGCCTTCTGCGCGGCCTCGCCGGTGATGGCCTTACCCAGCGGGAACAGCGCCACCAGTTCGGCGACCTTCTTCTGGTACTCGGCGTAGTAGTCCGCGTAGGGCTTGAGCAGCACGATGCCTTTGGCGTCCTTGTTGCCGAACAGCGCCAGCGCGTCGTTGGTGGCCTGTTCCAGATCGCGGAAGGAAACGATGTTGCCGTAGGTCTTGACCGAATTGAGGATGCGGTTGGTGCGCGAATACGCCTGGATCAGCCCGTGCGCGCGCAGGTTCTTGTCCACCCACAGCGTGTTCAGCGTGGTGGCGTCGAAGCCAGTCAGGAACATGTTGACCACGATCACGAGGTCAAGCTCGCGGTTCTTCAGCCGTTGCGACAAATCCTTGTAGTAGTTCTGGAACTTGTCGGCGGAGGTGTCGAAGTTGGTGGCGAACAGGCCGTTGTAGTCCTTGATGGCCGCATCGAGGAAGTCGCGCGAGCCCTGATCCAGCCCCTCGGTCTCGAATTCCTCCTCCTCCAGCAGGCCATCGGCGTCCTCGTTGGCGGCGAAGCTGTAGATCAGGCCGATCTTCAGCCGCTGTGCGGGCGGGATGTCCTTCTGCTGGCTGGCAAACTCCGTGTAGTAGCGCTTGGCGGCATCGATGGAGGCCGTGGCGAACAGCGAGTTGAAGCCATTGAGCCGCTTGCCGCCGTGCCGGTAGCTGGCGCTGCGCTTGGTCTTCTGATCGAAATGCTCGCGGATGTAGCCCACGATCTGCGTGATGCGTTCCGGCGCAAGCAGCGCGCGCTCCGTGTCGATGGCCGACACCTGCTTGTCGCGCACGTTCGGCGCGGTCTTGATGGTGTTGATGTAGTCGATGCGGAACGGCAGCACGTTCTTGTCGTTGATCGCATCGACGATGGTGTAGGTGTGCAGCTTGTCGCCGAACGCCTGTTCGGTGGTGCGCAGGCGCGGGTTGCCGCCCGAGCCCGCGTTGTCGGCGAAGATCGGCGTGCCGGTGAAGCCGAACAGGTGGTAGCGGTTGAACACGCGGGTGATCTCCGCGTGCATGTCGCCGAACTGGCTGCGGTGGCATTCGTCGAAGATCACCACGACGTGCGCGTCGTACACCGGGTGCTTCTTGTTCTTGGCGACGAAGCGGCTGAGCTTCTGGATGGTGGTGATGATGATGCGTGCGTTGGCATCCTCCAGTTGCTTTTGCAGCACCGCCGTCGAGGTGTTCGAGTTCGCCGCGCCTTTCTCGAAGCGTTCGTATTCGCGCATGGTCTGGTAATCCAGGTCCTTGCGATCCACCACGAACAGCACCTTGTCGATTTCCGGCAGCCCGCGCGCCAGTTGCGCGGCCTTGAAACTGGTCAGCGTCTTGCCGCTGCCGGTGGTGTGCCAGATGTAGCCGCCCGCCGCCACCGTGCCAAGTTGCCGGTGATTCGTGGCCGTGGCGATGCGTTGCAGGATGCGTTCCGCCGCGACGATCTGGTAGGGGCGCATCACCAGCAGCTTGCGATCCACGTCGAACACGCAATACCTGGTGAGGATGTTCAGCAGGGCGTGCTTGGCGAAGAAGGTCTTGGTGAAGTCGGCCAGTTCGGTGATCGGCTGGTTCTTCGCGTCGGCCCACCAGCTGGTGAAGGAAAAGCTGTTGGAGGTCTTCTTGCGGTCGCGCTTGTTGCGCTGTTCGGCGAGGTGGCCGTCGCGCACGGTGTTGCTGTAGTACTTGGTCAGCGTGCCGTTGCTGATGACGAACAACTGCACGTACTCGAACAGTCCGGAACCGGCCCAGAAGCTGTCGCGCTGGTAGCGGTCGATCTGGTTGAACGCCTCGCGGATGTCCACGCCCCGCCGCTTCAGCTCGATGTGCACCATCGGCAGGCCGTTGACCAGCACCGTCACGTCATAGCGGTTGGCGCGCTTGCCTTCGATCTCGTACTGGTTGATGACCTGCAGGCGGTTGTTGTGGATGCTCTGCTTGTCGATCAGGTAGATGTTTTTGGTGCTGCCGTCGTCGCGCTTCAAGACCTGGACGTGATCCTCCTGAATCCGCGCGGTTTTCTCGACGATGCCGTCGTTCGCCCCGGCGATCTTCTCGCCGAAGAACTGCTGCCATTCCTTATCGCTGAAGGTGATCTTGTTCAGCGCCTCCAACTGGCGGCGCAGGTTGGCGATCAGGTCGGCTTCGCTGGTGATGCGCAGGTATTCGTAGGCCTGCACCTGCAAGCGCTCGATGAGGTCGCGCTCGAGCTCTGCCTCGGACTGGTAGCGTTCCTCGCGCACCTCGTTCGGGCGCACGAACTCCGCGACGACGGTGCTTTCATTGGAAAGCGCAATCGCTTCGTAGCGGGAGGGCTTGAGGTCTTCGCTCACGCGGTCTCCCGAAAGGTGAGCAGGCGGTCGCGGTAGTGCTCGTACTGCTGCCGGCGAGCCTTGATCTCGGCTGGCAGGCCGGAGGAGAGGTCGTTCACCAGCGCGTCGAATTTGTCGAGGATGGAGACGATGCGTTCCTGTTCTTCGAGCGGTGGCACAGGAATACGAATCTTCGCAAGGCTCTCGCCGGACAGGCGCTTCACCTTGGCGCGGGCGACATATTTGTTCTTCTGTGCGTGAAAGGCCTCGGTCTGAAGACAATAAGACACGAACTTCGGGTTCATCGAGTGCCTGAAAAGAAAGCAGTCATCGTGAATCGCAACGTCTTCGTCGCCAAGCCACGCCACGGCCTTGGCGACATCCTCGACCGTCTCGCCTACTGCGGCGATCACCACGTCGTTCGGTTGCGCATACCGCAGTTGCTGCGCCATGTCCGCACGGACATGCGAGACGGTCGACGCCGTGGCCACACCGTAATGCGTGTAGATCTCGCCGTAATGGATGCTCGGAATGCCGTGCTCGACGATGTCGTCCTTGGTGAAGCGACGGCCGCGAATGAACATGCCGATTTCACCCATTGCCATTAGCCTTGCTTGCTTGCTTACGTCAGCGTCCGTGCGTTCGCCGAACGTCAAGAGCGCGTCGCGGTAGTACTTGTACTGCCGCCGACGCGCCTCCAGCTCCGCCTCCAGCTCCGCCTCCAGCTTGGTGAAAGTGTCAAGCACTTTCACGATCTCGCGCTGCACTTCGAGCGGTGGCACGGGAACGCGAATCTTCGCAAGGTTCTTTGCCGATACATCGATCACCTTCGTGCCCGCCGCGTGCCTTTTCTTCTGCGCGAAGAACTCAGGCGTGCGGAAGTAGTAGGACAGGTACTTCGGGTCTTGCTGATGCTTGATGACCGTGGCGTGGCCACCAGTGACGATTTGCGATTCGCCGAGCCACGCGACCGCCTTGCACACGTCCTCGACGTTCTCACTGGTGTTGGTGATGACGATGTCGCCAGTGTCAACTTTGGCGAGCGGCGCGGCAGTTTCCGGCGCGACGAAGGAAATAGTTTCGGTCGTCCAGACGCCGTAGTAGGTGTAAATCTGGCCGTAGTGGATGCAGCCAATACCGGATTCCGTGAATACAGACTTCGGCAGGCCGTTGCCTCGCACGAGGTCAGCGATGTCCCCAAGCGCCTTGAACTCCACGCCCTCTGGGCAGAGATCCGCAATCAGTTCATTAATCCGGCTCATGCTTCTTCGCCTTCCAGGTCGGCCACGATGGCGTCGATCTGCGCACGCAGTTCGGCTTGCCGCGCCACAATGCCTGCGATCTTTGCATTGAGCGCGCGAATGTCCACCGCCTCGCTGTTATCCGCCTGCTCGACGTAGGACGACACCGCGATGTTGTAGTCGTTGGCGGCTATGTCCGCGTTTTCGACCAGCTTCGCAAAATGCGCCACGTCCTTGCGCGCGGTGAAGGCATCGAGCACCTTCTGCTGGTTTGCCTCAGTCAGCTTGTTCTTGTTGCCGTTGCGCACGAACTCGGCAGACGCATCAATGAACAGCGTCGCGTTGTCGCGCTTGGACTTCTTCAGCACGATGATGCAGGTGGCGATCGTGGTGCCGAAGAACAGGTCGGGCGGCAACTGGATGACGGTATCGACGTAGTTGTTGTCGATCAGGTACTGGCGGATCTTCTGCTCCGCGCCGCCGCGATACAGCACGCCGGGGAATTCGACGATGGCCGCCGTGCCGCTGGTCGCCAGCCAGCTCAGGATGTGCATGGTGAAGGCCAAGTCGGCCTTGCTCTTGGGTGCGAGCACACCAGCAGGCGCGAAGCGCGGGTCGTTGATCAGCAGCGGATTGCTGTCGCCCGCCCACTTGATGGAATACGGCGGATTGGAAACGATGGCCTCGAACGGCTCGTCGTCCCAGTGCGCCGGATCGGTGAGCGTGTCGCCGTGCGCGATGTCGAATTTCTCGTAGTTCACGTCGTGCAGGAACATGTTGATGCGGCACAGGTTGTAGGTGGTCAGGTTGATTTCCTGGCCGTAGAAGCCCTGCCGTACCTTGTCCGGGCCCAGCACCTTGGCGAACTTGAGCAGCAGCGAGCCGGAACCGCAGGCCGGGTCGTACACTTTGTTGACCTCGGTCTTGCCGCTGACGGCGATGCGCGCCAGCAGTTCGGAGACTTCCTGCGGCGTGTAGAACTCGCCGCCGGACTTGCCGGCGGTCGAGGCGTACATCTGCATCAGGTATTCGTAGGCGTCGCCGAACAGGTCGATGGTGTTGCCGTTGTGGCTCAGCGGCAGGTCGCCGATGGCGTCGAGCAGCTTGACCAGTTTTTCATTGCGTTTGGCGACGGTGGGGCCGAGTTTGCCGCTGTTGACATCGAGGTCGTCGAACAGGCCCTTGAAGTCATCCTCGCTGTCCGCGCCGATGGCCGAGCCTTCGATGTCCTTGAACACGCGGGACAGGGTCTCGTTGAGGTTGGCGTCGTGCCGCGCCCGCTCGCGCACGTTGGCAAACAAGTGCGAGGGCAGGATGTAGAAGCCCTTTTCCTTGACCGTTTCGGCGCGGCCCTGTTCGGCATCGGCATCGGACAGCGCGGCGTAGTCGAAGTCCCTTTCTCCGGCGCGATGGGCTTCGTCGTTCAGGTAGGCGGTGAGGTTCTCCGAGATGAAGCGGTAGAAAAGCATGCCCAGAACGTAGCTTTTGAAGTCCCAGCCGTCCACGCTGCCGCGCAGATCGTTGGCGATGCGCCAGATGGTTTTGTGGAGTTCCGCCCGTTCGGCTTCTTTGTTGTTGCTCACGTCCGAACCTTCAGTCGATCAAAATCTTGAAACTGGTCGCCAGCGCCACCGGCTCCACCCCATGCCCGTCGCGCTTGAGCCTGACCAGGCCGTAGCCTTCCATCATCCGCAGCGAGCGCGACAGGTTGGGCACGCGCCGCCCAGAGAGCGCTGCCAGCGCCGTCAACGACTTGGGCCGCTGGTCGCGGATCAGGCGCAGCAGCGCGCGGTTGTCCTCGGACAGCACCGCCGCCATCGTTGACATCGATGGAAACCAGACCGAAGGCTGGCCCCGGCCAGTGGCCGGACGGCTCCGATCCTGCGGGTGACGGATGCCAACGGTGCAGCGCTTCATCTCGATTGGGCGGGGCGGATGGATGATGAGCAGCAGTTTATCAGGCTGACATACAGGCAGGGCAATCCCGCATCAACTTTTGCTTGGCTTCCCCGCCGAACAGCGCGTTCATCGTGCTCCCAATCACCATCCTCGAAGGAGCACCCCATGACCGCAGTCCCGTTGACCCCGGCGCAGCACGCCGTCCTCACCCACGCCATCGGTCACGCGGAAGGCCGAATCGAATGGTTCCCCGACAACATCAAGGGCGGTGCGCGCCAGAAGGTGCTGGATGGCCTCGCCAAGCGTGAGTTCATCCGGCAGGTTGGCCAGCGGTGGCGGGTCGCTGCCGCAGGCTACGACGCACTTGGCGTCCCGCGCCCCGGCGTCGGCAAGAAACGCATCGGCAAGTTCGAGGCCAAGCTCGACCAGATCATCGCCAGTGCCGAAGGTGCACCGCCCGCGCCGAACGACGCGGAACTGGAGGCCGCCGTCACTGCCGCCGAAGCGACGTGGGCCAAGCCGCGCACGCGGACGAACAGCAAGCAGGCCGAGGTCGTGCGGATGCTTCAGCGTCCCGAAGGTGCGACCGTCCGGCAGATTTGCGACGCCACCGGCTGGCAGGCGCACACGGTGCGCGGCGCGTTCGCCGGGGCGTTCAAGAAGAAGCTCGGCCTGACGCTGGTTTCCGACAAGCAGCCGGGCGGCGAGCGCGTCTACCGCGTGGCGTGAAGAAAGATGGAGCCGGAGGCCAGAAAGAGCTTGGCTTCCGGCTCCGTCAGCGCGTTACTTCAATCATCGCCACCCACCACGGACAACGCCATGAGCAACACCACCATCCCCGCCACCCGCAACGAAGCGTGGGGCTTCTGGGGCACGATGAACGAACACGCCGCCACAGCGTGGCCGATGGCGATGACCGCCGTCGCCGATGCCACGGGCGAAGACCTCGACACCGTCCGAGCGTTCCTCGACAGCCGGTACGGACGCCACTACGCGGACGAAGTCCACAACGGCCTCTACGTCGGCAAGTCCCTCAAGGACGCCATCGACGCCGCCACGCAGAAGTGGATGGGCTGGACGATTGGACGCCAGACCAGCAAGGACTACGGCATCCCGCGCGGGCTGCCTTACCTCACGGGCTTCGTGATCCACTGCGGGATCGTCGAGGAACAGGAAGCCGCCTAACCACCTGCCGATTGCGCTGCCGGGGTGTCCAGTTTCTGGATACCCTTTCGGCGCTGGCCCGAAGGGCCGGAGTTCAATTCCGCCCCTTGGCGGCACGTCAGCCGATTTGCCCGTTTCCGGCGGCGAAACTGCGCCGACCCCGCGCCGGCACTGGATTTCCCTCGTGGGCCGCTTTCTACGCACCCGCGTCACGTTCACCGATTGGGCGCAATCGGGCGTTCGAATGGACGCAACCCCGCGCTGTTGCTTGGTTTCCGACCATCACCGTTCGCCGGGAGGTGTAACGGGTCCTTCCTCGCCCATGACCGATACGGGAGGCGCCAGCGCGGCATCCCTCCAGCGTGCGACGCCGAACGAGGTTACCAGTTACCGGTTACCACCCGCCGACGGCGTGAACCCCGGGGGCCACGGGGTGCGAACGGTTCGCACGCAGGTTCGCACCGGCGCGGCGGCAATCGGCGCGCGTGCGGGCACTGGCGCGGGATTCCGCGCGTTCGCGCGGGCCAGCGGGTGCAAACCGCAAACCCTGCAAACCTTGTTTTTGGTTCGCACGGTAGCGAAGCGCCGCGCTCGCGCCCCCCGTATTGCTTTTTCCGCAGGAAGGACCCGTTTCGCCTGTGGCCAGCGGCGTAAATCGTTCCCGGCTTCCCGGTTCCCGGCTGGGAATGATTACCGGGGTGGGAACGATTAAATCCAGTGCTGGCGCGGGCGCAAATCGTTCCCGGCTCGAATCGTTCCCGGTTGCCGGGCGGGAACGATTGTTTTTGGGGATTCCCCTTGCAGATCAACGCTCTTCCAATCGTTCCCGGTTCCCGGCGATTTCTCTCTATAGAGAGGAGTGAGCATCGGGAATGCTCACCTCCCTCGAAGTTCATCGACGGCCAGCGGTCGAGCGGCCCAGATGCCCGGTCACGAACTGCGCCTCGCCGCGCGCCACCGGCCCATCGGGCACGTCCAGCCACTTCACCAGCTTGGAGCCTTCGGCCATCGCCATCACCAGTTCCTCGCGGTCGAGTAGCGCAGACACCCATTCGGCCAGCCGATGCTTGCCGATGGCGTGGAAGGCTTCGGGCAGTTCGTGCCTGCGCTCGTGGATGCCGTTGCCGCCGGTCTTGGTGTAAGGCTGGCCCTCGGCGGCGGCGCGGGCGATGGCCGCCTTCAATTCGGGCAGCAGATCGTGCTCCGGCTGGGCCGCGCGCCGAACGTCCTGGCTGCGATCCACCAGCAGGCCGCGTGCGTCGCGCAAGAAGGTGGTCACGTGCAGGTCGGCCTGTCCGTTGGCCTTGACCACGCCGCCCAGCACCACGCGCCCGCGCTCGAAGGCCTCGCCCAAGGTCTTGCAGATCGTGCGGGCCTGTTCCTCCTTCGGCTGCCACAGCGCGTAGACCGAACGCACGCCGTCCACCAATCCGCCCGTGCCGCGAATCGCCTCGCGGGCTTGCTCCGGCGTCGAGGCCTCGCGCTTGGCGAAGTGATGCGACACGATGACCGCTGCGCCGGTGCGGGCCGCCAGCGCCGCCAAGCGCGAGCAGACGAACTGCGCGTTCTCCGGCACGTTGAGATCGAGCGCGCACAGCGGTTGCAGTGGATCGAGCACCACCAGCCGCAGTCCAGTCATCGCCCGGAGTTGTCGTTCCAGTTCCAGCCACGCCGCCGTGGTGGCCGGGCCGCGTGTGGACGGGTCGGGCGCGAACAGCGGCTGCGCGCCACCGGCATCGGGCAGCGGCAGCACGTAGAGCCGGTCGGGGATTGCGCCCAAGGCGTTCAGGCGGTTGTGAACCTCGATGGCGTCGTCCTCGGCGGTGAGGTAGATGGCCACGCCGTGCCCGGCCAGCGCGCCGCCGAACACGTTGGCCGCGTTGGCCCATGTGCCGTCGAAGGCCGCGACCTCGCGCGCCAGCGCCAGCAGCAGGAAGGATTTGCCGACGCCGCCCGCAGCAGCGACCAGCGCGGCCTGCGCCTGCGGGAACACGCCCTCGACCAGCCAGCGCCGGGCCTGTGGCGGGCCGGTGAAGCGATCCAGCGCGCGCCACTGCGAGATGTCGATGGTCTCCACAGGCTGGAGGTCATCGGCGACCGGAATGGATGCGCGCAGCAACGTCGGCACGTCGAAGCCTTCGGCCACTGCGTCGGCGGCATCCCATTTCTTGGGCTTGTCCTCCGGCACGGTCACGCGCCGAACCTTTGCGCCGATCCGCTGCAATTTCGGGATCACGGCATCGGCGTAGCGTGCGCCGGCCTCATCGTGGTCGGGCCAGACGACGACCATCTTGCCTGCCAGCGGTGTCCAGTCGGTCTTGTCGATGGCGGTAGCTGCGCCGCCCATCGCGGTGGTGGCGACGATGCCGAGGTGCATCAGGGCGTCGGCGCATTTCTCGCCTTCGACCAGCACGATGTCCTTGCTGGCGACGATGGCAGGCAGGTGGTACAGCGGTCGCGGATCGGGCATCCGCATCGCGCGTGCTCTCACATCCCACGGGCGGTACCGCTTGCCGCCGGGCGGATCGTAGCGGTACACGCAGGCCAGCAGCTTGCCGCTGGCATCGTGGTAGTTCCATTTTGCGGTCGCCGGGCCGAGGTCATCGTGCGCGGCGCTCGATGGCAGCGTGTTCGGCGCGGCGACGCGCGGCACCGCCAGCCAGTGGGCGATGTCCTCCAGCAGTGCATCGAATTCGCGTGGAAGGATGAAGCCGCGCACGCTGGCCCACAGCGCGAGCGCATCGCCGGATTCGCCGGTGGCGAAGTCGATCCACAAGCCGCGCTTCTCGCCATCGAGATCGACTACCAGGCTGTCTCCTGGATCGCCCGCCACGTTGCCAACGACGAACTGCGTACCGCGCCGCCGGCCGCGCGGCAACAGGTAGACCAGCACCGATTCCAGTTGGTCGAGCAGGCGGGCGCGAATGCCGTCCTTCTCGAAGCGTGGCTCGATGGTGACCGCATCGTTGAAGTCGAACCACGGGTGCGCGACCGCCGTCGTCGTAGCCATCGAGGTCGCGTGCATCGCGGACATCAGTATTGGAATTGCGCGAGTTCGCGGCCCGCCGTGCAGCGGCGCAGACGGTCTTGCTCGTGCGCCGTCACGGCGTTCTTCGGGTACATCACGCGGCTGCCGAGTTTCAGATACATCGGGCCGGTGCCGAGCGTGCGCCAGCGCTCGAGGGTCTTCTCGCTCATGCCCCAGCGCGCCGCCAGCTGGCGCGGCGTGAGCAGATTCGGATGTTCGATTGCGTTCATGGATTTCCTTTCAGGTCGTTGTGCCCTTGGCGTCCCTCGCGTTCCGTCAACGGGGCGACGCGACGAGCGTTGCGACAGATTCTTCGTGGTTCGTGTCGTGGCGGCAAACGTCCGAAATGGCCGGACCCTCGAAACCGAGGACAAGCAGCCCAAGCATTGCCCGACGTGGCCCATCGCTTCGGATGCGCATCCGCAACAGGTGGCCGCAAGCATCGCCGGAAATTCGTCTTTCCGCAGCAGGCCCAAGTGCGCTGACTGGCGCTGTAGTCCGCTGGCGCACGACAAAACACGCCGAAACCCGCCGCGCCCAGATCGAAAAAACGTCTCTGCTTCGCCACGATTTCTCCTGTGCCAATCGCACGACGCCATCAACGCACAGGAGCCCCCGTGAATCTGATTTCCAAACTCAAGAAGGCCGCTGCCGACGACGCGACGACCGCCATCGCCAACACGCCGGCGGCATCGGTAAAGTCCGCCGACGATGTCCAGCATTTGGACGGCATCGCCGCGATGCTGCAAAAGCTGCACGCGCACAACGAGTGCTACGACAAGGCCATTGCCGCGCTGATCGCCGCGCAGCGCATCGTCAATGGCTGGGACAAGCCCGAACCCGATCTGACCTGGAGCGTGAAACGCGATGTGCTGGCGTCCTTGGGCGATGCCGAAGGACTGGCGGCATTCGACCGCGAGCACGCCGAGGATGTGGCCCGCGAGCAGGCCGCGCGGCAGGCGATCAATCAACAGGTGTACGAAGCGCCTGCGCGCATCAAGGCGCTGGAGCAGCACATCAAGTCCATCGCGGCCGAGATGAAGGCCGGCGTGGATGAGACGTTCCTGCACGACGAAGCCATCCGGATGTTCACGCCCAGCGCGCGGCGGATGTTCGATGCCGCCAAGCTGTTCGTGCAGGCGTGGCGGGAAATGCTGGCGATGGAGTCGGCACTGACCCACGCGATACGCCTGCGGCACTACAGCGTCTTCGGCGACCGCCTGCGATCCTTTGATGTGGAGCTGATCGGCAGGACGAATCCCGGTGACCTTCTGCCGAACCTGATCGAAGGCATCAGCTACGACGAACTCAGCGACCTGAATCACGCGTTTCGCAAGTACGACGAGGCGACGATCCAGCAGGTCAATCAGCGCTTGCAGGCGGCAGGCATCCCGAACGGCTGGCACACCGTGTACCACCCCGGTGCGAACGACGATACCCGCCCGATCTACGCCCCTGATCCGAACCCGCCGTCCAAGCGCCCCGAAGCGATTCCGTTCGCGGGCGCGACGGTCGTGCGCATCGACAACTGACAGCGGGGATGGCCATGAACAAGTACGCCGCTTCCGCGCAGCACTTCATCCATCCCATTGGCCCCGACACGCCGCCAATGGAAGTGATGGTCGTCGGCTGGTTCTCTGCTGGCTTCGAGGTGGTGTGGATTCCGATCTTCGAGGTCAAGGATTTCAACGGCGCGGTACAGGCGCTGGCCGATGCACAGGCCGGGCGCATCGATGCCATCCGTCTCCACACCCTCGCGGATTTCATCCGTATTCCCGAAGGCATCAAGGGCTGGGTGATTCCCGCGCATCTGGAGGATACCGAGGTCGTGGCCACCCGCTACGGCGGCGAAGTGACCTTCGGCGCGCTTCGGCATCCGCACACAGGCGAGGTCATCAGCTATCGCTACGACACCGAGGCGGAACTGTTGGGACGTGGCCCGGTGAGCACGAATTGACCTTGGCTTCTGCCCGCCACAGCGCCTGAATGGCGTCGTCTCAACCCTGGAGTTTCCTTGATGACCAATGCCAGCATCGCAGGCCGGAGCAGCGTGTCGGCGCAGATCGCGTCCTTGCCCACGTTGCCGATGGCCGATCTGTGGACGCTGTGGGATCGGCATTTCTCACGGCGGCCCAAGCACATCAACCGTGGCTACCTCGAATCGCGGCTGGCCTACCGGATGCAGGAGGTCACCTACGGCGGCGTGCCTGCGGGCATCCGCCGGATGCTGGTCGAGGCCGGGGCCAAGCATTCCAAGATCACGCATCGCGCCGTGCCCCGTGGACGCGGCGTGCAACAGCACCTCGTGCCGGGCACGACCTTGATCCGCGAGTGGGAAGACCGCGAGTTCCGCGTCGTCGTCACGCCCGAAGGCCAGTACGACCTCGATGGCAAACTGTTCCGCAGCCTGTCGGCGGTGGCGAAGCACATCACCGGAACACATTGGAACGGGCCGCGATTCTTCGGCCTGCGCGAGCCGCAAGGAGGTGGCCAATGAAGCAGGTGCTTCCCTCCAAGCCGCCCAAACGCTGCGCAGTCTATTGCCGCGTGTCCAGCGATGAACGGCTCGACCAGTCCTTCAACTCCATCGACGCGCAGCGGGAAGCCGGTCGCGCGTTCATCGCCAGCCAGCAGCACGAAGGCTGGATTGCGGTCGCGGACGACTACGACGATGGCGGTTACTCCGGCGGGAACATGGAACGGCCTGCACTGCGCCGCCTGATGGTGGACATCGAGGCGGGGAAGGTCGATGTGGTGGTCGTCTACAAGATCGACCGGCTGTCGCGTTCGCTGGCGGACTTTGCCAAGATGGTGGACGTGTTCGACCGCTGCCGGGTGAGCTTCAGCGCGGTGACGCAGCAGATCAATTCGGCCACCTCAATGGGCCGCCTGATGCTCAACGTGCTGCTGTCCTTCGCGCAGTTCGAGCGCGAGGTCACCGGCGAACGCATCCGCGACAAGATCGCCGCGTCCAAGAAGAAAGGTATCTGGATGGGCGGGCCGTTGCCACTCGGCTACGACGTGAAGAACCGGCTGCTCGTCGTCAACGAAGCGGAGGCCGCCGTCGTGCGGCGCATCTTCGACGACTTCGTGACCGTGCGCTCGACCACGGCGATGGCGCGCAACTACGCGACCGAGGGCCTGGTCAGCAAGACCGGCAAGCCGCTCACCAAGCAGACGCTCTACAAGCTGCTGCACAACCGGATGTACCTGGGCGAGATCAACCACAAGGGCCAGAGCTATCCCGGCGAGCATCAGGCCATCATCACGCAGGCGCAGTGGGACGCGGTGCAGGCGTTGATCGACTACTACGCGCCGGAGGTGAGAAGGCAACGGCGCGGGCGGCCAGAGCCGTTGCTCGGCGGGCTGTTGTTCACCGCCGACGGCGAGAAGTTCACGGCCACCTACACGGAGAAGAACGGCAGGCGCTACGGCTACTACACGCCATCGGCGCAGCGGCGGATGGGCGCGTGGGCGAAGAAGCACGGAGCCCTGCCCATCGATGTCGTCGAGGCCTTGGTCACCGAACAGATCGTCGCGGCGCTGCAGGTCCCACACATCGTGCAGGCGGTCGTGGATCGGCTGGCCGTGACCCGGCCCGATCTGGAGGAGCCGAAGGTCGTGCTGATGTTGAAGATGCAGCAGTTGGCCGAGGTGTGGAAGGCGTTGTTCCCCGTCGAACGGCATCGGTTGGCACAACTGCTGATCGAGCGCGTGGTGATGGGCGCGGACGGGATGGAGATCGTCTGGCGCGACATCGGCTGGCAGGAACTGGCCGCCGAGCTGCTGCCCGGCACCATCGGCGCGGAATTGCAGGAACTGGAGGAAACGGCATGGCGATGAAGGTGCGAGCCGCAGGCGCGGCGGTGGCGCGCGAGCGCGTGGAAGGCGGCGAGGTCAAGCTGTCCACGTTCATTCCCCTGAAGATCAGGCGACGTGGCGCGAGCGTGGTCGTGGTGCGCGGGCCGGGCGGCGAGGTCGGCGCACCGGCGCAGCCCGATCCGCCGATGCTGGTGGCGCTGTCGCGGGCGTTCTATTGGCAGCAGTTGCTCGACGACGGCGTGGTGGCCAGCGGCAGCAAGATCGCTAAGCGTGAGGGCTTGCACCATTCGACGGTGAACGAGTTGCTGCGGCTCACGCTGTTGGAACCAGCCATCCTGCAAGACGTAGTCGCCGGGCGTCAGCCGCGTTGCATGAGCCTGCTGTGGTTCCAGCGCAATCCGCTGCCGGTGGACTGGCTGGCGCAGCGGGACATCGTGGCGCGGTTCGATGCGTGACCGGCGGGCACAGTTGCCGCAAGCCGGCGCGCGTAAGTTATTGATATTGCTTGCTCTCACGCCGCGCCCCACCCGCAGGACGAGAGAGAAAAGAGACGGCTCTGGACCGAAAAGCGGCCCCAAAACGCCGATTTGGCCGCCGAACGGCGAGGCGGCATCCGCAAGCCCATCGGCCAGAACCCCGCGCCACGCGGGGATTTCGGGCAAGAAAAAAGGCCCGGAGACGAGTCCGGGCCTTGGTGAGTGGTGGAGGCGGCGGGAATTGAACCCGCGTCCGAAGGCGCTCCGCGCCCGGCGCTACATGCTTATCGCATCGTTCGTTCTCGTCCCGCGGCAACACGATGCGCAGGGCGCACCGCGGGACCAGCCTCTAGGATCTGGCCCCCGGCCGAAAGGCGCCGGCCGGAAGCGATCCTGTGATAGTGACCCTACATCCACGAGCACAGGCACAAGTGGGTTCGGGGCTAGGCCTTAAGCGGCCAGAGCGTAGACGTCGTCGTTCGCGTCTAGTTTTTTGCCACCGGATTAACGAGGAAGATGACGCCCTCGGCATGCTCCAAGCTACTTCGCGTCCCCCGTCGAAACCATGTCGCCCCCGGGGGCTGACGATAGTGGGGCCGCGCGCGCGGGAAATCAAGGCAAGCCGTGCTCGCGCGCCGCTTCGGCGGCCCGGCGTGCATACTTCGGCGGCGGTGCCGACGTCGGCGTCGTCGCGGGACGTCGCCGCGCGAGCTCGAGGGCAGGGGCCGCGCGGCCGGTGAGACGCCGCAAGCTGCCGCAAGCCGGCGGGCGCGGAGGCTCGATGCGAGGCGGCGCGGCGTCCGGCCGCGGCCGCGGCGCGTCAGGCCGCGCGGTTCTTCGCGCGCATGACGCGCTGCTTCTCGCGGTTCCAGTCGCGCTCCTTCTGCGTGTCGCGCTTGTCGTGCTCCTGCTTGCCGCGCGCGACGCCGAGGTCGACCTTGGCGCGGTTGTTCTTCCAGTAGAGCGACAGCGGCACCAGCGTGTAGCCCTTGCGCTCGATCGCGCCGATCAGCTTGTCGATCTCCTCGCGGTGCAGCAGCAGCTTGCGCGTGCGCCGGTCGTCGGCGACGACGTGCGTCGAGGCCGAGATCAGCGGCACGATCGAGGCGCCGAAGAGGTAGATCTCGCCGCCCTTGACGATCGCGTAGGCGTCGCCGAGATTCACGCGCCCGGCGCGCAGGCTCTTGACCTCCCAGCCCTGCAGGGCGATGCCGGCCTCGTAATGCTCGTCGATGTGGTATTCGTGGCGCGCGCGCTTGTTCAGCGCGATCGTGGCGCTGCCGGGCTTGTCCTTGGATTTCTGCTTGGCCATGTCCGTTACAATCGGGGAAAACGCTCGAAGATGATCCAGATCCGCCGCCACGCCCTCGTCCGCCACACGCCGGAACGGATGTTCGATCTCGTCAACGACGTCGAAGCATACCCGAGGCGGTTTGCGTGGTGCGCCGGCGCGCGCGTGCTGGAGCGCGAGGGTGACGCGGCGCTGACCGCGCGCCTGGACCTACGCTTCGCCGGCCTGACCCAGAGCTTCACCACGCGCAACACGCTGGAGCGGCCGCATCGCCTGCACATGCACCTGGTCGACGGACCGCTGCGCGCGCTCGAGGGCGACTGGACGTTCACCGCGCTCGGCGAGGACGGCTGCCGCGTCGCGCTGGCGCTGGATTTCGACTACTCCGGCCGGCTGGCCGGCGCGGCGCTGCGGATCGGCTTCCAGGGGCTGGCGAACCGCATGGTCGACGACTTCTGCCGCGCGGCGGACGCGCCCCGATGAGCGCGCCGGGTGCGCGGCGCATCGTCGTCGAGGTCGCCTATGCCGAGCCGGGCCGGCAGTTCCTGCGCCGCGTGGAGCTCGACGCCCCGGCGACCGTCGGCGCGGCGATCGCCGCATCCGGCCTCGCCGGCGAGGCGGCGATCGACGTCGATGCGCTCGACGCGGGGGTCTGGTCGAAGCCCGTGCCGCGCGACGCGCCGCTCGGCGACGGCGATCGCGTCGAGCTCTACCGGCCGCTCAAGGCCGATCCGAAGGAGGCGCGCCGCCGGCGCGCCCGCGACGCGAGCGGCCGCGGTCAGCCCTGACCGCTCTTCTTTTTCTTGTCGTCTTCCGGACGCTTCTCGTCGGGATACTCGCGCTTGTACTTGCGCGCGTCCTTGACCAGCTGCTCCGGATCCTCCGGGAAGTAGTCGCCGTCGATCTTCACCAGCGCGTCGTCCTTGAAGTACAGGACCAGGTCCTTGGACTCCATCTTGTTGCGGCCGCGGCGGATCGTGGAGATGTAGTCCCAGCGGTCCTGGTCGAACGGGCTGATCACCGACGGCGAGCCCATCACCAGCAGCACCTGCCGCTTGCTCATGCCCTCCTTGAGCGAGTCGACGGTGGCCTTGTCGAACAGGTTGCCCTGCTGCGTATCCACCTTGTAGATCAGACCGCAGCCGGCGAGCGGCGCCAGGGCGAGAAGGGCGAGCCAGCGAAGACGCATGCGTGGGAGTCCGGGTTCGTGAAACCAGGGATGATACACTAGGTCGCTGAACCGCAAGGGTATTCGCCGGGGAGGCGGAAGCCGGGAGAAATGAACGTGGAATCGAACGAATTGCGCAAGGCCGGGCTCAAGGTCACCCACCCGCGCATGCGCATCCTGGAAATCCTCGACAGCCACGATGGCCGGCACTTCACCGCCGAGGACATCTACCGCGAACTGCTCGACCGGCACGACGACATCGGCCTGGCCACGGTCTACCGCGTGCTGACGCAGTTCGAGGCCGCCGGCATCGTGCTCAAGCACAATTTCGAGGGCGGGCAGGCCGTCTACGAGCTCGACCGCGGCAAGCACCACGACCACATGGTCGACGTCGAAACCGGCAAGGTCGTCGAGTTCACCAGCGAGGAGATCGAGCGCCTGCAGCGCGAGATCGCCGCCCGGCACGGCTACGTCATCGAGGACCACAGCCTCGTGCTGTACGTGCGCAAGAAGCGGCCCGCCAAATAGCCCGCCGGCCGGCCGCGGGCCGCGCTCCGGCCCGGAGGACCCTCACGCGAGGCCGGCGATGCCGGCCTTTTTCGTGTCCGGCGGGAAAGCGGCCGCGCGGCTCATCCGCGCCCGGGGTCGGCCTCCGCCGTGCCCGGCCGCGCGGCGTCCTTGAGCATCTGCCGCGCGTGCGCCAGCGTCTCGCGCGTGATCTCGATGCCGCCGAGCATGCGCGCGATCTCCTCGCGGCGTCCCGCGCCGTCGAGCGCCTCGATGCGCGTGCCGGTGCGCCCCTCCGCGCTGGACTTGCTCACCTTCAGGTGCCGGTGCGCCTGCGCCGCCACCTGCGCCAGGTGCGTCACGCACAGCACCTGGCGGCGTTCGCCGAGCGTGCGCAGCTTCTGGCCGACCACCTCGGCCACGGCGCCGCCGATGCCGGAATCGACCTCGTCGAAGACCATCGTGCCGACCTCGTCGCTGCCGAGCGCGGCCACTTCGATCGCCAGGCTGATGCGCGACAGCTCGCCGCCCGAGGCGACCTTGCGCAGCGCGCGCGGCGGCTGGCCGGGATTGGCGCTGACCAGGAACTCGCAGCGCTCGGCGCCGAGCGGGTCGGGATCGGCGTCCGTGCGCGCGTCCAGCTGCACCTCGAAGCGCCCGCCGCGCATGCCGAGCTCGCCCATCAGCGTCGAGACCGCCTCGCCCAGCGCCTGCGCGGCCGCCGCGCGCCGGCCGCTCAGGCGCCCGGCGGCCGCGGCATAGGCCGCCGCCAGCCGCCGCTGCTCGGCCTGCAGCGACTCGATGCGCGCGCCGGCGCCGCGCAGGCTTTCGAGCTCCTCGCGCAGGCTCTCGGCATGCGCCTTGAGCTCGGGCATGCGCACGCGGTGCTTGCGCGCCAGCTCGTGCAGCTTGCCGAGCTGCGCCTCGCACTCGGCGAGGCGCTCGGGGTCGAGGTCGAGCGCGGACTGGTAGCGCGCGAGCGCGTCGACCGCCTCGGCGAGCTGGATCCGCGCGGCCTCGACCAGCTCGCCGACCGGCGCGAGGCGCGCGTCCAGCGCGACCAGGTGCGCGGCCTCGGATTGCGCGCGCGCGGTCAGGCGCAGCAGCGCGAACTCGTCGTCGCCGTCGAGCCGCTCGGCCAGCGCCGCGCAGCCCTGCAGCAGCTGGCCGGCGTTGGCCAGGCGGCGGTGCTGCTCCTCCAGCGCCGCCAGCTCGTCCGGCGCGAGCGCGTGGCGCTCGAGCTCGCCGACCTGGTGGTCCAGCCATTCGATGCGCTCGCCCGGATCGGCGCCGCGCGACAGCTCGGCGATGCGCGCGCCGGTCTCGCGCCAGGCGCGCGCGGCGCGCGCGACCTCGGCGAGGTCGTCCGCATGGCCGCCGTAGGCGTCCAGCAGCGCGAGCTGCTGGGTGCGGTCGAGCAGCGCCTGGTGCTCGTGCTGGCCGTGGATCTCCAGCAGGCCCGCGGCGAACGCCTTGAGCTGGTTCAGCGTGACCGGGCGGCCGTTGATCCAGGCGCGCGAGCTGCCCTCGCTGCGGACCACGCGGCGCAGCTGGCAGGCGCCGTCCTCGTCCAGGTCCTCGGCGGCCAGCCAGTCGCGCAGGTCCGCGCGGCCGGCGAGGTCGAACACCGCGGAAAGCTCGGCGCGCTCGCAGCCGTGCCGCACCATCGCCGCGTCCGCGCGGCCGCCGCACAGCAGCAGCAGGGCGTCCACCAGCAGCGACTTGCCGGCGCCGGTCTCGCCGGTGACCACGGTCATGCCGGGGCCGAACACGACCTCGACTTCCTCGACGATCGCGAAATCCTTGACGTAGAGACTTTCCAGCATCGTCCGCGCTCGGGTTCCCTGAAGACAGCCGCGGAACGCTAGCATGCGGTCGTTTGACGGCCAAGGCAGCCGGCGCCCGCCGCGGCCGCGCCGCGCCCGCGCGGCCGCCGGTCGAGGCGGGCAAGCCGTTGAATCGGCGGGGCGGCGGACCTATTGATCGCGCCGGGGGCGCTTGTTAGCGTGCGCCGATCGTCGGCGCCTCCGCGCCCGTTCCGGTACTCGATGAACGCTTCGTTCCAGCATCCGCTCGACGTCCGCGCCCGGCACCTGCTGCGCACGCTGATCGCGCGCTACATCGCCGAGGGGCAGCCGATCGGCTCGCGCACCCTGGCCAAGGCGTCGGGGCTGGACGTGAGCCCGGCGACGATCCGCAACATCATGTCCGACCTCGAGGAGTTCGGCCTGGTCGCCGCGCCGCACACCTCGGCCGGCCGCGTGCCGACCGCGCAGGGGTATCGCGTCTTCGTCGACAGCCTGCTGGAAATGCGCCCGCTCGCCGAGCCGGAGGTCGACCAGCTGCGCCGCGAGCTGCCCACCGACGCCTCCACGCCGGACCTGCTCGGCAGCGCGACCGCGCTGCTGTCGGAGATGACGCATTTCGTCGGCGTGGTCAGCGTGCCGCGCCACGAGGAATTCCCGTTCCGCCACATCGATTTCGTGCCGCTGGACGCCGGGCGCGTGCTGGTCATCCTGGTGTTCACCGACGGCCAGGTGCAGAACCGCGTGATCACGACCCAGCGCCCGTACGCGCCGGGCGAGCTGGAGCAGGTCGCCAACTACCTCAACACGCATTTCGCCGGTCTGCGCATCGACGAGATCCGCGCGCGCCTGCTGCGCGAGATGCAGGAGGAGGGCGCGCGGCTCAACACGCTGCTGACCGCGGCCGTCGAGGTCGCCCAGGCGGCGTTCCAGTCCAGCGAAGGCAGCGACGTCCTGATCGCGGGGCAGACCAATCTGATGGGCCGGCAGGACGTGTCGGACCTCGACCGCCTGCGCGAGCTGTTCGAGGCGTTCCAGCGCAAGCGCGATCTTTTGCAGCTCCTGGAGCGCTGCTCGCGCGCCGAGGGCGTGCGCCTGTTCATCGGCGAGGAGTCCGGCTTCGCCGCGCTGGATACCTGGAGCCTGGTGACCGCGCCATACGGGGTCGGCGGGCGCGTGCTCGGCGTGCTCGGCGTGATCGGCCCGACGCGGATGGCCTACGAACGGGTCATTCCGGTCGTGCAGGCCACGGCCACGATCATCTCCGGCGCCTTGAAGCGGTCACAGGCGGCCTCATAACCTTCCGGAATGGGGTTTGCCGCGGCCTGGCGCCGCGCAAGCGGGCGCGAGCCACGGTGGGAAGAACGAATGCGCAGGCCATCCGCCGACCGGCGGACGGCGTGCTTTTGATGCGGAGGAGCAATGGGCAATACCGATCCACGAACCACGGACCCGTCGGCGCAGCCGCCGCAGGCCGGCGACGCCGAAACCGGCGCGGAAAACGAGCTGGAGGTGCTTTCGCGCCAGCTCGCCGAATGCGAGGCCAAGCTGGCCGAGATGCGCGAGACGGTGCTGCGCGAGCGCGCCGAGCTCGACAACCAGCGCAAGCGCCTGCAGCGCGACCTGGAGCAGGCGCGCCGCTTCGCCAACGAGAAGCTGCTGGCCGACCTGCTGCCGGTGCTCGACAATCTCGAGCGCGGACTGGCGGCCGAGGGCGGCGATCCCACGGCGCTGCGCAGCGGCGTCGAGCTGACCTTGCGCGAGCTGGTGCGCGTCGTCGACGCGGCCGGGCTGAAGGCGGCCGGGGTCGTCGGCGAGCCGTTCGATCCGGAGCGCCACCAGGCGATGAGCATGGTCGAGAGCGCCGAGCACCCGAGCGGCCGCGTGGCCGCGGTCATGCAGAAGGGCTACGTGCTCAACGAACGCCTGCTGCGTCCGGCGCTGGTCGCCGTGGTCAAGTGAAAGTGCACGGAAGCGCTTGAAACGCAAGCGCAGAGCCCCAGATTTCGCGACAGTCGCGGCCGCGGGGCCGCATCGAATTCAAGAGCGGGAGAGTACAGAAAATGGGCAAGATCATCGGTATCGACCTCGGCACGACGAACTCGTGCGTGGCGGTCATGGAAGGCAGCGCGGCGCGCGTGATCGAGAATTCCGAGGGCGACCGCACGACGCCGTCGGTGGTCGCGTTCAAGGACAATGAAGTCGTGGTCGGCGCGACCGCGAAGCGCCAGGCGGTGACGAACCCGAAGAACACGTTCTACGCGGTGAAGCGCCTGATCGGCCGCAAGTTCACCGACGCCGAGGTGCAGAAGGACGTCGGCCTCGTGCCGTACAAGATCGTCGCGCACGACAACGGCGACGCCTGGGTCGAGACCGCCGACGGCAAGAAGATGGCGCCGCCGGAGATCTCGGCGAAGGTGCTGATGAAGATGAAGAAGACCGCCGAGGACTTCCTCGGCGAGCCGGTCACCGAGGCCGTGATCACGGTGCCGGCGTACTTCAACGACTCGCAGCGCCAGGCGACCAAGGACGCCGGCCGCATCGCGGGCCTCGAGGTCAAGCGCATCATCAACGAGCCGACCGCGGCCGCGCTGGCCTACGGCCTCGACAAGAAGGGCGGCGACCGCAAGATCGCGGTCTACGACCTCGGCGGCGGCACGTTCGACATCTCGATCATCGAGATCGCCGAGGTCGACGGCGAGAAGCAGTTCGAGGTGCTCGCCACCAACGGCGACACGTTCCTCGGCGGCGAGGACTTCGACAAGCGCGTCATCGACTACCTCGTCGAGGAGTTCAAGAAGGACCAGGGCGTCGACCTCAAGAACGACCCGCTCGCGCTGCAGCGCCTGAAGGACGCCGCGGAGCGCGCGAAGATCGAGCTGTCGTCCTCGCACCAGACCGAGGTGAACCTGCCGTACATCACGGCCGACGCCTCCGGTCCCAAGCACCTCAACATCAAGCTCACGCGCGCCAAGCTCGAGGCGCTGGTCGGCGACCTGATCGAGAAGACGATCGCGCCGTGCCGCACCGCGCTGAACGACGCCGGGCTCAAGGTCTCCGACGTCAGCGAGGTCATCCTCGTCGGCGGCCAGACGCGCATGCCGAAGGTGCAGGAGGCGGTCAAGGACTTCTTCGGCCGCGAGCCGCGCAAGGACGTCAACCCGGACGAGGCCGTCGCCGTCGGCGCGGCGATCCAGGGCGGCGTGCTCGGCGGCACGGTCAAGGACGTGCTGCTGCTCGACGTCACCCCGCTGTCGCTCGGCATCGAGACGCTCGGTGGCGTGTTCACCAAGCTGATCGAGAAGAACACGACGATCCCGACCAAGGCGTCGCAGGTGTTCTCGACCGCCGAGGACAACCAGTCGGCGGTGACCGTGCACGTGCTGCAGGGCGAGCGCGAGCAGGCGCGCTACAACAAGTCGCTGGCGAAGTTCGACCTGGCCGGCATCCAGCCGGCGCCGCGCGGCATGCCGCAGATCGAGGTCACGTTCGACATCGACGCGAACGGCATCCTGCACGTGGCCGCCAAGGACAAGAACACCGGCAAGGAGCAGCGCATCGAGATCAAGGCCGGCTCGGGCCTGAGCGAGGACGAGATCCAGCGCATGGTGCGCGACGCCGAGGCCAACAAGGAAGAGGACCGCAAGTTCCACGAGCTGATCGGCGCGCGCAACAAGGCCGACCAGCTGGTGCACTCCACGCGCGCGGCGATCAAGGAGCACGGCGGCAAGGTGCCGGGCGACATCGGCCGCATCGAGGAGGCGCTGGCCGAGCTCGAGAAGGTCATGAAGGGCGACGACAAGGCGCAGATCGAGGCGCGCACGACGCAGCTCGAGGAAGCGGCCAAGTCGCTGTACGCCGCGGCGGCCGCGGCGCCGCAGGGCGGCGCCGAAGCCGCCGGCGCCCAGGGCTCCTCGGCGAAGAACGACGACGTCGTCGACGCCGAGTTCACCGAAGTCAAGGACGACAAGAAGTAAGGCGCAGCGGACCGGAGCCGCCCGCATGAACGCCCTCGCGCGGCATGCCGATGCGGCTCCGGACGCCGGCCGGCGTGGCGCGGCGCCTGCGGGCGCCGCGCGCCGGCCGCGCCGCAGGGGGCGCGCAGGATCGAACGGAAGGACACTCGGGCGATGGAAAAGGGAAGAGTCGAGGCGTTCACCGACGGCGTGATCGCGATCATCATCACGATCATGGTGCTCGAGCTCAAGACGCCGCACGCGCCGACCTGGGAGGCGCTGCACGAGCTGTGGCCGGTGCTGCTGGCCTACGTGCTGAGCTTCGTCTACGTCGGCATCTACTGGAACAACCACCATCACATGCTCAAGGCGGTGGAGCGCGTCAACGGCCGCGTGCTGTGGGCGAACCTGCACATGCTGTTCTGGCTGTCGCTGTTCCCGTTCACCACCGCCTGGATGAGCGAGACCGGATTCGCGACGCTGCCGGTCGCGCTGTACGGCTTCGTGCTGCTGTGCGCGGCGCTGTCCTGGCCGGTCCTGCAGCGCCAGCTGATCCTCTGCAACGGGCCGGACTGCGCGCTCGCGCGTGCGGTCGGCAGCGACTTCAAGGGGCGCATCTCGATCGCCGGCTACGTCGCCGGCGTCGCGCTGGCGTTCGCGAGCCCGGGGCTCGCCTGCCTGATGTATTTCCTGGTCGCGCTGATCTGGCTGGTGCCGGACCGGCGCATCGAAAAGGCTTCCGCTAAATGAGCAAGCGCTGTTATTACGAGGTGCTCGGCGTCGCGCGCAACGCGAGCGACGAGGAACTGAAGAAAGCGTTCCGTCGCCTCGCGATGAAGTGCCATCCGGACCGCTGCCCGGACGATCCGAGCGCGCAGGAGAAGTTCAAGGAAGCCAAGGAGGCCTACGAGGTCCTCTCCGACGCGCACAAGCGCGCGCTCTACGACCAGCACGGCCACGCCGCGTTCGAGCACGGCATGGGCGGCCGCGGCGGCTTCAACGCCGACGTCGGCGACATCTTCGGCGACATCTTCTCCGACATCTTCGGCATGGGCGGCGGCGGGCGCGGCCGTCCGCGCCGCGGTTCGGACCTGCGCTACCTCGTCGAGCTCGACCTCGAGGAGGCCGTGTTCGGCATCGAGAAGCAGATCGAGGTGCCGACGCTGGTCGAATGCGACCACTGCGACGGCAGCGGCTCGGAGGACGGCAAGACGTCCGTCTGCACGACCTGCCGCGGCCAGGGCCGCGTGCGCATGCAGAACGGCATCTTCTCGATCCAGCAGACCTGCCCGCACTGCGCCGGCGCCGGCCGCGTGGTCGCCAACCCGTGCCGCGTCTGCCGCGGCGAGGGCCGCGTGCACTCCGAGCGCACGCTGTCGATCAAGATTCCCGCGGGCGTCGACTCCGGCGACCGCATCCGCCTGACCGGGCAGGGCGAGGCCGGCCCGAGCGGCACCGTGCCGGGCGACCTCTACGTCGAGGTGCGCGTACGCGAGCACCCGATCTTCCAGCGCGAGGGCGACGACCTGCACTGCGAGATCCCGCTGCGCTTCGGCCAGGCCGCGCTCGGCGCGACGCTGAAGGTGCCCACGCTCGACGGCGAGGCCGAGATCGCGATCCCGCCGGAGACGCAGACCGGCAAGCTGTTCCGCCTGCGCGGCAAGGGCGTCAAGTCGGTGCGCAGCGGGCGCACGGGCGACCTGATCTGCCGCGTCGTCGTCGAGACGCCGGTGCGCCTGACCAGCGAGCAGCGCGAGCTGCTGCAGCAGCTCGAGGCGACGTTCGCCGGCGAGGACGCCGCGGCGCATTCGCCGCGCAGCAGCTCCTGGATCGACGGCGTCAAGCGCTTCTGGGACCGCGTCACCTCCTGACGCGCGAGCGGCCCCGAAAATCCGTCGGCCCCGGCCGCCTTCGCTCCGCACGGCCGCGATCGCCGTGCGCGCGGCGCCTAGGCGTGGAAGACGCGGCGCATGCGCTACGCTAGGCCGATGCCCGCACGGAGCCCGTCCCGATGAATCGTCCCGTTTCCGCCGTCGTGTTCGGCGCCAGCGGCCGCATGGGCCAGGCGGTGCTGCAGGCGCTCGTCGGCCGGAGCGACGTCGCGGCCGCGGCCGCGCTGGTGCGGCCCGGATCGCCGGCGATCGGCGAGGCCGCGCCCGGCGGCCTGCGCTACGCCTCGGCGCTGCCGGCCGGCGCGACGCCGTCCGTGCTGATCGACTTCAGCGGCGCGGCCGGCTTCGATGCCGCCCTGGCGCTGGCCCTGGCGCACGGCAGCGCATTCGTCAGCGGCAGCACTGGCCTGGCGCCGGCGCAGCGCGACGCGCTGGAGCGCGCCGCGGCGTCGATTCCGACGCTGTGGAGCGCGAACTTCAGCCTCGGCGTCGCGCTCCTCGGCCGGCTGGCCGCCGAGGCGGCGCGCGCGCTGCCGGACTGGGACTGCGAGATCGTCGAGGCGCACCACGAACGCAAGCGCGACGCGCCGTCGGGCACCGCGCTCGCGCTCGGCCGCGAGGTGGCCGCGGCGCGCGGCCGCGACCTCGACGCGGCGGCGCGCCATTCGTACGCCGACGCGCCGCGCCGGCCGGGCGACATCGGCTTCGCCGTCGTGCGCGCCGCCGACATCGTCGGCGAGCACACCGTGCTGCTGGCGACGCCCGGCGAGCGCATCGAGCTGGTCCACCGCGCCACCGATCGGGCGATCTTCGCGCGCGGCGCGGTCGCCGCGGCGCGCTGGCTCGCCGGCCGCGCGCCGCGCCGCTACGCGCTGGCGGACGTGCTCGCCGCGCCGGCCTGAACCTTCGTCGTTCGCGCTGCGGGCAAAAAAAGGGGCGCTTGCGCGCCCCGAGGAGAGTGTCTGAATGACGCGGAGGCTCAGAAGTAGACCTGCGCGCGCACCTCGAAGATGCGCGGGTCGACGTCGACGTTCTGCTTGATGTTGCCGCCGTAGTATTTCGTGCTGTTCGCCCAGACGTAGTTGGCCTGGAACTTGAAGTGCTGGCCGAGGTACCAGTTGGCGCCGATCGTCCAGTTGTCCTCCTTGCCGCCGAGCACCGGGCCGTCGTTGAGGTCGAGCGAGCTGTAGCGCACCGCGATCTCGAACGCGCCGAAGTCGTTGACCGGGCGCACGTTGCCGATGAAGCCCTTGCTGTACGGACGGCTCTCGCCGGTCAGCACCCACGAGCCCTGCACGTAGTAGCCGTCGCCTTCGTAGCTCGGCTTGCCGCGCGGATCGGCACTGAAGCGCAGGTATTCGCCCTGCACCAGCAGCGGGCCGTGGATCCACGCCGCTTCCAGGCCGAGGCGGTCGATGTCGCCCGGGAACGCCAGGTTGCCGGTGTCGATCAGGCGCGTCGGCGTCATGCCGGACTCGGGACGCGCGCGGAAGCGGGCGGCCGGGTTGGAGACGATGCCGCGGCCGTCGGTGGTCGCGTCGCGGTCCTCGCGCGACACCGCCAGGCCCAGGTGCAGCACGTTGCTTTCCTCGCGCGAGCCGGCGCCCGGCTGGCGGTTGAACGGCGTGAAGACGACGCGCGCGGCCGGGCCGTGGCCGTCGTTGTCGCCGTTGAGGTCGCCGCCGCTGAAATAGGCGAGGTTGATCAGCCAGTTCGGGATGCCGGTGTAGGTCCAGTCGATGCCGATGCGGCGGCCCATGTTCGTCGCCTGCACCGGCAGCGCGCGCTCCAGGAACGTCGTCGCGCTGGAGCTGGAGGCTTCTTCCCAGCCGACCGGCGTCTTGAACTGGCCGAGGCGGAAGTCGCCGATGTCCGCGTTGCTGTAGCGCACGAAGTTGTCGAGCCAGCCGGTCGTCGGCAGGCCGTCGCGGATCGTGAAGTCGTAGCCGATGTTGAAGTCCAGGCCCCACGGCGTCTTGCCGTAGAAGTTGAACTCCTTGCGGCGCCACGCGTTCATGTCCGGCAGGAACTCCTTGCCGGTGCTCGGGTTGAGCGTGTCGCCGGAGTAGTTCTCCAGCTGGTACTGGTACAGCCCCTTGAAGCCGAACTCGTAGCCGTCGGCGGTCTTGTACTTGGTCGGCCAGTCGTTGAGCAGGTCGTAGGCCATGGCGTTTGTGCCGAACGCGCCGAACAGCGCGGCGGCCATCGCATATCGGAGTTTCATCGAACGTCCTCGAGGCGGGGCGGAAAACTGGCGCGCAGTCTGGCCAGCGGCTGTTACGTTTCGATGACAGGACAACGCTTGTTTAACGCCGATTGCGCGTCCCGGGCTCGCCCAGAGCCTCGTCCGGCATCGTGACCGTCTTGTGACGATACGCGCACAAGTCGTTGATGGGGCAGATCGGGCAGTCCGGCCGGCGCGCCTTGCAGACGTAGCGCCCGTGCAGGATCAGCCAGTGGTGCGCGTCCTTGCGAAATTCCGGCGGCACGACCCTGGCGAGGCCGTCTTCGACCGCGCGCACGGTCTTGCCGGGCGCCAGCCCCGTGCGGTTGGCGACGCGGAAGATGTGCGTGTCGACCGCGATCGTCGGCTCGCCGAACGCGGTGTTCAGCACGACGTTGGCGGTCTTGCGCCCGACGCCCGGCAGCGCCTCGAGCGCCTCGCGCGAGCGCGGCACCTCGCCGCCGTGGCGCTCGAGCAGGATGCGGCAGGTGGCGATGACGTTCTTCGCCTTCGCGTTGTAGAGGCCGATCGTGCTGATGTAGCGCTTGAGCCCTTCCTCGCCGAGGTCGAGGATCGCCTGCGGCGTGTTGGCCACGGGGAACAGCTTGCGCGTGGCCTTGTTCACGCCGACGTCGGTCGCCTGCGCCGACAGGATCACCGCGATCAGCAGCTCGAACGGCGTGGCGTATTCCAGCTCCGTGGTCGGATGCGGGTTCAGCTCGCGCAGGCGGCGGAACAGCTCGACGATCTTCTCGCGCTTCATTGCGACGGCGCGTCCTTCAGGCCGAGGCGGCGCGCCTTGCCGCGCGCGATCGCCTCGAGCACCGCCGAGCGGCTGATCGGCGCCGGCTTCGGCCCGCGCGCCGGCGCCTGGCGCCGCAGCCGCGCCTCGGCCAGGCGCGCGGCGCGCGCCTCGAAGCGCGCGCGGGCCCGCGTGGCGCGCTCGAGCACCTGCACGCGCGCGAGCGGCCGGGACGCGACCGGCGCCAGCACGATGCAGTCGACCGGGCAGGGCGGAATGCACAGCTCGCAGCCGGTGCACTCGGCGGCGATCACCGTGTGCATGCGCTTGGCCGCACCGACGATCGCGTCGACCGGGCAGGCCTGGATGCACTTCGTGCAGCCGATGCAGACGTCCTCGTCGATCACCGCGACCGCCGGCGGCGCCTCCGCGCCGCAGCCCGGGTCGAGCGGCCTGGCCGCGCGCCCGAGCAGCGCGGCGAGCGCGGCCACGCCGTCGGCGCCGCCGGGCGGGCAGCGGTCGATGTCGGCGCGCCCGGCGGCGACCGCCTCGGCATAGGCGCGGCAGGTCGGGTAGCCGCAGCGCGTGCACTGCGTCTGCGGCAGCAGGGCGTCGATGCGGTCGGCCAGCGGCGCCATCCGCTCAGCGGACCGTCATGCCGGCCTTGGCGCCGTCGTCGGCGTCGAGCAGGAACAGGTCCGCGCCGCCGCTGCCGGCCGACAGGATCATGCCTTCGGAGACGCCGAAGCGCATCTTGCGCGGCGCGAGGTTGGCCACGAACACGACCTTGCGGCCGACGAGCTTTTCCGGCTCGCCGTAGGCCGCGCGGATGCCGGAGAAGATCTGCCGCCGGCCGAGCTCGCCGGCGTCGAGCTCGAAGCGCAGCAGCTTGTCCGAGCCGTCGACGAACGCGCAGGCGAGCACCGTGCCGATGCGCAGGTCCAGCCTGGCGAAGTCGTCGATCGTGATCAGGCCCGGCTCGCCGGCCGCCGGCGCCGCCGCGGCGGGCTTGGCCTTCGCGCCGCCGTCGGCGGGCGACGCGGCGGGCGTGGCGGCGGGCGCGGACGGCGCGGCGGCGGGCTGCAGCGATTCCTTGGAGGCTTCGATCATGGCGTCGATGTGCTTGGGGTCGATACGGGTGGTCAGGGCGGAGAATTCGCGCAGCGGCGCGCCGAGCCGCGGCGCGGCCGCGGCGTCGAAGCGCGTCCAGTCCTCGTCCAGGAACGCGCGCGCGCGCGCGGCGATGCCGGGCACCACCGGGCTCAGCCAGATCGAGAGCAGGCGGAAGTAGTTCAGCGCCAGCGTGCAGGCGACGTGCAGCGCCTCGCGCTGCGATTCGTCCTTGGCCAGCAGCCACGGCGCCTTCGCCGCGACGTAGGCGTTCGCCTCGTCGGCCACCTCCATGATCGCGCGCATCGCCGCGGCGTAGTCGCGCGCCTCGTAGAGCGCCGCGCAGCCGGCGAGCTTGCGCGCCGCCGCCGCGTACTGCGCACGCTCCGGCTCCGGCAGCGCGTCGGCGAGGCGGCCGCCGAAGAACTTGTGCACGAAGCCCGCGCAGCGGCTGGCGATGTTCACCCACTTGCCGACCAGGTGCGAGTTCACGCGCTCCTCGAAGCCCTTGAGGTCGAGGTCGAGGTCGGCGAGCGTGGGGCCGAGCAGCGTGGCCAGGTAGTAGCGCAGCCAGTCCGGGTCGAGGTGGTCGAGATACGTGCGCGCGTTGACGAACGTGCCGCGCGACTTGGACATCTTCGCGCCGTCGACGGTCAGGAAGCCGTGCACGTAGACCGCGCTCGGCGTGCGCAGCCCGGCGCCGTGCAGCATCGCCGGCCAGAACAGCGTGTGGAAGTACACGATGTCCTTGCCGATGAAGTGCACGAGCTCGGTGTCGTTCGCGCCGGCGCGCGTGAAGCGCTCGAAGTCCGCCGCGGCCAGCCCCGGCTTGCGGCCGCTTTCGCACAGCTCCTGGAACGTGGCGAGATAGCCGACCGGCGCGTCCACCCAGACGTAGAAGAACTTGCCGGGCTCGCCGGGAATCTCGAAGCCGAAGTACGGCGCGTCGCGCGACACGTCCCAGCTGCGCAGCCCGTCGGCGAACCATTCCTGCAGCTTGTTGACCACCTCGCCCTGCAGGCCGCCGGCGTCGCGGCGCTCGGCCAGCCAGCCCTTCAGCATGGCCTCGAAGTCTGCCAGGCGGACGAAGAAGTGCAGCGACTCCTTCTCCACCGGCGTCGCGCCGGAGATCACCGAGTACGGATGGATCAAGTCGGTCGGGTCGTAGGTCTTGCCGCAGACCTCGCAGGCGTCGCCGTACTGGTCCTTGCTGTGGCAGTTCGGGCATTCGCCCTTGATGAAGCGGTCCGGCAGGAACAGCTCCTTGACCGGGTCGTAGAGCTGCTTGACCGGGCGCGCCTCGGTGTGGCCGCCGGCCTTGAGCGCATTCCAGATGCGCTCGGTGAGCGCGCGGTTGGCCGCGCTGTCGGTGGTCGAGTAGTGGTCGTGCTCGATGCCAAAGCCGCGCAGGTCGCGCCGGTGCTCGTCCCAGACGCGCGCGATCAGCGCCTGCGGCGTGATGCCCTCGCGTTCGGCGCGCAGCATGATCGACGTGCCGTGCGCGTCGTCGGCGCAGACGAAATGCACCTCGTGGCCGGCCATGCGCATCGCGCGCACCCAGATGTCGGCCTGGACGTTCTCGAGGATGTGCCCGAGATGGATCAGACCGTTGGCGTAGGGCAGGGCGTTGGTGACGAGGATGTGTCGCTTCGGCGCGCTCATGCGTCGCGGGTTCCGCTTCGTTGCTGCAAAGCGGAATTATGGCACGGCGCCGGAACTCCATCGCATGCGGCGATCGGGTCACGCGGGAGCGATGGCTGCCCTTGGCGTCAGGGGACGCCCAGGGCGCAGGACAGGCCGGTTAGCTGGCTGCGGCGACGTATACGCCCTGCAGGCATGGGCACCCTTCGGGCCTGACCTGCTCATCGGATGTGGGGAATCCTTTCCTGTATTTGGAGGGATAAGACAGAACCGAGAATGCTAACGAATTTTCATTCCGTGTAGGAAATTTCCTACGGCGTCGCACGTCGATTTCTCATATATGCCGCGTAGGGAATCTGCAACCATTGAGCGATATGTCGCAGTCGAGTACGTCGCTTCGTGTCATGCGCGTGTGCGAGCCTCGACTCAACGAAAGGGCTAGGGGTGTTCATGAGAATCACGGGACGTGGGGTGCACGGGGCGGGCGTGGTGACCGGATGCCCGGTGGATACGGGGTTCGCCGGACGTTCGGGTGATGCAAGGAGGGGGCTCTTGGCCCGCGTGACGGGCCCCATGGGGCTGCTGCTCGGTGGTGTCCTGGCCGTCGTCGGGGCGGTGCATGCGCAAACGCAGCTGGATGGGAATCTGGGCGTGAATGCGGTGGCTCCGCCGCAGCCGACCGATGGTGCGGCGGCGGTTCCGGCCTATGCAGAGTACGACAAGAAGGTGCGTGCCGCGGAGCAGGTGGCGCCGCTCGCGTCGGACCTGTTCGGCGATACGGTGTCGCCTTACCTGGGCCAGGCGTCAACCAGGTGGATATCGACCTGCCGGGCAACAGCGCCTTGCCGGTGCAGCTGCGGCGTCGTTTCGTGGTGTCGGCGCTGACGGAAGGGGCGCTGCGCGATCCGGACGGCGGCATCGGCAATCCGTACGGAGGCGCCGGGAACTGGGACGTGGACGTGCCGTACATCTACGGCGTCTTCGATTCCGAGCACAAGTGGGACACGCCTAACGGCGGCACGACGCCGCAGCCGCGCTGCAGCTCGACGCCATTCGTTCCGGGTACGCGGCCGGGCTTTTCGAGTGCGGAGGTGTGGTCGGGCAACAAGGTGCACATTCCAGGCGAAGGGGATCTTGGAATGCTGGTGCTGGATTCGGCCTGGCCGCCGCTACATGCGGCCGCCGACGGCCAGTCCCACCAATGGACGACGACGCGTTTCGACTCGTTCACGTGCAAGGGAACGTCGAACGGCAGTTATGGCGAAGGCTTCGTCATGACTACGCCCGAGGGTATCAAGTACACGTTCGACGTGTATCTGGAGCGCTGGTACGCGGGTGTCTCGCATGGGACATTGGGCAGCATCGGGTACAACCCCCGGCTGATGATCTTCCTGCTGGCGAGCCAGGTGACCGATCGCTACGGCAACTGGGTCAAGTACACCTACGACGGCGCCGGCCACCCGAAGACGATCTCGTCGAACGACGGACGGCTGATCACGCTTACCTACGACCCCAACGATGCGAGCCGGCTGCAGAGCGCGACGGTGACGCTGAGCGCACCAGCGCAGACGCGGACGTGGTCCTACGGCTACCAGATCAGCCCTAAGGACCAGCTGCCGCAGCTGACGTCGGTGACGCTGCCGGACGACTCGCAGTGGACGTATACGTACTCGAACACCGATTACCTGTACGTACGCTACACGCCGCTGGATACGTCCGGGCTGGAATGCGGGCCGGCCTCGTATGATCCGGCCAGCTTCACGCTGGGCATGACGCACCCGTCCGGCTCGCGGGGCACGTTCCAGTTCCAGCTGCAGCGGCACAGGCGCAACCTGCCTTCGTCCCCGTCCAACTGCCAGAACGGGCAGTATGTCGTTCCGCCTCACGTCGACACATTCAGCCTCGTTTCCAAGACGATTTCGGCCACGGCGGATACGTCCAGCACCTGGACGTACAGCTACGGCCTGGATTTCTGCGGAACGTGCACCTCGGCGAAAAACCGCGTCGTGCAGCCGGACGGGAGCTTCGTCGAATCGCGCTATTCGACGATGTGCAACGCGACGGGTGCATATGCGCCGGCAGGGGCGTCCATCGAGGGACAGCTGCTGCAGACCGACGTGCTGACCGGGCTCAACGGGACGGTGCTGCGCTCGACGATCAACCAGTACATCACCGGAAAGGACGTCGCCGACCAGCCGTTCACCGGGCAGCCGTTTCCGTCGCGCTACGGCGTGATATGGGGCGCCGACGATCCTGCGTCGGGCAGCCTGCGCCCGCTGCAGTCCACGTCGATCACGCAATCGGGGGCGACGTTCACGCGCAGGAACAACACGTTCGACGACTTCGGCCGGCCGCTCGAGGCGACGCTGTCGAGCACGCTGGGCTATTCGCGCACCGAAACCACGACATACAAGGATTATCTCGACATCTGGGTGCTCGGCCTGGTCGACACGGTGGTCGATTCGACGCTGCCCAACAGCGCGGTCGTCGACAACGGCTATGACGCGAAGGGCAGCCTGACCAGCGTCACCGAGTTCGGCCGCCTGAAGCGCTCGATGACCTACAACGACGTGGACGGCACGCTGAAGACGGTGAAGGACGGCGCGAACAAGACGACGACGCTGGGTCCGTTCAAGCGCGGCATTCCGACCAGCGTGACGTATGCGGACGGGACCTCGCAGAGCGCGGTGATCGACGAGGCCGGTTCGATCCGTTCGGTGACGAACGAGGTCGGCGCGACGACGACGTACGACTACAACATCATCGGCCGGCTGACGAAGATCACGTACCCGACCGAAGCCGATGGACTCACGTGGAATGCCACGACGATCGACTACGTTCGGACGACGGCGACGGATATGGGCGTCACTGGGCCGCACTGGCGGCAGACCACGACCACGGGCAATGCGAAGAAGGTGGTCGAATACGATGCGCGTTGGCGTCCGGTGATGACGCTCGAGTACGACAGTGCGAACCAGGCGGCGACGCAGCGCAGGACGCTGCGGAACTACGATTATGCCAATCGTGAGACGTTCGTCTCGTATCCGTACGCGGCCGATGGCAAGACGCTTCCGGGCGTTTGGACGGCGTACGACGCGCTTGGCCGCGTGACGAGCGTGACGCAGGACTCGGAGCTGGGCCCCCTGGTGACGCTAACGGAGTACCTGAGCGGCTTCCAGAAGCGGGTGACCGATCCACGCGGCAAGGTGACGACGACGACATTCAAGGCCTACGACACGCCGAGCGAAGACGCACCGATGACGATCGTCGCCGCCGTGGGCACACAGGACGCGGTGACGACGACGTTCACGCGCGACACGTTCAACAAGCCGCTCAGCGTGACACGCAGCGGCTCCTTCGGCGGGCAGGTCAGCCAGACCCGGCGCTACGTCTACGACGCCAACCAGCTGCTGTGCAAGACGATCGAGCCGGAGATCGGCGCGACGATCCAGGACTACGACTTGGCCGGCAACGTCGCCTGGTTCATCAAGGGTTCGACGCTGACGAGCCAGACCTGCGATCGCGCCAACGTCGCGGCCAGCAGCCGCACGAACTACGGCTACGACGCGCGCGACCGGGTGATCGGCGTGGCCTACCCGCTGGGCACGACGCCGATCTCGAACACCTACTACGAAGACGGCCTGCTGAAGACGACCGACAACAACGGCTCGACCTGGACCTACAGCTACAACCGGCGGCGGCTGCTGGAAACCGAGGCACTGTCGCTGGTCGAAGGCCAGCAGACGTTCCTGGTCAGCCGGTCCTATGACCGGAACGGATCGCTGAGCGCGCTGGTGTATCCCGACGACACGATCGTGAGCTTCCAGCCGAATGCGCTCGGCCAGCCGACGCAGGCGGGCAGCTACGCGACCGGCATCACGTACTACCCGAACGGCGCGGTCAAGGGCTTCACGTACGGCAACGGTATCCTGCATGGGCTGACGCAGAACGCGCGCCAGCTGCCGGCGCGCAGCAAGGACGGCGCGGTCAGCGACCTCAGCTACGACTACGACGCGAACGCGAACGTCGCGGCGATCACGGACAACGCGCAGGGCGGCTTGGAAAGCCGCACGATGCAGTACGACGGCTTGAACCGGCTGACCGGCACCTCGGCGCCCGCGCTGTGGGGTAGTGCGAGCTTCTCGTACGATCCGTTGGACAACCTGCGCACCAGCACGGTCGGCATCCGCTCGTGCACGCACAGCTACAACGCCAGCACGAACCAGCTGGTGTCGATCTCCGGCACGAACTGCCCGACGCTGAGCTACGCCTACGACAGCCAGGGCAACGTGACGCAGCGCGGCAGCCAGGCGTTCGTGTTCGACCGGGCCGACCGGATGAAGGAGGCGACCGGCAAGGAAAGCTACATGTACGACGGCCTTGGCCGGCGTTTCCGCATCGCGCGTGCCGACGGCACGCGCACGTACCAGGTCTACAGCAAGGACGGCCAGCTGCTCTACGGCCTGAATGCTGCCGACGGCTCGGCGACGCGCTATGTGTATCTCAATGGTTCGCTGGTGGCGCGCAGCGACGTGGATGGCCCGAGCGGTGGGCCTCCGGCTCCGGGCGGGTTGACGGCCGCGCCGAATCCCAGTCCCGACGGGGCGTACAGGGTCACCTGGAACGAGGTCGCCGGCGCGACGCGCTACGTCCTGAAGGAGCAGGCCAACGGCGGCGCGGAAACCACGGTCTATGACGGAACGGACACGCAGTGGTCCGCTTCGGGCAAGCCGGTGGGCCCCTATGTCTACCGGGTGCAGGCCTGCAATCCGGAATGCGGTGCCTGGAGCGACACGTTCACCGAGCAGGTGCAACCACCTCCCGCCGCGCCCGCCTCGATCACGGCGACGCCGAATCCGAGCCCCGACGGCAGCTACCAGGTGGACTGGTCGAGCGTACCCAGTACGATCGCCTATCTGCTGGAAGAGCAGGTCGGCAATGATCCGACCTGGACCGTCGTGCAGAGCGACTGGCCGACGACCTGGTCGACCTCGGGCCGTCCCAACGGCACGTACCGCTATCGCGTGCGGGCCTGGAACCTGTCCGGATACGGCGGCTATTCGCCGACGGTGACGGTGACGGTGCAGATCACCGCGCCGCTGCCGCCGCCGGCCTGGATCCGCATCACGCCCAGTCCGGTCAGCACCAGCGGCAACTACACGGTGGACTGGGGCAGCGTGCCGGGCACGATCGCGTACCTGCTCGAGGAGCAGGTCGGGACCAGCACGACGTGGAACACCGTGCACAGCGACTGGCCGGCGACCTGGTCCGCCAGCGGCAAGCCGAACGGCACCTACCGCTATCGCGCACGTGCCTGGAACATGTCCGGCTACAGCCCGTACACCCCGGTGGTCACCGAGATCGTGCAGGCGGCGCCGCCGGCGGTTCCGCTGCCGCCCACGCTCCTGCTCACGAACAATCCGAGCACCGACGGCCGCTACACGGTGTCGTGGAACGAGCCGAACGGGGCGACGAGCTACGGGCTGCAGGAGAAGTACCGGTACGGCAGCGAGAACCAGTACGGCGATGCGGACTGGCGCGACGTGCCGACGAGCGGACGGACGTGGTCGCCGAATCCACCCAAGACGGGGTACGGTGACTACAGCTACCGGGTGAAGGCGTGCAACGTGAGCGGTTGCAGCGGCTACAGCAACGTGGCCGTCGAACAGGTGCGGCTGCCGAACGTATTGCCGGACCGGCCGTCGATCAGCGCGATCGCGCCGAATCCGAGCACCGACGGCAACTTCACGGTGACCTGGACGGCGATGCCGCGGGCGACGCGCTATTTCCTGCAGGAGCGCATCAACGCCGCGACGACTTCGTGGAACGACGTGACGCCGGCAGGGGGTACGACGGGCACGTCGTGGTCGACGCCGACGCCGCGTGCGAATGGGATCTACGTGTACCGGGTGAAGGCGTGCAACGACTACGGCTGCAGCGATTACAGCCTGCTGACCGGTCCGGCGCAGGAGACGGTGCAGATTCCGACGACGCTGCCGATGACGACGCCGACGAACTTCCGTGTGATGGGGGCCGGCGCGGTGGGCCAGGCGTACAAGTTCTACTGGGATACGGTGAACGGGGCGGCATCGTACAACCTGAAGGAGGAGTTCTGGAACTGCGGTGGCAGCACGCCGATCGTGACGCTGATACCGGCGAATGCGCCGCAGCCCTACAAGATCGTCGGCCGGCTGTCGAGCTGCGGAGGGCAGACGCAGGACCCATCGACGTACCGTTATTCGATTCAGGCGTGCAACGGAGCGACGTGCTCGGGCTGGTCGCCGACGGTGGAGATGTCGGTCAGCACGCCTCCGCGGCATCCGGAGGGGAGCGCCACGACGACGACGTACGTGCACACGGACGGTTTGCATAGTCCGGTGGCGGAGACGAACGCGACGGGCGCGGTGACGGCGCGCACGCGCTACGAGCCGTACGGATCGACGCTGCTGCCGCCGGCGCAAGGCCCCGGATACGCGGGTCACGTCACGGATGCGGCGACGGGACTGGGCTACATGCAGCAGCGGTACTACGACCCGATGGCGGGGCGGTTCCTGTCGGTCGATCCGGTGGCGGCGAGTGCGGGGGGATTCAATCGGTATTGGTATGCCGATAACAACCCTTACAAATATATTGATCCAGATGGGCGATGTCCGAAGAATCTAGGGTCGAATCTTTGCATTGAGTCTGCCACGTTCAATCCCTCTCGTTCCTCTGGAAGAAATGTTGTAGGCACGCCCGCTATGGATAGCGCGGTGAGTAATCAGAAGAGAGTCGTCCAAACGAGACCGGGTTCGCGGAATGAGCCCTTGGCAAGTCTTAATGAACAAAAGGACGGGAGTCTAAAAGTTCAACCAATTGCTGGTACTACGACAGAAAGCGGGGATAATGCTGATAAAGCTAGCGGCAGGCCTCCGACGAACTCCAAAGCTATTGTTCACGGACATACTTCAAGAACTGTTTCTGATGATCAGTATTCCATTGGAGACGCGAATCCATTGAAGCAGATCTCTAAGCCAAACTACGCTGTATCTCAAGATGGTCGTGTGATGGTTCAGGAGCTGGAGAATGGTCGATATCAGGTCAGAATGGTCGTCGGTAAAATGACCGAGGCGGAAACTAAGTACTACACAGAAATGACGACCAAGCGTCAGGAGCTCTTCTATGACCATTAAGATTTGGTCTTTGACTTTGCTGGTAGCATTTATAATTTTGACTTCGGGTTCAAGTTACGCGACAGATGCAGTGAATTGCTCTGTTGAGTTTAGTCCATCTGGTATTCTGAAGGCTGGGAGCAGCTGCGATGGTCGGCGCGTAATTATAAGGGGGGTGCTGCGAGAAGGTGGCGAAATGCATGGCTTATGGGATAGTATGCATGATATTGAATTTAGTAATTATGGAAAGAAATGTGTGACGACGTACAATCCTAAGAATTTGGATATAGCTGGCCCAGTGCGTAAAGTTAAAATTCAGGGGACTTTTCATGCAAAATGGCCGGAGGGGATTGTTATTTTAGGATCCTGCAGTGATGCGGTTATTGAGATAGAAAAGGTGGTCGATTTGTAATAGTTATCCACATCAAAATTTGTTCTTTTTAAGTCATCAAAGCCTGGTGTTGTGTCGTGCCGGGCACGATCGCGTACCTGCTCGAGGAGCAGGTCGGGACCAACGTCCCCCCGCTTTCAGTAGCGGATCATTTGGAGTCCGGGGTTACTGTAGCCGAACGTCGGCCAGGTGTTTTGCGTAGGCGGATGGCGTCATTCCGCCCAATGCTTTTTTCGGCCTTTCCTCGTTGTATTCGCGCCGCCAGGTTTCGA
>Ga0180222_1000187_pt1 | contig 109091 bp, 101 predicted proteins | sample eDN5th37CKraftOP_FD_151336 | JGI IMG/M metagenome (GOLD analysis project Ga0180222, IMG submission 151336) | Enriched Organic Plus compost microbial communities from Emeryville, California, USA - eDNA 5th pass 37_C Kraft OP (version 2) (version 2) ... | reverse complement strand
CTGCGCTATGATCTTGGATATATCGACCTGGAACAGAGGACACTGCAAACAATCGACAACCCGTTTGGCACGAGGTTGTCACCTATGTCTTAGGGACAAACTGTTACCTATGTCTCCAGGTCGGACAAATTTGATAGTGGCGGAGAGGGAGGGATTCGAACCCCCGATGGGCTTGCACCCATGCCGCATTTCGAGTGCGGTGCATTCAACCACTCTGCCACCTCTCCGCGGTGCGTGGTCGGCCATCTCTGGCGCGGGCGCACACATAGCGAAGGACGGGCGGTCCGACAAGGGGAAAACTTCGCCAAATGCATGCGTCCTTCATTCTTTCTGTCCTGACCGCGCAAATGCCGTGGCAAGCAGCGTCCCGGCGTTGCTGAAAACCGCGCGCATCAACTAGGTTCAGCCGGTAGCCGCGATGCGCGGGGGAAGGATGCAGAGAATCACCGGGCCAAATAGCCGGGACAGAAGCCGGCGGAGCAGAAGCGCATGCGCGCGCCTTGCGGCCGCGCTGGCCTCGGCATGCCTGGTGCCCGGCGAGGCGCTGGCGCATGCCACGGACCGAGGCCATGTGCTGCTTCTTCCCACCAACTATTATCTCGCGGGCGGCGCAGTCGCTGTGGCGCTGACCTTCACGGTGCTGGCGGTCGGCTCGCTCACCGTCCTCAACCGATTTGCCGATGTCCGCATCAGGCTGTTCGCGGTACCCGACAAGCTGCGGCTGGCCGGTAGTCTTCTTTGCCTGGCGATTCTCGCGGCGCTGGTCGTGATCGGATTTATCGGCAGCCGCGATCCCCTGTCCAATCCGCTGCCGCTGATGGTGTGGACAGTGTTCTGGGTGGGGCTGACGCTCCTGCAGGGCATTGCCGGCGACCTCTGGCGCTGGATCAATCCGTGGTACCTGCCGGCGCGGCTTCTTTCTCGTTTGCTCGGGCGCGGCACGGGCGATCGCATGCCAGCGTGGCTAGGCTACTGGCCGGCCATCGTACAATTCTTCGCCTTCGCATGGTTCGAGCTCGTCTATCCGGCGCCGGACGATCCGGCACGGCTGGCGGTGGCGGTCTCTGCCTACTTTGCGGTGAACCTCGTGGCTGCGGTCGCCTTCGGCTATGAAGCCTGGATGCAGCGGGGCGAATGTCTTTCCGTGTTCCTGCGAATGATTTCGCGCCTCGCGATCCTTGACAGCAAGGATGATGGAGAAGGGTGCAGGCGCCTTGCCCTGTGCCTGCCGGGCGCGAAGCTCGTGGGGACAAAGCCGCTGCCGCTGTCGGGCACGCTCTTCCTGCTACTGGCGCTTTCAACCGTCTCGTTCGACGGGCTGATGCGCACCTTCTTCTGGTTCGGCCTGTTCGGCATCAATCCGCTCGAGTTCACCGGCCGCAGTTCCGTCATTGGCATATCGAGCTTCGGCATGGTCGCCATGTTCGTGCTTCTGTCCACCGCGTTTCTCTTGGCCGTCTGGCTCGGCGAGCGGCTGACGCGCGCTCCGGCGGGCTTTGGCCGCGCGGCGGGCACGCTAGTGTGGTCGATCATCCCGATCTCGATGGCCTATCACTTCTCGCACTATCTCGTCGTGCTGGTGATCAATGGCCAGTATGCGCTCTCGGCGTTGTCCGATCCGCTGATGAACGGTCTCGACCTGTTCGGTACGGCCGGCATGCATGTGCAGGCGGGGCTGCTGATGGGGGCCCAGTCCGCGTGGCTTGTGTGGAACCTGCAATCGGCTGCGATTATCGGCGGGCACGTGCTTGCGGTGCTCGTCGCACATGTTATTGCCGCACGGCTTTACGGGAGCGCGAGAGACGCAGCGTCAAGCCAGCTGCCGCTGGCGGCGCTGATGGCCGGTTATACCGTGTTCGGCCTGTGGCTGCTCTCCTCCCCGACGGCCGGGTGACAAAACCGTTCCTGCAAATTGCCTTGTTGCGGAACGGTGGCCTAACCCTGTACCAATTGACGTAGCGTTGGGCAGGCTGTGCGGGGATGCGCAGCGTTCGGCGCGGGTTTGTGAAGGGGATCAATGATGACCGACATCGTGCATTCTTCCAGCATCCTGACAAGTTCGATATCCCGACGCAGCGCCCTGAAGGGGCTTGGCGCCGCGGCCGCGCTCGGCACCACACCGGGCTTCGTGCGCTATGCGCAGGCGCAGTCTTCCGCACCGATCAAGATCGGTTTCCAGGCACACCGCACAGGCATCGGCGCCGCCTATGGGCGCTGGTACGAGCGCACCACCGCCGCCGCCGTGAAGGCGATCAACGAGGCCGGCGGCATCAACGGCCGCCCGATCGAGATCGTCATCGAGGATGATGGCACCGACGCCGCACGCGGCGCCGAAGTGGTCGAGAAATTCGCCAACCAGCACAAGGTTGACCTGATCTACGGCACGCTGTTCAGCCATGTCGTCGTCGGGTCCTCGCCGGCGGCGGGCGAGCTCAAGATCCCGTATTATGTTGTCTCCGAGGGCTATCACGTCGCCTCCGGCAAGATGAACCGCTGGGTCGTGCAGCCAGGCATCACCGACGTGCGCCAGCAGTGCCGCTCGGTCGCACCGTGGATCATGAACAATGTCGGCAAGAAGGTCACGATGATCTATCCGGACTATGCGTTCGGCCACGACCACCGCGACTTCTTCGCGCCGGCCGTCGAGGAGCAGGGCGGCCAGGTGGTGGCGAAGATCGCCATCCCGCCCACCGAGACCTCCTTCACCCGCTATTTCCCGCAGATCCCGTCGGACATCGACGTGATCTACCACGTCATGGTCGGCCCGGCCGTGCTCACCTTCGTCAAGGAACTCGGCGAGTTCTACGGCGGCAGCGGCCCGAAACTGTTCGGCTTCATCGACTCACTCGAGGCGGTCGACATCAACAGCCCCGGCCTCGAATTCCTCGAGGGCTCGCACTTCTGGGAAGGCTCGCCGCGCTACCTGCAGGCGAATGCCAGCGAACATGAGAAGGCCTATCGCGCAGCCGTCGGTCTCGACGACAATGGCGCCAGTGTCAACGACCCGAAGGACGTGTCGACCGCGGCGCACATGTTTGGCTGCTGGGAGACGCTCTACATCATCAAGCAGGCGATGGAAGCGGCTGACTACAAGGGGCCGGAAGATCGCGCCAAGCTGATCGAGGCGACCGAAGCCATCACCGACATTCCGGAAGGCGCGGAGTATCCGCAGGGCGCAAAGGTGTTCAACGGCAAGCTCCACCAGGTGTTCGGTACGCAGAACATCTCGGTGGTAGAGAACGGCCGCCTCAACGTGGTGCACCGCACCTCGATCGAGGACGGCCTGTACGAACCCGAAGCCGACTACACCACCCAGCCGCTTTGAGGCGCAAGCTGATCCGGCTCCGCTGGCACAAGTCCGCCCTGGCTGAAGCCTCTCCCCGCGTGCGGGGAGGGGAAAGGTCGGTGCGGCGATGTGAGGGGAGCGGACAAGGGCAGCAGGGGAGTTCCTGCGACCAGCTCTCCTTGGTGCCCGAACGCGCGGCCGCGACGGGATTTGCACCCCAACCCCTTACCCCTCCCCACAAGGGGGAGGGGGATTTCAGCGTTATCCCTCAGCTAGAGCCGCGTGGTTTTGCTGCGGTGGTTTTTCAGAAATCGATCGGTGCAAACCTCTCCCGATCCCCCTTCCCCTTGTGGGGAGGGGTTAGGGGTGGGGGTAAATTGCGCCGACAGTTTACGCATGCAGGGAGAAGCTGATGTCGTTCGGCCCGATGTTCCTGCTGGCGACGATGGAGGGCCTCGTCATGGCGGCGGTGCTGGCGCTGACGGCGCTCGGCCTGTCGCTGGTATTCGGCGTCATGCGCATCGTTAATGTCGCCCATGGCGAGATGTTCATGCTGGGCGCCGTGCTGGCCTGGGCGATCTCGACTGCATTCGCCGGCCATCCGTCCATCGGTTTCGTCGCCGCGCTCCTCGTCGCGCCACTCGTGGTTGGCGGTGTGGCGATGCTATCCGAGCGGCTGGTGCTACGCCAGCTGAACTATGATCCCGAGGCGACGATCGTCGCCACCATCGGCCTTCTCTACATCATCCAGCAACTGGCCTTGACCTTCTATGGCGCGGATGCACGGCCGGTGCAGGCGCCGTTCAACGTGCGCGTCCAGCTGCCCTGGTTCGGCTATTCCGGCTACAAGCTGTTCGTGATCTTCGCCGCCATCGTGCTGATGCTGGCGACCTGGTTCGTGCTGACGCGCACGAAGATCGGTCTCATCATGCGGGCCACCCAGTATGATCGCGAAACCGCGCTCGCCTTCGGCATCCCGGTCGACCGCGTCTATGCCGGCGTGTTTGCGCTCGGCGCGATGCTGGCGGCAACGGCGGCGGTGCTGGTCGTGCCGATCCAGCAGGCGCACTACCTGATGGGGCGCGACCCGCTGCTCCTCTCCTTCATCGTCGTCATCATCGGTGGCCTCGGCTCGCTGCGCGGCACGATCATCGCCGCGCTGCTGATCGGCCTTTCCGACGGCATCATCTCGACGCTCTATTTCTCGCCGACGCTGGCAAAAATGCTGGCGACGCTGCTGGTGGCGATGGTGCTGGTGTTCCGCCCGCAGGGCCTGTTCGGGACGGTGGCGAAATGACTATGCCCCGCTCGACCCGCAAGGACATTTTTCTGCACCTCGCCGTCATCGCGGTGCTGCTTGCCGCCAATTACGTGCTGCCCGAATACCATCGGAGCGTGTTCTCGCGCGTGCTGGTGCTGGCCGTCTTCGCGATGGGCTACAATCTGCTGTTCGGCTACACCGGGCTGCTCAGCCTTGGCCACGCGATGTTCTTCGCCGCCGGCATGTATGGCGCGGGGTTACCGATCTACCATCTCGGCTGGAACGTGCCGGTTTCCTTTGCCAGCGGCATCGTTTCGGGCGCGCTGCTGGCACTGGTGATCGGACTGCTTGCGCTGCGCACGACTGGCGTCGCCTTCATGATCGTGACGATGATGTTCGCGCAGGTGGGCTATCTCACCTCGCTGTTCTTCACGACCTGGACGCGTGGCGAAGAAGGGTTGGTGCTGACGCCCGCCATGCGCACGCTTGACCTTGGCGGCACGGCGATCAGCCTGTCGGAGCCATCGCTGCGCTACCTGATCGGCTGGGCGCTGTTCTCGATCGTGCTGCTCCTTTCGCTCTGGCTGGTGCGCTCGCCGTTCGGGCGCACGCTGGTCGCGATCCGTGAGAACGAGGAGCGGATGCGCATGCTGGGCTACGATACTTTTCGGGCAAAGCTGTCGGCGGTGGTGCTTTCCGGCACCTTCTGCGCGGGGGCCGGTGCTGCCTACGGCATCCTGTTCGGTTATGTCGGCTCGGGCTTTGCCTCGATCCAGTACTCTATCCTGCCGCTCCTCTGGGTGCTGGCGGGTGGCGCCGCGACCACGCTGGGGCCGCTGATCGGCACGTTCTTCATGTTTTACATCATCGACTACACGTCGGGTCTGACGTCCGCTTATCTGCTGCTGGTCGGTGTGGCGTTGATCCTGCTGATCCTGTTCTTCCCCAAGGGGCTGCTCGGGACCATTCGCGAGAGGTGGGCGAAATGGCTGCCATGACGCCGCTCATCGAGACGAGGGGGCTGACGAAGCACTTTGGCGGACTGAAGGCTGTTGACGGGGTCGACTTCCGGCTTGACAAGGGCGAGATCCGTGCGGTGATCGGCCCGAATGGTGCCGGCAAAACCACCTTCGTCAGCCTGATCTGCGGCCGCATCCAGCCGTCGGAAGGCACCATCCTGCTAGACGGTGCGGACATCACGAGCATGCCGGCGCACAAGCGGGTGCTGGCGGGCATTGCCTACACCTTCCAGATCACCAGCATCTTTCCAAAGCTCACCGTCTACGACAACGTCGCGCTCTCGGTGCAGCGCAGGCTGCTGGCAAAAGGGCGCGTCACGCATGGGGCGCTGGCGAGCGGCGTTGAGGAGGCACTCGAGCGCGTCGGGCTCGCGGGGCGCGCGGAAACGCTTGCCGGCAACCTTTCCTACGGCCACCAGCGCCTGCTTGAAGTTGCGATGGGCCTTGCGCTGCAGCCGCGCCTCCTCATCCTCGACGAGCCGACTCAGGGGCTTTCGGACGGCGAGATCGAGACCTTCATTGCGCTGGTGCGCGAGGTCGCGCGCGATGCGACCGTCATGCTGATCGAGCACAACATGCAGGTGGTGATGGAACTCGCGCAGAAGATCACGGTGCTGAGCTTCGGCAAGATCCTCGCCGAGGGCTCGCCGGAGGAAATCCGTGCCAACGTCGCCGTGCAGGACGCCTATCTCGGAGGCAGCCATGGCTGACGCGCTGACGATCTCCGGGCTCGACGCCTATTACGGCGAGGTGCAGGTGCTGCGCGGCTTCGAGCTGACGCTGAAGAAAGGCGAGGTGCTGTGCCTGCTCGGCCGCAACGGTGCCGGCAAGACAACGGCGCTGAAGTCGATCATGGGTCTTGTCAGCGTGCGCGCCGGCCATATCATCAAGGACGGCAAGGATCTGACGAAACTGCCGGCGCACGAGGTGCCTAAGACCGGCGTTGCATACGTGCCGCAGGGCAGGCGGCTGTTTGCCGAGCTCACGGTCGCCGAAAACCTCGAGATCGGCCTGATGACCCGCGGCAAGGGCGACGTTACACGTGAATCGGTGCTGGGGCTGTTTCCGGTGCTGCGCGAGCGCCTGTCGCAGCGCTCCGGCACGCTATCGGGCGGTGAGCAGCAGATGCTGGCAATGGCCCGAGCGCTTTGCATCGAACCCGATGTGCTGCTCCTCGACGAGCCGACCGAGGGCCTGATGCCCTCGATGATTGCCCGCATCCGCGAGGCGGTGGCGGAACTGCGCCAGCGCGGCGTCTCGACGATTCTCGTGGAACAGCGCGTCGACGCGGTGCTGTCACTCGCCGACCGCGTGGCATTTATCGAGAATGGTCAGAACCGCGAGACGGTGCCGGTCGAAGATGTGCGGGCGGATCCGGATTATGTGCGGCGGTATGTGGGGGTGAGCTAGGGGGAGCGAGATGCTCCCTTGCATCATCGGTTCCGGCTGACGTCGCCTGTCGTGCTTTGATCATGGCGCCAGACGCCCCCTCCGGCGCTTCGTGCCACCTCCCCCGCTCGCAGGGGAGGATCCTCTGGCTCTGGGCTTCATCAGTGGTGTGCTTACCCCACAACGAAGCCTGCTCGGCTATCCTTTCAACCTGCACGGCATCCGGATCCTCCCCCATTTATGGGGGAGGGGGACCATGCGAAGCATGGTGGGGGGCTGCCGGGGCGAACCGTCTCACAGGAATGTCCTGAGACGAAGCATCCCCGGACGCTCCCCAAAACCTGCTACTTCTTCTCGACGTCGAAGAGCGAGCGCAGGCGATGCGGCTGGCAGCGCAGATACTGGTTGGGCGCCGACACGGTTGCGCCGAGATGCGCTGCCGCATGCCAGGGCCAGCGCGGGTCGTAGAGGATGGTGCGGGCAAGGCCGACCATGTCCGCATCGCCGGTGCTGACGATTGCCTCGGCCTGCTCGTAATCGGTAATCAGGCCCACGGTGATGACCGGCATGTTGACCGCCTGTTTCACCGCGCGCGCCAGCGGCACCTGATAGCTCGGACCGAGCGGGATCTTCTGGTCCGGGTGGAGGCCGCCGCTCGACACATGGATGGCGTCGCAACCTCGCGCTTCCAGAGCCTTGGCAAACTCAATCGTCTGCTCAATGTCCCAGCCGCCTTCGACCCAGTCGGTGCCCGACACGCGGATCGATACGGGCCGGTCGGCCGTAAAGGCCTGACGGACCGCGTCAAAGACTTCCAGCGGGAAGCGCATGCGGCTCTCGGGGCTGCCGCCATACTCGTCGTCGCGCTGATTGGACAGAGGTGACAGGAACTGGTGCAGCAGGTAGCCATGCGCGCCGTGGATCTGGATGCCGTCGATCCCAAGCCGGGCAGCGCGCTTCGCTGCGGCGGCGAAACCTTCGCGGACGCGCTTGAGCCCGTCACGGTCGAGGCTGAGCGGCGCATTGTCGGTGCTCTGGAATGGCACCGCGGATGGCGCGACCGTCTGCCAGCCGTTCGGATGATCGGGCGAGACCTGCTTTCCGCCCAGCCACGGCTTCTCGGTGGACGCCTTGCGGCCCGCATGTGCCAGCTGCACGGCGATCGGCATATCCGACCACCGGCGGACGGAGTCGAGGACGCGGCCCATCGCCGCTTCGGTCCTGTCGTCCCACAGGCCAACATCGCCATAGGTGATGCGGCCTTCCGGCACGACCGCCGTGGCCTCGATGGTCAGGAGCGCGGCTCCCGAGAGAGCCAGGTTGCCGTAGTGGATCTGGTGCCAGTCGGTCATGCAGCCATCTTCGGCCGAATACATGCACATCGGCGCGATGACGATGCGGTTGGCGAGCTTCAGCTTGCCGACCTCGATCGGAGTGAACAGTCGTGATGCCATTGAAATTCTCTCAAGGTGCGGATCTGGGAATCAGGATGAGGTGATGAAAACATAAGACTGACCCGCGGGAAGATGGACAGCCGGTAACGTCATTATGAGAGCTCGTCGCGAAAGGCGGACGGGCAAGGTGTTGTTGGCGAAGTAGCGCAGCGTCCGTCAATTGTGTGCCCATCAGGCCAGCAATCCCCGGTGGGTTAGGGGATCCGACTGCAAGACTGGCTCTGAATGAGCCCCTCCGTCGCCTTCGTGCCACGTCCCCCGCATTGCAAGGGAGGATCCCAAATCGTGCGGGTCGAGACGATGGTTGTCAGCTGTCAACGTGGCCGCTGATGGGGACGGAAGATGTCATCCAGATGTACTTCAGGGTTGGCGCTCTAACAGCCCCCTCCGTCGCCTTCGGCGACACCTCCCCCGCTTCGCAGGGGAGGATCCCAGGGCGTGCAGGTGGAAATAATGCGGAAACGAGTGCCAATGCGTCGCGTAGAAACTCCACCGCGCTGTTGGGCACCCGCCCCTCGGACCGACTGCTGCGACGAAGGGTAGGGACCACAACTCGGGCGAAGGGGCCGCCCCCGGATCCTCCCCCATTTCTGGGGGAGGGGGACCATGCGCAGAATGGTGGAGGGGGCTGCTGGGCACCGGCGTTCCGTCTTCAATCGTCCGACACGCGCGCGGCTTCCACATCATGCAGCGATCTGCCTCTGAGAGCTGCCGGGGCGCGGCCGCTTGCGAAGCAACGCGCGGCAGGCTGCCTCGTAGCCCTTCTACTCCACCACCACGCCTTCCTGGACCATTTGCTGCTTCATCGTATCCAGCGAGCCGCCGAGGTCGATGGCGCGGCACCCGTCGAGCAGGACCTTCGCGTTGAAGCCCAGCCGCCGCGCGTCGATCGCCGAATAGGCGACGCAGAAGTCGGTGGCGAGGCCAACCAGCGTCAGGTCGGTGATGCCGCGCTCGCGCAGATAGCCGGCAAGGCCCGTCGGCGTCTTGTGGTCGTTCTCGAAGAAGGTCGAGTAGGAGTCGATCGCGGTGCGAAAGCCCTTGCGGATGACAAGCTCGGCCTTGGTCCATTCGAGGCCCGGATGAAATTCTGCGCCCCTGGTGCCCTGCACGCAATGGTCCGGCCACAGCGTCTGCGGGCCATAGGGCATCTCGACGGTGCTGAAGGGCTCCTTGCCAGGATGCGAGGAGGCGAAGCTGGAGTGGCCGGCCGGGTGCCAGTCCTGCGTCAGGATGACGTGCTCGAACTCGCCGATCAGTCGGTTCACCAGCGGCACGATCTCGTCGCCGCCGGAAACGGCGAGCGCGCCTCCCGGGCAGAAGTCGTTCTGCAAGTCGACGACGATCAGGGCGGTGGCACTCATCAATTTCTCCTTCCAAAGAGTTGCGGCAAGGCTTCAACTATACCGGACGAGGGCCAGGTTAACCTTGCGGAATATTGTTTGCATACGAACGAATTTCGGCGCATGATTTTGCTTACGGAGCATATCAGATGCGCTACGCGAAACCGAAGTCACTGGACGAGGCAATCGCGCTTCTCGGAGACGGGAGCTGGCGGCTCATCGCCGGCGGAACCGACTTCTACCCCGCGCAGGGCACACGCCCCATACGCGATGACGTGCTCGATCTCAACGCGCTGGATGAGCTGCGCGGCATAAGCGAAACCCACACTCATTACGTCTTTGGAGCGCGCACCAGCTGGAGCGAGATCGCTGCGGCGCGCCATCTTTCACCGGCCTTCGAGGCGCTGCGCATGGCTGCGCGCGAGGTGGGCTCGATTCAGGTGCAGAATACCGGGACCATCGCCGGCAATCTCTGCAACGCGTCGCCCGCCGCCGACGGCGTGCCGCCGCTATTGGTGCTCGACGCGGAGGTCGAGCTGCGTTCGGCAAGCGGCGTGCGGCATCTGCCCGTCGGCGGATTCATTCTCGGCAATCGCGTCACTGCAAGGCGGCAGGACGAACTGGTGACAGCAATCCGCGTGCCGAAAGCGGCCGTGAAGGGGCGCTCGCATTTCGTGAAGCTTGGCGCGCGGCGCTATCTCGTCATCTCGATCGCGATGGCGGCGGTGAGGGTCGTCGGTGATGCGTCCGGACGTATCGAGGAGGCGGCGATTGCCGTTGGTGCCTGCTCGCCGGTCGCCAAGCGGATCGCAGGTCTGGAAGCCGCCATGAAAGGGGCTGCGCCCGGCGAACTGGAAGCGCTGATCGCGCAATATCCCTTCGACGAACTTCAACCCATCGACGACGTGCGCGCCACCGCTGATTACCGGCGGCAGGCAGCGCGGGAGATCGTCGGCCGCGCCGTGCTGGCGAGCCTCCGTGAAGACACAGGCAGGGCAGCGGCATGAGCGGGATGCGCCTTTCCATCGAGGTCAACGGAAAGGCGCACGCGCTCGACGTTTCGCCGCTCGCCCGGCTCTCGGCAGTTCTTCGCGATGAACTCAAGCTGATCGGAACCAAGGTTGGCTGCGACGCGGGCGACTGCGGCGCCTGCACCGTACTGGTCGATGGCGAGCCGGTCTGCGCCTGTCTGATGCCAGTCGCAAGCGCCGCCGGCGCAAAGGTGCGGACGGTCGAGGGGCTGGCGAATGGCAGCCTGTCGGCGCTGCAGGAATCGTTCCTGCGCCACGGTGCTGCCCAGTGCGGCATCTGCACGCCGGCCTTCCTGGTCGCGGGCACCGCATTGCTGGAAAAGAACCCACACCCGACGGAGCAAGAGGTCGAGGATGCGCTGGGCGGGATCCTGTGCCGCTGCACAGGCTATCGCAAGATTATCCGGGCGGTGATGGAGGCAGGCCTGCTATCGCCATGGCCGTCGAACGACTGGGGCGTGGGCGCCGCCATTCCGCGTCTCGATGGCGAGCCGAAAGTGCGCGGGACGGAAATGTTCGGCGCGGACGGGGTGCCGGACGACGCGCTGGCGGTGGTAGCGATCCGTTCGCCCTATTGGGACGCGAAGTTCTCGTTCGGCGACCTCGATGCGTTCGTGGCAAGAAACCCGGGCATCGTCGGCGTTTTCACCGCAAAGGACATCGACGGGCGCAATGCCTTTGGCGTCATCCCTGCCTTTGCCGACCAGCCGGCGCTGGCAGACGGCAAGGTGCGGTTCCGTGGAGAAGCAGTGGCGGTTGTGGCCGGCGAGCGCGAGGCCATTGCTGCGCTCGACCTGTCGACCTTCCCGGTCGAGTGGGAGGAACTGCCGCATGCGCTGACGCCGGACGTGGCGAAAAACGGCTTCATCCAGCTGCATGAAGGCCGCGAGAACAACGTGATGCTTGAGGGCCGCGTTGTGCGCGGCGATGTGGAGGAGGCGCTCGCGAGCGCGGCCGTCGTGGTCAGCGGCTCGCTCGAGACCTCCTATGTCGAGCACGCCTATATCGAGCCCGAAGCAGGCTACGCGTACATGGACGGCGACGTGCTGGTCATCAAGGCCTGCACCCAGTCGCCGGTGATGGACCGTGACGACACGGCAATGGTGCTAGGCCTGCCGCGCGAGAAGGTGCGGGTGATTCCGACCGCGACCGGCGGCGGGTTTGGCTCCAAGCTCGATCTGTCGGTGCAGCCGCTGATCGGTCTCGTCGCGCTGAAGACGGGGCGACCGGCGGCGATGGTCTACACGCGCCAGGAGTCGATGGCTTCGACCACCAAGCGGCATCCGGCTTCGATGACGGCGACGATCGGTGCGGACGCGGCAGGCCGCATCGTCGGCATGAGCTTCGAAGGCGAGTTCAACACCGGCGCCTATGCAAGCTGGGGCCCAACGGTTGCGGTGCGCGTGCCGGTGCATGCATCGGGGCCTTACTACACCCCGAATTATCGCGCGATCGGCCGCGGCGTGCACACCAACGGTCCGATCTCCGGCGCCTTCCGTGGATTTGGCGTGCCGCAGGCGGCGCTGATGCAGGAAACGCTCTATGATGAGCTTGCGGACAAGCTCGGCATCGACCGTCTGGAGCTGCGGCTGAAGAATGCGCTGTGCAACGGCCTGCCCACGGTGAGCGGCCATGTAATGGACACGGGCGTCGGCATTGTTGCCTGCCTCGCCGCCTTGCAGCGGCACTGGCAGCGGGCGCTGGCCGATGCGGCTGCGTTCAACGCGACGCACGATGGGGTCAAGCGCGGCGTGGGCATTGCCTCTTGCTGGTACGGCTGCGGCAATACCGGCATTCCCAACCCGTCGACGATGAAGATGGGCGTGACGGCCGACGGTCGTGTCGTGCTGCACCAGGGTGCGGTCGACATCGGCCAGGGTTCCAACACGGTCATCGCCCAAATCGCCGCCGAGGCGCTCGGCATGCCGCTCGAAAAATTCAGGTTCGTCTATGGCGACACGGCACTGACGCCGGACGCCGGCAAGACCTCCGGCTCGCGCCAGACCTACGTTTCGGGCAAGGCGGCCGAGTTGTCGGCGCGCTCGTTGCGTGAAAAGATCCTGCGCTTCGCCAATGTGTCGGGGGAGGCGCGGCTGTCGCTGGAGGGCGGCAAGCTCACGGTGGGCGAGGGTGAAGCGAGCCGAACGATCGACCTGTCGCAGTTGCCGGTGGACGAGAACGGTTTCGTGTTCCGCGCCTTCGAGAGCTATGATCCGCCGACCGTTCCGCTCGACGCCAACGGCCAGGGCAAGCCGTACGCCGTCTATGGCTGGGGCGCGCAGATGGCGGAGCTTGAGGTCGATCTGGCGCTGGGGACCGTCAGGCTCATCAAAATCACCGCCGCGCATGATGTGGGCCGCGCGATCAACCCCTTGCTCGCGGAAGGCCAAGTCGAAGGCGGCATCGCGCAGGGTATAGGGCTTGCGCTGATGGAGGAATACGTTCCGGGCCGCACCGAGAACCTGCACGACTATCTCATCCCCACCATTGGCGACGTACCGCCGATCGAGACAATCCTGATCGAGGTTCCCGACGCCGAAGGGCCCTATGGCGCGAAGGGGCTCGGGGAGCATGTGCTGATCCCGACGGCACCGGCGATCGTCAACGCCATCCGCCATGCCTGCGGGGCGAAGATCACCAAGGTCCCCGCCACGCCCGACCGGGTGCTGGCAGCCTTTCGGCAGGCGAGGGGCGGGTGATGGGTATGATGCCTGAGATGTTGGGGACAGGGAATTTACCCCCACCCCTAACCCCTCCCCACAAGGGGGAGGGGAATGTTGGTAGTCGCAAATGCCTGCCGGTTTTCAGGTGCGGAGTTACCCCGACCGTTCGAGAGAAAGCCATCGCACCTGAGCATCTTCAGCAAGCAAGGCCGCGGCGGACATCGGGACTGCGAGAGCTGATCTGCGCCACGAAGTGCGACCTTACCGACCAACGGCTTCCAAAATCCCCCTCCCCCTTGTGGGGAGGGGTTAGGGGTGGGGGTATTTCCTCCAGCATGATTACTGCCGCGGCCCGGGCGGCGGCGCCTCAAAAAATCGCATCCACCCAGCCCTCTCCACAGGAGCGCCGGCGATGAATGAGATCACTGAAAGCGTCGCGATGAATGCGTCTCCCGCGCCGGAAAAGCTGCGGTGCGATGCCTGCCCGGTAATGTGCTACATCGCGGAGGGGCGGACGGGGGCTTGCGACCGCTACGGCAATTTCGGCAACAAGATCGTGCGCTGCGACCCGGTTACGATCCTTGAACATCGCGCGGAGGCGGGCGGCGAGGTGGTGCCGTTTGCAGACGGCAGCGCGTGGGACGGCAATCCCGTCAATCGGGGACAACGCTTCGTCAGCGGCATCGGGGCGGGCACGACCTATCCCGACTTCAAGCCAGCGCCGTTCATCGTTAGCCAGGAAGTTGAGGGCGTCGACCTCGTCACCGTCGTCACCGAGGCGATCTTTTCCTATTGCGGCGTCAAGGTGAAGATCGACACCGACCGCCACATTGGCCCAGAAGCGGCGACGGTTCGGGTGCTGGGCGAGCCAGTCGGCCATGTGACCACCGCCGAGTACGGCTCGCAAATGCTGTCGCTCGGTGGCGTGCGGCACCTGACCGGCGGCTCGAAGTCGGAAGGGCGGATGACCTGCGACACGATGCTGGCCCTGTGCAACCGGCAGCCCGTTGAGCTCACCATTGATGGCGGATCAACGGTCGTCGTGCAGGCGGGAAAGCCACCCATCATTGATGGGCGGCTAGAACAACGGATGCGCGTCGGCTGCGGCTCGGCGACGATCGGCATGTTTGCAACCCAGTGGAAGGGGCTGGTGGACGAGGTCGTCGTGGTCGATGACCACATCACCGGCGTCGTCTCCGAGCATCAGGCCGGCAAGGTGATTGGCTGGCAAGACACCGGCATCAAGATCCTCGGGCGGCGCTCGACGCCAGGGCGTTACTTTAAGGTTTCCGAGCCCGGCCTTGGCTGGGGCGGGACGATGCTGAGCAATCCGCTCGAAATCCTCGGCGATTGGAACACGAAGAAGGGCGCGCGGCCGGGCCTGTCGCTGCTGATGGTGTCGACCACCGGCGAACAGTTCGCTTATTTCGAGCTCGACGAGAATTTGAAGCCAGTCGAAAAGCCGTTCCCGGAGCGGCTCCGCAAGTCGGTCGATCTCATAGAGGACAATTGCGAACCGGCGCTTTGCTCGGTGCTGTTCATGGGCGGTGCGGGCGGGTCGCTGCGCGCGGGCGTGACCGAGAACCCGGTGAACCTGACCCGTTCGGTGCACCGGCTGCAGACCTATGTCACCGTCGGCGGCGCGCCGGTCTATGTCTGGCCGGGTGGCGGCATCACGCTTATGGTGGACGTGACGCGCCTGCCGGAAAACTCGTTCGGCTATGTGCCGACGCCGGCGCTGGTGGCGCCGCTGGAGTTCACCATGCGGCGCGATCACTACGAGGCGCTGGGTGGTTACGTCTCGGAAATCCGCACCGTTGATGACGTGCTGGCGAAGGGCGGCGAGTATTACAACGAGCGCCGGGTCGCGGCAGCACCCGCGGGCAATGCCTGGCCGCCGCTGGTGCAACTGCGGCGAGAGCGACAGGCATGATGGGTCCGCAGGCCTCGATGCTGCCAGACGGCAAGCGATTGCATCTCAATCACGGGCCGATCGACCTGATCATTGAGGCGTTTGGCGAAGCGGAGGAAGTCGCTGCCGCCTACAGCCAGGCCAAAGATCGTTTCGATACCGTACTGGAAGAGCTCGTGGCCGAGCTGCCTGAACTGCGACGCCCTTCAACGTCAGCGCCGCGTAGCTTAATGGGGCCGACGGCACGGCGCATGGAGCGTGCGGTGACGCGATTTGCCGACCGATTCTTCATCACGCCGATGGCCGCCGTTGCCGGCAGTGTGGCCGACGAGATGCTGGAGGCAATGACGCGCGGGCGAAAACTGCGGCGCGCCTATGTCAATGACGGCGGCGATATTGCGATCTTCCTTTCGCCCGGCGAGGAGATGAAAGTTGCGATTGCTGGCACCGGCCATGGCTTTGCTGATCGGATCACCATTCGCTTCGAAGATGCGGTGCGGGGCATCGCCACCAGCGGCTGGCGCGGGCGCAGCCATTCGCTCGGCATTGCCGATGCCGTGACCGTGCTGGCGGCTGACGCGGCAACAGCGGATGCGGCGGCGACGCTGATCGCCAATGCCATCGACCTGCCCGGCCATCCGGCAATCGAACGCGCGCCCGCACGTCAGCTTGCTCCCGAGAGCGATCTTGGCGATCGTCTGGTGACGACGAATGTCGGGGAACTCAGCGGGGCGGAGGTGGCGGATGCGCTGGAGCGCGGCAAGGCTGTTGCCGACGATTTCGTCTTGCGCGGGCTGATCGTTTCGGCTGCGCTGTTCTTGAATGACCAGAGCCGTCTTGCCGGCGCGCTCGCAGAAAATTCCGGGAGGATGCTCGTTCATGCCTGAATTCAGGGTTCGCAAGGTTGCGGTTTTCACCGAGGAGATCTTTCACGACGGCGGGCCTGTCGCGGAGAAGCCGCGGCGGCTCGGGGCGGTGATGGCGCTGGTGGCGAACCCGTTCGCGGGAACATACTCGGCGGAGCTGCAGGCGGCGATGGAGGACCTGAAGCCGCTCGGGCTGATGATGACCGACAAGCTGATCGCCGCGCTTGGCGGCGACATCGAGACGATTGACGGCTACGGCAAGGGCGCGATCGTCGGCACCGCCGGCGAGATCGAGCACGGCGCGCTATGGCACGTTCCGGGCGGCTATGCGATGCGCGAGCGTCTGGGTGCTACCAAGGCGATCGTCCCGTCGGCGATGAAGGTCGGCGCGTTCGGCTCCAGCCTCGACGTGCCGCTCGGCCACACCAACGCCGCCTATGTGCGCAGCCACTTCGACGCGATCACTGTGACGGCGCCGGATGGTCCACGGCCGGACGAGATCCTGTTCGTGCTGGCGATGGCCTGCGGCGGGCGCATCCATTCGCGCATGGGCGGCCTTGAGGCCTGGCAGGTGAAGGGTGAGGACGGGCTGCGGTGAGCAGGCCGGGGAACTACGTTCTCGAAGACCAGATCGGCTTTGTCCTGCGCAAGGCCAACCAGCGGCATATCGCAATTTTCGCGAAGCACATCGGCGATCTGACCCCGCCGCAGTTCGCGGCGCTCGCCAAGCTCGACGAGGTGGGCGAGACCTCGCAGAACCAGCTTGGCGTGCTGGTGGCGATGGACGCGGCCACCATCAAGGGCGTGATCGACCGGCTGAGTGTGCGCGGACTGGTGGCGCTCGGCCGCGACGGCGACGACCGGCGTCGCGTGATGCTGACCCTGACGCCCGAGGGGCGTGAGACGGTCGACCGGCTGAAGAAGCTGGCAAAGCACGTGACTGCGGAGACGATTGCGCCGCTCACCGAGCGCGAGGCCGAGACGCTGATGCGGCTGCTTTCGAAGATTACGTGAGGAGGGCAGCGCGCCGGCGCGCGGTTGCGTCCGCGTCCAGTTCGCCGTCGCGGATCACGACGCCGAACAGTTCTTCGGCCTGCTCCGGCGTGTAATAGCCGAGGCGCACGTCCTTCAGCACCTTCTCCGGTGCGCGCTCAAACGGGTCGCCGTAACCGCCGCCGCCTGGGGTGCCGACGCGGACGCGGTCGCCGGCCTTCATCGGGATGTCCTGTTCCTTCGACAGATGCGGCGGCACATGCGCCTCGCCATTGCGGAACACGGTCACCGTGTTGACGGCGCCGTCCCTGCCGCCGAGCGCGCCCTGCGGGCCGAAGCGGCCATGATCCATCACGAACGAGGCGCGGGCCTCGCCGCGTAGCAGCTCGATCTCGTAGTCGAGGCCCATGCCGCCGCGCTGCTTGCCGGCGCCGCCCGAGCCCTCGCGCAGGCGATAGTGGTTGTAGAGGATCGGGTAGCCCTGCTCCATGATCTCGACTGGTGGCGACTTGGAGATGCCGATTGTCGAGCAGCCGTTCGATAGGCCGTCATGGTCGGCATTGCCGCCATAGCCGCCGCCCGACAGCTGGTAGAGCACGAAGGCGCGGTTGCGCTCGGGGTCGAAGCCGCCGAGGCTGAAATTGCCGCTGGAGCCGGCGGGCGCGGCGGTGACCTGGTCGGGCAGCGCCTTCACCATGGCGGAGAATACGGCTTCCGCGATGCGCTGTGAGACTTCTGCCGCACAACCGGAGACCGGGCGCGGATAGGACGCGTCGAGGAAGGTGCCGACCGGTCGCTTGATCACCAGCGGCTCGAAGGCGCCGGCGCTGATCGGCACGTCTGGGAAGATGTGGCGCATGGCGAGGTAGACCGACGACTGCGTTGTCGCCAGCACCGAGTTCATCGGCCCTACGCAGGGCGGGCTGGATCCGGCGAAGTCGAAGTTGAGCGTGTCGCCCTTCTTCTCGACCGCGAGGCTGATCTCGAGCGGCTGATCGACGACGCCGTCCGAGTCGACATAGGCGATGCCGTGATAGGTCCCGTCGGGGATGGTCGCGATCTTGGCGCGCATGCGGGTGGCGGCACGGCGGCGCAATTCCGCAATCGAGGCGAGCACCGTTTCGTCACCGTAACGATCCAGCAGCTCGAACAGTCGCGCGCGGCCAACGTCGAGCGCTGCCGCCTGCGCCTTGATGTCGCCGATGCGCTGCTCGGCAATGCGGATGTTCGAGGTGATGATCGCGAGGATTTCCGGATCGAGCCGGCCCTTCTTGAACAGCTTTACTGGCGGCAGCCGCAGGCCCTCCTGCTCGACGGCCGTGGCAGAGGCCGAGAAGCCGCCGGGTACGGCGCCGCCAATGTCTGGCCAGTGGCCGGTGTTCGACAGCCAGCAGAAGATTTTCCCGTTTCGCCAGACTGGCATGGCAAAGCGCACGTCCATCAGGTGCGTGCCGCCGAGATAGGGGTCGTTGACGATGTAGACGTCGCCTTCCTCCGGCGGGACGCAGCGGCCTTCCGCGATCATCTCGATGATCGTGCGGGTCGAATACTGCATGACGCCGACGAAGACCGGTAACCCGCCTGCGCCCTGGGCGATCAGCGAGCCGTCCTCCGCCGAATAGATGCCGTCGGACCGGTCATTCGCCTCGGCGATAATTGGCGAGAAGGCCGAACGCGAGAAGGCAAGGTCCATCTCGTCGCAGACCTGCTGCAAGCCAGCCTCGATGACGGAAAGGGTGATGGCGTCGATGGTGGTCATGGGCGAGCACCGGACGAAGGGGAGTTGGTAGCGGCTGCCGCAGCGAGGGTTTTGGCTAAGATTGCAGAGGCCGCAACGGCAGGCGACCCGATCGGCTCCGGCGTGGCAACTGCGTAGGTGTTCCTACCCCCACCCCTTACCCCTCCCCACAAGGGGGAGGGGGATCTTGAGAGGCTTGGCGACAATGGGGAGGTTGCCGAAGAGCGCCCGCTTCCCAAATTCCCCTCCCCCTTGTGGGGAGGGGTAAGGGGTGGGGGTACCATCGGTTCCCGTCCGCCAAGGCGACTACGTAGGCACTGCGACGCCAAAGACGTGGGAGCCCGCCACCTCATCCCATCACCTCGATGATGATGTTGCCGTCGCGGTCGGTGGTGGCGCGGGTGTTGGGTTCGATGACGGTGGTGGCATCGAACTGCTCAAGGATGGCGGGCCCGTCGAAGGCCGCATCAAGCGGCAGCTTCTCGCGTGCGTAGACCGGCGTGTCGATCCACTCGCCGTCGAACCAGACCGGTCGGCGCTCGACGAGCGCGGCCGGGAGCGTCTTCTCGCGCCCGGCGGGGTCGATCAACGTGGAAAGGTCAATGTCCGGCCGCTCGCCGATCACCGACGTATTGAGGTTCACGAGATTGGCGCGGATTTCCGGCAACTCGACCCGGAAGCGGGCGAAATAGGCCTTCTCGAACAGATCTTGCAGCTGCGACCGCGAGATGTTGCGGCCGGGCAGCAGCACGTTGATGAGGTGCGTCTGTCCGACGAACTGCATGTCGGCGGAATGGATAAAGCGCAGCGCCTTCGGCCTGATCGCCTCCTTGGCGATCAGCTTTTCGCCCTCGGCGGCCTGTTCCGCGAGAATGTCTGAGAGAAGCTGCTCGTCGAGTTGGCCGACCGGGCGGTTGATGGTGCGGACAAAGTCGTGGCGAAGGTCGGCGACGACGCAGCCGAGCGCGTTGGTAATGCCGGGGCGGGCAGGGATTATCACCTTGGGGATCGAAAGCTCGCGCGCAATCGCGCAGGCGTGCAGGGGACCTGCACCGCCGAAGGCAAACAGCGCGAAGTCGCGCGGATCGCGGCCCTTGGCGACCGAGACCATGCGCACGGCGCCCGCCATCTTCAGATTGCCGAGCCGAAGCACCGCGCCCGCCGCCTCGACGCCATCGACGCCGATGCCCCGGCCGATCTTCTCCTCGAAGATCTGCTCGACCCTCTCGATGGGGACGGGATTGTCGACTGCCAGCAGCTTCTTGCGGTTCAACCTTCCGAGAACGAGGTTGGCATCGGACAGCGTCGGCTCGGTACCACCGCGGCCATAACAGATCGGACCGGGTGCTGCTCCGGCGCTTTCCGGGCCGACCTTGATGAGGCCACCCTCGTCCAGCCGCGCGATCGAACCGCCGCCGGCACCGACGGTGTGGACGTCCACCATCGGCACGTGGATCGGCATTGCGTACTCGATCTCGATCTCGTTGGAGACCGACGGCTGGCCGTCGCGAATGAGCGCAACGTCGGTCGACGTGCCGCCCATGTCGTAGGTGACGATGTTGGCAAAGCCGGCGCGGCGCGCGGTGTAGGCCGCCGCCATGACGCCGGAGGCCGGCCCCGACATCACGGTCTTTGCCGCCTCGTTGGCGACAAAGCGGGCGGAGATCATGCCGCCATTGCCGTTCATCACCAGGAACTCGCGGGCGTAGCCGCGTGCCGAGAGCTCGTCTGCGAGGCGAGCGACATAGCGCTTGAGGATCGGCTGGACCGAGGCGTTGACCGCAGCAGTGACGCCGCGCTCGAACTCGCGCGCTTCCGACAACAGCGAGTGGCCGGTGGTGACGTGCTCGTTCGGCCAGATTTCGTGGACGATCTCGGCCGCGCGCTTTTCGTGGGCCGGGTTGGCGTAGGCATGCAGGAAGTGGATAACGACCGACTCGCAGCCCTTGTCGAGCAGCTCCCGTGCCGCTGTGCGCACGGCATCTTCGTCGAGTGGCACGCGCACCCGACCGCTTGCCTCCATGCGCTCCGGCACCTCGAGCCGCAAATCGCGCGGGATGACGGGAACAAAGATGCCGGTCATCCCGTAAGGCTGCGGGCGTGTACGCCGGCCAAGCTCGATGATGTCGCGGAAGCCCTGAGTGGTGATCATGCCCGTGCGGGCGAGCCTGCGCTCCAGCACCGCATTGGTCGTGGTTGTCGTCCCGTGTACGATGAGATCAATGCGATCGATCGGAACGCCCGTCGCATCCAGCGCGGCCATGACGCCGAACGCCTGATTCTCGACCGTTGTAGGGACTTTGGCGAGGCGAACCTGGCCGTTGCTGCTGCCGTCAATGAGGAGAAGATCAGTGAATGTGCCACCCACGTCGATGCCGGCAACGATATCCCCGGACGACGGTGCGACATTCTCATTCATGCCGGTCTCCCGGTACGCTGCATCTACCCTCGACGTCCAATTTGGAATGGCGGTTCAGGCGCTGATCTTGACGCAATAATCATTTGTATACTAATAATTTTGGCTGGCAAGCATCGAGCGAGCCGCGGCAAGTTCCCGCGCAGCCAGGCCAATCAGAAGACAGGACTAACGGAATGAATACAGCTGCGCGCCAGGAAATCGGCAACGCACGTCCAGTGGAATTTCCGATTCCGGCGAATGTGCATGCCGAAAAGGTCGTCTCTGTTCGTCACTATACCGACCGGTTGTTTTCCTTCCGGATCACGCGGCCGCAGACCTTCCGCTTCCGCTCGGGCGAATTCGTGATGATCGGCCTGCCGAACGCCGAGAAGCCGGTGTTCCGCGCCTATTCGGTCGCAAGCCCCGCGTGGGACGAAGAGCTGGAATTCTATTCGATCAAGGTGCCGGACGGTCCGCTGACCCAGCACCTGCAGAAGATCCAGCCGGGCGACACAGTGCTCATGCGCCCCAAGCCAACCGGGACGCTGGTGCTCGATGCGCTCACCCCCGGAAAGCGCCTCTGGATGATCTCGACCGGCACGGGCATCGCCCCGTTCGCGAGCCTGATCCGTGACCCGGAAACCTACGAGAAGTTCGAGCAGGTCATTCTCACCCACACCTGCCGCGATGTCGGGGAGCTGACCTATGGCCAGGAGCTGGCCAAGGCGCTGGTTGAGGATCCGCTGATCGGCGAGCTGGTCGACGGCCGCTTTCATCACTACGCCACGACGACCCGCGAAGAGTCGCCGCGCATGGGCCGCATCACGACGCTGATCGAGAACGGCAAGCTGTTCGAGGATCTCGGCGTTGCGCCTTTTGATCCGGCAACCGACCGCGTGATGATCTGCGGTTCGATGGACATGCTCCGCGACGTCAAGGCGCTGGTGGAAAAGTTCGGCCTCACCGAGGGCGCGAACAACAAGCCGGCCGAGTTCGTCGTCGAGCGCGCGTTCGTCGGCTGATCAGCCTTCAATTTCGGCGATAGTTACGCGACCGCCTGGGTGCCGGTTTCTTGCGAGCTGGCTTCGGTCACCACGCGGTCGCGGCCATTGTCCTTGGCGCGGTAGAGCGACTCGTCTGCCCGCAGCAGCACGTTGTCGAAGCTCTCGTTTGCGCGGGTGGCGAAGGCGACGCCTGCGCTCGCGGTAGCCGAAATCTTGCCGGATGGCGTGAAGATCGGGTTGAGCGCAAACAGCGCGCGGATGCGGTCGGCGGTACCGGTGGCGAGCTGGCCGGCAGCATTGTGCAGGACGAGGACGAACTCCTCACCGCCGGTGCGGGCCGCGATGTCGCCCTCGCGCAGGTTGGACCGGACTACGGCGGAGAAGCTTCGGAGCACCTCGTCGCCGGCCGCGTGGCCGTAGCGGTCGTTAATCGCCTTGAAGCGATCGAGGTCGAAGATGATCACCGCGCTGCCGGGCTGCAGCGGCTGCTGCCCCATCATCGCAAACAGGGCGCGCCGGTTGAGAAGGCCGGTCAGGGGATCCGTGCGGGCTTCCTCGCGATGCCGGCGGGCGGCGCGCAGATTGTTGAGGCCAAGCGAAAGCGCGCCGATGCCGGTGATGCCGGCGATGCAGGCGATCGCGTTGATGTGCTCTGCCCAGTTTTCCGGCGGGGCATGCAGCACCCATTGTTCCTGCTGGAGCAATACTGCGCCGCAGAGCACGAACGAGAAGGCCGCGAACATGTAGATCGCCGTCATGGCCGCGATGGCCGACGGCGCCTCCGCGCGGGCGCGCCAGTAGTGAGCGCCGGTCGCCCCCAGCATTCCCGCAGCGATGAAGTTGTAGATGGCGATGCCGACACCGTCGTAGCCGGCAAGCACAGGCACGACGACCGGCAAACAAAGCGCCGACAGCCCGACGATCAGCCGCCGCGGCGTCTTGTGACCGGTAAAATTGCGGCCGGCGACGTAGACGATCACGTAGCCGAAGACCTGAATGCCAAAGGCAAAGGCGACGACGGCCATGTTGTCGGGCGGCAGCAATTCATAGGTGAGGACACCGGTCGCCAGCATCAGCATGCCGGCGGTCCAGCCGACGAGGAAGACGTCGGAGCGGTTGGAGAACCAAGCACTCAGGATGGTCAGGGCCAGCGCCACAGCACAGATTCCTGCGGCGATGAACAACGATGCCTGATCCATGAATGGCGCGCTCCCCAGACGCAAGACGACGAGCGAAGCTAACGCCGGCGGCCTAACGCAGCGTAAACTTCACCCGTCGCTCATGTTATTTGCGCTTGTTGGCGATGAGATCGAGCAGTGCCACGACGGCGCTACGATAGCCGTTGGGGCCGAGGCCGGCGATGACGGCGGTGGCGACCTTCGACACCAGCGAATTGTGATAGATGGCCTCGCGGCGATGGATGTTGGAGATGTGCAGCTCGATGATCGGGCCGCGGAACATCTTTAGCGCGTCCATGATCGGCACCGAGGTGAAGGTGAGGCCGGCCGGATTGATGATGATGCCTCCGGCCTCCGCGTCAATGGCCTCGTGGATCCAGTCGACCAGCTCGTACTCGCGATTGGACTGGTGGAAGACGACCGGCGTTTCGCCGGCTGCATCGCGGCACATGGCCTCCACTTCGGCAAGCGTGGTGTAGCCGTAGATCTCCGGCTCGCGCTTGCCAAGGCGGTTCAGGTTCGGTCCGTTGAGGACGTAGATGGGATTTGTCATCGAAAGTCTCTGATTTTAGGCGCCGTAGCCGGCGAGGCGGGGCAACCACAGCACCACTTCCGGAACGAAGGTGATGAGCAGAAGGCAGACCACCATCCAGAACAGGAAGGGCATGCAGTCGCGGATGATATCCTTGATGGGTGCGCCCGAGATGTTGGTCATGATGAACAACAGCAGCCCGTATGGCGGCGTTACCAGCCCCAGCATGATGTTGACCACCACGACGACGCCGAAATGCACAAGATCGATGCCGAGCGCCTGCGCAGTCGGGATGAACACCGGCACGATGATCAGCAGGATTGCGGTGCCTTCCAGCACGCAGCCGAGCAGCAGCAGGATCACGTTGACCAGGATGAGGAACTGGACCGGGGTAAGCTCCCAGCCGGTCAGGAGTACGCGCAGCGTGTTCGGGATGTTCTCGATTGTCACCACGTAGTTGAACACGAGCGAACCAGCTATCAGCATGCCGATCGAGGCGCTGGTCTTGGTCGAGATCAGCAGCGCTTTGTAGGCCTCCTTCGCCGATAGGCTACGGTAGAAAACGACTGAGATGACGAGTGCGTAGAAGGCGGCGAGCGCGGCGGCTTCGGTCGGCGTGGTGACACCTGTATAGATGCAGCCGAGCAGAATGACCGGCATCAGGATCACCGGGAAGGCGCGCCAGGTGATCATCGGGATCTCGCGCAGCGGCACCGCTTCCTCGACCGGGAAGTTGTTGCGCCGCCCGGTCCAAGCCACCTGCACCATCTGCATGACAGACATCAAGAGGCCTGGCACCAAACCGGCAAGGAAGAGATAGCCGATCGAAGCGTCGGAGACGAGCGCGTAGATCACCAGCGGGATCGACGGCGGGATGATCGGGCCGACGACCGAAGTGACTGCGGTGAGCGCAGCGGCATAGCTCGGCGTGTAGCGGCCATCGCGCGTCATCATGGCCTGCATCATGCGGCCACTACCTGCCGCATCCGCGATGGCCGAGCCGGACATGCCGGCAAAGATGATCGACTGGACGATGTTGACCTGCGCGAGGCCGCCGCGGAAGCGGCCGACGAGCACATTGCAGAAGCGCAGCAGGCGCTCGGTCATCGAGCCGCTGTTCATGACCTCCGCCGCGAGAATGAAGAGCGGCACGGCGAGGATCACGTAGTTTGAGTACATGCCGTTCAGGAACTGCTCGGCGACCGTGCCGAGGTCGAGGCCGGCCATGAACAGGTAGAGGATGGAACCGCACATCATCGCCAGGCCGATCGGCAGGCCGAGGAACGCGAGGACGGTTATGACGACGAGCGAGATTGAGAAGGGACTAGCAAGGTTCATACGCCGGAACTCGCCTTGGTCGGGTCGTATGCCTCGGGAGCCTGTCCGCGGACCGCAAGCCAGGCGATCCAGATGTAGCGGACAATCATCGCGACGGCGAAGACGACATAGATCGAATAGAGATAGTCGAAGCGGATCTTGAGGTAGGCGGACCGCTCGACCTTCATGAAGGTGACGTAGTCGATGACTGCCGGCAGCGAGATGCCGAACAGGACGATCAGCGCGATGGCGGTGATCAGGCCCATGATGCGTCGGGTACGGTCGGCGACAGCGCCGTAGACCAGATCGAAACGGATCTCTTCGCTCTCGCGCACCACGAAGGCGCTGCCGAACAGCACGAGCCAGATCCAGAGCACCACGCTCAACTCATGCGTCCAGCCGATTGGCAGGTTGAGCAGATAGCGGAAGATGATCTGGAGCATGAAGGCAACGAACATCGCTGCCAGCATGGCGCAGGCGATGTTTTCTGCGCGTGCGCGCAGCCATTCAAAAATGCGATGTGCAGGGGCACCACCCATCCTTACCTCCTGTCAGAAAGGCCGTCGCCCCGGGGCCACGGGGCGACGGCGAAATGCCGGTCGGATGCGGGAGTGCGCCTCAGAGCGCGTTGATCTTGTCGAGCAATCCTTCCGGCCAGCTCTTGGCAAGGTCGGACTCGAGGTACTTCTGCTGCGCGTAGGCGCGGAAGGCGTCGATGTCCGGCGTGTAGATCTCGAGCCCCTTCTCCTTGAAGGATGCGACGAGCTCTTCTTCCTGCTTGAGGTGCTGCTGGGTGCTCCAGGCGATGGCCTCGTCGGCCGCCTTCTGGACCTTCTGCTGCTGTTCCGGCGACAGCTTGTTCCAGGTGTCGGCGGAGATCGTCAGCAGGTCGAAGCCGACGAGGTGCGAGGTCAGGACGATCTGCGACATCACCTCGTAGAACTTCATGTTCTGGACGTTCGGCAGCGGGTTGTCCTGACCGTCGATCGCGCCGGTCTGCAGGCCGGTGTAGACTTCAGCATAAGCCATCGGCGTCGGGTTCGCGCCGAGCGCCTGGCCCAGGAACTGCCACGCATCGCCGCCCGGCATGCGCAGCTTGATGCCGGCCATGTCTGCGGGCGTGTTGATCTTCTTGTTCGGCTTGAGGCCAACCTGACGGGTGCCGAAGAAGGTCGGGCCAAGGACGCGGATGCCGAGCTTTTCCTCGGCCAGCTTCTTCATGTCTTCGCCCAGGTCGCTGCTGAAGAACTTCAGCAGGTGGTCGGCGTCACGGAACAGATAGGCCGAGGTCAGGATTGACCATTCCGGAACCTGGTTGGAGATGTCCTGCGGGGCGATGTTGCCCATCTCGAGGTTGCCGCGCTGAAGCGCGACCAGCTCGGTGCCCTGCTTGAACAGCATGCCACCGTAGAAGCCTTCGAATTCGAACTCGTCGCCAATGCCATCGGCGAACTTCTTCATCATCTCGGCGCGGATGTCCTGCTCGGAGAACACTGCCGAGAAGCGCAGTTTGGTCTTGTCCTGAGCAAGTGCAGGGGTGAACGCCGTCGCAGCCAAAAGCATGGCGCCAGCGGCCGCGAGCGCGGTCCTTCGCGTGATCGAAGCAATCATGGGTATCCCTCCCGTTAGTCTTCCCCGCCCAAGGCCTCCACCCCGGCGGTTGCCGTATTCATGACACTCGACAAAATCAAATTCAATAGGCGACGGAAAGTTCATATGAGATTTGTCGTTTTATCATTTTGTGGGAGATGCTTATGATATAAGCATGTCGCCTTGCGGAGTGCGCGGACGCGTGCAAACCTTCGCGTACCACTCGGGAGGAAAATCTTGGCAGCAGACGTGTCGCCTGAAACGGCGAGCGACAACACCTATCGGCGCATCCGCTCCGACATCATCTTCGGCCGACTTGACCCGGGGAAAAAGCTGCGCCTGGAAAAGTTGCGCGCGCTCTACAACACCTCCGTGAGCACCCTGCGCGAAGTGCTTTACCGGCTGGTATCCGAAGGGCTCGTCACCGCTGAGGGCCAGCGCGGCTTCGAGGTGGTCGGCATCTCGGTGGCGAACCTGCGTGAGGTGGCGGCAATGCGAAACCTGCTCGAAGGTCACGCGATGCGCCAGTCGTTTGCGTCCGGCGACATCGAGTGGGAGGGCAGAGTGGTCGCCGCCTACCACAAGCTGTCGCGGCTGGAGGCGATGATGCTCAAGGGTGAGCACGACCAGACGATGCGGTGGAAGAACTACGACCGCGAGTTCCACGGTGCGCTGATCTCGGCTTGTGGTTCGACGGCTTTGCTCGAAACGCACGCAATCATCTTCGACCAGTTCCTGCGCTACCAGATACTGGCCGTGATGTTCCGCGGCGACGTGGCAGCAAAGGAACACAAGGAACTGCTCGACTGCGCGCTGGAACGCGACGCCGACCGGGCGCTGAAGATCCTCGAGCGGCACATAGCCGCCTGCGTCGAATACACCGTGGCGCGTGGCACGCTGCCGGAACGATAGAGGCGCAAGCAGGCCCATGCCCACGACATCACCGCAAGAGACGCCCAGATGACGGCTGACCATCCCGAGACCATTGGCGAGAACGCTTACCGCCGTATCCGTGCCGACATCATTTTCGGCCGCATCGCGCCGGGGCAGAAGCTCAAGCTCGACTGGCTCAAGGACACCTACGGCGCCAGCATCTCGACGCTGCGCGAGATCCTGAGCCGCCTGACCTCGGAAGGGCTGGTCACCGCGGAAGGCCAGCGTGGTTTCGAAGCCTCGCCGGTCTCTGTCGAGAACCTGCGCGATATAGCGGCGTTGCGGCTCCTGCTCGAAGGATTTGCGCTGGAGCAGTCATTCGCCGCCGGCGACATGGAGTGGGAAGCGCGGATCGTCGCCGCCCACCACAAGCTTGCGGCGCTGGAGACACGCATGCGTGACGGTGACTTAAGCCAGACCGAGATGTGGAAGCGCTACGACTGGGAGTTCCATCAGGCGCTCATCTCCGCCTGCGGCTCGAAGGTGCTGATGGAGACGCACGCGGCGGTCTTCGACAAGTACCTGCGCTACCAGATGATCGCGCTGTCGTTCCGCGGTGACATTGCCGCCAACGAACACCAGATCCTGCTGGACGCGGCGCTGAAGCGCGACGCGGCGACCGCCAAGACGGTACTGGAGCAGCATGTCCAGGGCGGGGTCGAGCACGCGCTCGCAACCGGAACGATCGGAGAATAGCTCCGGCAGGCTACCTCAGCTTTGCGGCGGTGGACATCGGGCTTTCTGAGAAATATAGGATGATGTCAAATATATCGGTTGCGAATTGCAGCCGATCCTTGCCGCGGTGGGAGGAGTGTCCACCCGGCCACCAGACAGTGAGGATCAGGAACATGGTTCGGCTCGGGCTGATTGGCGACAACATCAAGCGGTCGAAGTCCCCTTTGCTGCATCGCCTTGCGGGCGGGCTGTGCGGACTTGAAGTCACCTACGAGCCGCTGATCCCGGCCGACATGGGAATGGACTTCGAAGCGGTCTTTGCATTCTGCCAGAACGAAGGATTCGCCGGCATCAACATCACCTATCCCTATAAGGAGACCGTGTTTTCGCGGCTGGTGATCGAAGACCCGCGCGTGCGCGCCATTGGCGCCTGCAACACGGTGCTGTTTCGCGAGGGCGGGCCGTTCGGCCTCAACACCGACTACACCGGCTTCATGACGGCGATCCGCACGGCGCTCGACGGCGACAAGCCGGGCGTGGTCGCAATGGCGGGCGCGGGCGGTGTCGGCAAGGCAGCGGCCTTCGGAATCGCCGAGCTCGGCGCGAGCGAGCTGCGCATCTTCGACATGGATACAGGCAAGGCCAATGCGCTCGCCGATGCACTGCGCGCCAGCGGCACGGCGATGAAGGTCACGGTCGCCGCGAGCGTCGATGAGGCGGTCGAGGGCACCGACGGGCTTGTCAACTGCACGCCGCTCGGCATGGATGGCATTCCCGGCACCGCCATTCCGCGCCGGCTGATCCCCGGCCGCCGCTGGGCCTTCGACGCGGTCTATACGCCGGTCGACACCCACTTCCTGATGGATGCGCGGGCCGAGGGCGTCACGCCGATCAGCGGCTACGAGCTGTTCTTCAACCAGGGCGTCGACGCCTTCCGGGCCTTCACGGGCCGCGAGGTCGATGCGGTGGCGCTGCGCGCCGCGCTCAAGGCAGAGGAAGCCAAAGCCGCCGCCTGACGTCGCGCTGGCCAAAGGGCAGGGCGCGGTTGGACTGTTTTTTTCAGCCGGTTTCCCGCTAGTGTGGCGCCAGGGCCTCCCACGTCCTATGTGGGGGGCAACGACGCGACACGAATGGAGAAGTGCATGACTCAGGCTGTGGACGTGAAACAGGAGGCCGCCGCTATCCTCGACGGGCTCGGGGTGCCGCGCGAGGCCTGGACCGGCGGCGACATGGCGTCGTTCACGCCGGTTACCGGCGAGGAAATCGCCCGGCTGAAGACGACCGCAGATCCTGCGAAGGCAATCGAGGCCGCGCATGCGGCGTTCCTGGAGTGGCGCATGGTGCCGGCCCCGAAGCGCGGCGAGCTGGTACGCCTGCTCGGCGAGGAACTGCGTGCCGCCAAGGCCGATCTCGGCCGGCTGGTGTCGATCGAGGCAGGGAAGATACCGTCGGAAGGTCTCGGCGAAGTGCAGGAGATGATCGACATCTGCGACTTCGCGGTCGGTCTGTCGCGCCAGCTCTATGGCCTGACCATCGCAACCGAACGTCCGGGCCATCGCATGATGGAAACTTGGCACCCGCTCGGCGTCGTCGGCATCATCTCAGCCTTTAACTTCCCGGTCGCCGTCTGGTCGTGGAACGCAGCGCTCGCGCTCGTCTGCGGCAACTCGATCGTCTGGAAGCCGTCGGAAAAGACGCCGCTCACCGCGCTCGCCAGCCAGACGATCCTTGAGCGCGCCATCGCGCGCTTCGGCGAGGCGCCGAAGAACCTCAGCACCGTGCTGATCGGCGGCCGCGACACCGGCGAGGCACTGGTCGACCATCCGAAGGTCGCGCTGGTCTCTGCCACCGGCTCGACCCGCATGGGGCGCGAGGTTGGCCCGCGCCTTGCGCGCCGGTTCGCCCGCTCGATCCTCGAGCTCGGCGGCAACAATGGCGGCATCGTCTGCCCGTCCGCAGATCTCGACATGGCCCTGCGCGCCATCGCCTTCGGCGCGATGGGAACCGCTGGCCAGCGCTGCACCACGCTGCGTCGCCTGTTCGTGCATGAGAGCGTCTACGACCAGATCGTTCCACGCCTGAAGAAGGCCTATGAAAGCGTCTCCGTCAGCAATCCGCTCGAAACTTCGGCGCTGGTCGGTCCGCTGATCGACAAGGCGGCGTTCGACAATATGCAGAAGGCGCTGGAAGCCGCTAAGGCTGCCGGCGGCAGCATCACCGGCGGCAGCCGCGTCCTCGAAGCTGGCAAGGAGACCGCCTACTATGTCCGTCCGGCGCTGGTCGAAATGCCGGAGCAGGTGGGGCCGGTGCTGGAAGAGACCTTCGCGCCGATCCTCTACGTGATGAAGTATTCCGACTTTGACGAGGCGCTTCGCCTGCACAATGCGGTGGCAGCGGGCCTGTCGTCCTCGATCTTCACGCTCAACATGCAGGAGGCCGAGCGCTTCCTTGCAGCCGATGGCTCCGACTGCGGCATCGCCAACGTCAATATCGGCACGTCGGGTGCGGAAATCGGTGGCGCGTTCGGCGGCGAGAAGGAGACCGGCGGCGGTCGCGAGAGCGGCTCGGATGCCTGGAAGGCCTACATGCGGCGCGCGACCAACACAATCAACTACTCGAAGGCGCTGCCGCTCGCCCAAGGCGTTTCCTTCGACATCGACTAAGGAAGTCCTTTCTTCCACGGCCCTTCCCCTGCAGGGGAGGGGCTGCTTCCAGAGGTGACGGAACGAAGGGCTTCGACGTCACGTTCATGATGTCCAACGGAGAGACATCATGAAAGAGCAACAGCACGACAACCCGGCCACCCCCGAAGAAGTCGCAGACCGCGTCTGGGAGCTCGCCGAGCAGATCGACATCTGCATGCTGACCACGTGGACGGGCGAAGAACAGCACAGCCGGCCGATGTCGGCGCGCCCGCGTCGCGATGAAAACGCGTTCTACTTCCTGACGGACATTTCGGGCGAGAAGAAGGGCGAGATCGAGCGCTTCCCGACAGTGTCGATGGCCTGGGCGGACAATAGCAACTACCGCTATGTCCTTGTCTCAGGCCGGGCAGAAGTCTCCAACGACCGCGCCAAAATCGCGGAGCTCTGGTCGAAGATGGATGAGATCTGGTGGGAGGATAAGGACGATCCGACCATCCGGCTGCTCAAGGTAACGCCCGAGCGGGCCGAAATCTGGGACAGCCCGAACAAGGTGATCACTGGCGCGAAGATGCTGATGTCCTTCGTCACCGGCGCGGCACCCAAGCTCGGCGACAACGCCGAGGTTCGTCTCTGAATTACCTGATCCTGACCCGGTCAGCCGTAGCGGCTGACCGAGAGGTCGCTGGTGTCGATGTCCGGCTTCTTGCCGCTGACGAGATCGCTGATGACGCGGGCCGAGCCCGTGCTCATCGTCCAGCCAAGCGTGCCGTGGCCGGTGTTGAGGAACAGGCCCTTGATGTGGGTCGCGCCGATCACCGGCGTGCCATCCGGCGTCATCGGGCGCAGGCCAGACCAGTAGATCGCCTTGGAAATGTCGCCACCGGGGAAGAGGTCGGTCACCGAGTGGTCGAGCGTGCTGCGGCGCCGCGCACTGAGGTCGTTGGTGTAGCCGGAGATCTCGGCCATGCCGCCGACGCGGATGCGATCGCCAAGGCGGGTGATCGCGATCTTGTAGGTCTCGTCCATGACGGTCGAGACCGGCGCGCGGGCGAGATTCACAACCGGCATGGTCAGCGAGTAGCCCTTCACCGGGTAGACCGGCAGGTGGATGCCGAGCGGCTTGACGAGCAGCGGCGAGTAGCTGCCGAGCGCGACGACGACCGCGTCGGCGGTGAGCTTGCCGGTCTTGGTGTTGACGCCGCGCACCACGCCTGCCTCGACGTCGAGCCCGGTGATGTGGGTGTCATAGAGGAATTTTACCCCGATTTCCTGCGCCTTGGCGGCGAGGGCATTGGCAAACTTGAAACAGTCGCCAGTCTCGTCCTGCGGGGTGAGCAGGCCGCCGACGATCTTTTCGCGCACATGCGCAAGCGCCGGCTCGGCACGGATACAGCCGTCGCGATCGAGCACCTCGTAAGGAATGCCATCGGCAGCGAGCGCCTTTACGTCCTTTGCGGACGCGTCTAGCTGCGCTTGGGTGCGGAAGAGCTGCAGCGTGCCCTTCATGCCCTCATCATAGGAGATGCCGGTCTCCTCGCGCAGGGCTGCGAGCGAGATGCGGCTGTAGTCGGAAAGGCGCAGCATGCGGCTCTTGTTGATCGCGTAGCGCTCGGCCGTGCAGTTCATCAGCATGCGAACCAGCCAGGACAGCATCGCCTGATCGACCTTCGGACGCAGGATCAGCGGCGCATGCTTCATGAACAGCCACTTGATGGCTTTCACCGGAATGCCGGGAGCTGCCCAAGGCGAGCAGTAGCCAAAGGAGACCTCGCCTGCATTGGCGTAGCTGGTCTCAAGGGCCGGACCCTGCTGGCGGTCGACGACCGTCACCTCATGTCCTGCCTTGGCCAGCTGATAGGCGGATGTTACGCCTATGATGCCCGCGCCGAGAACAATAACCTTCATGATGCCCCTCTGTATGCTTCTGCTCTTATTGCCGGTCAGACGTAGCGCCGCCGGTATCTGCTGCCGAGACTGGTGAGAATTTCGTAGGAGATGGTGCCGGCGGCCGTTGCGACATCGTCGAGCGTCTGGTTCGGGCCGATCACCTCGACGAAGGTCCCAAGGTCGAGCGCGCCTTCCGGCAGCGCTGAGACGTCGATGATGATTGAATCCATCGAGACGCGGCCGACGATCGGCAGGCGCGTGCCCTCGAAATAGACCGCGCCGCGGTTGCTGAGCGTGCGCGGAAGCCCGTCCGCGTAGCCGGCGGCGATGGTGGCGAGGCGCATTTCGCTCGTCGCAACGAAGCTCGCGCCGTAGCCGATGGCGGCACCTGCCGGCACCTTGCGCGTCTGGACGACGGCGACGTCGAGGCGGACGACCGGCTCCATCGGATTGGCAACGCCGAAGGTGGGCGCGCCGCCATAGAGTGCGATGCCCGGGCGCACCAGCGAGCCGTGGTAGTCGGCGCCGAGGAAGACGCCGCCGGAATTGGCGAAGCAGAGCTTGCAACCGGCGAATTCGCTTGCGGCGCGATGCATTTCGGCAAGCTGGCGCGCGTTCTGCGGATGGTCGGCCTCATCGGCGCAGGCGAGGTGGCTCATGATGAAGCGGACTTCAAGATCGCCGCCTGCCAGAATTTCGCTGACGCTTCCCCGCTCTTCCGGAGCGATGCCGAGGCGCGACATGCCGGTGTCGAATTGCAGAACGACGGGAAGCTTGCGGCGGAGCTCGATCGCCGTGTCGCGCCAGCGCTTCAGCTGCTGCAGGGAATTGGCGACTGGAGTGGCGTTGATACGAGCGCAAAGCCCTTCATTGCCTGGCTGGAGGCCATTCAGCACGTAGAGGCGTGCGTCATCCGGAAGTGCGGGGCGCAGCTCAACCGCTTCGACGAATTCGGCGACGAAGAAGTCGCGGCAGCCTTCTTCGAGAAGGGCGGCCGTCACCTCGCGGGCGCCAAGGCCGTAGGCGTTTGCCTTGACCACGCCGGCGGCGCGAGCAGGCGCCACCTGACGCGAGATCAGCGCATAGTTCCGGCGCAGCGCCTTAAGGTCGATCGTCAGATGGCCCGAAGGCACGACCTCATCAATCAGACCAGCATTGAGCGTCATGTAAGTCACATCGCACTCCCATTATCCGGTCAGCGTATCGAATGATCGACGGAATTTCCCGCCGATTTCTTGCATGAAATTCGACGCGTGCGTGCTAGGGTGCAGGAAATTCGAAGCTTTGGAATAAAATGCGATGCTGGAATATGACCGGATCGATCGCGAGATCCTCCGCCTGCTGAGGCTCGACGGGCGCATGTCTAACGCTAAGCTTGCCGAGGAAGTGGGCCTGTCGCCGTCGGCGTGCCTGCGCCGCGTGAAGATGATGGAGCAGTCGGGCCTGATCCGCGGCTACACGGCCATTGTCGACCCTGCCCGTACCGAGGCGACCATCGCCGTCATCATCAACATCACGCTCGAGCGCCAGACAGAGGAGTATCTCGACCGGTTCGAAGCGGCGGTGCGCAAGTATCCCGAAATCAAGGAGTGCTTTCTGATGACCGGCGGCGCGGACTACCTCCTGCGCGTCGAGGTGAGCAATGCGGGTGAGTTCGAGCGGATCCACAAGGAGATCCTGTCGAAGATGCCGGGTGTGCTGCGCATCCATTCGAGCTTCGCTATCCGCAACGTGCTGGCAACGAGGACGCGGGCGCGCAGCTGAGAGGCAGTAATCACGCAGAGTAAGTCAGTCAGGATCTGGCGAAAAAATTGGACCGATGCTGTCGGCGGGACGCATAGTGCTTCGTCTTGCAATCAGACGACAGGAACGCGCCATGCTCTATGCTCTTCTGTGCTACAATAACGAGGCAGCCGTCTGCGGCCTTTCACCGGAAGAAGATGCGAAGATGATGGCCGGCGTGCGCCGCGTCGAGGAGAAGATTCTCGCGCGCGGCAAGTTCGGCCCGCGCCTGCGGCTGATGCCGACGACCGCGGCGACATTCGTCAAGGCGGGCAAGGATCCCCTCGTCATCGATGGCCCCTTCGCGGAAACCAAGGAACAGCTCCTCGGCTTTTGGATCCTCGAATGCGACTCCCTTGAAGATGCCATCGAGGCGGGCAAGCACCTTGCACGAGAGCGTGAATATGGCGGCATCGAGGTGCGGCCGATCTCGGCCTACAATCCCCCGGGAGTTCAGGATTGAACGACGCCTCCTGGATAGGCCGCACGCTCGCGGCTGCGCGACCGCAGGCAGTCGGCGCCCTGCTGCGCTATTTCCGCGACCTCGACGCGGCTGAGGAAGCGTTCCAGGAGGCAAGCCTCAAGGCGCTGCAGAACTGGACGAAGAATGGACCGCCACGCGATCCTGTCGCCTGGCTGATCTTCGTCGGCCGGAATGCCGGCATCGATGAAGTACGCAAGCGAGCTCGCGAGACGGTTTTGCCAGATGAGAACGTGCTGTCTGACCTTGGCGATGCCGAGCCGCGAATGGTCGAGCGGATCGACAACGCCGATTACCAGGACGACGTGCTGCGGCTGCTGTTCGTGTGCTGTCATCCGGAGCTGCCGGCAACCCAGCAAATTGCGCTCGCGCTTCGGGTCGTCTCTGGCCTGACGGTGCCGGAGATCGCGCGGGCTTTTCTGGTTTCTGAAGCGGCGATGGAGCAGCGCATCACCCGCGCCAAGCGCAAGATCGCTGCCGCTGGCATCGGTTTCGAGACGCCATCCGCAGTCGAGCGGGTCGAGCGCCTCGCGACGGTTTCGGCGATGATCTACCTCCTCTTCAACGAGGGCTATTCGGCGAGCGGTGGCGATGCGCATATTCGTGAGCCGCTGTGCGAGGAGGCAATCCGGCTCGGCTACTTGCTGCTGCGGATGTTTCCCAGCGAGCCGGAACTGATGGGGCTTGTTGCGTTGATGCTGTTCCAGCATGCACGCGCGCCAGCACGGTTGGATGACAACGGCGAAATCGTTCTGTTGGAGGACCAGGACCGTTCGCTCTGGCGCAGCGGGCCGATAGAAGAAGCCAAGGTATTGATCGAAAAGGCCGCGCGCCACCAGCGACCGGGAAGCTACCAGCTTCAGGCGGCGATCGCTTATGAGCATGCGGTCGCGAAAAACGCCGCGGAAACCGACTGGCAAGCGATCGCCGGCTATTATCAAGTACTGGAATCGATTCATCCAAATCCGGTCATCACGCTGAACCGCGCGGTGGCGGTCGAGAAGGTGGAAGGGGCCGAGGCAGCGCTGCAGCTGGTCGAAACGGTGGCCGAGCCGCTGTCGGGTTATTTCTACCTGCACGGCGTGCGCGGCGCTCTTCTTTCGAAACTGGGCAAGGAGCGCGAGGCGCGGCGGGCTTTCGAGAAGGCTATCTCGCTTGCCTCTACTCCCGCAGAAGCTGCGCATATTAGAAAGCAGCTGGATCGTTTGCAGCTTATCTGAGCTTCCCCTAAGGCGCTAAAGTATCAATGACTTAATTACCTTGCGGCAATCTCGCAGTTAGGAAGGCGTTAACCGTTGCGAGCCATCAACTACCCGCGGGAACCTGCCTGATTTGCAGGCGCTGGGGAATATCCGGACCGTGACCGGATCTTCGATTTGCCGGGGGCTGTTGTGCTGATCACGAACTTGAAAATATCGCGCAAGCTTGCGCTTGGATTCTTTTTGGTGGTGGCGACCATCATGGCGATGAGCGCCGCAGTTTACTGGAACATCGCCAACTCGCGAGTTACGCAACAGGAGCGCGCGCTCGTCAATGACGTCATGGCCGTCATCCAGAATGCGAAGGCGCTCGCTGGACGACAGGAGAACAGCTATCGCGGCTACCTCCTGTCGAACGATCCTTACTATCTGGAGCGTCTCGACGCGCACCGGACCAATTTCAACGCTCAGATCAACCGCCTGACGGAACTGGCCGAAGGCTTCCCGGAAATGGCTCAGCACATCAACGCGGCCACGGATGGACTCGCCGAGTGGTGGAAGAACGTCGTTGAAGTCGGGAAGAGGCTTGCGTCGGATTCCGAGCTTCGCAAGAGTGCTGTCGAGATGGTCGGCCGCTCGGGCATCGCCGACACCTACATGGGCAAGCTCGAGGACGCACTCGATGCCCTGGCTGAGGCTGCGGACGTCCGTATCCATGCCGCACGGATCGCTGCTGACGAAGCTCTCGACTTCAATGAGCGCGTGCTGACCATCGGCCAGATCCTGGCAACGATCATCGCAATTGCGCTCGGCTACCTGCTTACCCGCATGATCGCGACGCCGATCCACAACCTGACCAGCGTGATGGGCCGCCTTGCTTCTGGCGACAACTCGGTCGAGGTCCCGGGGCTCAAGCGTCGCGACGAGATCGGCGAGATGGCTCGCGCCGTCCAGGTCTTCAAGGATGCCGCGATCGAGAAGCTGCGCATCGAGGGCGAAGCCGATCGCATCCGCTCGATGACCGACAGCGAGCGCCAGCGCCACGAGGCGGAGGCCGCGCGGGTTGCCGAAGAGGACCGCGTCGCCATCGAGGCTCTCGGTCGCGGCCTTGCCGCGCTCGCCTCAGGTGACCTGACCTTCCGCATCAACGTGCCATTCGCCCCGAAGGCGCAGTCGCTGAAGGACGACTTCAATCGCACCGCCGAGCAGCTCGAAGAGGCGATGGCGACGATCTACCACGCCATTGAGGGCATGCGCTCCGGCACCAGCGAGATCAGCCAGGCAGCCGACGACCTGTCGCGCCGCACCGAGCAGCAGGCCGCAAGCCTCGAGGAGACGGCTGCTGCGCTTGACCAGATCACTGCGACGGTCAGGACCACGGCCGACGGTGCGATGCGCGCCTCGGAGCTGACCACGCAGGCGCGCCAGGGTGCCGAGCGCTCGGGCGTCGTCGTCCGCGACGCGGTTGCGGCGATGGCTCAGATCGAGCGTTCCTCGGCACAGATCAGCCAGATCATCGGCGTGATCGACGAGATCGCCTTCCAGACCAACCTGCTGGCGCTCAACGCCGGCGTCGAGGCAGCCCGCGCTGGCGAGGCAGGCCGCGGCTTCGCGGTGGTCGCTTCGGAAGTGCGTGCACTGGCCCAGCGTTCGGCGGAAGCTGCCAAGGAGATCAAGGAGCTTATCTCCACCTCGACGCAGCAGGTCGACCAGGGCGTCGATCTTGTCGGCCAGACCGGTTCCGCGCTGGAAAAGATCGTCGCTCAGGTTGCCCAGATCACGACGCTGGTCACCGAGATCGCGGCATCTGCCCGCGAGCAGTCGACCGGCCTTGCCGAGGTTAACACGGCCGTCAACCAGATGGACCAGGTCACCCAGCAGAACGCGGCGATGGTCGAAGAGACGACGGCGGCAAGCCACAACCTCGCTCAGGAGGCCGAAGAGCTGGCCCGTCTCGTCGCCAAGTTCCAGCTCAGCGACCGCGGCCAGAAGCCTGCAAGGATCTCGGGCGCGGCTCCGGCCCTGTCTGCTCCGGCCAAGCAGGCTGCAATCCCGCAGCTCAAGACCGTCAGCTCCGCAGGCGGTGCAAGGTCCGCCGCGCTGCTCGCGCAGCGTGACGATGACGAGAACTGGGACGAGTTCTGATGAATGCGCGGGGGCTTCGGATAACCGAGGCCCCCGGCTTCGCACTGAGGTCAGGAGTGTATGGAGAGGTTACATCTCCCGACCCGGCTGAGGCGCTGAATTTCTGTTAGCGGACAATTCACGCCTCGCACCAGCCACATGCGCTAAACCGCAAATTAACGATGGAGGCACAGACTGGTCTCCAGCGGGGGCGTCTGCAACTCACGGTTTGCGAGGCTTTTGGGGAAACCATGAACCAGGTTCTGAACATGAAGGCATCCGATCAGCGGCGTGAGCTGATTGCGTTCCGGATCGGTGCTCAGGAATACTGCGTGGACATCATGATGGTCCGCGAGATCCGCGGCTGGACGCCCGCGACGCCGCTTCCGCACGCGCAGAGCTACATGCGCGGCGTCATCAACCTGCGCGGCACCGTGCTGCCGATCATCGACCTTTCCGAGCGTCTGGGACTTGGAACCACCGTCGCTGAGGCACGGCACGTCATCATCGTCGTTCGCTGCGAGAACCGCGAGGTTGGCCTGCTGGTCGATGCCGTCTGCGACATCCTGAGCGTCACCGATGAAGAGATCCAGCCGACGCCGAGCGTCGCGAATGAGACGGTCCGCTCCTTCGTCCGCGGCATACTTGCCGTCGACGGCCGCATGATCGGCGTCGTCGCGCTCGACCGAATTCTGCCGGATGAATTCGAGGCAGAAGCTGCATGACAACTGCAATGCGGACGGGAGCTCCCGGTCGCAAGGAACCGCTGGTCGAAGGTGAATTTCTCTTCACCAACGAGGATTTCCTGTCGATCGCACGCATGCTCTACGACGATGCCGGCATCGCCCTGTCGGAGAGCAAGGCTTCGCTGGTCTATTCGCGCCTCGCCAAGCGGCTGCGCGCGCTGGGGCTGGAGAGTTTTCGCGATTACTGCAGCTACGTCGCGGGTTCGGACGGCGCGAGCGAACGCCAGAACATGCTGGCGGCGCTGACGACCAACGTCACCCGCTTCTTCCGCGAGCCGCACCACTTCGAGCACCTGAAGACCAAGGTCCTGCCGGCGCTGATCCAGCGTGCACGCGCCGGCGGGCGCGTCCGGTTCTGGTCGGCGGGCTGCTCGACCGGGCAGGAACCGTACTCGATCGCGCTTACCGTCCTCGACGCGATGCCGGAAGCGGCCAACTACGACGTGCGGATTCTCGCGACTGACATCGATCCCAATGTGGTCGCGACGGGTCGTGCGGGCGTCTATTCCGACGAGGCGGTGCAGCCGGTTCCGCTGGCATTGCGGGACCGTTGGATGGCCCGGGTCAAGGATCGCGGGCAAGACGCGTGGGGCGTGGGCGACGAGATGCGCCAGCTGGTCGCGTTCCGCGAACTCAATCTGATGGCCCAGTGGCCGATGAAGGGCAAATTCGACGCCATCTTCTGCCGCAACGTCGTCATCTATTTTGACGAACCCACCCAGGCTCGCATCTGGTCAAGGTTCGCGCCGCTGCTCAATTCGGGCGGCAGGCTCTATGTGGGTCACTCCGAACGCGTGACCGACATGAGCAGATTCGAAAATGACGGTCTCACGACCTACAGGCTCAAGGACGGTTTCTAAAATGAGCGGGGTAAAGGTCCTCGTGGTGGACGACAGCGCCACCATGCGCAGCCTTATTTCGGCTGTGCTTCGGCGCGATCCGGAGATTCAGGTTATCGGTCAGGCGGGCGATCCCTACGAGGCTCGCGAGGCGATCAAGCGCCTCAATCCGGACGTGATCACGCTGGACGTGGAAATGCCCAACATGAACGGGCTGAGCTTCCTCGAGAAGATCATGCGGCTGCGGCCGATGCCGGTGGTGATGGTGTCGACGCTGACCCAGGCGGGTGCGGACGTCACGCTCGCCGCGCTCGAGCTGGGCGCGGTCGACTGCGTCGCCAAGCCCTCCGCCGGCCACACGGTCGAGGAAGCATTTGGAGACCTTGCCGCGCGCGTAAAGTCGGCAGCCCGGGCGCGCGTGCGCGCCGGTACGGACCGCACGCCGGCCCATTCAACCAAGGGCGAATTTCGTTCGGACGGCCGCATCGTCGCGATCGGCTCGTCGACCGGTGGCGTCGAGGCGCTGATGAATGTGCTTTCAGCCTTTCCGGCGAACTGCCCGCCGACGGTGGTCACCCAGCACATGCCGGCCACCTTCACCAAGAGCTTTGCTGATCGTCTAAACCGCGTTTGCGCTGCGGCTGTCAGCGAGGCGGTCGAGGGCGCGCCTCTCGTTCCTGGCCATATTTACATCGCGCCGGGCGGCGAACAGCACCTGCAGGTCGCCGGCGTTGGCCAGCTGCGCTGCCGCCTGACCGCCAGCGAGCCGGTCAACGGTCACCGTCCCTCGGTCGACGTCCTGTTCGAGTCGGTTGCGCGCCATGCCGGGCGCTCGGCTGTCGGGGTCATCCTGACCGGTATGGGACGCGATGGCGCACGCGGTCTCCACATGATGCGCGGGGCAGGTGCCTTGACGATCGGTCAGAATGAATCGACATGCGTCGTCTACGGCATGCCGAAGGTCGCCTTCGAGATCGGCGCGGTGGAACGCCAGCTGCCGCTCGAGCGGATCGGTGCCGAAATCATCAACCGCTGCAACGCAGCCAGAGAAACCGTCTAGTGGTCAACTGTATGGTCGAAACCCTTGTCTTTGGCGCGAGACACGTCACGATGGGCACTGAGCGATGACAGGTGCTTCCGCGACCGCTTTTGCCGCTCCGCAGCAGCCCAGCATTGTGAGAGCAAAGCGCGTCCACATCGTGCAAGGGGACCATTATGTCACCGACGATCCGGAGATGGTTCTGACGACACTGCTGGGAAGCTGCGTCGCCGCCTGCATCCGTGATCCGATCGCCGGCGTTGGCGGCATGAATCACTTCCTGCTGCCGGGCGGCACACTTGGCGGCAACGACCGCGCGGTGCAGCGCCATGGCGTTCATGCGATGGAGCTGCTGGTCAACGATCTTCTGAAGCATGGCGCGCGCCGCGACCGGCTGGAAGCCAAGCTGTTCGGCGGGGCAAGGATGATCGACGGCCTGACTGATGTCGGGCGCCAGAATGCCGAATTCGCGGTGAAGTTCCTGGAGAACGAGGGCATCCGCCATGTCGGCGGCAGCCTGCTCGGCGAGCATGGCCGCAAGATCCAGTACTGGCCGGTTTCGGGCCGCGCGCGCCAGTCACTGATGGAGCGCGATGCGAAGGTGTTCGAGGCGGAGCGGAAGACGCGCCCCGCTCCTGTTCCGGACACGAGCGGGGCAGTCGAGCTGTTCTAGGGCGTTCAGCCGGCGTCGGGTTCGAACTCGAGCGCCACGCCATTGATGCAGTAGCGCAGGAAGGTCGGCGGCGGACCGTCAGGGAAGACGTGGCCGAGATGGCTGCCGCAGGTCGCGCAATGCACTTCCGTGCGAACCATGCCGTAGGAACGGTCCTCGGAGGTTTCGACCGAGCCCGGGATCGGGTCATTGAAGCTCGGCCAGCCGGTGCCGCTTTCGAACTTCAGCGTCGAGGCAAACAGCGGCGTGCCACAACCGACGCACTTGAAGGTGCCCGGCCGCTTTTCATGCAGAAGCGCGCAGCTGCCGGGGCGCTCCGTGCCGTGCTGGCGCATCACCTGATACTGCTCCGGCGTCAGGAGAGCGCGCCACTCCGCATCGGTGCGGGTGACGGGAAAATGCTTGTCGGTCATCGGGAAGCTCCGGTTTGTCGGTGCCGTAAATGTAGTGTCTTCGCGCGCCTGCCTCAATGGCAGGCGTCAGTGGCGGCGCGACAGCTCGCGGGTCGCGGCTTCAAGGCCCGCGAGCGTCAGCGGATACATGCGCTGCGAGAAGATTTCCTGGATCAGCTTGATCGAGTGCGTGTACTGCCAGTGCTGCTCACGCACCGGGTTGAGCCACACCGCATTCGGCCACTGGTTGAGCACGCGCGACAGCCAGACGTGGCCAGCTTCCTGATTCCAGTGTTCCACTGAGCCGCCTGGCGAGGTGATCTCGTAAGGGCTCATCGAGGCGTCGCCGACGAAGACTACCTTGTAGTCGGGGCCGTATTTCTGGATCACCTCGTAGGTGGGGATCACCTCCGAATGCCGACGCCGATTGTCCTTCCACACGCCCTCGTAGAGGCAATTGTGAAAGTAGAAGTACTCCATGTGCTTGAACTCGGCGCGCGCGGCCGAGAACAGCTCCTCGACGATGCGGATGTGGTCGTCCATCGAGCCGCCGACGTCGAAGAACATGAGCAGCTTGACTGCGTTGCGCCGCTCCGGCCGTGTCTTGACGTCGAGATAGCCGTGCTCCGCGGTAGCGGTAATGGTGCCGGGGAGGTCGAGCTCTTCGTCAGCGCCCTCACGCACCCAGCGGCGCAGGCGCTTCAGCGCGACCTTGATGTTGCGGGTGCCGAGCTCGACCGTGTCGTCAAAATTGCGGAACTCGCGCTTGTCCCAAACCTTCACCGCGCGGCGGTGGCGGCTTTCCGCCTGCCCGATGCGCACGCCTTCCGGATTGTAGCCATAGGCGCCGAAGGGCGAGGTGCCGGCGGTGCCGATCCACTTCGAGCCGCCCTGATGGCGGCCCTTCTGCTCCTCCAGCCGCTGCCGCAGCGTCTCCATCAGCTTCTCGAAGCCGCCGAGGGCTTCAACCAGCTTCTTCTCCTCTTCGGTGAGGTGCTTTTCGGCGAGCTTGCGCAGCCATTCCTCGGGCAGGTTGGCGGGGTCGATGCCGCCTTCGCCGGAAAGCGCATCGAGCCCCTTGAAGACATGCGAGAAGACCTGATCGAAGCGGTCGATGTAGCGCTCGTCCTTCACCAGCGCCGATCGCGCCAGGTAGTAAAAGCCTTCGACGTCATAGTCGACCAGCCCCGCCTTCATGCCCTCGAGCAGCGACAGGTATTCGCGGAGCGACACCGGAACCTTGGCTGCCTTGAGCTCGAGGAAGAAGGGGAGGAACATGGTCAGGACAGGTCGTATTCGATGAATCCGGTGCGGCGAGCAACGCGGTCGTAGAGCCGGCGGGCCGTGGCGTTGGTTTCGTGCGTCATCCAGTAGACGTTGGTCACGCCGCGCTCTGCTGCCGCCTTGCGCACGGCCTCGATGAGTGCCGCGCCCACGCCTTTGCCACGAGCCTCCCCGTCGGTGAACAGGTCCTGCAGGTAGCAGTTGCCTTCCATCGACCAGCTGGAGCGATGGAAGAGGTAGTGGACGAGGCCGACTGCCTTGCCATCGACCAGGGCAATGAAGCCGCAGGGCTCGAATTCGCCATCAGTGAACAGCCGCTGCCAGGTGGTCTCGTAGACCGTCTCGCTCACCTCGCTCTGGTAGAAGGTGAGATAGGCTGTCCAGAGCCGCCTCCACTCCGAATGATCGGTCTTTTCCAGCGGACGGATGACGACTTCGGCCATCGGTTATCTCCGCGACATGAACGCCAGGCGTTCGAAGAGATGAACGTCCTGCTCGTTCTTGAGCAGCGCGCCGTGCAGGCGCGGCAGTGCGTTCCTGGCATCGCCGCGCAGGTCTTCCGGCGAAATGTCGTCGGCGACCAGCAGGCGGATCCAGTCGAGCGCCTCGGAAGTCGAGGGTTTCTTCTTCAGGCCCGGCACCTCGCGGATCTCGTAGAACTGGGTAAGGGCGGCGCGCACCAGCTCCTGCTTAATGCCTGGATAGTGGACGTCGACGATCTTCTGCAGCGTCTCCATGTCCGGGAAGCGGATGTAGTGGAAGAAGCAGCGGCGAAGGAAGGCGTCGGGCAGCTCCTTCTCGTTGTTCGAGGTGATGATGACGATGGGCCGGTTGACCGCACGGATCGTTTCTCCGGTCTCGTAGACGTGGAACTCCATGCGGTCGAGTTCCTGCAGAAGGTCGTTCGGGAACTCGATGTCGGCCTTGTCGATCTCGTCGATCAGCAGCACCACCTTCTTCTCGGAAGTGAAGGCTTCCCACAGCTTGCCGCGGCGAATGTAGTTGCGAATGTCGTTGAAGCGCTCGTCGCCCAGCTGGCTGTCGCGCAGCCGGGAGACAGCGTCGTACTCGTACAAACCCTGCTGCGCGCGAGTGGTGGACTTCACGTTCCACTCGATCAGTTCCAGGCCGAGCGCGGCTGCGATCTGGCGCGCAAGCTCGGTCTTGCCGGTGCCTGGCTCGCCCTTGACCAGCAGCGGGCGTTCGAGGGCAATCGCGGCGTTGACCGCAACCATCAGGTCCTTGTCGGCGACGTAGGAAGCCGTTCCTTCAAAGCGCATGCGATGTCGTTCCTCAGAATGTCGTTGCCCGAACCTAGGGGCCATGCCCCGCCGAGGCAAGGAGGCTGTACTCAGGTAGCGGGTTGCAGATGGGTCGCCGCGATGTTCGGTCAATTTTCGGTTCTGTCACTGGCGCGGCAGGGCGGGCGCGACTATATAGGCAACGGCGGTCTGCGCTTCTCGACAGGAGCAGCATTTCCCCGGGGCCTTATTGATCCTTAGGGAGCTGTCCCTGTCCGGGCCCGTGGGCTCGGATATATGGCGCCCACCTACTTTGTAGGCCACCGGGATCAACCGCGCCATCGGTCGTCGTGGATCGCCACTTTCCCTGACAGACTGATTGAAGCGCCGCGCGCGGCTCAGCCTTCCTGCATGGCATAGCCCGCGCCGCGGATGGTGCGGATGATGTCGGTCTCGCCGTCGCGGTTCACCGCCTTGCGCAGCCGCCCGACATGAACGTCGACGGTGCGCTCATCGATGTAGATCGTCTCCCCCCAGACATTGTCGAGTAACTGGCTGCGCGAGAAGACGCGGCCGGGATGACGCATCATGAATTCGAGCAGGCGGAATTCGGTCGGCCCGAGCCTGATTTCGGTGTCGCCGCGGTGGACGCGGTGCGTCTCGCGGTCGAGTACGATGTCGCCAACCTTGAGCACGGACGACAGGACTTCGGGCTTTGCCCGGCGCAGCAGCGCGCGCACGCGGGCGATGAATTCAGGCGTAGAGAACGGCTTGACGAGATAGTCGTCGGCGCCGGTTGAAAGGCCGCGTACGCGGTCGCTCTCCTCGCCGCGGGCCGTCAGCATGATGACCGGCAGCCGCTCGGTTTCGGGCCGCAGGCGCAGGCGACGGCAGAGCTCGATGCCGGAGACGGCCGGCACCATCCAGTCGAGCACCAGCAGATCCGGCACATGCTCGCGCAGCCGCATCTCCGCCTCGTCACCGCGCGTGACGACCTCGACCTGATAGCCCTCGGCCTCAAGGTTGTAGCGCAGCAGGATGCCGAGCGCCTCCTCGTCTTCGACCACCATGATCTTCGGTGCAATCATCAGCCGGCTCTCCTTCTCAGGCAGGGTCTGGCGCAATTGTGGTCTCGTCGGTCTTCGGCCGGTTCAGCGGCAGCTGGCGGCCTGTGGCGATATAGTAGGCGTTTTCGGCGATGTTGGTGACGTGATCGCCGATGCGTTCGAGGTTCTTCGCGCAGAAGAGCAGATGCGTGCAAGCCGTGATGTTGCGCGGGTCTTCCATCATATAGGTCAAGAGCTCGCGGAAGACGGCGGTGTACTGGATGTCGATCTGTTCATCGTCGATACGCAGCGCCTCCAGCCGGCCGGCATTGCGCGCCGCATAGGCCGCGACGACCTCGTCGATCTGTTCCATCACCAGCTTCGCCATGACGTCGATCGAATGCGACAGGCTCTTTGGCGTGACGCCTTCGCTGACGGCGCTGACCCGCTTGGCAATGTTCTTGGCGAGGTCGCCGATGCGCTCGAAGTCGGCCGCCATGCGGAGTGCGCCGACGACGACGCGCAGATCCTGAGCCATCGGCTGGCGTTTGGCGATGATGGTGATCGCGCGTTCGTCGAGCGCGCGCTGGTGGGCATCCATCACGGCGTCTGCGGAAACCACGCGTAGGGCGAGCACCGAATCGCTGTCGAACAACGCGCGGGTGGCATCCGTGACCATCGTGTGCGCAAGGTCGCCCATCTCGCGGATCAGGCGGTCGATGTTGCCGAGTTCTTCGTCGAAGGAGGTAACGATATGGGCTGCCATGAATTGGCTCCTCAGCCGAACCTGCCGGTGATGTAGTCCTGCGTCCGCTTCTCGCCGGGGCTGGTGAAGATCAGGTCAGTCGGACCTTCTTCGACCAGGTTGCCGAGATGGAAGAAAGCGGTGCGTTGCGACACGCGCGCGGCCTGCTGCATCGAGTGGGTGACGATGACGATCGTAAAATTCTGCTTCAGCTCGTCGATCAGTTCCTCGATGCGGGCAGTGGCGATGGGGTCGAGAGCCGAGCAGGGCTCGTCCATCAGGATCACTTCCGGCGAGACCGCAATGGCGCGGGCGATGCAGAGGCGCTGCTGCTGGCCGCCCGAAAGGCCGGTGCCGGGCTCGTGGAGCCGGTCCTTCACCTCGTTCCAGAGGCTCGCCTTCTGTAGGCTTGATGCGACGATCTCATCGAGGTCGGCCTTCGAGCGGGCCAGACCGTGGATGCGCGGGCCGTAGGCGACGTTTTCGTAGATGGACTTCGGGAACGGGTTCGGCTTCTGGAACACCATGCCGACGCGAGCGCGCAGCTCGACGACATCGAGCGAGGGGGCGAAGATGTCGCTGCCGTCGAGTGCGATCTGTCCGCTCACGCGGCAGCCGTCGATCGTGTCGTTCATGCGGTTGAGGCAGCGCAGGAAGGTCGACTTGCCGCAGCCCGACGGGCCGATGAAGGCGGTGACGGACTTTTCCGGAATGTCAATCGACACGTCGAACAGCGCCTGCTTCGGACCGTAGAAGACGCTGACGTTGCGCGCGATAACCTTTGCGGAGCGCGGTTCGGCATCGGGCGTGCGGACCGTCGTTGACGGCATGTGGTAGAGGTCCGAGCGGGCGAGGATGGTTGCGGCAGGCATGTTCATTTCGGTCGCCTCCAAGCGAGTGTTCTCTGTCATGTGCGTTTCTCCAGCCGCGAGCGCAGGAAGATCGCGATGGCGTTGAGCGTCAGCATCAGCCCGAGCAGGACGATGATGGCGGCTGATGTGCGCGCTTCGAAGAAGTTGCGGTTCTCGTTGCCCTGCCAGAGGAAGATCTGCACGGGCAGGGCTGACGATTGGTCGAGAGGGGTAGCCGGTACCTGCGCGACGAAGGCGTTCATGCCGATCAGCAGCAGCGGTGCCGTTTCGCCAAGCGCCTGTGCGACACCGATGATGGTGGCGGTGAGCATGCCGGGATAGGTGACGGGCAGGACGTGGTGAAACACGGTCTGCGTCTTCGACGCGCCGAGGCCGAGGGCTGCCTGGCGCAGCGACGGCGGCACGGCGCGCAACGCCGAGCGCGTGGCGATGATGATGGTGGGAAGTGTCATCAGCGACAGCACCAGTCCGCCGACGAGCGGTGCCGACAGCGGCAGACGGAAATAGTTGATGAAGACGGCAGCGCCCAGCAGGCCGAAGACGATCGACGGCACGGCGGCGAGGTTGTTGATGTTGACCTCAATGAGGTCGGTGAACCGGTTCTTCGGCGCGAACTCTTCCAGATAGACTGCGCTCATGACGCCGATCGGCACGGCAAGCACGATCACCACCAGCATCATGTAGAGCGAGCCGACGAAGGCTCCGGCAAGGCCGGCGGAAGCCGGAGCCGACCGCGAGTCGACATTGGTGAAAATGTGCCAGGCAAAGGCGTTGCGGATTTTCCCCTCGGCCTTGAGCTGGTCGGCAAGCGCGCGTGCCGGCTCGCGCAGCTGTTGCTGCGCATCGGGCAGTGCGCGGTCGATGTTGCCCTTCAGCCAGTTGTCGGCATTGGCCGAGGCTAGCAGGCTGACCTGAACCGTCTTGCCGATCAGCGTCGGGTCAGCGACCAGCATGTCGCGCAGCTCGAAGCGGGCGTTGGTCTCGACAATCGACAGGATTTCACGCGAATTCGCCTTCGTGTCGGGGGCAGCCTCCCGCACCGCCGCCTCGATGAGGCGGTTCCAGTTGACCATCGTCATCTTGCGCTCCCAGTCGCTGACCGCCTTCGCATATTCGGCGTGCGACTGGTTTCCGGTTCGCGTTGGCCGTTCGCCAACTTTGATGACCGCCGCATCGAAATGAACGTCGAGTGTCAGCGTCGCCTGCGTAAAGGCGGGAAGTCCGCGGGACAGGATCATGCCGAACAGGATCGCGATAAAGCTGAGGGCGGCCAGGATTGCGAGGATGCCATAGAAGCGAAAGCGCCATTCGCGGGCATGACGGGCAGCAAGCCCCGCGCGGACGAGACCGAGGCGTTCGTCGGACGTCATTCGTACTGCTCCCGGTAGCGGCGGACGATGTAGAGGGCGGCGACGTTGAGGATGAGGGTCATCGCAAACAGCGTCAGGCCCAGCGCGAAGGCGACCAGTGACTGCGGCGACGCGAAGTCGGTGTCGCCGGTCAGCTGGTTGACGATAGTGACGGTCACGGTGGAGACCGGTTCGCCCGGATTGAGGCGCAGGTACGGGCTATTGCCGGCAGCGAGGACTACGATCATCGTCTCGCCGATGGCGCGGCTGACGGCGAGCAGGAACGCGCCGACGATGCCGGGAAGCGCGGCCGGCAGGATGATGCGCTTGATGGTCTCGGACTGCGTGGCACCAAGGCCCAGGGAGCCGTCGCGCATGGCACGCGGCACCTGGCGGATGATGTCGTCAGAGAGCGAGGAGATGAAGGGGATGATCATGATCCCCATGACGATGCCGGCCGTCAGCGCGCTGGTGGCGCGGATGTCTAGGCCGAGCAAATTACCCAGCCCGGCCAGGAAGGGGCCGACCGTCACCAGCGCAAAGAAACCGTAGACGATGGTCGGGATGCCGGCGAGGATCTCGATGATCGGCTTGACGACGCCGCGCAGGCGCGGCGAGGCATATTGCGTCAGGTAGATCGCCGTCATCAGGCCGATCGGCAGGGCGACGAGGATGGCGATGGTCGCGACCATCAGCGTGCCCCACAGGAGCGGCAGGAGGCCGTATTCGCCAGCAGAGCCGTGGCCCGTCGTTGAGAAACCGGGGTTCCAGACAGTGCCGAAAAAGAAGTCGATTGGGCTGACGAAAGTGAAGAAGCGAATGGCTTCGACCAGCAGCGAGGCGACGATGCCGGCGGTGGTCAGGATCGCGACGATCGAGCAGCCGATCATCGCCCAGGAGACCATGCGCTCGACCTCGTTGCGCGCGCGCAGGCGCAGCGAAATTCGGCTGCGCGCGAACCAGAGCGCCAGCGCGCCCGTGCCGGCGGCAGCGGCGATGATGGCTGCCGAGGTCAGGATGCGGAACTCACGCAGCGCCTGGGCAACCTGATTTTCCCAAGGTTGGGCATCGCCGATGATACCAAAGCCGCTCTCGATCTGCCGGATGCGCCGTATGGCGGCATCAAGATCGGCAGGGGCGAACGAAGACGTCTCGGGCGGAAGCTGCGCGAGAACGTAGGCGCGGCTTGCCGTGTCGCCGAACAGCGCCCAGAGCGCCAGGATCAGCAGTGCCGGGGTGAGCGACCAGATGGCAACGAGGGCGCCGTGGTAGACCGGGCGCGAGTGAAGCCGTGCTTCGCCCGCGAGCGTGAGGCTGCGGCTGCGCGAGCAGCCGGTCTGGTAAGCAATACCCAGCAGGATCAGCAGCAGGGCGGCGATGATGGCTGTGTTCATGAACCGGCCTTCCGGATCTCATGAAGGATGAGCATCAGGCCGCATGAGCGGCCCGATGCCCGCGTGACGCGCTACTTCACGTCCTCTACTGTGATTGTCCTGCCTTCCTGGAAGCTCGCCAGAACCTCGGCGAGTTCTTCCGCAGGCGCGGGGATCAGGCCGGCGGTCTCGAGCGTGCCGCCCAGCCCGGCCATCTGGTCGGACAGGAAGAACTCGACATATTCGGCAATACCCGGAACGACGCCGATGTGCTCGCCCTTGACGTAGAAGAAGAGCGGGCGGGAGACCGGGTATTCGCCGGCGGCGACCGTTTCGAGCGACGGGGTGATACCGGAAACAGTCGCGACCTTTAGCGTGTCTCGGTTCTGCTCGTAGAAGGAGAGGCCAAAGACGCCGACCGTATCCGGGTTGGCCTGCAGGCGGGCGAGAGTCTCGGTGTAATCGCCGGCGATCTCGACCACCACGTCCCCGCGGAAGGTGGTGGTGACCTTCTCGAACTCTTCCTTCGACAGCTCCGGCAGCCCGGCTGCCTTGGCGCCTTCCGCGATCACGCGCTCCTGAAAGACTTCCCGGGTGCCGTGGTTGGAGGCCGGGATCGCCAGTGCAATCGGCTGGTCAGGCAGCGACGGATCGATCTCGTTCCACTTTGTGTAGGGATTGTCGACGAGCTTGCCGTCGACCGGAACCTGAGCGGCGATTGCCTTGAATACGTGGACCGGTTCAAGCGCGAAGTCGGCGCGCTGTGCGCTTGTCGCGAAGACGATGCCGTCATAGCCGATCATCATCTCGTGGATCTTGCTGACGCCGGCAGCATTGCAGGCTTCTACCTCGGCGGCGCGGATCCGGCGCGAGGCATTGGCGATGTCGATGGTGTTCTCACCGACGCCGCCACAGAACTGGCGCAGGCCGCCGCCCGTGCCGCCCGAGCCGACAACCGGCGTCTTGAAGTCGGGAAATGCCTGGCCGAACTCCTCGGCGACGATGCTCGCGAAGGGCAGGACGGTCGAGGAACCTGCGATCTGGATGATGTCGCGCGACTGTGCGCTGGCTGCGCCGAGCGAGGCGGCGAGGGCTGCGGAGGCGACGGTCGCTACGAGGAAATGCCTGGTCATGGTGCCTACTCCCGAAGGTCGGATGCGACGCTCCTTGCGTCGGGAGTGGCAATAGCCGCGTTATGTAACAGCTGGATGACAGTCCGGTGTCACGCCGGTGACGGCGTCATGCGAAGCTGAAGTCGACCTCCGTACCGGCACCAAGCCACAGCGAAATCTTTTCCGTCAGTGCCTTCGGGCTGATTGGCTTGGACAGATAGTCGTCCATGCCGGCTTCAATGCAGCGTTCCCGGTCGCCCTTGAGCGCATGGGCGGTGACGCCGACGATCGGCGTGTGCCGGCCGGTGCCTTCCTCCATCTCGCGAATCCGGCCGGTTGCCTCGAGGCCGTTCATCTCAGGCATGGAGACGTCCATCAGCATCATGCGAGGCTTGAGCCGCGACCAGGCTTCGACCGCGAGCCGGCCATTGCCGACGATCTCGTACCGCAGGCCCGTTTCGCCAAGGATCTGGCTGAATACGAGCTGGTTCACTTCATTGTCCTCGGCAACGAGAATGTCGACCGGGTGGTCGCCGCCGGAGGCAGGTCGCAGCGGCACGATGTTGGGCTCCGGCAGTGCCGGCGCTGCAGGCTTTACGCGGATGACATCGGCATCTTCGACCGCAGAGGCTGGCGCAGTGCGGTCGTGCTTCTGCTGAAGCCCGTGGCGGTGCTTCTGGATTGCGGCGACGAGCGCTTCAAGCAGCGCCGAAGAGCGCGCGGGCTTGATGAGATGAGCGTCGATGTTGAGCGCACGGTAGCTCGGCTGACCGAGCGTCTGATCGACAGAGGTCAGCATGACGATCGGCGTCGCGGCAAGTTCCGGCGTTGCGCGAACGACGCGCGCGACATCACTGCCGGTCATCTCCGGCATCTGGTAGTCGAGGATCATGCAGTCGACGGTGAGGCCGCGCGCGACAACTGCCTTGAGGACGGCGATGCCTTCGTCGCCGCTCTCGACGGCGCAGGCGTCGAAGCCCCAACTCGCCATCTGCTCCATCAGAATTGCGCGGTTAACGGCGTTGTCGTCAACGATCAGCACGCGCGCGCCCGAAACGTCGAGCGGCGTTGGGCGAAGTACGCGATGGTCGCCCGCACGCGGCATCGTCAGCGTGAACCAGAAGGTGGAACCTTGGCCCTCGACGCTCTCGGCCCCGATCTCGCCGCCCATCAGGGCAACCAGCCGCGAGGTGATCGCGAGGCCCAGGCCAGTGCCTTCATGACGGCGCGTCGATGACGCATCGACCTGGCTGAACTTCTCGAAGACCTGGTCCAGCTTGTCGGCTGGAATGCCGATGCCGGTGTCTTTCACCGACACGCGCAGGGCGACCTCGTCGCCGACGTCATGGCCAGACACGTCGACGAGGACGTGCCCCTTCTCGGTGAATTTGACCGCGTTGCCAACGAGGTTAGTGACGATCTGCCGGAAGCGGCCGACGTCACCAACGACTACCGTCGGCAGGCCCGGCTGCACCCGGACGATGAGCTCAAGATCCTTTTCCTTGGCTCTTGTCGAGACCAGCGTCGCCACGTCCTCGATTGCCTCGGCGAGATGGAACGGCCCCGGATCGAGAACCAGCTGGCCCGCATCGATCTTCGAGAAATCGAGGATGTCGTTGATGATCGTCAGTAGCGCGTTGCCGGACTTCACGATGATGTCGGTGAAGGTCTTCTGGCGGTCGTCGAGCCGCGAGCGAGCCAAAAGTTCCGCCATGCCGAGGACGCCGTTCATCGGGGTGCGGATTTCATGGCTCATGTTGGCGAGGAATTCGGACTTGGCGCGGTCGGCGAGCACAGCCTTGCGCTGCGCTTCCTCGAGTTCGGCCTCGCGCTGCTTCAACTCAGTGATGTCTATGCGAATGCCGATGAACGAGCCGTCGGGCGTGCGCGTGTCAATTGCCTGGTACCAGCGGCCATCCGGGTTCTGACGCACATAGGTGCGGTGCTGTTCGCGGCGGCGTTCGAGATAGGCGTCGATCCACTGCTCGCGGTCGCTATCATAGAGAGCATCGACATCCGGATCGCCGCTGGCGCGGAAGTAGCCGTGGGCATGGCCAAGCCGCAGCGCCTCGCGGAACGGGCAGCCGGCATACCAGGCCGCATTCACCTCCGGCATCGTGTCCTGCAGCTTCCTGTTGGCAAGAACGAAGCGGTCCTCGGTGTCGTAGATGATGATGCCCGCCGGCAGCGATTCCAGCACGTTCTCGAGATAGGTGCGGGCCGCGCGGCTCTCCATTTCCCGACGCTTCAACTCCGTCACGTCGAAGATCGAGCCTGCGACGTAGTCGGTGCCCGAGCGCGTGCGCACGCGGTTCTTCCGAAGGATGCGGAAGTGTTCCTTGCCGTCGATGACGTAGTCTTCTTCGTGCTCGTAGGGCTCCCCAGTCTTCAGGACCTCGAGTTCACGCCGCTCGAGCTCGGCCGCAATCCTCGGCGGCGCGAAGTCACGCGATCGCTTGCCGATGATGTCTTCGGGAGCCTTGCCCCACATCTGCGCGTAGGCGCGGTTGACCATGACAAAGCGCAGGTCCGCGTCCTTGACGAACATTGGATCGGGCACGTTGTCGATGACGGTCTCGGCGAGGCGGGCACGTTCGAGCGCGACCGCAACCTGCTTCTCGCGCTCCTTCATCTCGCTAATGTCAAAATAGCTGATGAGACGCTTGCGGCCGGAGAGGGGCGTCACGGAATAGATCATCGTGCGGCCGTCGGCGCGGGAGAATTCGCGCGGCGCGACGCTTCCCTGGCGGATCTCGTCGAGCCGCGACTCGACATAGGCTTCCCACTCCTGCGGTGAAACACCGTAGACGCCGTTGTCGCGGTTGTAGTCCATCAGTACCCGGAATGGGCTGCCTGTCGGGACGTTGGTCTCGTTGAAACGCCAGATCTCGTAGAAGGCCTTGTTGACGATCTCGATGTCCAGGTTCTCGTCAACGATGACGACGCCCATCTGCATGGCGTCGAGGCTGCGCCGAAGATCTTCGAGGAGATACTCAGCTTCCCGCTTAGCGAGGAGAACCTCGTTCTCATGGCGCTTGAGGGCAGTCACGTCCGTACAAACGCAGATCATGCCGCCGTCTTCTGAAGGGACCTCGCGATGGATGGCGTAGCGTCCGTCGGAGAACGAGATCAGCGCCTCGAAAGGCTCGCGCTTGCTGCGGCCGTCGATCAGGAATGTGCAAAGGGCTTCCGCATCCATTTCGTGCGGCGTCCACAAACCGCGGTCGACCGCGGCGCGGACCAGATCATGGAAGCGTGTGCCGCGGCGGATCAAATCCTCGAGCCCGGCATACATCTTGACCATAGCGTGGTTGTAGAGAACCAGCCGGTCGTCCGCGTCGTAGTAGCAGAAGGCGTCCTGCAGCGCGTCGAGCATCAGCGCCAGGCGCGTATCGCGCGAGGGCATCTGCGACGTGGCCTTGCGGAAGTAGGCGGTCACATTGCGGCAGGTGCCGCGATAGCCGAGGAAAGTGCCGTCGCTGTCGAACAGCGGCACGCCGGAGATCGCCACATAGCGGCAGTCGCGGTTGGGAACCTTGGTGTGGCAGATGAAGTCGCGGAACGGCTTTCGGGCGCGCAGCGCATCGAGATGCTCAGACTTGCCGCCGAGGCTGCCGGTTTCCAGCAGGGTATCGATACGTGCGCGGCCAATGACGTCATCCGGGCTCGCGCCGGTGGCGGCAGCGTAGCTGTCGGAGAGTTGGCAGATGACGTGACTGGGATCCGATTGCCACAGCCAGGCGCAGTCGTTTTCGAGAAGCTGAAGACCGGCGGCGGCAAGCTGCCCTTCCGCCGGCATGCTGTTCATCACAGAAGATAGCGTCGGCGTCTCACCGAAAGGCAAAACAGAGGTCGTAACTTCCTGCATGAACGCGCCAGCCCCCCATTGCTTGCATGCAAGTCAGCGAGGGATTGTGGATGCGAAGGCTTAACGATCAGCTAACCATAGCGCGCACACGGCCACCGGATTCGCTCATTGACTCCAGGCAATCACGGCTGCGGCAGGCCGCAGCCCTTCAGCATCTGGCCGACAGCGCGGCTCGACCCCGACACACCGAACTGATGCTCGTGATATTGCTTTCCCTGAAGCGAAAGGGCTGCCGCCACGCGGCGCCGGGCCTTCGCTATATCGTGCGCCGTAGCTACATCGATGGCGGCACCGACCCGAAGCTGACCTTCAGAGCTTTCGACCAGCGCGTCGAGCTCGAGTACTTCGCCGTTGTCGATGCGTAGCAGCATAATCGGGGAAAGCTGCTTGAAGCGTTGTGCATCGTCGAAGGTGATCGCTTCCGGTGCCAGCAAGATCGCAGTGAGGTCGTCGCTCTGGCATCGGAGACCGAAGCCGTATGTCCCTCTAACGGTCACGCTACGTGCTTCGCAGCACCGCCAAACGCGCTTTCCTGCTTCTGATGGACCCACTGAGCCGACGCTGGCGTTGCGACAAGCAACAACAGGCCCGCAGCGATAGCTGTTCGCATTTCCCCCTCCCACGGTTTTGCCCGTTAGCATGCGATCATATTTCGACGCGGCTCATCAAATGAAAAATGCGAGCAGGGAAGGATTGGAGAATCTGCTGGATCTTGGCAGCAGATCGCGAGGCTCACCCAAATTGATCGGCTAAGCGAAGAGCGATGATTTTGTGGAGATAACTGGCACGCCCAAGGGGAATCGAACCCCTGTTTGCGCCGTGAGAGGGCGCCGTCCTGACCGCTAGACGATGGGCGCTGACCAGTGATCGGGCATATAGATTCGATTCGCGGAGAATGCAACCCGGGTCGTTGCAGGTTCTTCCCAAAAGCGTGATTTTTCTTGGGGGAAGAAGCTTTAGCCGGCTGCCTCGGCAGCCGGCGATGGGAAGGGACTACTCTTCCTTGATGTCGAAACGGGCGATCAGCCGCGCCTCGGCCATGTCATATATGTAGATCGAGCGCGTGCCGTCCGCGAGGTCGAGCGACAGGCTGAGTCGGTTGCCGGAGAGAGCGTGGCTGGTGATACGCGCGCCCTGCGGGATAGAAATCTCGCCATAGGCTGCCGTGTCGGCCGGGCCCGGAACTTCGCGAATGGGTGCTGCGGGTGTCTCGACGCGTGTTGCGCGGTAGACAAGAGCGCCGACGACAGCCATAAGGGCCAGGAACAGAATTCCCAGATTGATGGCGATAAAGCGGACGAGCTTGCGCCGGACCCGTTCCACGGCGGGGTCGAGCGGCTTTTCCTCAACCTGGTCGTCGTCATCCTGCATCATCGAGAAATCCACTCCGGTCCGGTAGATGAGCGCCCCTGATAGCGAAGCGGAAGCCGCATTGAAAGAGTTCCTTGCCGACAAGGACGCGCATGGCACGCGTATGGACCAGTGGCTAGCGGCCCAGACGGCGCCTGAACTGTCGCGCAGCCGCGTCCAGGGGCTGATCCGCGACGGGCAGGTGACGCTGAACGGCGCCGTCATTACCGAGCCGAAGAAGAAGCTCATCGAAGGCGACCGGATCACGCTCGTCATGCCCGAGCCGGAGCCGGCCGAGCCCGAAGGCGAGGACATTCCGCTGTCGATCCTTTACGAGGACGACGAGCTGATCGTGATCGACAAGCCGGCGGGTCTTGTCGTTCATCCGGGCGCCGGCAACTGGACCGGCACGCTCGTCAACGCGCTGATCCATCATTGCGGCTCCTCGCTTTCGGGCATCGGCGGTGTGCGGCGGCCGGGGATCGTGCACCGTCTCGACAAGGACACCAGCGGCGTGCTGGTGGTCGCCAAGACCGATCGCGCGCACCGCAGCCTGTCGGAAGCCTTTGCCGACCATGGCCGAACCGGCGACCTCCAGCGTGCCTATGATGCGCTGGTGTGGGGAACGCCGGCGCGCATGGGCGGCACGATCGAGACCTATCTTGGCCGCTCGACCACCGACCGCACGAAGCAGGCCGTGGTGCGTGAGGAACGTGAGGACGCGCGCTATGCGGTGACACATTTCCAGGTGCAGGAGCGGTTCGGCGAAAAGCCCGATGCGACCGCAATGGCCTCGCTGGTCGAATGCCGTCTGGAAACGGGCCGCACCCACCAGATCCGTGTCCACATGGCACATATCGGCCATCCGCTGGTCGGCGACCGCGAGTACGGCCGCGCCTTCTTCACCAAGGTGAACGTGTTGCCGGCTGAGCTCGGAGATCTGGTCCGCAATTTTCCGCGCCAGGCGCTGCATGCGCGGCTGCTTGCCTTCCGCCATCCGGTAACGGACGAGCTGATGAAGTTCGAGGCACCGCTGCCTGAAGATTTCGCGGAACTGTTGGACGGGTTCCGAGGTTTATAAGCCCAAAACGGCAGCACGCCGCCCGTTCATTTTTACGTGACGGACTGTTTCAGTGCGTCACGCTACGTGTTTTTGCCGCAAACGTACCTATATATGACCTACGGCGTGGTGCGCGCTGCGCGCGACCGCGCCCGTAAGCTCGCCGATGAACGGGGGCAAAAATAGAGGGAGGGTGCTATATGGCCCAGACACTACCTAGCATCGTTTCCGGGGAAGGCGGCCTTGCCCGCTATCTTGAGGAAATCCGGCGCTTTCCGATGCTCCAGCCGCAGGAAGAGTACATGCTCGCCAAGCGGTACATTGAGCACGGGGACACGGATGCTGCACACAAGCTCGTAACGAGCCATCTCCGCCTCGTCGCCAAGATCGCGATGGGCTATCGCGGCTACGGCCTGCCGATCGGGGAAGTAATCTCCGAGGGCAATGTCGGCCTGATGCAGGCGGTCAAGAAGTTCGAACCTGAACGCGGTTTCCGCCTCGCGACCTACGCGATGTGGTGGATCAAGGCCGCGATCCAGGAATACATCCTGCGCTCGTGGAGCCTCGTGAAGATGGGCACCACGGCGAACCAGAAGCGCCTGTTCTTCAATCTGCGCAAGGTGAAGGGCAAGATCCAGGCTCTGGACGAGGGCGACCTCAAGCCGGAGCAGATCACCGAAATCGCGACGCGCTTGAACGTTAGCGAGGAAGAGGTCGTATCGATGAACCGTCGCCTGTCGGGCGACGCTTCGCTGAACGCGCCGATTCGCGCCTCGGAAGGCGAGTCGGGCGAGTGGCAGGACTGGCTGGTCGACGATTCGGAAAGCCAGGAAGCCATGCTGATCGAGCAGGACGAGCTCGAGAACCGGCGCGCGATGCTTTCGGATGCCCTGTCCGTCCTCAATGAGCGCGAGCGCCGCATCTTCGAGGCGCGCCGCCTTGCCGACGAGCCGATGACGCTCGAGGAGCTTTCGGCTGAGTTCGACATCAGCCGCGAGCGCGTGCGCCAGATCGAGGTTCGCGCCTTCGAGAAGGTGCAGGATGCAGTCCAGGCGGCGGCTCGCCGCCAAGCACAGGCCCTGCGCACCATCGAGGCCGAGCCGGCGTAAGCCGCGTTCCTCGGGACCTACGAAAAAGCCGCCTGCGGATTCCCGCCGGCGGCTTTTCTTTTTGTCCGTGATTTCGATGTCGCGCTGTCTTAGCCGGCGTTTGCCTGTTCCCAGGCCTGCAGGGCTTCCTGGAAGACCTTGTCGCCCGGTATGCCCTTTTCCAGCGACAGCAGCGCGCGGCGGCCGGTCTGGTAGACGATCGGAATGTCGATCCAGCTCTGCTGGCGCAGCAGGTTCATGTTGGTCTGGATCTCTGCCGGGGCGTCGCCCAGCGCGATCAGGAAGAAGCCGTCAGCGATCTTTGCCGGGATGCCGATCAGCGGGCTGCCCGCAGCCTGTTCCGTCTCCTTGAACGACATGCGCGAGACGTTGGATATCGCACCGCCCTCAAAACCTTCCGGCGTCAGGAAGATCATCTCGACGATGTGGCTTGCAGGCAGCGTGGCATCGCCATTGCGCCGGATGGTCATGCGCAGCTGCACGTCCTTGCCCGGAATGGTCGCCTCTGCGCGGATCGCCGGCTCAGGCGGCAGGTCGCCGCCGGGCGATTCCTGGACGATCGACCAGACGATGTTGCCAAGCTCGGCCGAGCCCTGCGCCGAGCTGGTGCGCTCTTCGTAGAAGATCGCGCGCTGGCCGACGGCAACGCCCGACTGCTGCTGGGTGGCTGGCTGCTGCTCGGCAGTGTTCGCGGGCGCTGCGCCGTTGCCGTTTTGGGCAGGCTGTGCGTTCGCCGGCTGCTGCAGCGTCGCGACCGAAGTGCCTTCGCCGATGCTCGGCTTTTCGCCGGCCGGACCTTCATCGACCTCGCTGCCATCAGGCAGAAGGCGCTGCGTGAACTTGTCGGTGCCTGGCTGTGCCGGGGTTGCCGGCTGCTCTGGCGTCGCGGCCGCCTGTTCCTGCGGCTCTTCCTCGGTCAGATCCTCCGCGGTGGATGCGGGCTCCTCAGGCGCAGGCTGTGCCTCGGGAGTAGGCGTCTCGGTGGCAACCTTGGAGCCATCATCCGACAGGAGGAAATAGCCGGCGCCGGCGAGTGCGGCGAGAAGCACGACAATGGCGGCGGCAAGGCCGACGCGCTTGCCGGAGCCGCCGCGTGCGGCCGGGGCTGCGGCGCGACGCTCGCGCGGCTCGCGGTCATGCGAAGGGGCGCTTTCGAGCAGCGTGTCGATACCGTCGGTAATGGGCGGACGCGGTTCATCCTGATCGGGGGCGGGTTCAGGCGCCTCGGGTGCAAAGGCGCTTGGCGTCGGAGCCTCGGCGGGAGCCGCCGGAGCAGGTTCGACGCGCGGCTCCGCGACGGGCGCTGGTGCCGGGCGAGGAGCAGGCTGCGGCGCAGCCGGAGGAGGCGGCGCAATGTCCGGGGCCTGATGCAGGCTCGCGAAAATGTCCTCGAGCTCGTCGTCCTCGACCGTCGCTTCCTTCTCCGCATAGTCGGCGCGGACGACGGCGATCGCGTCCTCGAGCGCCTTGCGCTGGCGGTCGGCGACGGACGCTGGCGGCGGCGGGTTGATGGCAGCCAGCTTGGCTTCGATCGTGGCCCTGGCTTTATCGTAGACCTTCTCGCGCATCTCGGGCGTGTTCTCGCCGAGATTGCTGATCGCCTTTCTCAGAACCGCTACGAAATCGGCCATTCCTGTTTGCCTTTGCCTGTGCCGGTTCGGCGCGGCCCCTAGTGCCACGCCGCGACTTTACGTTGGAACCTAGTCTTGAAACGGATCGGTCACAAGAATCGTGTCTTCCCGCTCGGGGCTGGTCGAAAGCAGCGCAACCGGGGCGCCGATCAGCTCCTCGATGTAGCGGACATACTTGACCGCCTGCGCCGGGAGATCGGCCCAGCTGCGTGCGCCCGCCGTGGTGCCCTTCCAGCCTTCGAGCGTCTCGTAGATCGGCTCGACGCGGGCCTGGGCGCCCTGACTCGCCGGCAGGTAGTCGATGACCTGGCCGTCGAGCTTGTAGCCGGTGCAGACCTTGATCTCGTCGAGGCCGTCGAGCACGTCGAGCTTGGTGAGCGCGATGCCGTTGATGCCGTTGACGGCAACGGCCTGGCGGACCAGCACGGCGTCGAACCAGCCGCAGCGGCGCTTGCGCCCCGTGACGGTGCCGAACTCGTGGCCGCGGGTGCCGAGGAACTCGCCGACATCATTGTCCTGCTCGGTCGGGAACGGGCCTTCGCCGACGCGGGTCGTGTAAGCCTTGGTGATGCCGAGGACATAGTCGATCGAGCCCGGACCGACGCCCGAACCGGCGGCGGCCTGGCCGGCAACTACGTTCGACGAGGTCACGAAGGGATAGGTGCCGTGGTCGACGTCGAGCAGGGTGCCTTGAGCACCCTCGAACAGGATGCGCTCGCCGGCGCGGCGCTTCTCGTCGAGCACCTTCCAGACGCGGTCCATGTATGGCAGGACCTTGTCGGCAATCGAGGTCAGCTCTTCGAGCAGCGTTTCCGGCTTCACTTCCGGGAAGCCGAGGCCGACGCGCAGCGGATTGTGGTGCGACAGCAGGCGGTCGATCTTGGCGGGAAGAGTGTCGAGGTCGGCAAGGTCCATGACCTTGATCGCGCGGCGGCCAACCTTGTCCTCATAGGCAGGACCGATGCCGCGGCGGGTGGTGCCGATCTTGGTGCCACTGCTGGAAGCGGCATCCTCGCGGTAGCCGTCGAGGTCGCGGTGGATGGAAAGGATGAGCGGCGTGTTCTCGGCGATCTTGAGGCGGTCCGGACCAATCTCGACGCCGAGGTCGCGCAGGCGCTGCAGCTCGGCGACGAAGGCATGCGGGTCGAAGACGACGCCGTTGCCGATCACCGAGAGCTTGCCCGGACGCACGACGCCGGAAGGCAGTAGCGACAGCTTGTAGACCTTGCCGTCGACCACGAGGGTGTGGCCGGCGTTGTGGCCGCCCTGGAAGCGCACGACGACGTCCGCGCGTTCCGAAAGCCAGTCGACGATCTTGCCTTTGCCTTCGTCGCCCCACTGCGAGCCGACGACCACCACATTGGCCATGGAAACATCCTCTTCACTAAAGCCGGGCGTTCATGCCCAGAAAATGACAGGCCTCTATAACCGCAAGTCGCGCGCAACGCGACCCCCCGGTTGCAATACCAGGGCCAACCCAGATTCTAGCGGCCACATCTGGCTCATTTACAGCGAAACAGGGAGGGATTAAGGCTCGTCCCTCCGTTTTTGCACCTTGTGCTCATATTCATCAAAAGACCTTTGGCAAGGGACGCGATGTTACGCCACGCCTATACGCTGCTTCTGCTGGCGTCATTCTTCTGGGCAGGAAATGCCGTCAGCGGCAAGCTGGCACTCGGGCATGTCTCGCCGATGGTTCTGAACAGCGCCCGCTGGATCATCGCTTCGCTTGTCATCGCCGCGATTGGCCTGCCGCATTTCCGCAAGGACTGGCCGGTGCTGAAGAAGAGGCTGGTGTTCATCTTCCTGCTTGGCGCCGTCGGCTTCTCGCTCTTCAACATCGTCCTCTACAACGCGGTGCGCTACACGACCGTCATCAACGTGTCGATCGAGCAGGCGGCGATGCCGATGTTCATCTTCGCGCTGAACTTCGTGCTGTTCCGCACCGGGGTTGGCGTCGGGCAGATCGTGGGCTTCCTGATGTCGGTGGCGGGCGTTGCGCTGACGGCCTCGCATGGCGACCTCTCCACGCTCGCGCAGCTGCAGATGAACTTCGGCGACGCGCTGATGCTGATCGCAGTGATCTCTTATTCCGGATACACGGTCGCTCTGCGCAACAAGCCGGACGTGCACTGGAAGAGCCTGATGCTGGCGATGTGCGTGTCTGCCTTCGTGGCCTCGATTCCCTTCACGATCTGGGAGGTGGCGGCAGGGGAAGCGATCATGCCAACCCTGCGTGGCTACGCGATCATGGCCTATACGTCGCTGTTCCCTTCGATCCTCAGCCAGATCTTCTATATTCGCGGCGTCGAGTTGATCGGTGGCAACCGCGCCGGGCTGTTCATCAACATGATCCCGGTCTTCGGCACGCTGCTTTCGGTGTTGCTGCTTGGCGAAGCCTTTCAGCTCTACCACGCAGCCGCGCTGGCACTGGTATTCGGGGGCATCTGGCTTGCCGAGCGCAGCGGCCACCGCCGCGCACTGGAAACCCGGCAATAGGCACAAAAGAAAACCGCCGGCTCGAGAGCCGGCGGTTCGGTCAGCCTTGGGAGGAGGCTTTCAGGTTCAGTTCGCCGCGACGTCGAAAACGAGCGGCTTTGCCGAGTTGATGCGGACATCGGCGAGCAGCTCGGTGAGGACGTGTTCCGGGAACGGAGCGTCGAGATAGAGCAGCGCGATCGCGTCGCCACCCGGACGGTCGCGGCCGAGGGCGAAGTTTGCGATGTTGACGCCATGCTTGCCGCAGAGCGAGCCGAGCAGACCGATGATGCCCGGAACGTCGTCGTTGGTGGTGTACAGCATGTGCTGGCCCACCTCGGCGTCGAGGTTGATGCCCTTTATCTGGATGAAGCGCGGCTTGCCGTCAGAGAAGCAGGTGCCGGCAATCGAGCGGGTCATGGAGTCGGTCTTGACGGTCAGCTTGATGTAGCCGTCGAAGACGCCCGACTTGTCGCGCTTGATCTCGGACAGGATGATGCCGCGCTCCTTGGCCATGATCGGCGCTGAGACCATGTTGACGTCGGCAACCATCGGACGGATCAGGCCGGCGAGCGCGGCGCTAATCAGGGCGCGGGTGTTCATGGTCGCGGTCGAACCGTCGAACAGCACCTCGACCTCCTTGACCGGATCCTCGGTCGCCTGACCGACGAAAGCGCCAAGTACTTCGGCGAGCTTGATGAACGGCTTGAGGCGCGGAGCTTCCTCGGCCGTGATCGACGGCATGTTGATCGCGTTCGAGACGGCACCCTTGATCAGGTAGTCCGACATCTGCTCGGCGACCTGCAGCGCGACGTTCTCCTGCGCTTCAGTGGTCGACGCGCCGAGGTGCGGCGTGCAGACGACGTTCTCCATGCCGAAGAGCGGGCTTTCGGTGGCGGGCTCGACTTCGAACACGTCGATGCCGGCGCCGGCAACCTTGCCGCTCTTGAGCGCTTCTACAAGGTCAGCCTCAACGACCAGGCCGCCGCGGGCGCAGTTGATGATGCGCACGCCGTCCTTCATCTTGGCGAAGGCGTCCTTGTTGATGATGCCGCGCGTCTTGTCGGTCATCGGCGTGTGCAGGGTGATGAAGTCCGAACGGGTCAGGAGCTCGTCGAGCTCGACCTTCTCGACACCAAGCTCCTCGGCGCGCTGCTCCGACAGGAACGGGTCGAAGGCGATGACCTTCATCTTGAGGCCGACGCCGCGCGTAGCAACGATTGAGCCGATATTGCCGCAGCCGATGACGCCCAGCGTCTTGCCGGTGATCTCGACACCCATGAAGCGGTTCTTTTCCCACTTGCCGGCGTGGGTGGAGGCGTTGGCCTCCGGCAGCTGGCGGGCGACGGCAAACATCAGGGCGATCGCATGCTCGGCGGTCGTGATCGAATTGCCGAATGGCGTGTTCATCACGATGATACCGCGGCGCGATGCAGCCGGGATGTCGACATTGTCGACGCCGATACCGGCGCGGCCGATGACCTTGAGGTTGGTGGCGGCGGCGATCAGCTTTTCCGTGACCTTGGTGGCCGAGCGGATGGCAAGACCGTCATACTGGCCGATCACCTCAAGGAGCTTTTCCTTGTCCTTGCCGAGGTCGGGCAGGTAGTCGACTTCAACGCCGCGATCCTTGAAGATCTGGACGGCGGTGGGCGAAAGCTTGTCGGATACGAGTACGCGAGGTGCCATTGCGGCCTCCTTCGTCAGGTCACTTGAGTTCAGATGCAGGAGAGAATGGGGTCGCTCCCAACCGCGACCCCGAAACTAATCAGGCGGCAGCCTTAAGAGCAGCCTTCTGCTGAGTGAACGCCCAGTCCAGCCAGGGCATCAGCTTCTCGAGGTCGGCCGTTTCAACGGTCGCGCCAGCCCAGATGCGCAGGCCAGCCGGAGCGTCGCGGTAGGCACCGATGTCGTAGGCGACGCCTTCCTTGTCGAGCAGCGTCGCAATGCCCTTGGCGAATGCAGCCTGGGCATCGGCATCGAGCGCGGTGACTTCCGGATCGACGATCGTCAGGCACACAGAGGTGTTCGAACGGGTTGCCGGATCGACGGCAAGGTTGTCGATCCACGGCGTCTTCTGGACGAAGGCGTCAATGACCGCAAAGTTCGCGTCGGCGCGTGCGATCAGGCCGTCGAGACCGCCAATCGACTTCGCCCACTCGAGGGCGTCGATGTAGTCCTCGACGCAGAGCATCGACGGAGTGTTGATGGTCTCGCCCTTGAAGATGCCTTCGATCAGCTTGCCGCCCTTGGTCATGCGGAAGATCTTCGGCAGCGGCCAGGTCGGGGTGTAGGTCCCGAGGCGCTCGACAGCGCGGGGCGACAGGATCAGCATGCCGTGGGCAGCTTCACCGCCGAGAACCTTCTGCCAGGAGAAGGTGACGACATCGAGCTTCTGGAAGTCGAGGCGCTGGGCAAATGCGGCCGAAGTGGCGTCGCAGATGGTTAGGCCTTCACGGTCGGCCGGGATGAAGTCGGCGTTCGGAACGCGGACACCGGAAGTGGTGCCGTTCCAGGTGAAGACGACGTCGCGGTTGAAATCGATCTGAGAAAGGTCGGGCAGCTTGCCGTAGTCGGCTTCGAACTTGCGGACGTCCTGCAGCTTCAGCTGCTTGACGACGTCGGTGACCCAGCCGGAGCCGAAGGATTCCCAGGCGACCATGTCGACGCCGCGCTGGCCGAGCAGCGACCACAGCGCCATCTCGACCGCGCCGGTGTCCGACGCCGGCACGATGCCGATGCGCCAGTCGGCGGGAACCTGAAGAATTTCGCGGGTAACGTCGATTGCGTACTGCAGCTTCGTCTTGCCGATCTTCGCGCGGTGCGAGCGACCGAGCGGGGCATCAGCGAGAGCTTCAAGCGACCATCCGGGACGCTTGGCGCAAGGACCAGAAGAAAAATTGGGATTGGCCGGACGAAGGTCCGGCTTCGGAGCAACTGTCATGTGGTTCTACCCTTTCAGATAGCACGCCTCTCGTTGGGGAGAGGTGGCCCACGGCGGGCATTACGCCTGAGCGCTCTTGATCGCAAGCGAAAATCTGAGGAGACGCTAAATAATTTTGGAGAAAGTAAAACGGCGGGTCAGAGCCCGCCGTTCCAAACCATTATGTGTTAGTGGCTTACCACAGGTCGTAGCGCAGGCCGACCTTCAGCAAGTGCTGGGTCTGGCCCTCGCGCAACTCGCCGCGCTCGGTGTCAAAGTAGTCCATCTTCGGCGTATGCAGGAACTGGTAGCCCGCATCGATCGAGACGTTGTCGGTGACCTTGTAGCTCGCGCCCGCCATCAGCGCGTAGGCAAAGTTGTACTGGCGGTCGGGCACGTCGGCCGCGCCGACGAGGGCCGGATCAAACGAGAGTTCGTGACGCGAATAGGTGAAGCCGACGCCGGCGCCCACGTAAGGCGTGATGCCGACGATGGTAGCGATGTCGTAGTAGCCATTGATGAGGCCGCTCCACACGCTGTGCGAGGCGTAGTCATTCGGGCCGACGATCGGGCCTCGGACATCGTCCTTGCCGAGATAGGAGACCGTGATGTCGCCACGCAGCTCGTCAGTGAAGTGGTAGCCGAAGCCGAGCGAGCCGGACCAGCGATTGTTGTCGACCCTGTTGCCGGCCACCCAGCGATAGAGCGGCCGGGCAAAGTCGTAGCCAACGTCGCCGCGCAGGTACCAGCCGCTGCCAACTTCGACCGGAACGAATTCCGGCGCTTCCTCCACGTAGACCGGAGGATCGTAATCGGCTGCAAGCGTCGGGGTGGCTGCAAGGACGAGTGCCGCAGATGCGGCGAGAATCTTGTAGCAGGATCGCATCATGAGTCTCCAAGCCCACGGCCGCACCGTCACCTGATCGGGCCGCCTTAATCGACCGGATTGTTAACCATGATGGTTAAGTCGCGGTTAAGCATAATGGGATTTTGACGTCGCGCTCCGCCTGTGTGCGCGGCCCGCAAACGAAAAAAACCCGGCAGATGCCGGGCCTTTCGAGAGGGAAACGAAGCTTCCTAATTCAGCTTGTAGCGCAGGCCGACCTTCACGTCGTGCGAGTAAAGGTCCTTGAACTTGAAGCCGCTATTCGGGCGGCTGAAGGCAGGATCGTAGTTGTGGGCCTGGCCGGTCTTGCCGTCGCCGAGGTGGACGAAGCTGTAGCCGAAGTCGACCGTAGCGCGTTCGTTGAGCTCGTAACCGAGACCAGCGTGCAACGCCCAGGCCAGATCCCACTGCGAGCCAGTGCCGGCATAACCGCCACCACCCGCCATGACGTTTGCGTCGTTGAAGTGCGAGATCGTGTTCCGCGAGGCACCAATACCTGCACCGACGTAGGGAACGATGCCGTGGAAGTTGCCGAGGTCGGCGTAGACGCTGGCGAGCAGCAGCCACTCGGATTTCTTGGCGCTGTACTCGTTGGTCATCACGTTGGTCGGATCGGCGATCTCGGTGACGCGGTCGAGCGCGCTGAACGAGGCCTTACCGCGATATTCAGCGGTGAGTTCGCCGCGCAGCCAGTGGTTGACCTGGTAGCCGACGCCTGCACCGAACAGCGGCGACGAGCTGAAGCCGCCCTTGTCCGGCCAAGTCTGCTCCCAGCCCGGAGCATCGAAGTACTCGTAGTCGAGTCCCTTGAAGTTCTGGTTGGTCATGCCGAGGTAGCCGCGCAGATACCAGCCGCCGATGGCTGGCGCGGGATCCTCATATTCGATGACCGGAGGATCAATCAGATCCGCGGCGTGAGCTGGAAGAATGCCCGCTGTTACCAGGGCGGCGACTACCCCAGATCTCGTCACAGTGCTTCGCATCGTACATCCCGCTCTTGCCGTAGCCCATGACTACGGGTTGCCAAGTTCGCTTGGCGGCAAGGTGAACGAGAATGGTTAAATCACGATTAACTGTAACGATTAACCAAGGCGGACAGGTCGTCCGCCCTGGATACTTGGAAATAGTTGCGATCAGGCCGCGCTGCGGGTGCTGGCGATGACCTCAACGATCTCGTTCACCACCTGCTCAACGAGTGTCGAATCGTCGGCCTCGGCCATGACACGAATCAGCGGCTCGGTGCCCGACGGGCGGATGACGAGGCGGCCGGACTTGCCAAGCCTTGCGCGCGCATCTTCGATCGCCGACTTGACCAGCTTGCTCTCGAGCGGCGCGCCGCCGGAGAAGCGGACGTTCTTGAGCAGCTGCGGCACCGGCTCGAACTTGCGGCAGACCTCGCTGGCAGGCTTACCAGCGCGCTTGATGCAGGCAAGCACCTGCAGCGCCGAGACGAGGCCATCGCCGGTGGTGGAGAAGTCGGAGAGGACAACGTGGCCCGACTGCTCGCCGCCAACGTTGAAGCCGTGGGCACGCATGTGCTCGACCACATAGCGGTCACCGACCTTGGTGCGGTGGAGCGAAAGCCCCAGGCTCTCGAGATAACGCTCGAGGCCGAGGTTGGACATGACGGTCGCCACCACGCCGCCGCCGGCGAGGCGGCCGTTCTGGTGCCAGGACTCGGCAATCAGCGCCATCAGCTGGTCGCCGTCGATCACGGCGCCGGTCTCGTCGACCATGACGACGCGGTCGGCGTCACCGTCGAGCGCGATGCCGACGTCGGCGCGCAGCTCGTGGACCTTTTTCGACAGGCCGAGCGGATGGGTCGAGCCGCAGTTCTCGTTGATGTTGAGGCCGTTCGGCTCATCGTTGATGGCGATGACCTCGGCGCCGAGCTCCCAGAGGGCTGCAGGCGCAACCTTGTAACCGGCGCCATTGGCGCAGTCGATGACGATGCGCAGGCCCGACAGCGACATGGAGCGGGGGAGCGTGCGCTTGGCGAATTCGATGTAGCGGTCATGGACGCCGTCGATGCGCTTGGCGCGGCCGAGCGCGTCAGCGTCGGCGAGCGCGATCTCGACGTCCTGGTCAAGCAGCTGCTCGATGCGGGACTCAATCTCGTCGGACAGCTTGTAACCGTCCGGGCCGAACAGCTTGATGCCGTTGTCGTAGTACGGGTTGTGCGAGGCGGAGATCATCACGCCGATGTCGGCGCGCAGCGAGCGCACCAGCATCGCAACACCCGGCGTCGGAATCGGGCCGAGCAGGAACACGTCCATGCCCGCGGCACAGAAGCCGGCGACCATCGCGTTCTCGATCATGTAGCCCGAAAGACGGGTGTCCTTGCCAACGACGACGCGGTGACGGTAGCTGCCGCGCTGAAAAGACATGCCCACGGCCATGCCCACGCGCATCGCGATTTCCGGAGTCATGGGCGACCGGTTAGCCCGCCCGCGAATGCCGTCTGTACCGAAGTAGCGTTTCGTCATGTTTTGACCTGCGTTTCCGCCTGAATCGAGCCGAGATTTGCCACAGCAACCCGGACCCATGGCATCACAATATGTGAGCAACCGTTACGAATCTCGTTCCGCAACTGGTAAACATCGAGGAACGTATTGCCTGACGCGGCGGGACGTCGAGTCCACGATTGAGAGGCGACATAACCCTTTTGGTCGCGTGCAACAGCCGCATTCAGGTGAGGAACAACGTCCCCATAAATAGCAAGTTCGCCGCGCTGGGCGCGGCGAACCGGGGTTTTCAGGATTTTCCGAGAGCCTTATTGCGGCTGGGGCTCCATGCCGGTGTCAGGCTCGTCGCCCTTCCGCGGCTCCTTGCGCGCGCCCGCCTTCGGCACGGTCGTGCCGCGGGTCGGCGGAGTGTCGTCGCCAAGGTCACGCGCCGGCTTTTCGCCGCGGATGATCTGCTGGATCTCTTCGCCGGTCAGCGTCTCGTACTCGAGCAGCCCTTCTGCGATCGCCAGCCACTCGTCGCGATACTCCGTCAGGATGCGATGCGCCTCGCGATACGCCTCGTCGATCAGGCGGCGCACTTCGGTGTCGATCAGCTGGGCGGTCTCCTCGGAGACGTTCTGCTGACGCGCGACCGAATGGCCGAGGAAGACCTCTTCCTGATTGTCGCCGTAGGCGACGTGGCCGAGCTTGTCGGAGAAGCCCCAGCGGGTGACCATCGCACGGGCGAGTTTGGTCGCCTGGTCGATATCCGAGGCGGCGCCCGAGGTGATATTCTCCTTGCCGAACTTGATCTCTTCCGCGACGCGGCCGCCCATCATGATGACCAGGCGCGAGGTCATGTACTTGTAGCTCATGGAGTAGCGATCGCCCTCCGGGAGCTGCATGACCATGCCAAGCGCGCGGCCCCGCGGGATGATGGTCGCCTTGTGGAGCGGGTCGGCAGCCGGAACGTGCAGCGCGGTGATGGCGTGGCCGGCCTCGTGATAGGCCGTCAGCTCCTTCTCCGCCTGGGTCATGGCGTTCGACCGGCGCTCGGCGCCCATCATGATCTTGTCCTTGGCGTCCTCGAACTCGGCCATGGTCACAAGCCGCTTGTTGCGGCGGGCAGCCATCAGCGCAGCCTCGTTGACGAGGTTGGCAAGGTCAGCGCCCGAGAAGCCAGGCGTGCCACGTGCAAGAACCTTGAGGTCGACATTCGGTGCCAGGGGGACGTTGCGGACGTGGACCTTGAGGATCTTCTCGCGGCCGATGACATCCGGGTTTGGGACGACGACCTGGCGGTCGAAGCGGCCCGGGCGCAGCAGCGCCGGGTCGAGGACGTCCGGACGGTTGGTCGCGGCGATCAGGATGATGCCCTCGTTGGCCTCGAAGCCATCCATCTCGACCAGCAGCTGGTTCAGCGTCTGCTCGCGCTCGTCATTGCCGCCGCCAAGGCCTGCGCCACGGTGACGGCCGACCGCGTCGATCTCATCGATGAAGATGATGCACGGCGCGTTCTTCTTGGCCTGTTCGAACATGTCGCGCACACGGGAAGCGCCGACGCCGACGAACATTTCGACGAAGTCCGAACCGGAAATGGTGAAGAAGGGCACGTTCGCTTCGCCGGCAACGGCGCGCGCGGTCAGCGTCTTACCGGTTCCGGGAGGGCCGACGAGCAGCACGCCGCGCGGGATCTTGCCGCCGAGGCGCTGGAACTTCTGCGGATCGCGCAGGAATTCGACGATCTCCTCGAGGTCCTGCTTGGCTTCGTCGACACCGGCGACGTCAGCAAAGGTGACGCGGCCATGCGCTTCAGTCAGCAGCTTTGCCTTCGACTTGCCGAAGCCCATGGCGCGGCCCGAGCCGGACTGCATCTGGCGCATGAAAAAGATCCAGACACCGAGGATCAGGATCATCGGCAGCCAGGAGATCAGGTAGCCAAGGATGGAGTTCGAGCCGTCCGTTTCGGGACGGGCGTTGATGGTGACGCCCTTCGAGGCAAGGCGCTCGACCAGCGTGTTGTCGCCAGGCGAGTAGGTCTGGAATCCGGATGCGGAGTCACCATAGGAGCCGGTAATGCGGCTGCCGGAAATCGTGACCGAGCTAACGCGTCCGGATTCAACCTCGCTCAGAAACTCTGAATACGGAATCTCACGCGCCATGCCACGCTGCTGCGGGGCCTGGAACAGGTTGAAGAGCGCGATCAGCAAAACGGCGATTATCGCCCAGAGCGCGAGGTTGCGGTAATTCGGATTCATCGTGCTTCCCGTTGGTGTCCACCGCAGCAGAGAGCGGACACAGGTGCCATCTCGGTGGGTGCTGAGCTTAACATAGGCAGCGTGCCGGGCCTTGCCAAGCAGAAGCACCGCGTTCGGTTAAGGGTTGCGTGTCAATTTGTTGCTTCCATGGCAAGGGCGGCAACGCCGCACTGTCGAGCAACTTTGCGACTGCCTGCGCCAACGCCAAGTCGAACTCAGGCAGGAAGCGGGAGAAGGGCGCCGCAGCCGGCTCAATCGTCGCTGAACCTGCGGTTGCAGTGACCTCTGCTGGCGACAGCGCCGGCAGCACAGATCGGGCGGCGCGGGCGATGCTGTTTGGAACATCTTCAATGGCTTGATCTTCCGGAAGATCGGCACACGTCGGCGAGACGACAAGCCCCCTCCCACCACGGATGCGCCAACGCCCATCCCAGATGGCCTCGTCGCTATTGAGCGCAACCGTGGGGACGTCGCGGTTCTCGCGCCAGATGAAGACAGCGTCGCGGCGCCGGTCGATCACCGCGCGCGACAATGTGGCGCGCATCTTTTCGCCTGCTTCAAGTCGTCGATAAAGCGCTTCAGCGCGCCCGAGATCTGGCAGGCGAGGGGACCCGCCGGCGGTGGCGAGGAGGGCTCGCAGCGCAAGAACTGACGAAGGCCTGGGACCCGCGAACATCTGTGGGGCGACGCGGAAGAGGCCGGGTAGCGGCATCGTCACGTGTCGCTTGATCTCGGCGGCTGCCGCTTCGGCGAGCGTGTGGCGCTGTTCGCCCTCAATTCTGGCGCGTTCTGTAAGAGCGAGGACCTGGTGGTCATCAAGCGACTGGCGCACGCGCACGCGTTCATACTTGTCGCTTTCGTTCGAGGGATCGTCGATCCAGCGGACGTCTTGCGCTGACAAATAGGCGCGCAGCTGCTTGCGGCGAACGGAAAGGAGAGGGCGAAGGATCCAGAAACGCTCGTCATAGAGCGTGGCGTCGGCCATTCCGGCGAGGCCAGAACCTTCTCCACGCGCAAGGCGCATCGCAACGGTCTCGGCCTGATCGTCCATGGTGTGGCCGACGAGGATGATGTTGGTGCCGGCTTCCCCTGCCGCTTGGGCCAGTAGCTGGTAGCGCGCCTCACGCGCCGCCTCGCTGATGCCGGTCGACGGCTTTTCGCCATCCCAGACCATGATGCGGTGGGAAATGCCGCGCTCGCGGCAGAAGGCGGCGACGGTTTCGGCTTCGTCGGCTGCCTCCGGGCGCAGGCAATGGTCGACTGTCACGGCAAGCATCGGCAGGCCGTGCTCGCGAAAATGGTGGTGAGCCAGAAGAAGGAGGGCGAGGGAGTCGCTGCCGCCGGAGACGGCCAAGACGGCGCCCGATAGCGCATCAAGCCGGGCAAAGAGCTGGCGGGGATCCGGGCCCATCGGGCTGATCAGCAGGAGGCTGTAGCCTGTTCCTGCTTAACGCGGTCACGCAGGGCGTCGGTCGCCTGCGGATAGCGCTGCAGCACCTCGCCGAAGGTCGCGCAGGCAAGGTCGCGCTGGTTCATGGCTGCGAGCGAGACACCGAGCTTGAACAGCATTTCGGGTGCCTTACGAGCCTTAGGGAAATTGCGGTTGGCGGCGAGGAAGATTTCGGCCGCCTCGCGCGGCTTCTTCTGTCCAAGCAGCGCTTCGCCAAGCCAGAAGTGGGCGTCCGCGGCGTGCTCGCTCTCGGGGAAGCGGGCGATCAGGTCGCGGAAACCGGCCTCGGCTGTGGCGTAGTCGCCGGAAAGAACGAACTGGTAGGCGGTGCGGTAGATTTCGTCATCGGCATCGCCGCCGGTGGGCAGCGCTGCGACGGCGGTACCGTCAGCCGGAGCTGCCTGGGCGGCAGGCGCGGCAGGTTCAAGCGGCTGCGGCGCGGCATCGGCGGCGATCGGGTTGCCCTGAGCGTCGAAGGTGATGCTGCCGAGTGTGCGCGGCGGGGTGCCGAGAACCTGCGCGCCGTTCTCGACCTGCGGAACGCTGCGGTAGAACTCGTCGTCGCCGCTGCCGGTGTCCTGCGTGGCCGCGAGGTCGCGCGGCGCGGCATCCTGGGTGGATGCCGGCCCGGCGTCAGAGCGCCGCTCTTCCAGTTCCTGGAAGCGCTGCTCATTGTCTTCCTGCATGCGGCGAAGCTGATCCTGCATCTGCAGGATCTGGAAGTTGAGTTCCTCGACCGTGCCGGTGAGCTGACGGATCTGCTCTTCCAGCTGAGCCACGCGCGGATCGGCGATCTGGGCGGTGGCGGGAGCCGCAAGAGACAGTGTCAGCGTCAGCGCGACGAGACCGCTGAACAAGGTTCGCAGAAACATGGATCCCTTACCTCGGTTGCGTGACCTTGAGTTGCTGCCGGCCACCCCAGTGGACCGACGGGCCGTTACTTATCAGCACAGCTCAGTTCGGCCAAATTGTGATTGCTGCGGCCCATGAAAAAAGGCGGCCCGCAAGGACCGCCTCTTCATCTCTTTCGATGCCGACCGGCTTAGCTGCCGGCGCCACCCAGTACGGTGACAGCGCGGCGGTTCTGCGACCAGCACGAGATGTCGTCGCAGACAGCAACCGGGCGCTCCTTGCCGTAGGAAATGGTGCGGATGCGGTTGGCCGCAACGCCCTGCGAGACGAGGAAGTCGCGGGCAGCGGCGGCGCGGCGAGCACCGAGCGCCAGGTTGTACTCGCGGGTACCGCGTTCGTCGGCATGACCCTCGACGGTGATCGAGTACTGGGCGTAGCGGTTCAGCCACTGGGCCTGACGGGCCAGCGTCTGCTGGGCGTCGGCGCGGATCAGCGACGAGTCGGTATCGAAGAAGATGCGGTCACCAACGTTGACCGTGAAGTCCTGCGTCGATCCGGGTGTTGCGGCACCAGCCCCCGCACCGCCGAGGCCAAGGTCAGCGGCGTTGTTGGGGGTGTTCTTGCCCGCACAGCCCGCGACTGCGAGCATGGCAACGAGCGCGATGGCGACCGGGTTGCGGGTGATGGCTGCGATACGGCGCATTGCCGCCTCTCCTTCGCATTTGAGTGAATTGATTGAGCGTCCAGTAACCATGTTGCGGTTAAATTTCATTCAAGAAACAGGGTTAACGAATCCCGAACGCGCGTTCGAAGTTCCTCCGGACTCAGCGATTCTGCGCTTCTCGACGCAACTTTGGGCCGAAATGCGGCGAAAATGACATTGCTGTGGCGGCAAAACCAAACCGCCCGCTTGTAGGCGGGCGGTTCGAGCAATCGTTAACAGACGGAGGCCCCGGGTTTAGTCGAGCAGCGGCGACCACGCCGGGTCCGAAGCGAAGTTCGGCGTCGGGATCGGCTGCTCGTTACGGCCGGTCAGGTCGATCGAGAACAGCTTCGGTCCGCCGCCGGTCTCGCGGAAGAACATCAGCACGCGGCCATTTGGCGCCCAGGTCGGGCCTTCCTGCAGGCGGCCGGAGGAGAGGATGCGCTCGCCCGAGCCGTCGGTGCGCATCACGCCGATCTGGAACTCGCCGGCGGTCTGCTTGGTGAAGGCGATGAGGTCGCCGCGCGGGGACCAGACCGGCGTCGAATAGGTGCCGTCGCCGAAGGAGATGCGCTGCGGGTTCGAGCCATCCGCGCCCATCGTGTAGATGTGCGGGCGGCCGCCGCGGTCAGAGGTGAAGACGATGCGGCTGCCGTCCGGCGAATAGGACGGCGAAGTGTCGATCGAGTTCGAGTTGGTCAGCCGGGTGGTGTTACGGCTGCGCAGGTCCATTGTGTAGATGTTGGAATTACCGTCCTCGCGCATCAGGCTCATGATGACCTTCTGGCCATCCGGCGAGAAACGCGGCGCGAATGTCATGCCGGGGAAGTTGCCGACGAGCTCGCGCTGGCCGGTCTCGATCTGCAGCAGGTAGACCTGCGGCTGCGAGCCTTCGTAGGACATGTAGGTGATTTCCTGCCGGTTCGGCGAGAAGCGCGGCGTCATCACGATCGAACGGCCATCGGTCAGGGTTCGCTGGTTGGCGCCGTCCTGGTCCATGATGGCGAGACGCTTGACGCGGCCGTTCTTCGGGCCACTCTCGTCGACATAGACGATGCGGGTGTCGAAGTAGCCCTTCTCACCGGTGAGGCGCTCGTAGATCGCGTCGGCGATGATGTGAGCGACCCGGCGCCAGTTCGTCGGGTTGGCGAAGAACTGCTCGCCAATCAGCTGCTGGCCGGCAAAAGTGTCCCAAAGACGGAACTCGGCGCGCAGGCGACCATCGGCCTCCTGGCTGACGCGGCCGGTGACCAGCGCCTGCGCGTTGATGACGGTCCAGTCGTTGAAGCGGGGGGCCACATCCGGGTTGCTGACCTTCTCGATGAAGGCACCCTTGTCGATCGGCTTGAACAGGCCGGAACGCTTCAGGTCAGCGGCCACGACGGCGGCGATTTCCGCACCCTGCGAGCCAGAAGAGACGAAATCGGTGATCGCAATCGGCATCGGCTCGACCACGCCCTGCGTGATGTCGATTTCCAATTGCGCCCGAGCCGGTTGGACAGCGGCCAGCGCGATGCCGGCGGCCATCAGTCCGATGGAGAAGAATGCAGTCAGTGTGTTTTTCATTCTTTTGGCCTCATGGGTCCGGATGGGCTCATGGAATGTACGTTCAGAACATGTCCCGCGGATCGAAGTGGACAATCACGTCTGCCCAGGCTTCGTATTTCTCAGATGGAAGGTTGTAGGGCGCGCAGCGGATCACCGCGCGGCGGGCCGATTCAGCCGCCGTGCGTTCGATGCCGCCCGAGCCGCCGCCGGCGACGATGCGCGGGTCACCTTCAAGCTCGCCCGACGGGGAAAGCCTGAACTGCACCGACACCTTCAGGTTCTCGGCATCCGCCGCACCGGCCGGAACGTTCCAGCAGCGCTGGATCTGGCCGCGCAGCGCGTCCATCTCGCTCTGGCTGAGCTTGGCGCCCGTGGTCTGGCGTCCGCCGAGCGCAGCCTGCTGCTCCGAACGCTTGGCGCCGCCACCCGATGCCTTCTCGCGATTGAGCAGCGCGGCGACCTGGTCCTCGACGCTCTTTTCGTTCGAATCGCTGCTGGACGCGGTCTCGCGACGCTTCTCCTCGCGCGGTTTTTCAGGCTCCTTGCGGTCAGGCGTGCGCGCGGTCTGCGCCTTGGGCGGCTGCGGCTTGCTCTGCGGCACCGGCGCGACGTCCGGCAGCGCTGCCATGTCCTGCTTCGGCTGTTCCGGCTGTACCGGCTCAGGCGCGGGGTCCGGCTTCACTTCCTGCTTGGGCTCAGGCTTGGGCGCGACCTCGGTCGCCGGGACCGGCTGCGGTTCCGGAGCGGGGGCTGCCTCAGGCTCGGGCTCGGGAGTTGGCGTCGGCTTTGGATCGGGAGCCGGCGGAGGGGCCTCCGCCGTCTCGACCGGACGCGGCTTGGGCTCGGGCGTCGGCGGGGTCGGCAGGTCGATCTTGTTGTCGCCTACCTCCTGCGCGTCCTCGACAATGTCGGGCTTGGAGGTGGGAACCGGCGCAGGCTTCTCGGCCACGGGCGCCTTCTTGTCGCCCTTCACGCTCTGCGCGATCTCCTCGATCGGCACGATGTCGACCGGGAACGACTCGGCATTCGTCAGCTCGAGCGGCCGCGGCGACGACAGCGTGAAAAGACCCGCTGCGAGAGCGAGGGCATGCAGTGCCAGCGATGTGGACAGGCCGGCCTTCATTTATCCTAGCTGCCCTGTTCCGGAAGGGTCACGAGACCGACATTGCGGAAGCCGCCGGCATTGATCCGGCCAAGCACGCGCATGACGCTGGCGTAGTCCGCAGCACCATCGGCGCGCACGAACACGCGCTCGTCATAACCGGTCTCGGCGATCGCCTGCAGGCGTGGGACGATCTCGTCGAAGGTGATCTCGGTTTCCTGAAGGAAGATCTGGCCCTGGGAATTGACCGACACGGTGATCGGCTGCTTGTCGGCGTTGAGCGCCTTGGCGCTCGACTCCGGCAGGTCGATCGGCACGCCCGCCGTCATCAGGGGCGCGGCCACCATGAAGATGATGAGCAGCACGAGCATCACGTCGACGAGCGGCGTGACGTTGATCTCGGAGACAAGCGCCTTCGAGCGCCGGCCACGCCGCGATCGTCCACCGCCATTCTGTCCAAAGGACATACCCATCCGACTAACTCCTAGGCCGCTGCCCGGACGGGCACCTTTTCATCGATTTGGCGCGAAAGGATGGCCGAGAACTCGTCGGCGAAGCCTTCCATGCGAAGGCCGAGCTTGGCCGCATCGGCGGTCAGCTTGTTGTAAGCAATGGTGGCCGGGATAGCGGCGAGAAGACCAATCGCGGTGGCAAGCAGCGCCTCGGCGATACCGGGTGCCACAACCGCAAGGTTGGTCTGACCGGAGGCCGCAATCGACTGGAACGAAGTCATGATGCCGACGACCGTGCCGAACAGGCCGATGAACGGGCCGGCGGAACCAACGGTGGCAAGGAAGCCCATCCGGCTTTCCAGCGCTTCCATCTCGCGGGTCAGCGCGAGGTCCATCGCCTTGTCGATGCGGTTCTGCAGGCTGATGGGCGACTTCACGCCCTTTTCAAAGCTCTTCTTCCACTCGCGCATGGCGGCAACGAAGATTGAGCCCATGCCGGCAGTCTTGCGCTCCGACAGCGAGCGATAGAGTTCTTCCAGCGACTGGCCGGACCAGAACACTTCCTCAAAGCGGTTGAGCGCCGCGCGCATGCGATTGAAGGCGAGCGTCTTGTCGATGATGATGGCCCAGGTCCAGACGGACGCTCCAAGCAGGCCCAGCATCACCAGCTTGACCACCCAGCTCGCCTGCCAGAACAGCGCCCACAAAGAATGGTCACCGCCAGGTGCGGTTAGTGCCATTTGTTCCATGAAACCTAGTCCCTAAGATCTCGGGTCGGCAGTGCCGGCCAAGCGCACCCATCACTCGACGTTTCGCTCCCTGAAAGCCGGAACGCGCCAAAGTGCGCTGTTGCCCGGCCTTTTCGGGTCCAATTTTGGTGAAAGGAAGGCGCGCGGAAACGGCACAACTTTCACTGTCTTCTTGATGGAGGGTTAAGGTTAATGATGGGTTAGGAGTGGCGCAGATGTGATGTAGGGCGGCGAGGCTGTCGGAGGGAGTGACGACTGATTACTCAGCCGCACTTGAGCATGAACGCCGCTATCCATTCCTTCGGGAAACGCCGCGGGCGGCCGGATTGACTGATGATTGCGGCCTCGACCTTGGCTTCCACCAGCACCTCTTCACCGCGCTTCAGTACCTGCGCCATGTGGATGCGGGCACCCGAAACGCTTTCGGTGCGGGTTTCGACCGTCAGAATGTCGTCGATGCGGGCAGGGGCCTTGAAGTCGATCTCCATGCGGCGCACGACCCAGGCGAGCTTTTCACCATGCACGCCGTCGGCAAGGTCGGTGTGGTGGACGCCCGCAAGCCGCAGGAAATCAGAGCGGCCGCGCTCCAGGAACTCGAGATAGCGCGCGTGATACACGACACCGGAGAAGTCGGTGTCGGCATAGTAGACGCGGGCGACGATCCGGTGGCCGAAGTCCGTCAGCTCGCCGGCGAGGCCGACCGAAGGGTTTTCAGGATTGCTCATTCGTCGTCGAACAGGTTGATCTGGCTCGCGGTCACGTTTTCCGGCGCGTTGAGGCCGAGGTGTTCCCAGGCGATGCGCGTCAGCACGCGCCCCCGCGGCGTGCGCTGGATGAAGCCCTGCTGGATCAGATAGGGCTCGATTATATCCTCGATCGCGTCGCGCGGCTCGGAAAGGCCCGCCGCGATCGTCTCGATGCCAACAGGGCCGCCACCGAAGTTGCAGGCGATCATGCCGAGATAGCGGCGGTCGAGGCTGTCGAGGCCAAGCGCATCGACCTCGAGGCGGGTGAGTGCCGCGTCGGCCACCTTGCGGTCTACGATTTCTGCGCCGGCGACGGTGGCGAAGTCACGGACGCGGCGCAGCAGGCGGCCGGCGATACGCGGCGTGCCGCGGGCACGGCGGGCAACCTCGATTGCGCCGTCCTTGCTCATCGGCAGGCCGAGGATGCGCGCGCCACGGCTGACGATCTGCTCCAGCTCCTCAACCGTATAGAACTCAAGCCGGGTCGGAATGCCGAAACGGTCGCGGAGCGGGTTGGTCAGCAGGCCAAGGCGCGTCGTTGCGGCCACCAGCGTAAAGCGGGCAAGGTCGATCTTGACCGAGCGCGCGGCCGGGCCCTCGCCAATGATGAGGTCGAGCTGAAAATCCTCCATCGCGGGATAGAGGATTTCCTCGACCGCCGGATTGAGGCGGTGAATCTCGTCGATGAAGAGGACGTCGCGTTCCTCGAGATTGGTCAGCAGCGCTGCGAGATCGCCTGCCTTGGCGATGACCGGGCCCGAGGTCGAGCGAAAGTTGACGCCGAGCTCGCGCGCCATGATCTGCGCCAGCGTCGTCTTGCCGAGACCGGGCGGGCCGACGAACAGGACGTGGTCGAGCGCTTCGCCGCGGTTCTTCGCGGCCTCGATGAAGATCTTCAGGTTGGCGCGCGCCGCCGCCTGCCCGACGAAATCGTCAAGCGTCTGCGGCCGCAGCGAGACATCGAGGTCTTCGCCGCGCTTTTCCGGAGTGATCAATCGTGGGGCGAGGCTCATGAGCGCTTCCTTAGCAGAGGAGACTCAGCCTGTCTCATCTCAAGCCTCAAGTTTGAACGGCAGGTGCTCACCGCGCCAGCTCCTTGAGGCCAAGGCGGATGAGTTTGGCCGAGTCGGCGTCCTCGCCAGCGACCTTAACCGCGGCGGCTATCGCATTCGCGGCAATGTCGCGCGAGTAGCCGAGATTGGTGAGCGCGGAGACGGCATCCGCGACCGGGGCCGGGGCGACGCCCTCGCCGAGTTCCTGCTTGAGCCCGATCGTGCCGGTTGCCTCGCCGGCAAAGGCCGGGGCCTTGCTCTTCAGTTCAGTGACGATGCGCTCGGCGACCTTCTTTCCGACGCCCGGAGCGCGCGAAACCATGGCGATGTCGCGCAGCGCGATCGCGTTAGCGAGTTCGGACGGAGAGAGGGTCGAAAGAACCGCAAGCGCGACCTTGGCGCCGACGCCCTGCACGTTCTGCAGCAGGCGGAACCACTCACGCTCCAGTGCCGAGGCGAAACCATAGAGCCGGATCATGTCCTCGCGGACATAGGTCTCGATGAAGAGGACGGCTGCAACGCCTGTGCCGCCAAGGGAGCCAAGGGTGCGGGCCGAGCAATAGACAAGATAGCCGACACCGTGGACGTCGATGACGCAGTGGTCCTCGGCGATCTCGTCGACGGTTCCCTTCAGCTTCCCGATCATGCCGTTCCCCCGACCTATCCGGCCGCGGCGAGGGCCGCGGCCATTCTTCCGCTGACGCTCTGGCGATGATGGGCATGGCAGATGGCGATCGCAAGCGCGTCGGCCGAATCGTCCGTATCGAAGGTCGCCTTCGGCATCAGCACATTCACCATCATGTGAATCTGCTTCTTGTCGCCGTGGCCGACGCCGATCACCGTCTTCTTGACGGCGTTGGGGGCGTATTCGGCGACGGGAAGGCCGGCGAGCGCGGGCACCAGCATGGCGATGCCGCGCGCCTGGCCTAGCTTCAGCGTCGCCGTCGCGTCCTTATTGACGAACGTTTGCTCGACGGCAGCCTCGTGCGGCATGAAGTTGTGAACGATCGCTGCAAGCCCGTCATGCAGCTGGCGCAGGCGGGAGGCGAGGTCGGCGTCCTGATCGGAACGCACCGTGCCGGAGGCAACGAAGCGCAGGGAGTTGCCCAGCGCGTCGACGATGCCCCAGCCGGTGCGCCTGAGGCCCGGATCGATGCCGATGATGCGAATCGTTTCGTGCATTTGCTCACTCTATGCAGATGGCATATGAATGCCATCACAAAGTGAACAAAACAGAAACGTGAAGTGAGGAATCAGCTGCGGCCGAAAGCGGTCTGCAAGAGGTTCAGCTGTTCATTGACCGGGTTGATGCTGCGGCCCATGCCGGGAAAGCCCGGCAGCGAGTCGCCGTAGATCTGCTCGTCCATGCGGCGTACGCGGGCCTGCAGGCGCAACGAGTGGTCAACGATGGCGAGGAATGCCGGCGGCAGCTCGTTCCAGCCCGGCGTGTCCGTGTGCGCGGACGCCGTGTCTAGACGGACCTTCGACTTCTCGGCCGCGACCTGGTCGCGGGTCATCTCGCCGGAATTGGCGGCGCGCTGCAGCAGCAGCCACGATGCGATCTGCATCAGGCGGGTGGTCAGGCGCATGGATTCAGCCGCATAGAGGGTGGCGGCAACGCGCGAGAGCTTCTTGGCTTCGGCGCGACCGTCGCCGTCGAGGTACTCCGCAGCCTGCTCGACGAGGCTCATGCCCTCGTCATAAAGCGGCTTGAACGAATTCGAGAACACGCGACGCTCGGCGAGCTTGATCGTGTTCGTTTCCTCGCAAATCTGTCCAAACATTAACCGCTTCCCTACGCACACTGGAAAATCGACGCTCGTGCATATCGTCCCGGTGGGGAACGATATGAAGTCGAATTTGGTCCGTTACCCACCGCAACGCAAGCACATGTTTAACGAAGGGTTAACGGCGAAAAGGTGGCGCAAGAGCCTGGCTCAAGACAAAAAAAGAGCCGCGGAAGGCGGCTCTCAGGAGTTAAACAGGGAGGCGTCAAACGAAGTGGCCGAGCCACTCAGTAAGAATCCAGAAGTCTGGATACCCACAGCTATGACACGGAATGCTTAACCGAACCTTAACGCGCCAACCGGACGTTAAGCTTAACGTCCGGTTACCGGGTTCGCGCTGGCGAATCACGCCTCCTTGGCTAGGTCGCGCAGGCGGAATTTTTGGATCTTGCCGGTGGAGGTCTTCGGGATCTCGGTGAAGATGATCTTGCGCGGGCACTTGAAGCGCGCCAGAAGCGAACGGCAGTGCTCGATCATCTCCTCTTCGGTGACGACCGCGCCGGGCTTCAGCTCGACGAAGGCGACGGGCGTCTCGCCCCACTTCTCGTCAGGCTTGGCGACAACGCCGCAGGACGCCACCGCCGGGTGCTTGTAGAGCGCATCCTCAACCTCGATCGAGGAAATGTTCTCGCCGCCGGAGATGATGATGTCCTTCGAGCGGTCCTTGAGCTGGATGTAGCCGTCCGGATGCATCACGCCGAGGTCGCCCGAGTGGAACCAGCCGCCGGCGAACGCTTCCTCGGTAGCGGGCAGGTTCTTCAGGTAGCCCTTCATGACGATGTTGCCGCGGAACATGACCTCGCCGATGGTCTCGCCATCGGCAGGAGTCTCTTCCATCGTCTCCGGATCGCGCACTGACAGGCCCTCGAGCGCAGCGTAGCGGACGCCCTGGCGAGCTTTCTTGGCCGCTCGCTGATCCTTCGGCAGTTCATCCCACTCGGCGTGCCACTCGTTGACCACTGCCGGGCCGTAAGTTTCGGTAAGGCCATAGAGGTGGACGACGGCAAAGCCGGCTTCCTGCATCGCGGCGAGAACCGTCTCGGGCGGAGGGGCGGCCGCGGTGTTGAAGGTGACGATCTGCGGGAAGTCGCGCTTCTCGCCTTCCGGGGCATTGAGGAGGGCGGACATGACGATCGGTGCGCCGCACAGATGGGTGACGCCAAAATCGGCGATCGCGTCGTACATTGCCTTGGCGCGCACCCAGCGCAAGCAGACATGCGTGCCGGCAGTCAGCGCCAGGGTCCACGGGAAGCACCAGCCGTTGCAGTGGAACATCGGCAGCGTCCACAGATAGACCGGGTTGCGGCCCATGCCGGCGTGGATCGTGTTGGTGTAGGCCATCAGCGCCGCGCCGCGGTGATGGTAGACGACACCCTTCGGATTGCCGGTCGTGCCCGAGGTGTAGTTGAGCGCGATCGCGTCCCATTCGTCGTCCGGCATCGACCAGGCGAAGTCCTCGTCGCCGCTGGAGACGAATTCCTCATAGTCGAGCTCGCCGATACGGTCGCCCTTCGCATAAGGAGCGTCGTCGCCAAATTCCGGATCATCGAAGTCGATGATGAGCGGCTTCACGGTGGCGATCTGCAGCGCTTCCCTGACGACGCCCGAGAACTCGCGGTCGACGATGAGCAGCTTCGAATTCGAGTGGTCGAGCTGGAAGGCGATGATCGCGGCATCAAGGCGCGTGTTGAGGGAATGCAGTACTGCCTTCACCATCGGTACGCCAAAATGCGCCTCGAGCATCGGCGGCGTGTTCGACAGCATGACGCTGACCGTATCGCCCTTGCCGATGCCGCGTTTGGCGAGCGCCGAAGCAAGCTTCAGTGAACGGCGCCAGAACTCGGCGTAGGTCGTGCGCGACTTGCCATGGATAATCGCGACCTGGTTGGGGAACACCTTCGCTGCACGCTCGAGATAGGTGAGCGGTGTCAGCGGCTGATAGTTCGCAGGATTTTTGTCGAGCCCGATCTCGTAGGGGTTGCTCATCAGAATTCCCTCCTGTCGCCGGGGATTCTCGTACGGCGACAGGACGCCGTCATCAACCCCAGAGTTCGAAAACACCGTCCCATATCAGTTTTGCGCCAACAATCATCACCATAGTGTACATGAAAGGATAGAACATTTCGGGCTTGATCCGGCGCACGATCCAGGCACCCGCAAGTGTTGCAAGGGGTGCGAGGGGCATGAGCACAGCTGATGCCGCTAGGTTAGTTGCGTCGAACTGTCCCAGGGCGAAATAGGGGATAAGTTTTACTGCGTTCATGATCGCAAAGAAGGTGACGCTGGTGCCGACGAACAGGCTCGGCGTCTGCCGCAGCGGCAGGGTGTAGACCTGGTAGGGCGGGCCTCCCGCATGGGCAACAAAGCTGGTGAAGCCCGAAATTACCCCCCAGAACGTGCCCCTGATCGCGCTGTGTGAGCCCACGTGCTCGATCGAGCGAAGCTTCTGCCATAGCCAGCGCAGCGCAAAGGCGAGTGCAACGACACCGACGATGAGGCGGACGGCTCCCGCCGTCACCACCGCTGCCGTCAGCCAGCCGATCCCGATGCCCGCCAGCGCACCAGGCAGCATCAGCTTCAGGGTTAGGTCGTCGCGATGACCGCGCCACGACCACAGCGAAACGATGTCCATGACGATCAGGATCGGCAGCATGATCGCCGCCGCCTGCACTGGCGAGATGACGAGCGTCATCAGCGGTACGCCGATCAGCGCCATCGCGCCGCCCAGACCGCCCTTCGACAGACCAACGAGCACCACGGCCGGAACGGCGGTGGCGTAGAACCAGGGATCAGCGAGCAGGGAATACATTTGAGGCGGGGCGCTGCGTTGTTTGCGAACCCATAGACCGGAAGCGCACGCTTGGCGAGGGCGTTGCGTTGCTCTAAAGCCGGAGAAGACGACTGGAGGAGCAGCCGGGCCTTCCGCTGGGCTATTGTCTGCCTGCCCATGCGTGACTGCCCAAATCCAACCACGATCGCCATCCATTGAGGCCGAGAAGCAGGAAGTTCATGAACCCGACCGAGATACCGAATCGCTGCCGTATCGTCCTTGTGGCGCCCGAGGGTGCCGCACCCGAGCGCCTGCTCGCGGCACTGGAAGGCGGGGATGTCGCCTCGCTCATCCTGCCGCAGTGGGGCATGGATGACGACGCGCTGCAGAAATACACCGAGACGATCGCCCCGGCCGCGCAGGCCGCCGGCGTTGCCGTGATGGTGGCGGGCGATCCGCGCATCGCCGCACGCGCCAAGGCAGACGGCATCCATATCGAGACGAACCGCAAGTCGCTCGAAGAGGTGATCGACAAGCACCAGGCGAAGCTGATGGTGGGCACCGGGGGCGTCACCACGCGCGACGACGCGCTGGAGCTCGGCGAGGCACGTCCCGACTACATGTTCTTCGGTCGGTTCGGCTACGACAGCAAGCCAGAGCCGCATCCCCGCAACCTCAAGCTCGGTGGCTGGTGGGCGGAGATGGTGCAGCTGCCTTGCATCGTGCTGGGCGGTTCAGATCTTGAATCTGTCATCGCGGTCGCGGCGACGGGCGCGGACTTCGTCGCCCTGTCTGCCGCGGTTTACGGCGATGGTGGCGACCCGGCAGCGGCGGTCAAGCGCGCAAACGAACTTCTGGATGAACGCGCACCTCGTTTCGAGGATGGGGAGTGAGTTGAAGCGTCTAGCCGTTATCATTCTGACGGGACTGGCCGGATGGGCGGCATCGCCCGCTGCCGCCCAGATGCCTGATGGCGGCCGGGTGACCGCGCCGTCGCTCGAGAATGTCGATCCGGGCCGCTTCAGCGAGAGCCCGGCGGATGTAGCCTACGCCGCTTACCAGCGAGGCTACTACCTCACGGCGCTGCGGCTCGCGACGCCGCTCGCGGAAGCGGGCAACCCGGCATCGCAAACGCTCGTAGCCGAAATCTATTCGCGTGGGCTCGGCGTGAAGCCGGACATCGCCAAGGCGATGGAATGGTACGAGAAGGCATCCGAGCGTAACGTGCCGGAGGCAACCTTCCAGCTGGCGATGATCCTGCTGGATGGCGGGCCGGAGATCCGCGACCGCGAGCGCGCCTACACGCTGATGAAGAAGGCGGCCGATCAGGGCCACCGCCTTGCGCAGTTCAACTACGCGCAAATGGCGATTGCGCGCATTCCCGGCCAGCGCGGCTATGCGGAGGCCGTACCCTATCTCGAAAAGGCGGCAACCGCCGGCCTTCCCGAAGCGCAGTATGCGATGGCGCAGGTGCGCACGGAGGGACTGGACGGCAAGTCGATCAACGGCAAGGAAGCGCGCGAGTGGCTGGAGAAGGCAGCGCAGCAGGGCTTTGACACAGCACAGATCGAGCTCGGCACCTGGCTGGTAGACCACAGCGGCACGGCGGCCGGCCAGGCGGAAGGTTTTGGCTGGCTGATGCGCGCGGCAAGCGCGGGTAATCCCGCCGCCCAAAACCGTGTCGCCAAGCTCTATCGTGCCGGCGTCGGCGTCGAGCCCGACCGCATCCAGGCAGCGAAGTGGTACCTGCGCGCGCGCCGCGCAGGGCTGATCGACCCGATCATGGAAGACCAGCTCGACGGCATGACCGAGGAGGAAATCCGGCTGGCTACTCTCGACGCCAACAGGCTCAACTGAATGGGGCTACTCTTGCCTCTGAGGGCGTTTTGTGTTCTTGGAAACCCGATGATGCGTGCCCGCACGTCGGCGCGCCCCTCCAATATTCCGGAACCGAGCAATGGCTAAGATCAACGGCAACGAAATCCGTCCGGGCAACGTCATCGAGCACGATGGCGGCCTCTGGGTGGCGGTGAAGACCAATGCGGTGAAGCCTGGCAAAGGCGGCGCCTATAACCAGGTCGAGCTGAAGAACCTCATCAACGGCACCAAGCTGAACGAGCGTTTCCGCGCTGCGGAGACCGTCGAGCGCGTCCGTCTCGAGCAGAAGGACTTCACGTTCCTCTATGAGCAGGGCGATGCGCTGGTGTTCATGGACGACGAGAGCTACGAGCAGCTCGAGCTCGAAAAGGACTTCGTTGGCGAGCGCGCCGCGTTCCTGCAGGACGGCATGAAGGTGACCGTCGAACTGCACGAGGACCGTCCGATCGGCATCAAGCTGCCGGATCAGGTCACGCTTACCATCACCGATGCCGACCCGGTCGTTAAGGGCCAGACGGCTGCGTCGTCCTACAAGCCGGCCGTGCTTGAGAACGGCATCCGCGTTTTGGTTCCGCCGTTCATCTCGGCGGGCGAGAAGGTCATCATCGACACCAACGAAATCACCTACGTCAGCCGCGCCTGATCGTTGGTGATACGATTACTGCTCACGCCTGGCGCCGCGGCATGACCGCGGCGCACGGCTGAGCGCCAGCTCTTTGAACGAGCAACAGACGGTTTCGGAGAAAGTTCATGGCGCGTTCGGCGATCATCAACGTCATGGTGCAAGCAGCCATGAAGGCCGGCAAGTCGCTGGCACGCGACTTCGGTGAGGTTCAGAACCTCCAGGTTTCGCTGAAGGGTCCCGGCGATTACGTCAGCCAGGCGGACCGCAGGGCGGAAGAGATCATCTACTCGGAACTGTCGCGGGCGCGTCCCGGCTATTCCTTCCTGATGGAAGAGCGCGGCACGGTCGCTGGCGACGATGACCAGCACCGCTGGATCGTCGATCCGCTCGACGGCACCACCAACTTCCTGCACGGCATTCCGATCTTCGCGATCTCGATCGCGCTGGAGCGCCAGGGTCAGATCGTCGCCGGCGTCATCTACAACCCGGCAATGGACGAGCTCTATACCGCGGAGCGCGGTGGCGGCGCGTTCATGAACGACCGCCGCCTGCGCGTTGCCGCGCGTGCGAAGCTGTCGGACGCGGTCATCACCACCGGCATTCCGCATCTCGGCCGCGGCCATCACGGCGTCGCACTGATCGAGCTCAAGAACATCATGGGCGAGGCCGCCGGCATCCGCCGCTTCGGCGCCGCATCGCTCGACCTTGCCTATGTCGCTGCCGGCCGCGTTGATGGCTACTGGGAGCGCTGGCTGTCGCCGTGGGACATCGCTGCGGGCATCCTGATGGTGCGCGAGGCGGGCGGCTTCTCGTCCGACATTTCGGGCGGTCAGAACATGCTCGAGGATGGCACCATCGTCGCCGCCAACGAGCCGATCCACCGCCAGCTGCTGCAGCAGCTGGCCAAGAAGGCCTGATCAGGCTCCCGGAGCGCGATCTGCGCGCTCTCCTTCATTGAAGAAGCTGGGCCGCAGCCCTACCTCTTGCAGACTTTTGCAAGGGATGGAGGACATTGCGGCCCATGCTCGAATTCGTCGGCGAACATTTTTACTGGGTGGGGGACCCCACCGCGTGGGTTGCCCTGGTTACCCTGATCGTCCTCGAGGTTGTCCTCGGCATCGACAACCTCATCTTCATCTCCATCCTCACCAACAAGCTTCCCGAAGAAAATCGGGTGATGGCACGCCGGCTCGGCATTGGTGCCGCGCTGATCATGCGGCTGCTGCTGCTGGCGACCGTCGCCTACATCGTTCACCTCACCGAGCCGCTGTTCGAGCTGTTCGGTCATCCGTTCTCGTGGCGCGACCTGATCCTGATCGCCGGCGGCCTGTTCCTGGTCTGGAAGGCGACCAAGGAGATCCATCACTCGGTCGACCCGACTGACACCAAGGACCAGATGCTTGGCGAGAAGGTCGCCTTATCGCTGGGCGGGGCGGTGTTTCAGATCCTGCTGCTCGACCTTGTCTTTTCGATCGACTCGATCATCACCGCCGTTGGCATGACCGACGAGCTGGCCCTTATGTACATTGCCGTGATCGTCGCGGTGATCACCATGTTGATTGCCGTCAACCCGCTGTCGCGCTTCATCGAGCAGAACCCGACGATCGTTATGCTGGCGCTCGGCTTCCTCCTGATGATCGGCACGACGCTGATTGCGGACGGCATGGGCTTCCATGTGCCGAAGGGCTACATCTACGCGGCAATGGGTTTTTCGGCGCTGGTCGAGGGCCTTAACATGCTGGCGCGGCGTAAGAAGCGGCTCGACAAGGCAAGCGGGACAGACACGCACCACTGAGGTTTTCAGATGCCCCGCCCGGTGGCTGGCATGTCCTCGCCGGGCACGGGGATCAGCATGGTCCGCTCCTTGAGCCAGGGATGGATCTCGACGGCACGCCTGAGTGCAGCCTGTCCTGCCTCGATCCGCCCCTGCTGCATCAGGATCAGCGCCTGGCCGGACAGGGCGGCGAAATGGAGGGGCTCCAGCGCAAGCGTGCGCTCGATGTCCTGGAGGGAGCCCTCGAAATCGCGCTTGAGGAAACGGATGAAGGCGCGCTGGTTCCAGCCTTCGGCATAGTCCGGCGCCTCTGCCACGACCTTGTCGAGGATCGCCAGCGCCCCGTCCCAGTCGTACGACTCGCGCCGGCGCATTGCCTCGGAGATCGCTTCGGTAATCGCGGGCGTCGGCGCCTCCGCCATCCACATGCGCCAGACAGCGTCCTCGGCCATGCGGCCCTCGCGCTCGGTGGTGGCTGTTTGCAGGGCGCGGAACAGTTTTTCGCGGTCCGCCAGGTTCGGCTTTCCTTCGGCATAAAGCGGGAGCGGCAATGCGGTGATCAGGAACGCGGCGAGCAGGGCACGGCGCGTCAGCATGATCACACCCCGCTGAGGACCAGAATGGTCGGCCGGCGAGGCAGATCCCGCCGTGAGACCGTGAACGAGCGCTCTTCGAAGAATCTTACGTCAAAGTTTTCGCCCATCAGGCTGGTGAACTCGCCGATCGGCGTCGCATGCCGGTGCATCGGCAGGATGATCGAGGAGAACAGCCGCCGCGCGATCTCGCTCATGCCTTCAACCGAGAGCGTCATGCCCCCGTCGATCGGCACCATGACGATGTCGAGCCGGCCGATCGCGGCGTAGTGCTCGTCCGCGAGGTGATGGTGCAGGTGGCCGAGATGGCCGATGCAGAGGTTGGCGATCTCGAAGATGAAGATCGAGTTCCCGTCCGGAATCATGCCGCCGCCAAAGGAGCGGATGTCGGTCGGCACGTTGCGGATGTAGACGTCATCGACGGTGAGAGCGTGGCGGGCAGGGCCGCCCTCCGGGTTCCAGCCGCGCAGGACGTGCTCGATGCGGGCGTCCGGAACTTCCGTGTAGTGGGTGCGGTGGGCGCGGTTCATCGTCACCACGCGGGGCAACAGCTCACTACCGTAGACGCCGGAGAAGTCGGTCGCGACGCGCACGTCGGCGGGGCTTTCGATCACATAGGTCGAGTGGCCGGCATAGGTGATCGTGACCGCCTCTTCGGCGGGAGCCTCAGCCTTCAGGACGCGCGAGCCGGAGTAGTTGGCGTAGATGACGCGGGGAAGCTCCTCAGCGATCGCGAGGCAGCGACTGGGCGGCGGCACGTCGGCCTCCTGCGCGTCTGCCGGCAGGCAGTGAAGGCTGATGAACAATGCTGCTGCAAGCAAGAGGCGCATGAGCGGTCTCCGGTCGGCTGCATTCAGCGTGATGGTACATGCGGGAGTATTCGCAACCACCGGGAAAAATCTGACGCAACGTCACGATTTCGCGAGTTGGCGCCTCATGCGCTCGTCTGGACGGCAACGAGGCTTTTCTCTATAAGGCGCGGCATCCAGAAACATCGCGAAAGCTGTCGACAGGGGTTCCATGGCCGGTCATTCACAATTCAAGAACATCATGCATCGCAAGGGGCGCCAGGATGCTGTGCGCTCGAAGATGTTTTCCAAGCTCGCGCGCGAAATCACCGTCGCTGCGAAGCTCGGCGTTCCTGACCCTGCCATGAACCCACGCCTGCGTCTGGCGATCCAGAACGCCAAGGCGCAGTCCATGCCGAAGGACAACATCCAGCGCGCCATCAACAAGGCGGCTGGCAATGACGGCGAGAACTACGAAGAGGTCCGCTACGAGGGTTACGGCCCGGGCGGCGTCGCCGTCATCGTCGAGGCACTGACCGACAACCGCAACCGCACTGCGTCGAACGTCCGCGCCGCCTTCACCAAGGCCGGCGGTTCGCTCGGTGAAACCGGCTCGGTGTCATTCCTGTGGGACCGTGTCGGCGAGATCGTCTACCCCGCGTCCGCCGGCGATGCGGACAAGGTCATGGAAGCAGCGATCGAGGCTGGCGCCGACGACGTCCAGTCGGACGAGGATGGCCACGTCATCATCTGCGCCTTCGAGAGCATCGGCGAGGTTACCTCGGCGCTCGAAGCCTCGCTTGGCGAGCCCGAGTCGGTGAAGACGATCTGGAAGCCGCAGACCAACACCGCGGTGGACGAGGATCGCGCACGTTCGATCCTGAAGCTGATCGCCACCCTCGAGGATGATGACGACGTGCAGAACGTCTACGCGAACTTCGAGGTCGACGACGCGACCATGGCAAAGCTCAGCGCCTAAGCTGCAGAGCGACGAAATTCATCTGACAATGCACGCGGGAGCCCGGCTTCCGCGTGCATTTTCTTTTTCAGGCTGTGTCTGGGCTCAGTGATCGTGGTAGTGGCCCCAGCATCGGCCAAGCGCGGCGCCAAGTGCGATACCGATCGCAATGCCGACCGCGATGTTCCCGATCGAGATTCCGATCGCCATCCCCACCACGATCCCGCAGACCATACCGGCAGCCATGTCCGGATAGTTCATGGCGAAACTCCTTTCACCGGGAGTCGAACGGCGAGGAGCGTGCAAGGGTTCCGCCAGAGCTCGACAACAAAAAACCCGCCGAGAGGCGGGCTCAGACTGCTGACAAAGTTCCGCGAGCCTTCAAATCAGACTTGTTGATTCCGATCCGTTCTCACTTTGAATCTGAGACGTTCCGTGAATCTCGGTCTCCGGAAAGGTGCGTCGAGGGTTTGTCAACAAACTGAACCCGCCGAGAGGCGGGCTCTTCGTTTCGTCCTGAACAGGCGCTGGCTTAGATGCCGAGGCCTTCGTAACGCTTCTTGAACTTCGAGACGCGGCCGCCACGGTCGACGAGCGTCTGCGTGCCGCCCGTCCACGCCGGATGCGTGCTCGGGTCGATGTCGAGGTTCATCGTGTCACCGTCGTTGCCCCAGGTGGAGCGGGTGAAGTATTCGGTCCCATTGGTCATGACGACCTTGATGGTGTGGTAATCGGGATGGATATCAGCTTTCATCGGTGTCGTCCTGGCTTATGGGCGTTCTGCGGCGCTACGCTGCGGCGATGCGCCCACTGTCAAAACCTGAAGCCGCAGCTATTGAGTGCCACAGCTTCAAAAACGGTCGGCTGGCCTATACAGGAGCCAGCACGAATTCACAAGTGGAGTCGCCGGAAATTCGGCGCCCAGCGGAAATCAGGATGAAGAAATGGCCGATAACGGACGAGACGGCACACGGCGCACACGCACGCTGAACCCTCTGCGCCGCATCCTGCCCTATATGTTCCGCTATCGCGGTCTCGTCATTGGCGCGGGCATCTCGCTGCTGATGGCGGCGCTGACGACGCTGACGCTGCCGCTTGCCGTGCGCCGCATGATCGACCACGGGTTCAGCGATTCCAACTCGGCCTTCATCACCAGCTATTTCTCGATGTTGATTGTGCTGGCGGTGCTGCTCGCGGCGGCATCGGCCATGCGCTACTTCTTCGTCATCACGCTCGGCGAACGCGTCGTTTCTGACATCCGCAGCGACGTCTTCGCGCATGTGACGCGGTTGTCGCCGGCGTTCTTCGATCGCACCCAGTCGGGCGAGATCGTCTCGCGGCTGACGGCCGACACCACCCAGATCAAGTCCACCGTGGGGGCAACCGCGTCGGTGGCGCTGCGCAACCTCATCATGGGCCTTGGCGCGATGGCGATGATGGTCGTCACGAGCCCGAAGCTCTCCGGCATCGTCATTGCAGTCATTCCCATCGTCGTGCTGCCGCTGGTTGCCTTCGGGCGTTCGGTGCGCCGCCGCTCGCGCTATGCGCAGGATACCCTTGCAGAAGCGACCGCCTATGCGGCCGAGCAGATCGGCTCGACCCGCACGCTGCAGGCCTTCACCAACGAGGTGCTGGTCACCGAGCGATTTGCGAATGCCGTCGAGGCCGCATTCAATGCGGCGAAGTCGTCGGTGCTCGCGCGGTCGTTCCTGACCTTCTTTGCGATCGTCACCGTGTTCAGCTCGGTTGTCGCCGTGCTGTGGATCGGCTCGCACGACGTGCTGTCGGGCGCGATTTCGGCCGGCACGCTTGGTCAGTTCCTGCTCTATGCGGTGTTTGCCGCCGGTGCGCTCGGCGCGCTTTCGGAAGTGTGGGGCGAGCTCTCGCAGGCTGCCGGTGCTGCCGAGCGGCTGGGTGAACTCCTCGATGAGGAGCCGGCGATCCGCGCGCCCGCCAATCCGATCCCGCTGCCGAAGCCCGCGCGCGGCGCGGTCGAGTTCCGCGACGTTTCCTTCATCTACCCGACACGGCCGGGGCAGCAGACGCTGCAGGGACTTTCCTTCTCCATCAAGCCCGGCGAGACGGTCGCGATTGTCGGCCCGTCGGGCGCTGGCAAGAGCACCGTGTTCTCGATGCTCCTGCGCTTCTACGACCCGACCACCGGCGCGGTGCTGGTGGATGGCGTCGATGTGAAGCAGGCGGACCCGGAGGATGTGCGCGAGCGAATCGCGATCGTGCCGCAGGACGTGACGATCTTTGCCGCCTCGGCTGCCGAGAACATCGCCTTTGGCCGTCCCGGTGCAGACCGCGCGGCGATCGAGCGGGCAGCAAAGGATGCGCATGCCCACGAGTTCATTTCACAGCTTGAGGACGGGTACGACACGCAGCTCGGCGAGCGTGGTGTGACCCTCTCCGGTGGCCAGCGCCAGCGCGTGGCGATTGCCCGTGCGATCCTGCGCGACGCGCCTATCCTGCTGCTCGACGAAGCGACCTCGGCCCTCGACGCGGAAAGCGAGACGCTGGTGCAGACCGCGCTGGAGCGGCTGATGAAGGGCCGCACCACCATCGTCATCGCCCACCGGCTGGCGACCGTGCTGAAGGCCGACCGGATCCTGGTCATGGACGAGGGGCGGATCGTCGAGGAAGGTACACACCAGACCCTGGTGCGGCAGGACGGCGTCTATGCGCGCCTTGCTCGCTTGCAGTTCGACCGCGGCGCCGAGTTCCTCGACAGCGCCGCGGAATAGGCGTCAGCCCAGGATATTGCGAGCGGTGCGCATGAAGATGCGCGAGCCGATCGGAATCAGGTCGTCCGGAAAGTCGTAGTCGGGATTGTGCAGGGCAGGGGTGTCCACGCCAGCGCCCAGGAACAGCATCGCTGACTTCGCGCTATGTCCGAAGATGCCGAAATCCTCCGATGCGCGCATAGGCAGTTCTTCCTCGTCATGGGTGATGCCTTCGGCATCGAGCGCTGCGCGCAGATGCGCGACCGCTTCCGGCGCATTCATGCTGGCGACGAAGATCTCGTGATAATCGATCGACAGCTGCAGCCCGTGCTCGCGGGAAATGCCGATCGCAAGTTCCTCGGCGGCAGAGCAGAGTGCCGCCATCCGGTCATCGAGGCGGGTGCGCAGCGTCGCCCAGACCTCCGCGTGGCCAGGTGCGATGCCGAACACGGCCTCGCCCATCTCCGCATGGGTGAGGGTCACCATCGCAAAATCGTCCTCGGTGAAACTGCCGCCGCCGAGCTTCGCCAGTTCCGGCATAAGCCGGCTGATCGCCAGCATCGGTGAGGTGCCGGTTTCCGGCATGGATGAGTGAGCGGTCTTTCCATCGAGGACGATGCGGATGCCGCGCGAGGCGCAGTTGACGACGCCTTCTTTGATCCGCACGTGACCAAGCGGCGTGCCGGGCAGGTTGTGCAGCGAGAAGGCAAAGTCCGGCCGTATCGAGTCGTAGCGCGGGTCGGCGACGACGCCAGCGGCACCGGCTCCGGTTTCCTCCGCCGGCTGGAACATCAGCACGACCCGGCCGCGCGCCGGGCGCTCGCGGCCGAACTGTCTCCCGAGTGCCGCAAGGATCGCGGTGTGGCCGTCATGGCCGCACATGTGCGACTTGCCTGGAACGGTCGAACGATGCGGCGCGGACGAGATTTCCTCGATCGGCAGAGCATCCGTTTCCGAGCGGAAAAGCAGCGTCGGGCCTTCTTTGCCGCTGTCATAGACTGTGGCGACGCCGTGACCGCCGAGACCCGTCAGGATCTGGTCGGGTTTCGTTTCGCTGACAAAGGCGACGACGCGCTTTGCCGTCTGTTCCTCCTCGCCGGAGATTTCCGGGTGCCGGTGAAGCTCGCGGCGGAAGGCGACAAGATCCTCGATGTCCTGGTTGGTCAGCGTCACAAAGCTTCTCCCTTGATGCCGGCGTTTTGCCAGTGTTGGCCGGATGGGCGCCGGCATCAAGGGAATGGTGCTGGTCCAGAACTCAGGCCGTGCCGTAGCGGCGCTCGAGATGGCGGCGGAAGTGCGCCGCGTTGAGCGGCTCCCCGGTCGCCTTCTCGATCAGCTCTGGCGTAGACAAGCGCGAGCCCTGCGACCAGATGCGCCCACGCCGCCATGCGTTGACGGTCTCGAAGTTGCCTTTGGCGAACTCTTCCTCGACGCCCGGATGCTCGCGTTCGATCGCCGCCCATTGCTGCGCGGCGATCATGGCGCCGAGCGTGTAGGACGGGAAATAGCCGAACGCGGCACTCGGCCAGTGGACGTCCTGCATCGGGCCGTCGGCCGGGTTGTCGATGGTCGAGAGGCCCAGATAGCTCTGCATGCGCGCGTCCCACGCATCAGGCAGGTCGGCGACTTCCAGCTTGCCGGCGATCAGCTCCTGCTCGAGTTCGAAACGCAGGATGACGTGCAGCGGATAGGTGACCTCGTCGGCGTCAACGCGAATCAGGCCGCGTTCGACGCGGTGGACGTGCGGAAGAATGTCGTCCAGCCTCCAGGCCTCGCCGAGATGGCGTTCTACGACGGGTAGTGCCCAGCGCCAGAAGGCGGGGTTGCGGCCAATCTGCTTCTCCACGAACAGGCTCTGGCTTTCATGGATCGCCATGCCGCGCGCCTTGCCGAGCGGCCAGTGCGCCCATTCCTGCGGCAGGCCCTGCTCGTAGAGCGCGTGGCCGGTCTCGTGCAGGATCCCCATCAGCGACGACAGGAACTCGTCGGTGCGGTAGCGGGTGGTGATTCGCACGTCGGTCGGCACGCCGCCGCAGAACGGATGGTGCGAAACAGACAGGCTGCCGCGGGTGATGTCGAAGCCAACGGCGGCCATCATCGCAAGGCCGAGCTCGCGCTGCTTCTCGACGGGGTAGGAGCCGGAGAGCGGGCGCAGGGGCCGCTGTGCCAGGCGCTCTTCCTGCACGGCAAGCGCCTTCGGCACGAAGTCGACGAGGAAGGTCTTCAGCTCCCCCAGCACCGGCGCGATGTCGGCCACGCGATTGCCGGGATCGTACTGCTCCATCAGCGCGTCGTAGGGCGCGAGGCCGAGGACGTCGGCGCGCATCTGCGCCTCCTCGCGGACCATGGCGACGACGCCTTCGAGCGCCGGCTGGAACGTCGCCCAGTCGTTCTTCGCGCGGGCGTCGCGCCACAGCTGCTCGCAGCGCATTCGGGTGCGCGTCTGGCGCTCGACGAACTCCGGCGGCAGGCAGGTGAGGTTGGTGTGCACGCGGCGGAACTCGCGCAGCGCCGCTGCCTGATCCTCGTTCAGCGCCTCGTTGGAGGCTGCCTCGATCCAGTCCGCGACTTCAGAGGCGGTTGCCATGCGGTGGGCCATGCCGGCGAGCGTCGCCATTGCCTCGGCGCGCTGTTCGCCGCCGCCAACAGCCATGTGCGTTGCCTCGTCGGCGCCAAGAATTGCGAGCGCGTGTTCGAGCGCTTGGAGCCGGCGGCCAAGGGAATCGAGCTTTTCAAATGACATGATTCAACGGTTCCGGTGCTTGAATGCGTCCTGCCAATAGATCAGGCCTTCGGCCATGTCGGCGTATAAATCCTCGTCGCGGGTAGCGATGGCCCTAGCGCTCGGTGAGCTTCAGCTCGATGCGGCGATTGCGGTTGCGGGCTTCGGGCGTATCCGCATTGTCGAGCGGCTGGTATTCGCCGAAGCCCGCGGCCACCAGACGGTTGGACGGCACACCGTTTGCGATCAGGAACTTCACAACCGAGATCGCGCGCGCAGCCGACAGCTCCCAGTTGTCGCGGTAGCGGCCGGAGCCCGAAAGTTGCACGTTGTCGGTATGGCCGTCGACGCGCAGCACCCAGTTGATCTCCGGCGGGATCTCGCGCTGCAGCTCGAGGATCGCGCCTGCAAGCTTGCGCATCTCTTCCTGCCCGGCCTCGTTGATGATGTCGGACCCGGACGGGAACAGCACTTCCGACTGGAACACGAAGCGGTCACCGACGATGCGGATGTTCTCGCGATCGGAGAGGATTTCGCGCAGGCGGCCGAAGAAGTCGGATCGATAACGGTTCAGCTCCTGCACGCGCTGGGCGAGCGCGACGTTCAGGCGCCGGCCGAGGTCGGCGATCTTGGTGTTGGATTCGCGGTCGCGCTGTTCGGAGGCTTCAAGTGCGTCCTCGAGGGCCGCGATCTGGCTGCGCAGCGCCGCGATCTGCTGGTTGAGGAGCTCGACCTGGCTCAGCGCCCGCTGGCTGATCTGGCGTTCGGTGTCGAGTTCTCCCGCAAGCGCATTTGCGCGGGCGGTGGCTTCGGCACCTGCGCCTGAGCCCGCCGCGAGCAGCTGCTCGAGCCGCGACTTTTCGTTTTCGGCGACGGCGAGCGAGGCCTGCATGTTGGCAAGCGCGTCCTCGAGGTCCTGAGTGTTGGAGCGCTCGAGAGAGAGCAGCTGCGTGAGCTCGTTGATTTGGGAATTCAGGCGGTTCAGCACCTCGTCGCGGCTCGACACTTCCTGCGACAGCACGAACTGGGCGATGACGAACACCGACAAGAGGAACATGAAGGCGAGCAGCAGCGACGACAGGGCGTCGACGAAGCCCGGCCAGTAATCGACGCTGCGCTGCCCGCGCCTTCCGCGCGACAGTGCCATGTCAGTTCTTCTCCTGCTGCTGGCGCAGGGCCTCGGCCAGCTTGTCGAGCGTGATGCGTATTTGCTTCTGCTCGTTGGCCTGCGCCTCGACCCAGTCGCGCATCAGCTGCTGCTCGGAGCGCATGTTCTTGACGAGGCCGGCGATTCCGTCGGCGAGCGATGCCATCGAGGCGGCAATGCGCGGGTTGGTGGCGCCCTCGTGCTCCTGCAGCGCGCGCATGCGCTCGGAGATCGCCTTCAGCTCCTCCGAGGTATCGCCCTTGGGGCCGCGGGCGAAGTCCGAGTCGGGATCGGTGACGGAAGAGAGCCAGTTTTCGAGCTCGGTGTAGAAGCGCGTTTGCGCACGGCCGGCCTGAAGGTCGAGGAAGCCGAGGATCAGCGACCCTGACAGGCCGAACAGCGACGACGAGAACGCCGTGCCCATGCCGGCGAGCGGCGTCGACAGGCCCGACTTCAGCATGGCGAGCACGTCGTTGGTTTCGCCGGTGCCCGGATCGAGCGACCGGATGGTGTCGCCAATCGAGCCGATGGTCTGCAGCAGGCCCCAGAAGGTGCCGAGCAGGCCGAGGAAGACCAGCAGGCCAGTGAGGTAGCGCGAGATGTCGCGGGTTTCGTCGAGGCGGTTGGCAATCGATTCAAGGATCGAGCGCATCGACGAGGTCGACAGCATCCGGGTCGACGAGCGGGCGATCATCGCCTGCATCGGCGCCAGCAGGATCGGGTCCTTGGCTGGGTTGCCGGCGCGGAAGGAATTGACCCAGCGGACTTCGCGAAACAGGCGCAGCACCTGGCCGAAGGCGAGCAGGATGCCGACCAGCATCACACCGATGATCAGGCCGTTGAGGCCCGGATTGGTCTGGAAGGCGGTGGAAATCTGTCGGTAAAGTATTGCCGCAACAAAGCCTGCAATCGCCAGGAAGATCAGCATCGAAAGCAGGAAAACCTGCGGGCTGGAGAGCTTTCGGGGATCGTATCCCTCGTCGGCGACGAGTTCGTCAGCTCCCAGCGATTTCAGAAATGCCATCTGCGCGCCCCGGATTCCCTATCGTCATGACGTTGGACGCGACTCTAAACGGAATTGTGACGAAATTGAAAGGATGAGTGAGCCGGAACAGGCAGTTGTTTCGGGTGGAGGTGGCCATTGGAGTGCCCCGTCCGCTTACCAGAACGACGGCACAGTCTCTTCGAGCCGTGGGCCGATGCGCAGCGGCGCGATGCGCTCGCACAAACCGGTACGGTCCGAAATATCGACGCCGACGCCACAGATGGTGGCCGGGCCGCTCGCTGCCTCGAAGCGGCCCTTCGGAACCTTCGACAGGAAGCGGTTAAGCGGCTCTTCCTTTTCCATGCCGAGCGAGGAGTCGTAGTCGCCGCACATGCCTGCATCCGACATGTAGCCGGTGCCGCCATTGAGTATCTGGTGATCGGCGGTCGGCTGGTGCGTATGGGTGCCGACGAGCAGGCTGGCGCGGCCATCGACGAAGTGGCCCATGCACATTTTCTCGGAGGTGGCCTCGGCGTGGAAGTCGATCACGACGGCGTCGGCGACCTCGCCCAGCGGACAATCCGACAGTTCGCGCTCGGCGGCCTGGAACGGATCGTCCAGCTCCGGATGCATGAAGACGCGGCCCATGATGTTGGTGACGAACACGCGGGCACCATTGCGGGCCTCGAACAGGCCGGTGCCGCGGCCGGGCGTGCCGATCGGGAAGTTGGCGGGACGAATGAAGCGGTGCTCACGCGGCGCGAAGGTCAGCGCCTCGCGCTGGTCCCAGACGTGGTTGCCGGTGGTGACGACGTCGGCTCCCGCGGCGATCGTTGCCTGAAAAATCTCTTCGGTGATGCCGAAGCCGCCCGCCGCGTTCTCGCCATTGACGATGACGAAGTCGAGCCGGAAATCCGAAATCAGGCCGGGAAGTTTTTCCCAAACCGCTGTGCGGCCGGCGCGACCGACCATATCGCCAAGAAACAAGAGCCTCATGGAGCTTTCTATAAAGACAGCGGGAAGCGACGCAAGCCGCTTTCCGACAGGAGTTCGTGCAACCTTACGTCGTGATCCTCGTCGGGAACGTCCTCGATCAGCTGACAGTCAAAGGCGATGCCGATGAGGCGCGGGTAGAGGCCGCGGGCGTGCAGCTTGCTGATCGCGCGGTCGTAGAAGCCGGCGCCATAGCCGATGCGGTCGCCGAGATGGTCGAAGGCTGCGAGCGGCACCAGCATGACGGTTGGGTCGAGCACCTCCGCGCTCTCGTCCGGGCCGTAGGTGCCAAAGCCCATGTCGACCATAGGCGCGCCGCGCACCAGCTCGCGGAAGACGATGGTGGTCTTGTCGATGATGGCCGGCAGGCAGAGCCGCGCGCCGCGATCCATCAGCGCGTACATTATTGGGCGCACGTCGACCTCGGAGCGGATGGGCCAGAAGCCGGATACGACGGTGCCGGGCTCGATGGCGAGTTCGTCGGCAATGGCGGCCATGTCGAGCGACTTTTCGATGCGCCATTCAACGGGAAGCGCGTCGCGGCGGGCAAGCGCCTCGAGGCGCAGCTGCTTTTTGAGTTCTCGTGAGGTCATGCGGCAGGTCCTGTGCGGGGCATGTCATTCGCACAACAGCGCCCCCCGCCGCAAGGTTCAGTCGGCGAGCGCGACCAGCGCATCCGGATCGTAGGCAAGGCGGATCGGCGCGCCGACCGGAATGTCGTCAGCGCCGAAATTGTTGGTCTCGATGACGGAGAGCGGCGCCTCGAAGCCGGGGATTTCGACAACGAGATGCGTTACCTCCCCGAAATAGTGCCGGTCGACGACGGTGCCGGCGACTTCGTGCCGGGACTGCTCGTCGTCCCAAAGGACGCGCAGGCGCTCGGGGCGGATGCCGAGCGTTGCCGAACCACCGTTGGAGCGGAAATGCCCAGGCTTGTCGGTCTTCACGCGGCCGAAGCCGGTAGTCTCGACAAGAATTGCGCGCTCGTCCTCGCCGACGATTTTTGCGCGGATGAAGTTCATGCCGCCGAGGAAATCGGCGACCTGCCGGTTCACCGGGTGCTGGTAGATGTGTTGCGGCGTGTCCACCTGCGCGATTTTGCCGCCGAACATGACCGCGATGCGGTCGGACATGGCGAGCGCCTCGTACTGGTCGTGGGTGACCAACACGAAAGTGATGCCGACCGACTTCTGCAGGTGGCGCAGCTCCACCTGCATCTGCTCGCGCAGCTTCTTGTCGAGCGCCGACAGCGGCTCGTCGAGGAGAAGCACCTTCGGCCGCATGACGAGCGCGCGGGCGAGTGCAACACGCTGGCGCTGGCCGCCGGAAAGCTCGTGCGCCGCGCGCTTGCCAAGTCCGCGGAGCTCGACCATTGCGAGCGCTTCATCCACGCGGCGCTTTTCTTCCGTCTGACTGAGCTTCAGGCGCTTGAGGCCGTAGGCGACGTTCTGCTCGACGTTGAGATGCGGGAAGATGGCGTAGCTCTGGAACACCATGTTGGTGGGGCGGCGGTTGGCCGGGGTGCCGACCATGTCCTGCCCGTCGATGAGGATCGAGCCCTCGGTCGGGGTGTCGAAGCCGGCAATCATGCGCAGCAGCGTGGTCTTGCCGCAGCCTGAGGGGCCCAGCAGCGAGAAGAATTCTCCCTCCTGGATCGTCAGCTGCGCGGCGTCGAGCGCCTTGAAGGCACCGTAGCTGCGCGTGACGTTGCGAAGCTCGATCATCGGCCGTTCAGACAAAGAGACATCCATCGGTTTGAGTGCGGCGAACGGCGCGGCGGCGCAGAATTTCAGCGATCGTGACCAAGATGAACGAGCCGATCAGCATGATCGTACCGAGGGCGAGAACCGCCGGAAGACGGGAGGCAAAGCGCAGCTGCCCCCAGATGTAGATCGGCAGCGTGGGGTCGGTGCCCGACAGGAAGAAGGCGACGATGAACTCGTCGAACGAGATGGTGAAGGAAACGAGCAGGCTAGACAGGATTGCGGGCGCCACCATCGGCAGCGTCACGCGCCGGAAGGTGCCGAACGCCGTTTCGCCGAGGTCGGCGGAGGCTTCCTCGAGGCTTAGGCCAAAACCGTCAAAGCCGGACATCAGCACCACCATCGAATAGGGCAGACAGATGAGGACGTGGCCGAGCGTGACGGTGACAAGCGACAGGTTCAGCCCGAACGCCAGCATGACCAGCAACAGCGAGATGGCGACGATGATCTCAGGCAGAACCAGCGGCGCCATGATCAGTCCGCTCATCGGCCGCTTGCCGCGGAAGCGGTAACGGGTGACGGCACGCGCGCCGCAGATGCCGAGAAGGGTGGCCAGCACGGCAGTTGCGAGGCCGACCGCAAGGCTGTTCCAGGCGGCGCTGACGAGCTCGCGATTGCCGGCGAGCTGCTGGTACCATTTCCAGGTAAAGCCGGCGAGCGGCAGGGTTGGCGTCGCCGAATTGTTGACCGAGAACAGCGGCAGCAGCAGCACCGGGGCGTAGAGGAAGGCGACGTAGAGCGCCGCGTAAATCGGAAGCCAGCTGGCAGGACGCCTCGTCATCGCATCGCCCTCGCAAGAGCGCGCAGCGCAAGGACGGCAAGGCCGGCCACGGCGGTGACGGCGACCATGGTGGTGACGGAGAGCGCCGCGCCCAACGGCCAGTTGGCGGCGCGACCGAACTGGGTCTGGATGGCGTTGGCGATCATTACGCCTTCGGTGCCGCCGACGAGGCGCGGCGTGATGTAATCGCCGACGGTCGGGATCATCACGATTAGCAGCGCCGAAATGACGCCTGGCATAGACAGCGGCAGCGTCACGCGCACGAAGGCGCGGACGGGCCCGTCGCCGAGGTCGCGCGCGGCCTCCAGCAGCGAGCGGTCGACCTTTTCCAGCGAAACGAAGATCGGCAGGATCGCGAAAGCGGCCCAGGCGTGGGTCAATGCGATGACCACCGCCGGCGTGTTGTAGAGCAGCGCGCTCGACGGCTCGCTGATCAGCCCAAGGCCGATCAAACCGGTATTGAGCACGCCTTGGTAGCCGAGGATCACCTTCCACGCCATGACGCGCAGCAGGTAGCTCGTCCAGAACGGCACCATGATCACGAACAGCCACAGGTTCTTGTGCCGGCCGCCGTGGAACGAGATGTAGTAGGCGATGGGATAGGCGAGGACGACCGTGGCGATGCTGACGGCCAGCGATATGCCGAGCGAGCGCATCAAATGGTCGAGATACATCGGGTCGGTCAGCGCCGTGCGGTAGTTCGCCAGCGTCAGCGTGCGGTCGATGGTGAGATAGTTCTGGGTCCAGAACGAGTGCGCGATCACGACGACGATCGGCAGCAGCAACAAGATGAATGCGTAGAGAAAGGTCGGGCTGATGAGCGCCAGCCCACGGAACTGCTCGGACTGGTGAAATGACTGCCGCCTCGCCCGCTCGTGCACAATGGCATCAATGCGTTCGGCGGCGACTGTCATTACAGTGCGCCCGGCGCTGGATGGGTGGCAGGCGTATGCAGACTGGCCATGGCCCGAGTTCCTCTTTTTGTGCATTCTAGCAGGAGCCGCCCGCTCCGTCCTCTGCATGTTGCTTGAAGTCGGCGGTTGAAATCAAGCATTTTCTCTGGGATATTGGCTGAACGGACATTCAATTTGTTAGCAGAAAGACGCGCCTAATCCGTCACTTGTAGGTCAAGGCGCAGAATCTTGCAGACGGAGACGGCGATGGCAGCGATCCGGAGGCAGTTGCAGCAGAGACCGGTTACCAACGAACGGCCGGATGTGGGGCTCGCGGCGCGCGATCATCTCATCCAGCCCTGGCCGGTGGCAGGCTCGATCGGTGCGGAAGCGCGCGGCCTGATTGGCGAGGGTGACGGCATCTACATCACCGACGGCGAGGGCCGTCGGCTGATCGACGGGCCGGCCGGCATGTGGTGCACCAATGTCGGACATCGCCGGCGCGAGATTGCCGAGGCGATGTACGAGCAGGCGATGAGCCTTTCCTACAACTCGCCCTGGTACACGATGAACGAGCAGTCCGCGAGGCTGGCGCAACGGATCGCCGAACATGCGCCGGGCGACCTCAACCATGTCTTCTTCACGACCGGCGGCTCGTCGGCGGTCGAGACGGCGCTGCGTTTCATGCAATTCTGCAACAATGTCCGCGGCAAGCCGGAGAAGAAGCTGATCCTCAGCCGCGAGGACGCCTATCACGGCTCGACATATCTCTCTGCCTCGCTCAACGGACGGCCGCGCGACCGCGACTGGATGGATGGTGCCGATGACCTCGTCATCAAGCTCTCCTGTCCCAACCCGTTTCGCCGGGCCGCCTGCATGAGCGTCGAAGCCTTCTGCGACCAGCTGGTGGACGAGCTTGCCCGTACTGTCGAACGCGTCGGGGCCGAGCGGATCGGCGCCTTTGTTGCCGAGCCCGTGATGGCATCGGGCGGTGTGATTCTCCCGCCTGAGGGCTATCTGCCGCGTGTCCGCGAGCTCTGCCGGCAGAACGACATCCTGTTCATCGCCGACGAGGTGGTGACCGCCTTCGGCCGCCTTGGCCACGTCTTCGCGTCAAAGGATGTGTTCGGCATCGAGCCCGACATGATCACTTTCGCCAAGGGCGTGACCTCCGGCTACTTTCCTCTTGGAGGTGTCGTCATTTCATCGGCCCTGATGGAGGCGATCCGCAGCTCCGATCATGCAGATGCGATGTTCGCGCATGGCCTGACCTATTCCAGCCATCCGATCGGCTGCGCGGCGGCCCTCAAGAACCTCGACCTGCTCGAGGATGGTCTGCTCGAGCATGTTCGTGCCGTCGGTCCCTACTTCCAGGCGCAGCTGAAGACGCTGGAGGAACTGCCCCTGGTCGGCGAGGTGCGCGGGGTCGGCCTGATGGCCTGCGTCGAATGCGCCGCAGATCGCGAAAGCCGCAATCCGCTCGCGCTCGACATGGAGGTCGGCAAGCGGATCGATGCCCACAGTCATGAACTCGGCCTGCTGGTGCGGCCGCTGATCCACATGTGCGTGATGTCGCCGCCGCTGATCATTAACCGCAGCCAGGTCGACGACATGGTCGCGATTCTGCGCGAGGGAATCAGCCGGACGATGGAAGACCTGCGCCGCGAAGGGCTCTGGCAGGGCTGATCACGCGACATCGAAGGCCGGATGAAACCGGACCTCGCCGCGCGGCACGTCGCCCGAGAACGACAAATATTGCAGGTAGCCTTTTGGCAGGTCGCGCCAGGTAAGGTCGTTGTCCGCGACGAAGCCGAAGCGGCGGTAATAGGCCGGATCCCCCACGAGAATGCAGCCTGCCGCGCCCGCCTGCTTCAGCCGCTCAAGCCCCTGGCGGATCAGCGCACCCCCGATGCCCATGCGCTGCAGGGCGGGTGCGACCGAGACGGGGCCAAGCGCATACCAGTCGCCTGCCACATCCTCGATCGTCACCTGAGAGAAGGCGACGTGCCCCATCACCTTGCCCCCGTCCTCGGCAACCAGCAACAGCGCAAGCGCGCCCGCCTCGCGCAGGGCGCCGATGATGCGGCCCTCCGTCTGAATGCTGTGGGGATGGTTCTCGAACGCCGCCTCGGTGATCGCGCGGATCGCGGCGACGTCTCCCTTGTTTTCTTCACGTATCAGCATGTGCGCCTCCGCTTTGCGCCAGCGTTGACCATTTCGGCCGGCTCGCGCAAGCATGCGCGTTCCTGCCCGCAACTTCCATGGACATGCGCATGACCACGCTTGCCGCCTATGCGATCTACTTCGGCGCCGCGCTGGCGGAGATCGCCGGCTGCTTCGCGTTCTGGGCCTGGCTGCGCAACGGCCAGTCGCCATTGTGGCTGGTGCCGGGGCTGGTCTCGCTTGCTGCCTTTGCCTGGCTGCTGACGCTCGCGCCAAGCGATCATGCCGGACGTGCCTACGCCGCCTATGGCGGCGTTTATATCGGCGCGTCGCTGTTGTGGCTGTGGCTGGCGGAGGGGCAGAGGCCGGACGGCTGGGATCTTGCCGGCGGTGCGCTGGCGATCATGGCCGCCGGTATCATCCTGTTTGCGCCGCGCGCGGCCGGATCATGACGCGGTGGCGGCCAGCAGCGCGGCATTGAGCGCTGCCATTTCCTCCTCCGGCGGTGCGGTTTCCTGATCCAGCACCGGCAGGACCTTGCGCAGGTGGTCGTGGTGGGTGCGTACGCCATATTCGAGGTCGGAGAGGAAAAACCCTTCGAAGGCGCGTGACAGCATCGACTCGTTCGACCAGATGGTGAGCTGCACGTCCTCGGCCGTGGTGTCGCGGTCGATGCGTGAGGCAAGATAGCGCGCCGCGCGCGCCCGCCGCGTCTCGTTCGGATAATGGTAGATCGCCCCGCGCAGCATCGTCCGTGACGGCGACAGCGGCACTTCCTGGTAGAACTGGATCGACTCCGGCGTCGTCGCGATCACCGCGTTGGGAAACAGCCCGTAATAGACCCAGGCCTTCTTCAGGTCAGGCGGCAGGTGCTCCGGTTCCTCGGCGATGCGCACATAGTGGCGCACGCTCCAGCGCCGGCCCGCATGCGGATTGTAGCTCGCATAGGAGCGCGAGACGCCGTTGACGAACGGCTCGTCATAGTAGGTCGTGCCGTAGAGATCCTGCAGCGCGGGATGCGCCATGGCGACGTGGTAGCCCTCATTGTCGACGTCGCGCACCGACTTCCAGTTGACGGGGCTTACCTGCGTCCAGAAGCCGTTTGCTGGCACAACCGTCTCCGGCCGGTAGTGCGAAAACTCCTCGGCGAAGGGCTGCATCAGCTCGCGCACTGCAGGCTGCGGCCCTTCCTTGAAACGGACGAAGATGAAGCCCATCCAGATTTCGAGATCGAGCGGCCTCAAGCGGAATGCCTCATGGGCGAGGTCCGGGAAGGTCGCGGGTTGCGCGGCGCCGCGCAATGTCCCGTCCAGATTGTAGACCCAGCCATGGAACGGACAGACGAGGGCGTTGCGGCAATGGCCGCGCTCGTCCGCCACCACCCGGCTGCCGCGGTGCCGGCACATGTTGTGAAAGGCGCGCACGACGCCATCCCTGCCGCGCAGGATCAGCGCCCGCTCGCCGGCGATGTCGAAGGTGAAGTAGTGGCCACTTTGGGGAATGTCGGAGATGTGCCCGGCAATCTGCCAGTGGCGGCGGAACACATGCTCGAGCTCAAGCTCGAACAGGGCCTGGCTGTGATAGCTCCAGGCTGACAGGCCCCTGCGGTCCCAGTTCCTCGGAATCCGTACGTCACGCAGCGGGTGGCTCATGGCGGCATCCGAATTTGTTGAATGATCATTCAATCAGATCATTTTTTCCTATTAAATGCAACGTGTTGACCGGGGCCGGCGCAGAGAATCCTCCGCGATTTCCGGCACTTGGCCGAGGCAAAGAAAAACCCGCTGCCGGGGGAAGCAGCGGGTTTTTTGCGGGAAACGGCCGGGGAGGGACAGCCGTCCAAATCAGCAATCCGGAGGAGGAAAGAAAGCTGATGTGCTGTATCTGGGATCGGCTAAGTCGCCGCGCAAGTGAGGCGTCCAATTTGTCGCAGTTTGCCAGTATGGTCCCGCCGGAAGCGCAAGTAGAACGCCCTTCTGCCGCAACAGGATGCTTACCGTCGCGAGCTGCTTCCCGAGAAAAGCACCGCAGCTGCAACCGTAAGCGCAGCAAGTCCCAAAATGGCTGCCGAACGGCCTGGATTTTCCCGGATGGAATCTTCCAGCATGCTGGCGCGCCGGCGCAGCGAGGGCAGCGCGGCAACGGCGCGCTCGGCGAGCTCACTGCCGAAATCATAGGTGCGCTCGCCGGTATCCCTCAGCGTTGCCGCGCCCTGCTTCGACAGGGTGGCACCGAGTCGCGCCAGGTCCCGCCGCAGGGCCGCAATCTCTTCATGGACGTCACCGGGCGTTTGGTCGTGCGAGAAAAATGCCATGGCAGGCTCCGTGTCATCATGGTTGGCAAGATGAGGCAGGAACGGGCGGGGAATGGCTTGGTTCCGCGAGGGTCGCAGGCCTGAGCGGGGCGCAAAGAAAAAGGCCGGGAAAGACCCGACCTTCTCATCGACCGGCTCATTGCCAGTCCCAGCGCCTCGACGACCTGCCAGTACATCCGTGGTCAGGCCGGCGGCGATGTGTTGAACCCTATATGGGTAGGGTTAACGAATTATGAAAGGGCCGGGAGGAATTTTTTCTCAGGCGCGTTAAGCGGCGCCAGAAAAAAAGATAAAGCCCGCCGAGGGAGGAGGATCGGCGGGCTCAATCTGAAATGCAACGAGGGAGGAGGATCGCTGCATTCGTCATCAACGTTCTGGGAGGAGGAGGAACGTTGATGACCCTTATGTAGTCCGTGGCTGACGATTGTGCAACGCAACATTTGTCATGCGAGGCATGCATCAACTGCATGCCTGACGGATCAGCTGCAGTCCATGCGCACGCGGCCGTCGGCACTCTGGACCTGGCGGCAGGTCACGGTTTCCTCGCGTGGTGGCGGTGGCATGACACGGCTCACCGGCCTGCGTCGCACTGCAGCATCCGGCACCTCCACCAGCTGCGGTGGCGGAGCGGATGCCGGGCGGCGCGGGAAGATCTGTTCCGGCTCCTGGCGGTTCGGCTTCAGCGCAACCACAGGCACCTTGCCGACCGATTTCACTTCCGGGACGTAGCGCGGCTCGAGGCTACCGTCCGGCGTGCGCACGCAGCCGGCAAGGCCGAACGCGAGAAAGGTGGCGAAGAGAGTTGCCGTGTGTCGCATCTTCAAAAGGTCTCCACCGGCCTTTTATCAGCAGGTCCTGATCAAAACCAGAAGCAGTTGGCATGGTTCCTCGCGGGAACCCGATGCCCAACAGGCGATGAATAGCGTTTCGTGTGGTCGCTGGAAGGTGGGGTAGCTGAACGCTCGCGAACAGTGGTGGCACCGTCAAGCGCCTCCGGTAAAAGGTCCTCATCATCGCTCTCCCTATATATGTGGGGCGGTCTCAGACGGGTTGTGAAGTCGCGGGAGGCGGTCTCACGGCGTCCTCGCTAAAGATCCATCCCGCACCTAGGCGTGCGTCTCCATGCTCGAGGTATCGCATCTGAGCTGGGGTCGTCCTGCTCCCGTCGCAGTTTCAGGGCTGGGAAGGCGCCTTAGAAGCCCTTCACTGCGGGGGAGCTTTTGGCTTCCCTAGGCCGTGTGGACGAATTGACTCAGGTATTGGCCTGAGGATTCCACGAAGGAATCCAGTGTGATTCATGGATTGCCGACTGATTCTGGAGGTCGGCATGTCCACGAAGATGACGGAAGCGGATTG
>Ga0180222_1000186_pt1 | contig 109652 bp, 94 predicted proteins | sample eDN5th37CKraftOP_FD_151336 | JGI IMG/M metagenome (GOLD analysis project Ga0180222, IMG submission 151336) | Enriched Organic Plus compost microbial communities from Emeryville, California, USA - eDNA 5th pass 37_C Kraft OP (version 2) (version 2) ... | reverse complement strand
TTCACGCCGCCAGGCAATTCGATGTCCTGCACCCAGCCGCTGTGCTTGACCTGCGGATGGTGAAGGGCGTCGCCGAACGAATTGATCGGCCCGCACGGCACGCCGGCCGCACTGAACAGGGAGAGCAGCTCGGCGACCGTATGATTCTTGAACTGCTCCTCAAGGATTTCGGCAAGCTCGGCCTGGTTCTTCGCGCGCAGCGCCGGTGTCGCGAAGTCGTCACGCGCGGCGAGGTCGGCACGTCCGAGCGCGTCGCAGACCGATTGCCAGAGCTTGTTGTTGCCCGCCGCCATCGCGAGGTAGCCGTCGCGCGCGCGGAACGCCTGATAGGGCGCGTTGCGCGGATGGCGCGAGCCGAGCGGCTCCGAGTTCTTGCCGGTGCCGAAATATTCGCTGGTCTGCAGCGCAGAAATGCCCAGCGTCGCGCCGAACATGGAGATGTCGATATGCTCGCCCTTGCCGGTCGCCTGTGCGCGCATCATCGTCGCCGCGATGCCGAAGGCCGCGTACAGCCCCGCGGCGAAGTCGCTCACCGGAATGCCGCATTTCACCGGCGGGCGGCCCGGTTCGCCGGTGACGCTCATCACGCCGCTGACCGCCTGGACCGTCAGATCGAAGCCGCCTTCCTGCGCCGCCGGACCCGTCTGTCCAAAGGCGGAGATCGAGCAGTAGACGATTGCCGGATTCTTCGCGGCGATCGCCGCGAAGCCGAGGCCGAGCCGGTCCATTACGCCGGGCCGGTTGTTCTCGAGAACGATGTCGGCATTGACGCAGAGATCGAACGCGATCTGGCGATGGGCGTCCGACTTCAGATCGAGCGCGATCGAACGCTTGTTCCGGTTGAGCGAGGCGAAATTCTCGCTGAATCCGTTCGAGATCGGCGGCCAGTAGCGCAGGTCGTCGCCTTCGGGCTTCTCGACCTTGATGACGTCGGCACCGAGATCCGAGAGCAGCATGCCGCAGAAGGGACCGGCTGCGACGTTGCAGAACTCGATGGCGCGGAAGCCTTCCAGAGGGAGCATTGATTGTTTCCCGGTTGCCGCATTGCATGCATCAGCGCGCCTCCCGCCATTGCCAAGAACGGCAACATGTGTCAATTAATAAAATACTTGTTCTGATAAATAGAACATCCAAGCAGCAGGAGCGCGCATGCCGAAGAAGCTGAAACGCAACGCCATGGCGCTTGTCGAAGAAGCGCGCGGCCAGATCGAGGAGATCGATGTTACCGACGCGCTTGCGCTGCACGCCGCCGGCGATTGTCTGATCGTCGATGTGCGCGACGTGCGAGAGCGTGCACGCGACGGGTTCATCCCCGGCAGCGTGCATTGCCCGCGCGGCATGGTGGAGTTCTGGATCGATCCGGAAAGCCCCTACTATAAGCCGGTCTTCGATACGGACAAGAAGCTCCTCTTCCACTGCGCGCTCGACTTCCGTTCCGCGCTCACGGTGCACACCGTGACCCGCATGGGCGTGGACAATGCGGCGCACCTAAAGGGCGGCCTGAAAGCCTGGCGTGAAGCCGGCGGCCCGCTCGAATACCCGGCGGATCGCCTCGGCACGGACGGCAAGAGCAAATAGCGTGTCCGACTTGCCGGCCGCCACACCGCAGTGTCATAATAGAGAACAAATATTCTAATATATAGAACAGTGAGATGGGGCGAGATCTTCGAGCGCGGGTAGGTGTGGACGTCGGCGGTACCTTCACGGATGTCGCCATTGATCTCGAAAACCGGATCGTGTCGGGGAAGGTCCTGACCGATCACACCTCCCCCGAACGGGCTATCATCGCCGGCATCCTCCAGGTCGCGCGCGAAGCCGATGTTGCGTTGTCGTCCATCGACGCGGTCATCCATGGCACGACGCTGGTGACCAACGCGCTCATCGAGCGGCGCGGCGCGCGAACCGCCCTGATCACGACCAGCGGCTTCCGCGACGTGATCGAGATGCGGACCGAGAACCGCTTCGAGCAGTACGATCTCAATCTCGTCCTGCCGACGCCGTTGATTGCGCGTCCCGACCGCTTCGTACTGGCGGAGCGGATCGATGCGCGCGGCAACGTTCTGCACCCGCTCGACGAGGCGGAACTGGCCGCGCTCGCCGACAAGATCGTAGAGGGCGGCTATGAGAGCGTCGCCATCGGTCTGATCCACAGCTACGTGAACGATGCGCATGAACGGCGCGTCCGCGACGTGATCAGCGCACGCGATCCGAAGATCGCGATCTCGATCTCGTCGCAGGTGTCGCCGCAGATGCGCGAATACGAACGCTTCAACACCGTGTGCGCCAATGCATATGTGAAGCCGATGGTTGCCGCCTATCTGCAACGCCTCAAGATCGCCGTCGCGGAAGCGGGGATTGCCGGCCCGGTCTTCATGATGCATTCGGGCGGCGGGCTGATGTCGGTGGAAAGCGCAGCCGAATTTCCCGTGCGACTGCTGGAGTCGGGGCCGGCCGGCGGCGCAATCTATGCGGCGAACTTCGCGCGCAGCCATTCGGTCGAGCGCGTGCTCTCCTACGACATGGGCGGAACCACCGCCAAGATCTGCCTGATCGAATCCTTCGAGCCGAAGACCGCCAACAGCTTCGAGGTCGCGCGCACCTATCGCTTCAGGAAGGGAAGCGGCATGCCGATCTCCATTCCGTCCATCGAGATGGTCGAGATCGGCGCCGGCGGCGGATCGATCGCGCATATCGACGGTCTCGGGCAGATCCGCGTCGGGCCGGAGAGCGCGGGCTCCGAGCCGGGGCCGTCCTGCTTCCAGCGCGGCGGCGACCGCCCCACGGTAACGGATGCCAATCTGCTCCTTGGCCGCATCGATCCCGAGCGTTTCGCCGGCGGCTCGATCCCGCTGTCGCCCGGTAAGGCGGAAGTGGCCGCGGACCGGGATATCGCCTCCGTCCTCGGCATCGACGTCGAGACCGCAGCCTTCGGTATCTGTGAGGTCGTGGACGAGAACATGGCGAATGCCGCGCGCGTTCATGCCATCGAGAGCGGCAAGGACATCAGCGATTTCACGATGATCGCGTTCGGCGGAGCCGCGCCGCTGCATGCTTGCCGCCTGTGCGAGAAACTCGGCATCGACGCCGCGATCATTCCGCCCGGCGCGGGCGTCGGTTCCGCCATCGGCTTTCTCAAGGCGCCGTTTGCATTTCAGTCCGTCCGCGGCGCCTTCATGCGCCTCAGCAAGTTCGATTCGACGCGGCTCAATGCGCTCGCGACCGAGATGCGAGAGGAAGCGGAGGGCTTCGTGCGTCACGGTGCGCCGGGCGCGGCGCTCACCACCCGTTTCCGCGCCTTCATGCGGTATGTCGGGCAGGGTTGGGAAATTCCGGTGGATTTGCCGGTGCGGCCGTTCAAGCCGGCCGACGCGGCGGCTTTCCGCGAGGAGTTCGAGAAAGCCTATCGTCGCCACTTCAGCCGGTTGATCGACGGCCTCGACATCGAGATCGTCAATTGGGCGGTCAGCGTTTCGTCGCCGGCCCGGCCCGTAAAGCCGGTCGAGCGGGCTCAGATGAACGGCGCGGCGCGCACCAGCAGGACGCGCGAAATCTTCGACGGTGGAGTGCGAGCGCGGGTGCAGGCGAAAGTCATAGAGCGGTCCGAGTTGCGGCCGGGCATGCTGTTGAGCGGCCCCGGCGTGATCGTGGAGGATCAGACATCGACCATCGTCACGTCGTCTTTCGACGCGATCATGCAATCGGACGGAAGCCTGCTGCTGTTGCGTAAGCAACCCGAGGCGAAGGGGACGCGGCCATGAGTGCGCTCAATGAAGTCAGCAAGCAGGTGATGTGGAACCGGTTGCTTTCAGTCGTCGAGGAGCAGGCAAAGACGCTGGTCCGCGCGGCCTTCAGCACCAGCGTGCGTGAGGCTGGAGATCTGTCGGCCGGCATCTTCGACCGCCACGGCCGGATGCTCGGCCAAGCCGTGACAGGGACGCCCGGCCACGTCAACGCGATGGCGGAAGCCGTCGGCCACTTCATCCGGGAGATTGGAACAGAAGATATCTTTCCGGGTGACGTCTACATCACCAACGATCCGTGGAAGGGGACGGGACATCTCCACGACATCACCATGGTGACGCCCTCGTTCCACAAGGAGAAACTGGTCGCCTTCTTCGCGGCCACGGCACATGTCGTGGACATCGGCGGCCGGGGGTTTGGACCGGACGCGAACGAGGTGTACGAGGAAGGCCTCCGCATCCCGATCATGAAGTTCGCCGACCGAGGCGAGCTGAATGACAGCCTGATTTCGATCATCCGCAACAATGTCCGCATGCAGGATCAGGTTCTCGGCGACATGTTCTCCCTGGTCGCGTGCAATCAGGCCGCCCATGCGCGGTTGCTCGATACACTGCAGGAATTCGCGGTCGACGACCTCGAGGAGATCGCCGAGTTTATTTTGAGCACGAGCCGTCGCATCACGCTTGAGCGCATCGCCGCGCTGCCGAAAGGCACCTACCGCAGCGAGATGACGGTGGACGGCTACGATGCGCCGGTAAAGATGCAGGCCACGATCACGATCGACGGCAACGGCATCAAGGTGGATTTTGCGGGCACGTCCGGCACCAGCCGCTTCGGAATCAACGTGCCGATGATCTACACGCGTGCCTATACTTGCTACGCGTTGAAATGCGCGGTGGCTCCTGACGTACCGAACAATACCGCCTCGCTCGAGCCCTTCGAAGTCACCGCGCCCGAAGGCAGCATCCTAAACGCTGTGCATCCCGCCCCTGTATCGACCCGCCACGTGATCGGCCACCTTGTGCCGGATGTCGTCCTCGGCGCGCTATCTCAATGCCTGCCTGACCGGATTCCCGCCGAAGGCGCGAGCGCGCTGTGGAACATCCATATCAGCGCGCGGCCGGTGGATGGCGTCTCTTCCGCCAGGCCGGCGGTCGAGGTCCTGATGTTCAACAGCGGCGGCACCGGCGCGCGTCCGGGCTTCGACGGCCTGAGCGCGACGGCGTTCCCGAGCGGCGTGCACTGCATGTCGGTCGAGGCGACCGAGCACGTTGGGCCGATCGTCGTTTGGCGGAAAGAGTTGCGGCCGGGCTCCGGCGGCGCCGGCCGTCTTCGCGGCGGTCTCGGCCAGATCATCGAGATCGGCTCGATCGACGGCTACGCGTTTCATTTCAACGCCATGTTCGACCGCGTAGCGCATCCCGCGCGCGGTCGCTCCGGCGGGCACGCCGGCGGCGCCGGAATCGTCCGGCTCGCGGACAACACGCCGCTGCGCGGGAAGGGGCGCCAGTTCGTCGCTCCGGATCAGCGGCTCGTGCTGGAGCTTCCCGGCGGCGGCGGCTTCGGAGAGCCGAAGGAACGCGACCGCAACGCGGTTCGCTGCGACCTGGCGGCAGGGTTTATCAGCGCGAAGGAGGCCGAAGAACTCTACGGCCTCGACGGGGCTTGCTAGTGGAGACGATCCCATGACCGGGGTACTGCAGGGCAGGATTGCCATCGTAACCGGGGCCGCGCGCGGACTTGGGCGCGCGTGCGCGGAGGCCTTGGCTGCGGAGGGCGCCCGGGTCGTGGTCGCCGATATCCTCGAAGATCAGGTGAAGAAGACCGCGGCCGAGATCGGCAATGGCTCGCTCGGCGTGCGCTGCGACGTCAGTGTGCCCGCTGATATTCAGGCGCTGTTCGATCAGGTCGAGCGGGAAGCGGGCACCGCCGCCATTTTGGTCAACAACGCGGGCATCGCGATCTCGAGCGATTTCCTTTCAACGAGCCTCGAGGATTTCCGCAAGGTCATCGATATCAATCTGATCGGCACCTTCATGGCGACGCAGCGCGCGGCCAAGGCCATGGTCGCCAAGGGGATCAAGGGATCGATCGTCAACATGTCGTCGATCAATGCCGTGGTGGCGATTCCCGCCATCGCCTCCTACTGCGCGTCGAAGGGCGGCGTAAGCCAACTCACCAAGGCGGCCGCGCTCGCGCTCGCGCCGCACGGCATCCGCGTGAACGCCGTAGGCCCGGGCTCGATCATGACGGACATGCTGAAAGGCGTGAACGAGAGCCCCGGCGCGATGAAGATGGTGCTGTCAAGAACGCCCGCAGGCCGCATCGGCGAGCCACGCGAGATTGGCGACGTGGTTGCGTTCCTCGCAAGTGACCGGTCGAGCTACATCACCGGCGAGACGATCTATGTCGACGGCGGCCGGCTCGCGCTGAACTACACGGTGTGAGGCGGAGCCTCAGTCGAGGACGACGTTCTTTCCGTCCGGCATCCGGAAGACGAACTCGATCGCGTTTCCCTCCGCGTCGGCGGCGGAAACCTCGGCCAGATGCGCGACACCGAGCTTGTCGAGGATCTCTTTAAGCCATGCCGGGTTCTGGTGCCGCAGTACGATCTTCTCCAGCCGCGGCCCGAGCTCCTTCATGTTCTGCGAGGGATGCGGCCCCTCCGACCATTGGATGAAGGACGGAATGAGTCCGCCGCCCGGCAGGGTGCCGTCCGGCCGCACCGTAAGATCCCAATAGCGCTCGCCGCGCACGAAATGCTTGACCGGTCCAAGATCGACCGGGCTGCGCGCGGCAATGGCGCGAACGTCGGAGGTGCGGACGATCCAGGTCAGCGGGCGCGGACGCGCCGAAATTCTGGCGCGCTGTGCCGCGTCATCAAGCGCGAACCAGCGTGGATAGGCGATTTGCGGCGCGTCCGGATCAATCGCGATCAACTCCAGGAAATGGCCGTCACCGGCCTTGAGCACGCGGTTATGCGTGCTCATCATGTCGTGCTTGCTGCCCGGCGGAATCTCGATGGCGAGCTTGTCCCGCAGATAGCGCACGCCGTCGTCGAGCGTCGCCGCGCCGATCGTGAAGTGGTCGAGAGCGGCGTCAGACATGGTCGGACATCTCGTTTTTCACCACGGACCGCAGCCGGCCAAAACCGGCTTCAAGGTCCGCGATCAGCGAAGCCGGCGATTCCAATCCGGCATGGATGCGCACGAGCGGGCCTTTCTCGTCGGGGTGCTTGGGGAAAGAGCGGTTCGGCTCCGCCGGCAGAATCAGGCTTTCATAGCCGCCCCAGCTAAGGCCGATGCTGAACAGCTTCATGTGGTCGATGAACGCCTCCAGCGCCCGCTCGCTGCAGGGCTTCAGCCGGAAGGCGAACAGGCCGGACGCGCCCTGGAAGTCGCGCTTCCAGATTTCATGGCCGGGGCAGGAAGGGAAGGCGGGATGCAGCACGCGAACGACTTCGGGCTGACGGATGAGCCACTCCGCGAGCGCAAGCCCCGTTTCCTGATGTCGCGCCATACGCACGTCGAGCGTGCGCAAGCCGCGCAAGGTGAGAAACACCTCTTCTGGGCCTGAGCGGTCGCCGACGGCAAGCGTCATGTGGCGGACCGTATCGTAATGCCGCTCCGTGGTGATGATCGCGCCGATCATCGCATCGGAGTGGCCGGTGAGATATTTCGTGCCCGCGTGGATGCTGACGTCGACGCCGTGGCGAAGCGGTTTGAAGAAGAGGGGCGTTGCCCAGGTGTTGTCGATGATGCTGACGATGTTGCGGCTGCGCGCGACCGCGGCGATGGCGCCGACGTCCTGCACCTCGAACGTGCCGGAGCCGGGCGACTCCATGTAGATCACCGCCGTCTCGGGCCGCACCAGCGACTCGATGCCCACGCCGATCGAAGGATCATAGTAGGTCGTCTCGATGCCCATCCGCGAAAGAACGAAATCGCAGAAGTGCCTTGCCGGCCCGTAGACGCTGTCCGACATCAGGATGTGCTGGCCTGTCTTCACGAATGCGAGCAGCGCAAGTGTGACGGCGGTAAGCCCCGACGACACGACGACCGCGCCATGTCCCTCCTCGAGCCGCGCCAGCATGGCTTCGAGCTCGAACGTGGCGGGCGTGCCGTAGCGACCGTAATAGAGCCGTCCCGGCTCGTATCGATGATCGCGCGCAGCCTTGAATTCCGCATACGATTCAAACAGAATCGTCGAAGAAAAATACATCGGCAGGTTCACACTGCCGGCGCTCTTCTGCGAATTGCGGCCAAGATGCGTGAGGAGATCGGGGGCGGGAGTCGTCGTTTCGTCTGCGGCCGTATGCGCCATTGGTCTGTTCGGAGGCGGAGGTCGGACGTTCCGGGTCGCGATCGACCGAGCCGCTTGCGCCGTACCTCGTTCTATTATATGAAACTGATAGTTTACATATTAGTACGATGGGAATTGTCCGGCAAGCGTGGATCGCCATGGCTCAACGATTGGACGCGACTCTATCCAAGGGACTCCTGATCCTTGAAACGCTGGCGCGGTCAACGCGCCCGCTCGGAATCTCCGAACTCGCCGTCCAGTTGGGGCTCAACAAGAGCAACGTGCATCGGCTGACCAGCACGCTGCGGGCCATGGAGTATGTCGCGCAGGAGCCCGACCGCACGTATCGTTGCACAATGAAAGTGTGGCGGCTGGGCAACGCGGTCATGAGCCACATGAATCTGCCTGCGCTGGCCGCACCGGCGATGCGCCAGCTTGTGAATGTCAGCGGTGAGACCGTGCACCTTTCGGTGCTTGATGGCACCACGGTGCTCTATATCGACAAGATCGACAGCGAGCATCCGGTTCGGGCTTATTCGGAGCGAGGTGGAAGCGCCCCCTTGCATTGCGTGGCGACCGGTAAGATTCTCCTCGCCTTCAACTACGAATTTCTCCGCAGCCGCATCGCGACCGAACTCGTGCGTCACACCGCGCGCACGATCACGTCGCTCGAACAACTCGATCACGAACTGGCGCAGGTCCGCAGGACCGGTATCGCCACCAACGTGGGAGAGTACCGGGACGATGTGGGTGGTATCGGCGCGCCGATCTACGACCCGAGCGGGCGCGTGATCGCGGCCATCGGCATATCCGGTCCGCTGTCCCGGTTGACGCGCCAGGTAATGAGAAAGCAGGCGCCCGCGGTCGTCGAAGCGGGCAAGCGGATCTCCGAGGCGATCGGCAGTACGACACCGGTCACCGCGGATTGAGCCGAGTTTCGTCGAACGGTTCGATCGCGACCAGGCAGGTATGAGCCGAGCAGCCCTGGCCGAAGCGCGAGCTTCCTTTGTCGAGCGTTAATACGTTCGGGTTGCCGGATAGATCCATTGCCTTCTCGCTGTCGTCAGCCGGGCAGTACCAGCTGCCGGTCGGCAGAACTACCGCGCCCGTACGCACGCCGGGATTGATCGTCGCAGTCGCGAGACAGGCACCGCGCTCATTATATATGCGCACGGTCTGACCATCCTCGATGCCGAGCCGCTCGGCATCGGCGGGATTCATCTGCACCTGTTCGCGGTTGTTGCGCTTGGTCGCCATCGCGGTTGGCGCAAAGTCGAGCTGACTGTGCAGCTTGCCGTCCGGCTGCCGTGAAATGAGATGGAAGGGCGTCCTGGCGGTCTTCTCGCCGTCGCCGAGCCACTCCGCCGGGGGGATCCACGCCGGGTGCGGAAGACAATCCTCATAGCCGAGTTTCTCAAGCGTCTTGCTGCCGAGCACGATCTTGCCGCTTTCGGTTGCGAGCGGCTCGGCCTCGGGATTGGCCCGGAAGTCGGCGAGGTAGGTGAAGTGCCGCTGCGTCGGCACCTGCGCAGAGCCGAGACGCCAGAACGTTTCGAAGTCCGGCATCTCGTAGCCGAAGCTCGCCGCCGCATCGGAGCGGCTCAGATTATAAAGATACTCGATCCACTCCATTTCGTCCCGGCCTTCGCTGAAGGCGCTTTCCACGCCGAGCCGGTCCGCGAGCGCGCGGAAGATGTCGTAGTCGGAGCGCGCTTCGCCCATCGGCTCGATCGCCTGATGCATCGCGAAGATATGGTCGGAACGCCGATTGCCGGCAAGGTCGTTGCGTTCGAGCGAAGTCGAGGCAGGAAGCACGATATCGGCGCGGCGCGCGGTTGAGGTCCAGATCGGATCCTGCACCACAATCGTCTCGGGCCGGGCCCATGCCTGCCGCAACCGGTTCAGGTCCTGTTGGTGATGGAACGGATTTCCGCCGGCCCAGAACACCATGCGTGTGTCGGGATAGACATGCGTCGCGCCGTCATATTCGAACGGTTCGTTCGGGTGCAGGAGCAGGTCAGTGATGCGTGCCACCGGAATGAAGCTTGCGATCGCCCGCTGCAGCTGCGACATGCCCGGCGCCCGTGTCATCACATAGGGCGCGCCGACGCCGCCGAGCGAGCCATATCCGTAGCCGACGCCGCCGCCGGGCAGGCCGATCTGGCCGGTCACGGCCGCAAGCCCGAGTGCCGCCCAGTACGGTTGTTCGCCATGATCGGCGCGCTGCAGGCTCCAGCTCACCGAGAGCATGCTGCGCGTGGAGGAAAGCGCCTGCGCGAGCGCCGCGATCTTTCCGGCATCGATTTCGGTGATGCCCTGAGCCCAGGCGGCGTTCTTGACGACGCCGTCCGAGGTGCCTCTGAGATAAGACAGAAACGTATCGGAGCCGCTGCAGCAGCGGTTCAGGAAGTCGCGATCCTCGCGGCCGGCGGCGACGACTTCGCCCGCAAGCCCAAGCATCAGCGCCGCGTCCGTGTTCGGACGGATCGGCCACCATTCCGCGTCGACCCACTCCGGCAGGTCGTCGCGCACCGGCGAGACGAGGACGATGCGCACACCGCGCTCTTTCATACGGCGGAGATACTTCGGAATGAGGTGCAAGCCGATTCCGCCGGCTTCGTTCTGGGCGGTGCGCGGCGACAATGCGCCGAACACCACCAGCGTTTCGGTATGCTCGGCGATCGCGTCCAGCGTGCTGACGCGGCCGTTGCAGGCCTCGTCGTTGCCGAGCGTGTGACGGAGAATGACCGGCCCGGCGGCAGTGCTGTAGGTATCGACGTGACCGGTATAGCCGCCGGCCAGATTGAGCATCCGCTTCAGCAGCGTCGCGGCATGATGGAAGCGGCCGCAGCTCGTCCAGCCATAGGAGCCGGCGAAGATTGACGCGTTGCCGAACTCCGATCGCACGCGCTCAATCTCGCCTGAAACGAGGTTCAGCGCGTCGTCCCAGCTCACGGCGACATAGGAGTCGCTGCCGCGTTCGCGGCCGTCACTTTTTTCGCGTTTGGCGAGCCAGCCCTTGCGCACGAGCGGCTGCAGCACGCGGTGCTGGGGGTCCGTCCATTTGAGGACGGAGCGGATGATGGGGGAAGGCGACGGATCGCCCTCGAACGGTTCCACGTCCAGAATGTGATTGTCTTCGACGAGCAGCGTGTAGGCGCCCCAATGGCTGCAATGCGGAACCCGCTTCAACCTGGTCCGCGTTGCCGTTCCCGTCGTGCGCCTGTCTGCCTCGCGAATGCTCATCCCGCCGTCCGTTTCACTCGCTTTCCGCGGCCGCCGCCGCAGCCTGCCGTCTGCGCTGATTGATGGCCGGGATCAGCGAACTGATCAATAGCGCTGCACAGATCAGCAGCGCGGTCGCGGAGATCGGCCTAGTAAAGAAGATCGTGAAGCTGCCGTCGCTAATCAAGAGGCTTTGGCGCAACGAACGCTCGAGAATGGGTCCGATGACGAAGGCCAGCACCAGCACCGCCGGCTCATACTCGAAGCGCTTCAGGAGATATCCCGCAACGCCCGCCGCCAGCATCACCCCCACATCGAACAGCCGGAAGTCGATGCTGTATGCGCCGACAACGCAGAACAGAAGGATCAGCGGGAACAGGAGGCGATAGGGGATGCGGAGCACCTGCACCCACAAGCCAACCAGTGGTAGATTGAGGATCAGCAGCACGACGTTGCCGATATACATGCTGACGATCACGCCCCAGAACAGATCGCCGTGATCGCGGATCAGCAGCGGCCCCGGCTCAACGCCGTGGATCATCAGCGCGCCCATGATGACGGCCATGGTCGCGTGCGTCGGGATCCCGAGGGACAGGAGTGGAATGAATGAGGCGCCCGCCGCCGAGTTGTTCGCTGCTTCGGGCGCCGCGACGCCTTCGATGGCGCCCTGGCCGAAGCGTTCCGGCGTCTTCGAAATCTGCCGTTCCATGGCGTACGCCGCGAACGAGGCGACGATCGCGCCGCCACCGGGCAGCAAGCCGAGGAAGAAGCCGAGGAGACTGCCGCGCGCCATCGGCCAGCTGCTTTGGCGCCACTCCTCGCGCGTCGGCAGCAGGTCGCGGAATTTCGTCGTGACAACCTGCGGCGGATTCGTCGAGGTCAGGTTGGCGATCACTTCGGAAACGCCGAACAAGCCCATGATCATCGCGCCGAGCGAAATGCCGTCAGTGAGCTCCAGCACGCCGAAATCGAAACGGAACTCGCCGGAGATGATGTCCTGGCCGACCATGCTGAGCAGCAGGCCGACACAGATCATCATGAACGCTTTCAGCATCGAGCCCGACGTCATGTACATGACGAGCACGAGGCCGGTGATCATCAGCGCGACATATTCCGGATAGCCGAAACTCAGCGCGACGCGCGCCAGCGGCGGGGCGAGCAGCATCAATCCGACGACCGCGAGCGTGCCGGCAACGAAGGAGCCGATGGCTGCGATGGCGAGTGCCGCGCCCGCGCGGCCCTTGCGCGCCATCTGATAGCCGTCGAGACAGGTCACGACGGTCGCGGATTCGCCGGCGATGTTCAGCAGGATCGACGTGGTCGAGCCGCCGTACATCGCGCCGTAATAGATGCCGGCGAGCAGGATGATCGCCGCGGTCGGCTCGACATGATAGGTGGCGGGCAACAGGAGGGCGATGGTGGCGAGCGGCCCGAGTCCGGGCAGAACGCCGACGAGCGTGCCGAGCGTGACGCCGACCAGCGCGTAAAGGAGGTTCTGCGGCTGCAGCGCGACCGTCAGGCCGAGATAGATATTCGAGAGAACGTCTTCCATCACGAGAAACCGAACAAGGTGCCTTTCGGCAGATCGAGTCCCAGCAGTGAATGGAACACGAACCAGAAAAGGGCGCTGCCAAGGACCGCCGCGAACAGCCGCCAGTACCAGCGGGTTGGCTCAAGCAATCCGAAGAAGATGTAGAGCATCGCCGCCGAGGCGACGAAAAAGCCCACATAACGGACAACGGCGAGATAAACGGCGAGCGTGGCGAGGCAAATGACGACGCGTGGATGAAACAGCGAACGCCATTGGACTGCTTTTTGGTTTGGCGTCCGGCCGCTGACGGCTGCCACCAGGAGGGCGGCTGAAAAGGCCGTCAGCAGCATGGACGTCCAGAGCGGGACGAATCCAGGTCCGGGAGCGGTTGGCGTTCCGATCTCCAACTGAGAAGAAGCGAAGATCGCAAACAATCCGAAAGCCAGCCAGACCGCTCCGGACAGGATATCGTCCCGTGCCATTGTCTTGGGCCTTACTTCGTGGCTTCGACTTCTTTGAGAAGCTTGCCGGCGAGCTCGTAGGATTCGTCGATGGCTTTCTCGGCGTCGGCGTTTCCGAGATAGTTGAAGCTGACGCCGGCTTGCTTCGCGCGCTTTACGGTCTCTGCGTCTTCCATCGCCTCCTTGAACGCCGCGTCGATCTTCTTGACGACGTCGGCCGGCGTGCCTTTCGGCGCGATGATGATGTTGTAGAAGCCGCCCTCGATATCGGTGCCTTGCTCCTTCAGCGTGGGCACATCCGGCATTTCCGGCAGGCGCTCTGCGGTCCAGATGCCCAACCCACGAAGCTCGCCGGCGACCACCTTCGTCTGCGCGCTCGGGAGGTCGGCGTTGCCGATGTCGATGTGTCCGCCCATCAGCGAGACGACGACTTCGCCGGTGCTCGTGTGCGGGACATAGGTGAATTTTATACCGTGCAGCTGCTCAAGCTGGAGCATGACGAGGTGCAGCCAGCTGCCGCGCGCCGTGATGCCGACCTTCACGCGGCCGGGAGGGTTCTTCTTCGCGAACTCGATGACTTCCTTCATGTCCTTGAACGGGGACTTCGGGCTGGTCACCAGCAGGAACGGGATCGTGTTGATCTGTACAACGCCGATATAGTCGCCGCGTTCGTAGCCGACCTTGGAGAGATGCGGCTGCACCGCGGTCGAGCCGAGGCCGACGATCGCGAGCGTGTAGCCGTCGGGGGCCGCCTTCGTGAGCTGGAAGTGACCGGCCACGCCGGCGCCGCCGGGGCGGTTCACCAGGACGAGCTTCTGGCCGAGCTTGCGGGACGCCGTCTCTTCGACGAGCCGCATGGTGAGATCCGTTCCGCCGCCGGTGCCGTACGGAATGATCACGGTGATCGGTTTGGACGGATAGTCGTCGGCGGAGGCGGGGGTGGCAAGGACGGTAAGGCCGAGAAGCAATGATGCTAGGACGCGAGTCATGACGGTTTCCTCTGTGGACACGTCTGTCCGGCTCCGCCGGGGCGATGCCGGGCGCTTCGGTTGAAACCGCCGTCTCCGAGTCGGATAGGTCGATACGAAAGACAACGGTCGGTGACCGGCACGATTGCCGGTAAAGGGTGGTCTGCTTCGGAGATCGGCCTTGCGAGCGATCTCGACATGATCCCGTCCCGTGTTGTCGGCGGCCGGCGTGTGGCCGCCGCGAGGGGTACTACGTCCGTTCGACGATGTGCATGCCGCGCGTGCGGTCGATCATGTAGATTAGGCCGCGCTTGTCGATGCAGACGTCATTGGTTTGGACGCGCTTGGCGCCGGCAGGAACCGGCGGCACGAAGTGCGCCACTTCCTTCGGCGCGTGCGGATTTCCGAAATCGACAATGCGCATGCCGTGCGCGAACCACGCCACCGGAATCTCGGTGCCCATGACCACCTGCTCGGCGGTCTGGTGGCAGCCGGTGAACTCCGGCTGCGGCGTTCCGTCGATGCCTTCCAGCTGGAAGGTCGAGATCGGCATCGGGTAGCGCTCGTCGGTGATGTCGACGAACCACAGGAAGGCGGGCGGCGAGGGATAGTGCTTGAGGCAGTCTTCGTCGGGCACGATCAACAGCTTGCGACCCATGACCGGGAACGGCACCGGCACCGCCGAGTGCATCATGTGCGGGAAGGGCGGGCTCCAGTCGAGGCCGGAGATGTATTTCGGCTTGCTCATGTCCGAGATGTCGAGGATCACGAGCCCCGCGTGCAGGTAGCTCACGTAGAGACGGTCGCCATGCCGGATGCAGTGATGGCAGCGGTGCTGCCGGCCTTCCCAGGTCGGCGTCTCGCCGCCGGCGATCCATTGTCCCGGCATCCACCAGCGACCGACTTCGCGCGGTTTCGCCGGATCGGCCAGGTCGAGGATCATCACGATGTTGGCGTGGTAGCCGTCGATCTCCGGAGAGATGTAGGCGTAACGGCCGTCGAAATCGAAACGGTGGGCACCTGCGCCACCGCAGTGCCAGAAGGTGATCTCGCGCGGCTTCGCGGGATTCGAAACGTCGAAGATGCCCAGGCCGCCCTGGAAGCCCGGGCCGGTCTTGAACGGCGGCGGCGCCTCACGGTTGACGATCATGATGCCGTCCTGCGCGCGCACCTTGTGCGACTGCATGCCGGGACCGATGGGAATTTCAGCAAGGAGGCGGGGATTGGCCGGATCGGCCACATCGATGATGGAGGTGCCCGAAACGCCACCCATGTGGCCGACATAGGCGATGGTGCCGTCGACATAGACCTGACCGCCGCCGGCACAATCGAAGTAGCCGATTTCCTTGATGCCCTTTGAACTACTCATTTTACTCCTCTGCCGTTTCCATCGCTGCCGGGCACCGACGGTCAAATTTCTTGCTCAACTGGCGTTAGGCTGTTCAGCGGATTTGACCTAGAGTGTTCCGATATATAAAATACATTTTTTATATTCTAACACAGCTCGGAAAAGTGGCAATGGAACGAATGCTGTTATTTTGCTCAACAGATGCCGAGCTGCTGCGCATTTCCCCTCTGAGCCTCTAGCAATCGCAGGACGCAGCCGATGGCACTGCACTTTACGGTCGCGGAGCTCGCGCAGCGTCGCCGCAAGGCCATCGACGCCATGCAAGACAAAGGCTTCGATGGGCTTCTCCTGTTCCGGCAGGAGAGCATGTATTACCTGACCGGCTACGACACATTCGGCTACGTCTTCTTTCAGTGTCTGTATCTTGGCGCCGACGGCCGCCTGATGCTGCTGACGCGTGCGCCTGACCGGCTTCAGGCGAAGCACACTTCGGTCATCGAAGACGTCCGAATCTGGGTCGACGCACCCGATGCAAATCCGGCGGAAGACTTGCGTGGTATCCTCGGCGAGCTTGGCTGCGGCGGACGCCGGATCGGCGTGGAATGGGAAGCCTACGGCCTGACCGCGCGCAACGGCCAGCGACTCGCGCGCGCACTCGACGGGTTCTGCACGCTCGCCGACGCATCCGACCTCGTGAACCGGCTGCGCCTGATCAAGAGCCCCGCGGAACTCGATTATGTCCGGCGCGCGGCGCAACTGGCCGACGACGCGCTCGATGAGGCGGTTCGGCTATCGGTGCCCGGCGCGTTCGAGGGCGACATCCTCGCTGCGATGCAGTCGGCCGTCATCCGTGGCGATGGCGATGATCCGGCCAACGAGTTCGTGATCGGTTCCGGTCCCGACGCGCTGCTGTGCCGCTACAAGAGCGGCCGCCGCACGCTTTCCGATCCTGACCAGCTGACTCTCGAGTTCGCAGGCGTCTTTCGTCATTATCATGTCTGTCATATGCGCACCTTCACGATCGGCAAAGGCGATGCGCGTATGGTCGAGTTGAACAAGATCGCCATCGAAGCGCTCCTCAAAGCCGAATCCGCGTTGCGCCCCGGTCGTCCGCTAAGCGAAGTGTTTGACGCTTATCTCGACGTAATGGAAAGGAATGGCCAAGGTGGCAATCGTTTGAACGCCTGCGGTTACAGTCTCGGTGCGACCTTTGCGCCGAACTGGATGGACTGGCCGATGATCTATCGCGGCAATGCCTTAGAAGTGCAACCGGGCATGATCTTCTTCATTCCGGTCGTCTTCATGGATGAAAAGCAGGGACTCGCAATCACGCTCGGCCGCACGTCGGAAGTTACGGATCGCGATGCCGTACCTCTGTCGAGAAAGGATCTCGATCTGGCAATTCGGTGAAGGATGGCAGCGCTCCGTCGGTGCTTTCGATCCTGCCCTGCGAATTATTCCACTGCATTCAATGTAGTGATCGTAGTCGGTGTGACAGCGGGCCGGTTCAGGTCGAATGGGAATCGCGTCTCGGCCAACGCCCGGCCTGAACAAGGGCCAGGAAACGTTCCACCGATTCGTTGAACAGCGCCGGTTCTTCCAGATTGAGCGTGTGCCCGCTCTTGGGAAACATCGTGAGCCCCGATGTTCCGATGGTCTTCTTTAGATAAAGGCTGGGCTCAATGCAGGCATCGTCCTCGTCACCGACGACAATGAGTGTCGGCAGGGTCACGTGCATCAGCTCGCGCTCGAATGCCGAGACCGGCGGCCGGCCGCCTTGGAACGACCGCATCGTGAGCGCGGCTCCGGTCGCGTCATGTCTCGCGAGGGCATCGTAGAATCGGCGAAAACCTTCCGGATCCTTCCGGAGAAACGGGATTCTCGACGGGCCCATGCCGATGATTCTTGCGATGGCCGCAGACCCCTCTCTTTCAAATGTATCGGCGCGGTCGCGGCATTCTTCTCGAAACGCCTTCAGGCGTGCTGCTTCAAAACCGGAACCAATGCCGGCCAGCGTGAGAGACAGCACGCGTGAAGGAGCGTTAAGCCCCACTTGCAGCGATGAATACGCGCCCATGGAAAGGCCGATGAAATGGGCAGCTTCAATTTCGAGATGATCGAGCACTGCCATCGCATCATCGCGAAAGTGTTCGTACGTGTAAGCATGCTCCTCTGCCGGAATTTGCGACGGCAGATAACCGCGCGCAGAGTAGGTGATGCAGCGATAGCGGTTGGAGAAGTGGGCTACCTGTGGCTCCCAGCTCGCATAGTCGGCTGCGAACTCATGCAGGAAGAGGATCGGCGTTCCGCTGCCGGTCTCCTCGTAGTAGAGGCGAACGCCATCGCTCGTATCGGCGTAGGGCATCGAGAGCCCTACGCTCCGACGGCCGAATGCATCTTCAAAAAATGCAGAACCGGGGGTGCTACGCGCTCAGGCGCCTCGATGAGCACGTTGTGCTTCAGGCCCTTCAGGACGACGAGCTCCGAGTTCTTCAATGCGCGCGCAATTTGCTCGTTCAGCCGCGGGCTGCATCCGCCGTCGAGCTCTCCTGTCAGAACCAGCGAGGGCGTTTCGATCTCGTGCAGCCATGGAGCCATTTCCGTTTCCGCATAGATGTGGAAAACGTTCAGAAATACCCCGAGCGGCGTTTCGAGAATCTGCTTCTTGCGGTTGGCGACCTTTTCAGGATGGCTCGCCTGGAATTCATCGGTGAACCAGCGGTTGACGAGCGTATCGAGCATCGCCTCGACGCTCGTTTCTTCCATGGCCTTGACCACCCCCTTCACCTTGGAACTGTCGTCGGCCGTCCTGAATGCCGCCGTCGACAGAAGGCCAAGCGCCGCAACGCGATCGGGATAGGCACGGGCATAGGCGGGTCCGATCATTCCGCCGAGCGAATGTCCGATGACGCTTGCCTTTTCGATTCCGAGCTTTGCACGAAGCGCCTCCAGATCCGCGACGAGTTCGTCAAGCCCGAAGGGCAGAGCGGAGGATGGCGACTCCCCATGACCGCGCAGGTCGTAAGTGATGCAGGTGAAATCATTCCGGAGATATTCAAGCAGACCGTCCCAGGTCGAACGGCGCGCCCCAATCCCGTGCACCATGAATAGGGCGGGCCCTTTGCCGCTGATCGTGTAAGCGCAGTCGACCGGAGTTGGCATGATTGGCTCCTTTCAGCCGGACTTTGCGGCCGGCTTCTCCGGCGCAGGCGTCGAAGCCAACGTGCCGGCGGTCGCCCAATCGTCCTTTGCAATGTCGCTGAAGATCACCTGCACGCTTTGCGGAGTGCCGCCGCAGATACTTACGAAGCTGTCCGTAATGGCCCTGGCGAATTTTTCTTTCTGTTCGCGGCTGCGTCCGGCGAACATTTCGACGTGGATCACCGGCATGCGCTTTTTCTCTTCTTCATCTTGAGGCTTCTCCAGCAACGGCGAGAAGGCGACAAATCCCCGTGTCTTGACGCTCTCAATCGCCCACTGTAGCTTCTACAGTGACACTTAAATTCTATACAGTGAGCGCACAGGACGTCAATTGCTGCATCAACCTTTCAGCGACCTGGGATCCGCCCTGCGTGCCGCGCGGGCACGACGGCGCATGACGCTGCGCCAGCTTGCTGACGCGACGGGGCTGTCGGAAAGTTTTCTCAGTCAGTTTGAACGGGGACTTACGCAGGGCAGCGTCGCTTCGCTGCGGCGCATCGCGGAAGCGCTCAGTGTCAGCCTGGCCGATCTCTTTGATAAGCATGGTGCTGCCGGCGCCCGCGTTCTGCGGATGTCCGCGCGGCCCACGATCAAATTCGGCCATAACGCAATCAAGCAGCTGCTGACACCAAACGCGCCGGACGACGTCGAAGTCTTCAGCGTCGAATTCGAGGTCGGCGGATCAACCGGCGACCACCAGTACACGCACGGTGACTCCGATGAATTCCTTCTCGTGCAGTCGGGCTCGGTAAAGCTTGAACTGGCGAAGGATGTTTTCTTGCTCGAGAGCGGCGACTCCATCGTCTTCAGAAGCAGCCTGCCGCACCGTGTCGTGAACGTCAGCAATTCAGCTTCGACCGTGCTTTGGGTGATTGCACCGCCCGGGAAATAAGAACGGCCGGCCGTTGGGGGCGGGTGAAAGAGAGTGCGTAGGGGAGAGTCACGGAGATGAGGTTCGATAGTGGTTTGCTCAACCACTGCGGAGACATTGTCGGCTATCCGCGTATTCAGGAATGGCAGGAGTCCGCAAAGCTGATTGAAAGTCTGGGCTTCACCGCGGTTTGGTGTGCTGAGCATCACTTCTTCTGGGACGGATGGACCAATCCGGTTCCGACAAATCCGATCTTGTTCGGCGCATTCATAGCTGCGCAGACCAAGAAGTTGCGCCTTGCGCAATGCGGCGTGTGCATTCCGGACTGGCATCCGATTCGAGTCGCGGAAGACATCGCCATGCTCGATCACATGAGCGAGGGCAGGGTGGAGTTTGGAGCGCTACGCGGTTCCAATACGCGCGTAAACGGAAACTTCAACCGCAGCGCGGATCGCCGCAATCAGAAGGTCAACCAGGCGCTGTTCTGGGAAACGCTCGATATCATCCTGCTCGCTTGGAAAGGAGAGCCGTTCAGGTACGACGGCCAGTTCTACACATTGCCGATGCCTGGCTGGAAAGACGAAAAAAGCCCGCCGGAACGGCTTGATCCAAAATTTTTTACGCCGGAAGGCGAGCTGACTCATTTACAGATTCTGCCGACGCCGCTGCAAAAACCCAGCCCGCAGACATGGATAATGGCGGAATCGACTTCATCGAATGCCGAAGCGGGCCGTCGCCAGTTGGGGACCTTGTCCTACGCTCAGTCCTTTGAGCAAACCCGCGCGGCGATGACGGCATACCGCCAGGCGCGTTTCGGGTCTGACGCTCCCAATGTAGAGGAACGGCTCGCAATCATGCGCCCAATTTTTGTCGCTCCGACTCAAGAGGAGGCGGAAAGCGTAATGAGACCCGCCATCAATGAATTGATGGCGTATGGGGTCCGCGCCGACAGAGATCAGACGAATGCCCGAAAAGCTTTTCTCGCGAAGGATGAGGAGTTCGATCCCCGCGATCTGGACTGCGACTGGTTCGACTATCTGGTGAAGATCGGCCACGTTCACGTAGGAACGCCCGAATATGTCACGGAGCGGCTGAAAAGATTTCAAGCAGAGATCGGCTGCGAGCACATCGTCCTGCACTGGGCGGTGCCACGGGTGACGTTCGACGAATATCGAAAAAGCCTGACGTTGTTTGCGGACAAGGTCATGCCGAATTTCTGATCGTTGTCAGGAGTAAGGCGATGTCCAATCGAGACCGGTATGTCGAGGTATGGAATCGTGCGTTCAACGGCGGCGATCCTGATGCGTTCGCGGATCTGCTCGCACCCGACTACGTGCGTCACTACAGCCAATCGCCGGGTTTCAGCGATTGCGATTCTCAGGGCTTTCGGTCGACCTTGCTGATGGTGAGGCGAGGGTTCCCCGACATCTCCTCGACGATCGACGACATCGTCGGCGACGACGACGAATTTTCCATTCGTTGGTCCAGCAGTGGCACGCATCTTGCTGAATTTCTTGGCGTGCCGGCCACCGGCCGCACGGTTTCCACGAATGGAATCACGGTATGTCGCTTCAAGGGAAATCTTGTTCAGGAGGAATGGGTCGCCTGGAACCTGGGCGATCTGCTGAAGGCGCTGGGGGTCAGCGAACTCCGTTTGCCGATCGCCGGTCCTGCGTCGAAGGCCTTGCCGGAGGCCGTTCGGTCGGCACACAGGAAGTTTGTCACCGGTGTCACGGTCGTCGCCGGAGTTGATGGTCAGGCGAAACCGTTTGGCCTTGTCGTGAATGCCTTCATGAGCGTTTCCCTGCATCCGCCCACGATCATGTTCTGCGTCAGTAAGGCATCTCGCTCCCATGAGATCTTTCTGCGCGCAAAGGCCTTTTCCGTGAATATTCTTTGCGCAGATCAGGCCGATATCGCACGTCAATTTGCCGATCCCGCGTGCAGCGAAAAGTTTGCGGGCGTTTCGTGGCGGGCGGGCGATCTTGGCGCGCCGTTGCTGTCCGGTTGCGCGGCTTCATTCGAGGCGCGGATCACGGAATGCATTCGCGCCTCAACGCATACGATCATTGTCGGAGCGGTGTCGTCGGTCGAGACGTCCGAACGTTCGCCGCTCATCTACATGGCAGGCGAATTGCATGACTCTGCCGGCCTCCGGCCGGTCGCATAGCGGGATGTCGAAGTCTGGCGCCAGTCTTCAGAAGCGGAGAATTGCATGAGCAACTCGGTAAATCAGGACAGGGCGCGGATTGTCATTCAATCTCTCAGCGAGGTTCCGGCCGTTCCGATCAATCACAGCGAAGGTCATGAGCATGACGAGGGCTCGGTCCAGCGCGTGATCAGCAAGGCCGTCAACGGAAGCCCTGACATACTGGCGACGGTCTTCAGTATGACGCCCAATCAATATCATCCGTTGCACGCTCATCCCGAGCTGGGTGAGCTGTACTTCATCCTCGAGGGCGCCTGCGAAGTGCGGGTCGGCGACCAGTTGAAATGGGTCGAGGCGCAGACAGCGATCTATGTGCCGCGCGGAACGCCGCACAGCCTGAGGACCAAATCCGAGAGCGTGAAATTCCTGCTCGTATTTCCCGAAGGAGATCGAACGAAAGTCAAGAAGGTATGGGTCAACGAAACTGACGGTACGTCAAACACAGTGTGAGGTGAACTATGCAGTATGTTGGAACGGAAAACGGAATTGGTCGCGGCCGGTGCACGGCGTTGCTTGCGGCGTCGATTGTTCTCTTGTCCTCGATCAGCACGATGCCGTCCGCTTTCGCGGCCGACAAGCTCAACGATCTGCTGCCTGAAAGAATTCGTCAGGCCGGAGAAATCCACGTCGCCTCAAATGCAGCCTATCCGCCTTTCGCCTTCAAGGATGAAGCGGGTAATGCATCCGGCTTGGAATCCGCGCTCATCAGGGCGATGGCGGAGAAGCTCGATATAAAGGTCAAGTTCACCTCGATCGACTTCCCGAGCATTCTGCCCGGCGTCAGTGCGGGCCGCTTCGACATCGGCTCGGGCGGATTCAACAACACGGAGGAGCGGCGTAAGATCGTTGAATTCGTCAATTATGCATCCGCTGTCTCCGGCATCATCGTTCAAAAGGGAAATCCTGCAAAAATTTCCTTGGACGGTCTCTGCGGAAAGAGTATCGCCGCTTCCGAGGGCTCTGCTCAGCGAGTCAATCTTGGTTTGCTGAGCGAGAAGTGTCAGGCGCAAGGCAAGCCCGCGATCGACATGCCGACGCTGAAGGGAACGCCGGCGATGGTCGTGGCATTGAAGTCGGGGCGCGTCGAAGGCGTGTATATCGACAAGGCTGTCGGCGGCTATCTGGTTACGCGAGATTCGGCTGTCGAGGCTCTGCCGGGCGTGGTGGCGAACCCGGACGGCAGCACGGTCGTCATGGGCATCTTGATGAAGAAGGGCGACATGCAATTGGCCAAAGCGCTGCAAGCAGGTTTGAACGCCGCGATCAAGGACGGCACCTACGCCAAGATCATGAAGGAATGGAACATCGCGGACGACGTGCAGCTCAAGGAGGCCACCGTCAATTAGCGCCGCAAATATGAAAGCCCCGCTCGGAACGCAAATCGTGGAGTTCATTCAGTATGCAAACCGCCCCGTTCCCTGAGCGTGTCGCCACCGCGGCGGAACGCAGCGCCCGGACGGAAGGTGCCGAGCCCAAATCACCGATGGAGCAGGCCCCTTCCGTCCGGCTGGCAAAAACCTACGGCTTCGGCTCCACGGCCGGTGCTGTAATTGTCGTGGCGTTGATGGGTGCGCTTCTGGCGAGCACGCTCATCAACCCGGCATTCGGATGGCCGGTATTCGCGGAATACTTCTTCAGCGAGCCGATCCTTTGGGGAGTCCTCATGACTCTCGTCCTCACCGCGATATCGATGTTCGTCGCGGTTGCGCTGGGGACGCTTCTCGCCATCATGCGGATGTCCTCGAATCCGATCCTGCAGGCCGGCTCGGCTCTCTTTAGCTGGTTCTTTCGAGGCATCCCCGTCCTTGTGCAATTAATCTTCTGGTACAATTTCGCATTGCTGTTTCCCAACATCGGGCCGTTCCCGACCAACACGGTCGTCACGCCGCTGATCGCCGCGATCCTGGGGCTGGGCCTGAGCATGGCGGCGTACATGGCGGAAGTGGTGCGGGGTGGAATTCTGTCGGTCGGCGCTGGGCAAATCGAGGCGATCAGATCGCTTGGCATGACGCGTGCGCAGGGGCTGCGCCGGGTGATTTTGCCTCAGGCCATGCGCGTGGTTCTGCCGCCGATGGGGAACGAGTTGATCGCGCTCCTGAAGTGGACGTCGCTCGCCAGCGTGATCGCAGTCTCCGAACTGATGCACGCATCCAGTCTCATCTACAGCCGGAATTTCCAGGTGATCCCGCTGCTTCTTGTGGCCGCAGCTTGGTATTTGGTTGTCACGACCGTATTCAGCTTCGGGCAGCGTTACCTTGAGCAACATTTCGGCAAAGGCGCGCACTGATGTTGCAGTCCGCGAGCGCTCGAAAGGACGATTCTATGTCTAGCGTTCCCATGTCATCGAAGATGATGGTCGAGATGCGCCATGTCTCGAAACGATTTGGCTCGGTGACCGTTCTGAATGACATATCGCTGTCGTTTCCCGAAGGAAGCACCACTGCGATTATCGGCCCTTCAGGCTCGGGGAAGACGACCGTCATCCGCTGCATCAATCATCTTTTGCCGATCGACTCCGGCACAATTACGATTTCCGGAGAGTTGCTCGGTTATCGCCGGGGTAAGGAGGGAGAGCTCATCGAGCTTCCCGAAAGACAATTCTGCCGGCAGAGAGCCGATATCGGAATGGTCTTCCAGCACTTCAACCTGTTTCACAATATGACGGTGCTTGCCAATGTGATGGAAGCGCCGATGATCGTTCAGCGCGTGCCGCGGAAAGAGGCTCGGGAGAGGGCACTTGCAGCGCTGAAACGCGTGGGAATGGACGGCCGCGACGAGTCCTATCCTTCTCAGTTGTCGGGCGGCCAGCAGCAGCGCGTGGCGATCGCACGAGCGCTGGCAATGAAGCCGAAGCTGATGTTGTTCGACGAGCCGACATCGATGTTGGATCCCGAGCTCGTGGGCGAAGTCCTGCGCGTGATGCGGGATCTTGCGGAGTCGGGCATGACCATCATTGTTGTGACCCACGAGCTGGGCTTTGCCCGTGAGGCCTGCGACCATCTTGTTTTCATGGATGGCGGCAGGGTGCTGGAGAAGGGAACGCCGCACGAGGTGCTGAAGTCGCCAAAAAACGAGCGGACGAAGGAGTTCCTGAAGCGGCTAGGTTGATCCAAGAGAATTTGAAGCAATTGATCCAGCGGGATTGCAGCAGCGAGGCCGTCGGCGCTCAACACGGCCAATAGAAATCCTGCTCGGCAACACCGCGAAAAGGCATTTCGCATCCCCGTGCGCGGGAGCATCTTCGTCCCACGGAGCTCTATAGCAGCTAGATTTATCAGTATTATTGGGCTGCGTAGCTCCAACGACATCCAGGCAAAATAACCAGATCTCGGATAACAGAGATCTTCTGCCACGACTTAGGGGCAGGGTTGGGACTCAGCCGGTACAACGAGAAAATCGGGCGCGCAACCAAGACATCGGATTGAGCACGTCCTTTCGGGTCAATCGGCGGCTTCGCTTGCAGTATCCCGAAGAAACTGGGCCACACCTTGTGACGCGGTCAGGATATGGTCCCGCATTGCTTCTTCCAGCAGTGCGGGATTGCCTCGTCGCGCGATTACGATAAGCATTTCGTGTTCTGCGCGCGGCATCTCCATGTGCTTATATGCCGTTACGTACATCCTGACATAGGGTAGAACCGCTCTACGCGCATTTCGTATATGCGCCATCAGGCGCCTTTTGTTCGCAGCCTGTGCAAATATTTCGTGAAATTGTTCGTGAAGATCGATCCAGCGCTGGATGTCGGTGCATGCGTCGTGCATCTGCTCCAGCACGCTCTCCAACTGTGCAAAATTTTCTGACGTCAGGTTGTTGCAGGCATGGCGCGCGGCCAAAGCCTCCAATGCTGCGCGGATATCAAACATTTCCTGAATTTCGTCCGCGGTCAGTTTGGTGACGATCGCGCCCCGATTTGGGCGAATGACCACGAGACCCTCGGAGTGAAGTTGCTGCAAAGCGTCACGAACCGGCATGCGGCTGACGCCAAGACTGTTTGCAATCTCTTCGGTCTTAATACGGGTGCCGACAGGGAAGGCGCCGCTCAGGATTTGCTCGCGCAAATAGTGGCTGGCTACTTGCTGCGGGGTCGCGGCTTCGGCGATCTCACGAAGATCGGTCAAAGGAACACCATCAGAAATTGGATACAGAACATGATTTTATTGCTGCAAAGCAGAAAGTCAAATCCGGGCTGAGTTGCCCAAATAATCAGCTTTTCTGTAATAGAGAAGAAAATTAGTTGACTATCGCATAAACATCAGTTTGGCTAAGTGTAGCCAAAATTGAAGTGGGCATACGAATTTCAAGGCTGCTTGAATGGTGGTCCGCATCGTCAGTGATCAGGTTGTCGAGCCTGCTCCCGGCCTCTGGTCGAACTGCCTGCTTGCCGGCAAGCAGGCCTTCATCTCTGGCCTTGTCGCGTTTGAGAACGACCAAGTCGTCGGCAGGAACGATCCCTACCGGCAGTCCATATTCATTTTTGCGGCGATGAAAAGTCTGGTCGAAAGCGCCGGCGGACAAATGGCCGATGTTGTCAACCTCAACATATTCGTCACCGACATGAAGCATCGACCGGCCGTTCTTGAGGCGCGGCGTCAGTTCTTCTCTGGAAACTTTCCCTGCTCGACGCTGGTCTCCGTCTCGGCGCTTATCCATCCCGAATTGCTTGTCGAGATCAACGCGATCGCTGTGATCGGAGCAAGTTCGGGTGAAATGGAAGTTGCGGCTGTTCCACGAGCGCAAAAATGAAGTTCGACCAATCGAACGTGAATGCTGCGTGTCGGCCTTGGTGCGCAGATTGCATTACGGAGACCTGGCCGTCGACATCCGCCAGGGTGTCGCTCATTCAATCGTTTGACTGAGGAGAGTTCGGATGCAGAAATTTGCCGTCCGCCGCACTTTGGCAAGCATGACGACATCAGCTGTTCTGTTCGCCATTCTCGGCATCAGCGGAGCGGTCGCCCAACAGACCGACGTCCGCTTCCGCATGGAGTGGATTCCCAATGGCATGTATGCGCCGTTCTTCTACGCGATTGATTCCGGATTTTACCGGGAGCAAGGCATCAACCTTGAGATGCTAAACGGCAACGGATCGTTGGCCGCGATCGAAGAAGTGGCCGCGGGCAAGTCCGAGTTCGCCATGGCATCGTGCGGCGCGTTGGCGACGGCGATCAGTAAGGGGCGGCCGATCGTGTCGATCGCACAGTATACGGCAAAGTACAGTTGGGGATTCTATGTGCCGAAGGATTCGGGAATCGTGAAGTTTTCCGATCTTGCCGGACGCTCGGTCGTGATGTCACCCGGCTCGTCCGAGGCCATTCTGCTGCCGACCGTCTTCGACGCGGCCGGCCTTGCGCAGAACGCAATGCGGTGGGTGTCCGTCGATCCATCGCAGAAAATTGCTACTTATGCCCGAGGGCAGGGAGACAGCGTCGTCACGACCGTCGCCTACGGCGATCCGCTGGTGCAGGAGGCGCGTCCGTCCAATGTGCTTCTTTGGGCAGACGCGGGCTTCACGATGCCCGATTATTGCCTCCTGACGAACACAAGCACGATCAAGGACTCTCCCGAGCTCGTGAGAAAGTTTCTCGCCGGCACGTTCAAAGGAATCGAGGAAGGCAAGAAGAAGCCAAACGAGGCTGTCGCGGCAGCCCTCAAAATGCGTCCGCTGATCAAGCAAGAGCCAACTGCGCGCCAGTGGGAGCTGACGACGCAGTTCCTCCATTCCGATAACGCCAAGGACTGTGCGATCGGTTGGCACGTGCCGAAAGATTGGGAGATCGGCCTCGCTACACTTCGGAAAGCCAACGCGCTCGACGGCAAGGAGATCGAGCCTACTCGCTTTTACACCAATGAGTTCGTCAAGTGTTGAGCAACGGCGCCTAGTCTTTCTTCGGGGACAGAAAATGCGTTCAGTCGCAGTTCTTCCGGAGCTGATCTCATTGCCGAATGAAGTGATGCACCATATCGGCGTCCGAGATCTGAGTAAGACATTCGAAACGCCAATGGGCTCCGTCGAGGCACTCTCGACCGTCTCGTTCGATATCGCCGTCGGGGAGTTCGTTTCGATTGTCGGACCAAGCGGTTGTGGGAAGTCCACCTTGTTGAAGATTGTGGCTGGCCTGTTGCCCGCCACAACCGGAAGCGTGACGATCAACGGCGAGAGCGTCATTAAGCCCTTTACCGATCTCGGAATCGTGTTTCAGCGTGATTTGTTGCTCGAGTCGCGGACCGCACTGGACAACGTGCTGTTGCAGGTCGAGATGCGAGGCCTGAATAAGGACGCCTACAAGGAGCGCGGCTCCGAGTTGCTGGAGCGGATGGGCCTGGGCGGTTTCATTGACAAATATCCGTGGCAGTTGTCGGGCGGCATGCGTCAGCGTGTGTCGATCTGCCGGGCGCTCATTCATGATCCTCCGCTGATGTTGATGGACGAGCCGTTTGGAGCGCTGGACGCGCTCACGCGTGAGGAGATCGCGCTCGATTTGGCAAGGCTGTGCGAGCGAACGAAGAAAACGGTGCTGTTCATTACGCACAGCATCAGCGAGGCGGTCTTCCTTAGCGACCGCGTTTTCGTCATGACTGCCCGCCCCGCAAGAATCGCGAAGGAAATTGCAATTGAGCTTCCGCGACCACGAAGGTCGGAACAACAGGAAGAGCGTTTGTTTGCCAGGCATACGGGTGAAATCCGATCGTTGCTCTTCCGCGAGGAAAAGCGCCAGGAGCGCGACTGAGATGAACGGTTCGAAAGCAGCCGTAATTGACGGAAAATTTGAAGCCCGCCCGATCGCGCGACGCCGTTCGCTCTTGCGCATGATCTACGATTCGAATGGGTTCTCGTTCGTTCCTTCTATGGTCGGGTTGCTGTTGCTCTGGGAATTCTCCATCAGGATTCTTCATGTCCCGACCTATATTCTTCCACCGCCGGTCGACGTGGCTGCGGCGCTGGCAGCGCACTGGCGAATGCTGCTGGTCGAAACCTTCGCGACATTCCGGGAAATCATGGGCGGTTTTGCAGTTGCCACATTCACGGCAATCCCGCTCGCACTGCTGATCGTCTATTCGCCGACCTTCGAGCGCTTCTTCAATCCACTCATTATCGTATCGCAGGCGGTGCCCAAGGTGGCCATCGCTCCGCTTTTCCTCGTCTGGTTCGGGTTCGGCGAGGTATCGAAGATGCTCATCGCCTCCCTGATCGCCTTCTTCCCGCTCCTGGTTTCGGCGACGGTGGGTTTGAAGGGTATTGATCCCGAGATGCTTAATCTTGCCCGCTCTATGGGCGCATCTCCGATCCGTACCTTCTGGAAAGTGCGACTTCCGTGCGCGCTGCCGAATTTTTTCGGTGGCTTCAAATTGGCGATCACTTTTTCGGTCATCGGTGCCGTAATCGGCGAGTTCGTCGGAGGAGATCACGGCATCGGTTATCTAATTCTGCTTGCGAGCGGATCGCAGCGGCTCGATCTCCTGTTCGCCGGTCTGGTGATTCTCTCTGCGGTGGGACTGGGACTTTTCTACTGTGTCGAGTTTCTGGAGCGGAGATTTGTATCGTACCGATCGACAATGAGCGTGGTTACGTAGCGAAGCATTGGATCAGGACGCAATTTGAATGCACGGAAAGGCACATATCGTCGGCGGAGGCATTGCGGGAATGGCGGTCGCCGCCTGTCTCGCGGATCGCGGCTGGAAAGTCGTTGTGCATGAGCGTGCCAGCGAATTGCGTGAGGTCGGCGCCGGAATCTATCTGAAAGAGAACAGCGTCCGCGTTCTCGACTCGCTCGGTTGCATTGAGTCGCTGGTCAAACGCGGCTCGCGTTTGAAAAGGTCGGAAATACGCGACGGCGCCGGTCGTATTTTGCTGTCCCGCGACATCTCCAGTGAACGCGTTTACACGGTGCTCCGCGAGGAATTGCATCGGTGGCTCGCCGACGCAGCGAGCAGGCGCGGCGTTCAGTTCGAGCTTGGTGTGGCCATTCATCACGTCTCGCCTGACGGCGTGCTGGTGACGGAGACCGGAAACCGCTACCGGGCGGATCTCGTTGTCGGCGCTGACGGCTTGGGCTCAGTGGTCCGCAAGCAAGCGGGCCTTGAGGTTTCGGCAGGCTCGTTGCCGAATGGTTCAACGCGAATTCTCGTTCCGCGATCGAACGGGGACCCGGCGGAAGGGAGCATCGAGTACTGGCGCGGACACAAGCGCGTGATGGTCGTACCGGTCGGGCGCAACATCACTTATTTCTGCGCGTCGAGCCGTGAGGATGATACGCGCGGTGTTCGGCTTCCGTTTGATGCCGACTATTGGACAGCATGCTTTCCCGAGCTCGCGGACCTGTTCTCCCGTGTGACGCCCGACCTTGGTGTGCATCATGCTCATGGACTGGTGCGCGTTTCGGGATGGTATCGCGGCCGCTTGGCGATTGTCGGCGATTCTGTGCACGGCCAGCCGCCTAATCTCGGGCAAGGCGCGGGCATGGCGATATCCAACGGATATGCGCTGGCCGAGACTCTGGAACAAGCGGGTGACGTCGAAAGTGCGTTGTCGGCCTGGCAAAAAAACTATCGGACGATCACCGAACAGATCCAGTCCTGGTCGAAAAATTGGGATTACTTCGTCCACCGATGGCCGGGTCGGCTCGAGTTCTTACGCTCGAAAGTCATCCTCGGCTTAGCAACCGTTCCTGTGACCCGCCGGCATTGGGGCCGGCTCTATCGCGGCATTGATGACAGAGGCACCAGCATTGCCGCGTAGGGTTTCCCCCTGTCCACCTGACATACGGAGGCATCATGAAGACGAACGTACACTTTTCCCCTCGCAGGCTGGGCCATCTCAATCTGTTCGTCCGTGATGTGGAGCGATCAGCCGCGTTCTATCGGAATGTTTGCGGCTTTCAGGAAGTCTTCCGTGAGCCCGGCATCTCGATGATCTTCATGAGCAATGGCAATACGCATCACGACCTCGGCCTGATGGAAATCACCAATGATGTGCGCATCGGGCGTGACGGACATGTGCAGGTCAAGCCGGGCGCGGGAAAGACGCCGGGACTAAACCACCTGGGATTTGAGATGGAGACTGAAAGCGGCCTGGTCGATGCATTCCGTCGCGCGAAGAAAAGCGATTTGCCGATCAGCCGGACAACCGATCATCAGATCGCGCACAGCGTCTACATGGCGGACTCCGAAGGCCATATGCTGGAGTTCTATGCCGACGTCGTCGACGATTGGAGGCGGATTTACGCGGAGAATGTTGGCGAACTGATCAGCGGTCATTGGGACCCCGAGGCGCAACCCCCATTGACGGAAAGCAAGATCGAGATGGTGCCGGATTTGTACCGGGCCGACGAAGCCGTTTTGATGGCAGAGAAGGTGGCGTATGCGGCGTTGCCCGTGCGCAATTTCGGAGCCGCGTTGGACTACTATGTCGACGTCGTTGGTCTGGAACTCGTAAATCATTCGGCCGAGGACGGCTTTGCCGTCATGAAAGGCTCGGCGAGCGGCGGTTGTGACGTATGCCTGGTCCAAACTGATGGGTTTCCCAAGGTTCGGCTGTTCTTTGGTGGCATCCGGCTGCATGACGGCAAGCCCGTCGAGGAATCGTACAAGGTGCTTTCGGAGCAGGGCGTCCCCTCGGTGATCGTCGGCAGCGGAAGGAACAATTGCATCGTCGTGGTTGATCCTGACGGCATCCCGCTCGTCTACTCGACGGCACCTTCGCTTGATCTCATGGCGGAGCACGGAATGGACATCGTCACGGAAGTCCGGCGGCTGTCCAAAGCGCCCGCTTTAGCAAGCTGAATGTCCGGAGACGCGTTGTGCAGTTTGTCACGTTTGAATCGAAGCAAGGCCCCGTGCCGGGAGCGGTAATGGGGGGCGGTAAGATGGTTATGGATCTTTCCGCGCTCGGCATTGCGGATGATATGCTCCGGCTGGTTGAGAACTTCGAGACGCTCCTTCCCCGGATCAAGCAGGCCGCAAGCAACGGTAAGCATCACGTTGCGCTCGAAGATGTTCGATTGCTGGCCCCCATTCCCATCCCCGCACGCAACATTTTCTGCGTCGGAAAGAACTATCTTGATCACGCGCGCGAGTTTGGCACGAGCGGTTTCGACAGCAGTGCGTCGACCGGAGACCATGCCCCGGACGAGCCGATCATATTCAGCAAGGTGCCGTCATCCGTTATCGGTCCGCACGACGAGATTCCCCGGTCGTTGGATCCGTACGATTCCGTCGATTACGAAGCGGAGTTGGCCGTCATCGTCGGTAAGCGAGGACGCGTGATGGACGGCGACGATCCGATGGACTATGTCTTCGGCTATACGATCCTAAATGACGTGACGTCGAGAGAATTGCAGCGGCGCCACAAGCAATGGCTGCTCGGCAAGGGGCTCGACGGATTCTGCCCTCTTGGCCCCGTCATCGTGACCCGGGACGAGTTCGAGCAGCAGCAGGACGCGTCGATCAGGACATGGGTGAACGGTGAGCCGCGTCAATCGGCGACTTTGGCTCAACTGATTTTTGACGTTCCGATGCTGCTAAGGACGATCGGGCGCGTCATTACGCTGCAAGCCGGAGATATCATCGCCACCGGCACGCCGGCGGGAGTCGGGATCGGGTTCGACCCACCGAAGTATTTGCGTAAAGGGGATGTCGTCCGCATCGAGATCAGCGGCATCGGCGTTCTCGAGAACCCGGTTGGTTGATCTGGAACGGCGTAAGCATGCAGTCGAGCTTCATCGACGTTCAGGGAGTTCGTACGCGCTATCTCCACGAGGGCGCAGGCGAGGCTGTGATCCTTCTGCACGGCATCGGCCTCTCCGCTGATTGCTTCATCCGCAATATCGATCCGCTGGCGGAAAGGTTTTCCGTTTATGCGCTCGACTTGCTTGGTCATGGGTTTACGGACGCAGTCAATTTCGGGACGTCTGTACCGCAGGTCGTCATGGCGCAGCACGTCGTTGATTTTGCCTCTCGGCTCGGCTTGACACGCTATTCCTTGGTCGGCAGCTCCTTCGGAGCATTGGTCGCGGGCCTCGTTTATTTCTCCAACAGGGACCAGGTTGATAAGCTAGTGATCGTTGGGAGCGGCTCACTATTCCATTCCGCCGAACAACAGAAGCTTACGCTGGGTGCGTCCCTGAAGAACGGTCGGGAAGCAATGATGGGTACGACACTTGAGAAGTGTCACCGGCGCATCGCCAACATCGTATTCGATCCGGCTTGCATCCCTCCCGAAATGCTCGCCTTGCAACTGACCTCTTACGCCTTGCCAGACCGCCTGAGCGCGTATCTTGCAGCGATCACGGGATCGGTCGAAGCAATGGACGACGACAATGCGCGCGTGCTTTCCCGCCTGGAGGATCTGCGGTGTCCAACGCTTGTGATTGTCGGGCGTGAGGATCCGCGGGCGGACTGGAAAACCCATCTCGATGGCACAAAGAGGATGCCGAGCGCGCGAATTTCCATCTACGAGCGGTGCAAGCATTTGCCGTTCTTGGAGCATGTGAATCGATTCAATCGCGAAGTCGGAGATTTTTTGAAGGAAGCGACGTCACAACGGAAATTGGCGACGCCATGGAATGCCTGAAATCAACAACGACAGGAGAACAGCGAATATCATGACTGCGCATGTAAATTATATCGATCCGAAGAATGCCGCGCCCGCTCAGGGGTTATATAGCCACGTGGCGAAAGTGGCCGCCGGTGACCTTTACTTTGTTGCCGGCCAGTTGGCTGTCGATGCAAGCGGCAATGTCGTTGGGAAGAACGACTTTGAAGCACAGTTCCGGCAGGTGTTCGAAAATATGGGCGTGGTGCTGGCGGGGCTGGGCGTGACGTTCAATCACGTCGCGAAGTTCACGACATATTTCGTCCATTCGCAGGACATCGAGAAATTCATGAAGTTGCGGGCCGAATTGTTCCCGAGGATCTTTGCAGGAGAAAGATTTCCGCCGAATACAATCTGCGTAATCGACCGGCTCGTAAAAGAAGAGTTTCTGTTCGAGGTCGAGGCAGTCGTGCGAGGAAATTAGATCGCGAGCACGGACTACCGCGTTATTGGGGATGCCGTGCATTGAGCATGCTCAGTATCCTAGGCTACCTGTCGCGGACGGCTGATGGCCCCGCCGCACACGTGCTCCTGTGTAGCTGAGGGCCGACCTTTAAGTTTATTGCTTGCTTGACGAGTCGATCCACCAGCGCGTCGGCGGTTTTTTTTGATCGACGGGTACGGCAGCGGACATGTCATGCACCGCTCGCCGGCGGATTCGAAGCCGGCGCCCATCGGGCCTGTGCTGGCGCGCCCCTCAGGCGACCTACGCACGAATGCCTCGTTCGTGCGAGAAGTCGGGCGGCGTCTCGCTAGCTTTCCGTTTCGACGAGGCGCGTGCGGAGCCGACGAGCTCGCATCGCGCTGAAAGCCGAAATCGCAACCAGCAAAATCGAGCCGCATAGAAAGAACATGCTGATCCACGTGTCCGCTAGCATAGTCAATTGCCCGTCGCTGATCAGCATTGCGCGCCGGAGGTGCTCCTCCATGAGTGGACCTAGAATGAAGCCGAGCAGGAGTGGGGCAACCGGCAATTGGAGCGCGATCATTCCGTAGCCGACCACACCACTGACGATCAGGACGAAAACGTCGAAAACGTTATTATTAACCCCGTACACGCCCATGCAAACAAAAAACAGCATCATGATCGGTTGATGGCGCATGCCAGACACCGAAACGATGTATATGCTGTTATTTTCCGATGTTTTCTCGAGCGAGCGCGGCGCCCTCCACCATTGCCTTCATCTTTCCGTAAGCGATATCTCGCGGCAGGTATTTGAGGCCACAATCCGGCGCAACTACAATGCGTTCCGGTGAGACATGCGGTACCGCACGCATGATGCGATCGGCAACCTGCTGCGGCGTTTCGATCTCCATCTTGGAGAGATCGATCACGCCAATTACGATAGTCTTCGACGGCATTCTCTCTAGCACCTTGAGATCGAGAGCGGGTTGAGCTGTCTCGATCGAAACCTGGTCGACCGCAGAGTTCTCCAGCTCTGTGAGGATTGCGTATTCGTTGGGCTTGTCCTTGACCAGGCTGGCGTAACCAAAACACAAATGGATTGCTGTTGTGCCTGTGGCACCGGCAAGAGCGCGGTCTACGGCTCTGATGCCAAATGCTCGCGCTTTGTCGGGGGCGGCCTGCATATATGGCTCGTCGAGCTGAACGATATTGGCGCCGGCCGCGAATAGATCCCTGACCTCCTCGTTCACCGCGAGGGCATAGTCCATCACGACGGCTTCCTCGTCGTTATAGAATTCATCTTTCGCCTGCTGACTCATGGTGAACGGACCGGGCAACGTGATCTTGATCGGCTTATCGGTATTGGTCCGCAGGAATTTTACATCGTGCACTTCAACCGGTCTTTTGCGGCGGATCTTGCCGACGATGCGGGGCACGTGGCTCGGCCGTCCTGTTCGACTCGGGATGACGCCGAAATTGACAACGTCGACGCCGTCAAGCGCCGTTGCAAAGCGGTTGGAATAACTTTCGCGACGAATTTCGCCGTCTGTGATGAAGTCAAGCCCGGCCCGCTCTTGGTCCCGGATCGCGAGTAGCGTGGCGTCGTCTTGTGCCTGCTCAAGAAACTCATCAGGAATGCGCCACACTTCGGTGTTGCGGATACGTGGCGGCCCCTTGCTGATGAGCTGTGCTGGGTCGACGAGCCATTGCGGCTGCGGATAGGAACCCACGAGCATTGTTGGAAATAGCTTCATCGTTTCCTTCCTCTCGCTTTCGCTCATGATGCCAGTGCGCTGGTGCAAGAGGCGCACCGACGACGCGCGTTCCTGCTATTCTCGTTCGAAGTCGGGCTCATTCTCGATGCGAAGCGGCAGCAAGATCCTAACAACAGTATTGTACCACGACACAGTGAGTACGATCTCCATCGCCTGCTCGACTCCAAAATGTTTGTGCAGAGCTTCCCACGTAGCGTCACTGACGGTGAGATTCTTGGTCGCCTCCACTGCAAAGCGCATGACGGACCGGTCTCGCTCGTCGAACAGGCTGGAGCTCTCGAATTCGTGCAATGCATCGAGGTGCGATCGGGGAATTCCCGCCTTCAATGCGGCGTTCCAATGATGGTCGAATTCATAATCGCATTTCGTCACACGTCCCACTGTGAGTACTGCGAGTTCGCGATATCGCTTCTCGATCGATGTGCCGTGGCGCAATTCGTCAGCCAGTAGGAGAATCCGGTCGGCAAGTTGAGGGGTATTCAGCAGCGCTCGCCAGATATTACCTACTCTGCCGCGTGACCGTTCGATCCGCTGCGCAATGGCGCGGGCCTCTCCTTGCAAGGTTTCGGGTTCGATCAGGGGGACTCGAGCCATATGGTTGATTCCTTCGTCTTCCGCTCAATGAGCGCGCACGGCATGGCGCAACATTGCATCCCGCCGGTGTGGAGTTTGTTGCGGTTCGCTTCAGTAGCCCAGATAGGATCTGCGTACATCATCGTTGCTGCGAAGCATATCGGGAGGGCCGCGCAGGACGATCCTGCCGGTTTCCATAAGCAGCGCCTCGTCGACAAAATCCAGCACGAGCCGGGCGTTCTGCTCCACGATCAATATGGTCGTCTCTTCGTGTTCGCGTATCTCGCGCAGAATATCGAAGATCTCACGGACGACGATCGGCGCCAACCCAAATGAAGGCTCATCGAGCAGCAACAGCTTTGGCCTGGATAGCAGGGCACGAGCGATCGCTAGCATCTGCTGCTCGCCGCCCGACAGCGTGCCGGCCTGCTGACGCAGTCGTTCACGCAGCCGCGGAAAATAGCGAAACATCCGCTCGCGATCTTCTTCGACGGTCGCCGTATCGTGCCGGAGAAATGCGCCGATGCGTAGATTGTCGTCGACCGTCAGGCCGGCAAAAGTACCGCGGCCATCAGGAACATGACCTACGCCGGACTTGATAATGAAATGAGTCGATTTGCCATTGAGCAGACAATTGTTGAATAAAATCTCGCCCTGGACTCTGAGCATGCCGCAAATGGCTCGCAAGGTAGCCGTCTTGCCCGCACCGTTCGCTCCCAGTAGCGCAACGCTGCGGCCCGCGTTGATCGTTAGATCAATCTTGAAGAGGACCTGACGCTCGCCATAGAACGCGTCCACACCTCGCATCTCCAGCATTGTCGTCATAACGAGGCTGTCCAGCCGCTTCCGCGCACGACCAAATTAGCATTCATAAGCAGTCTCGTGCATGGGGCATGAACTGTGATCGTGCCTGTCTGAACCGAAGTCCGCCCGGTGTTCTCGTTTCTTATGGTCATGCACAAATCCAGCATTCGAAATTGCAAAGATAGCGGAGGCGGATGTGATTTCAACGCTGTCGCATGGTTCGAGGCTACGCGTTGCAGCCGGGCCGTATAGGGTTATGCTACTTCCACATTAGCCAAGGCCCGGTTTCGTGCCTTATAGGTTCAAGCAAAAATTGCGACCGTGCTTGCAGAGCGCGTCGCAAACAGCTGCGGATTTTCAACTCGCAGATGACGGGAGAAGCGCGCCGTTGCTGAAGGTTGCCAGGCTTTCTGTACGGTTTGGCGGAATCAGCGCCTTGGACGACGTATCGTTCAATGTGGAGCGCGGCCAGATTTGCGGATTGATTGGCCCGAACGGTGCCGGGAAAACAACGCTCTTTAATTGCTTGTCTCGGCTTTACGACGCCAGCAGTGGATCCATCGTTTTTGAAGGCACGGAGCTGCTGAATATGCCCGCGCACGCCATCGCGGGACTCGGCATTAGCCGTACCTTTCAGAACTTGGCATTGTTCAAAAGCTTGACCGTCCTCGATAACGTCAAGCTCGGCGCTTCGGCTTGGACGAAAACGGGGTTCCTTGCCCATGCCTTGCGGATGCCTTGGGTCGCACGCAAGGAAGACGAAATTGACGACGCAGCACGGTACGTGATTCACGAAGTGGGGCTTGAGCGTGATCAGGATCGTCCGGTCTCGCAACTCAATTTTGCAGTACAGAAGATGGTGGAACTGGCGCGCGCGCTCGTCGCGCGACCGAAGCTACTGCTGCTGGATGAGCCGGCAGGTGGGCTGAACCACGAGGAAGTCGCCGCACTCGGCGACCTAATTTGCCGCCTGCAAGCGCGTCTGGGGCTGTCGATTTTGCTCGTCGAGCATCACTTAAATTTGGTGATGCGGATTTCAGATAAGGTTGTGGCGCTGAATTTCGGTCGAAAGATTGCCGATGGCCCGCCCAAGGCCATTCAGGATGATGGAGCAGTTGTGCAAGCCTATCTTGGGACGGCCGTTTGATGCCGGCTGGCTTTGAAACGCTGCTGCATCAGATCGCCAGCGGCATGGCGAACGGTGCCATCTATGCAGGTCTTGCGCTTGCGTTGGTGATTGTCTATCGCGCCACCCATCACGTTAATTTCGTACAAGGTGAGCTTGCAGTTTTTTCCACCTTCATCGTGTGGACACTGTTACAGGCTCAATTTCCTTACTGGGCGGCACTCGCAATCAGTCTTGTTCTGTCCTTCGTCCTCGCAGCGCTGATCGAAGCGTTCATTCTGCGCTCTTTCGCCAACGCTCCGGCATTTACTGTCGTTTCTGTGTTGATCGGGCTCCTTATCGTTCAGAACTCTCTGAATGGCGCCGTGTTCGGCTATCTCACCAAACAGGTTCCAAGCCCGTTCCCCGATACATTCATCGTCAGCACGAAATTTTTCTCAAGCCATCAGCTTGGGAGCTTGCTGACGATTCTGGGGGTCATCGTGGCTGTCTATCTGCTTCTGCGTTTTACGAAACTCGGCCTGGCGATGCGCGCTGTCGCGGACAATCCGGTGTCGAGCAGCCTGTCAGGTATTCCTGTCGGCCTGATCCTCGCGGCGAGCTGGGGTATTGCTGCTTGTGTGGGAGCGATCGCCGGTGTTCTTACCGCGCCGGTCGTCTATCTCGAGCCGAATATGATGATGGGCGTTCTCGTGTACGCCTTCGCTGGTGCATTGCTTGGCGGGATCGACAATCCGTGGGGTGCTGCTGTTGGCGGATTTCTCGTGGGCATCGGTGAAAATCTGGCGGGCGCCTACGTAGTAGGCACCGAATTGAAACTTGGCTTCGCAATGACAGTGATTGTCGGAGTGCTTTTGCTGAAGCCGGCTGGCTTGTTTGGCCGGGCGACCATAGAGCGGGTTTGATCATGAGCCGCGAACGAAAGCGAAATGAGCAGGCTCGCATGACGATTCTTTCCGCTTTGGTCGTGTTTGCCCTGCTGCTGGCTGCTTCATTCGTTCTGCCAAACTATCGGCTGTTTCAGCTTTCGACTGTATTGATGTCGGCCGTTGCAATCCTAGGGCTGAACATCATCGTCGGCTATACCGGTCAGCTCTCCATCGGCCACGGTGCTTTCTATGCTGTCGGCGCCTACGCTACGGCGATCCTGCTGAAAGATCAGCTTGCCGCCTATTGGTTGTGCGTCATTATCTCAGGCGTCCTGTGCTTTGTATTGGGGTTCCTGTTTGGCTTTCCGATCTTGCGGTTGCGTGGTCACTACCTCGCATTAGCTACGTTCGCTCTCGGCATCACAGTTCCGCAGTTCTTTCAGTATTCTGGCTTCGACAAATTCACGGGCGGATTTCAGGGCATCGTACTGGATAAACCGCCGGTGCCGGCGGGACTCCCTTTCAACGAAGATCAGTGGCTCTATGTGTTTTGCCTCTGCGTTGCAGGTGTTCTCTTCCTAGCCGGTTGGAACCTCGTTCGCGGGCATGTTGGCAGGGCGATGATTGCCGTGCGCGACAATCCCACCGCCGCCACCGCGATGGGAATCAACACCGGGCTGCTTAAGACAACGAGTTTTGCTGTCAGCGCATTCTATACCGGCATTGCTGGCGCCATGAGCGCGATTATCGTGCAATTCGTCTCTCCCGATGGATACAATTTGTTTCTGTCCGTTACGCTGCTGGTGGGCGTAATTGTCGGCGGGATCGCGTCAGTATCGGGAGCGATTTTTGGTTCGCTCTTTATCACCTTCATTCCGAATTTTGCAGATTCGATTTCAAAAGCGCTGCCTTGGGCCATTTACGGCCTCATGATCATTGCCGTTATGTATGCCGCACCGGGAGGCGTCGCCGGCTTGATCGATCAGATCGTGCGTAAGGGCAGGCGTATCAAGATCAAGCATGCGGTCGAACCGCCGTCTCAAAACGTGGAGGAAGCAAAATGATCAAGTTTAGTGCGCCGGCGCTTGCAATCGCGCTCGCGGCTGGCATCCCATCGAACGCCAACGCACAAGGAAAATATCCTGGAGTATCCGATACCGAGATCAAGCTCGGCCAGACGACGCCATATAGCGGGCCTGTATCTTCTCTTGCCGTCGTATCGAAGGCGAACCTCGCGTACTTTAAGATGATCAACGATCAGGGTGGCGTGAACGGCCGCAAGATCAATCTCATCAGCCTTGACGACAGCTATACGCCAGCCAGAACGGTGGAACAGACGCGACGATTGGTCGAGCAGGAGCAGGTTGCTGCGATCTTTCAAAGCATGGGCACACCGACTGGAGCTGCGGTCCAAGCCTATTTAAATCGGCAGAAGATTCCTCAGCTGTTTCAGTCGACAGGTGGCGACCGCTTTAATGACCCGGCGCAGTTTCCCTATAGCTCGCATTTTTCGCCCAGTTATAAGGTCGAGGCGATCCTCTACGCTAAATATATCATGCGGGAAATTCCGAACGCCAAAGTCGCGCTACTTTATCAGAATGACGATTTCGGTCGGGATTACCAGAACGGTCTGCGCATTGGATTCGGCGATCAGGCGGGCAAATATATCGTCGGTGAGACGAGTTTCCTGGTCTCGGATCCCAACGTGGATTCCCAGATCGTCACACTGCACGGAAGCGGAGCCAATGTTCTGGTGGCGGCCGCCACGCCACGTGCCGTTCCTCAGGCGATCCGGAAGGCATTTGATATCGGATGGAAAGTGCCGATCCTCATTCCTTCGACAACGGCCAACATTGCCGTGTTGGCGCCTGCCGGCCTGGAAAAGGCCGTCGGCGTCCTCGGCGGCGCTTTTATGAAGGATCCAAAAGACAAGCGCTGGGCCGATGATGCTGACACGAAGGCGTATCTGAACTGGCTCGCCAAATACTATCCTGACGGTGATCCCGCAGATACCCTGATCACCTACGGATATAATGCTGCTGTACTGATGGTCCATGTGCTCAAGGCGTGCGGTGACGATCTCAGCCGAGAGAACATCAATAAGGTGGCGAGCAATCTGAAGGATATTCAGTTGCCTATGTTCCTGCCGGGCATCACGATTACAACCACGCCCGAGGACCACACCATTGTCAGCAAGCTGCAGATCGTGCGATTCAACGGGAAGGGATGGGACCCCGTAGGAGGGTTAGTCCAGAAATAATACCTGTTGAGCGAGAGGAGAGCGGACCATGCACGGCGAAGTCGTTCTCAAAGGACTGCTGGCATTTGTCGCCATTGCGGAACACGGAAGCATCAACCGCGCCGCACAAGCCATGAATATCTCTCAACCCTCGCTGACACGAACGCTACAGCAGTTCGAGGCAATCATTGGCGGTCCGGTATTCGACCGGAAAGCGAAGGGCGTTGCCCTTAACGAGCTGGGCAAGCGGCTGCTGGCGCACGCTCAAACCATCCGTGCCGAAACCGTCAATGTGACGCGGACGATCGAGGCATTTCGTCACGAGAAGCGCCGGCAGCTTCATATCGGTGCGGTGACTGCGCATCCACTCGTACAGTTTGCGGAAGCAGTCGTTGAATTCATGCGGGAGGAGCCGGATCTGTTCATCCGCATTACGCACGGCTCCCCGGAAGAACTTATGGAATTGTTGCGCCAAGGGACGATCGAAATGGTTTTTGGGCCGGTGATAACCGGGCCTGATGCCAAGGGTTTGGTGCAAGACACGATCTATCACGACGTGATCAACATTTACTGTGGTCCGGACTGTGCAATTGCGCACGTATCACAGGCGTCGTTGGATGATTTGTCGGCTGCGCATTGGATTCTTCCCCCGGTCGGAACATTGGCTCGCAGCAAACTGAGTGAGCTATTCACGGAAACGGGTCGCCCCGATCCGGTTTTGGCCATTGAAGTGGAGAACGTGCCTATGCGGCGGTCACTCGTTATGCGTTCCCAATATCTTTCCGTCTTCCACGATCATCACGTCCATCAGGAGGTTGAAAGCGGACGGCTAAAGAAAGTCGAATTTGACTGGAAGAGGCATGTTGGCCCGATCGGGAGCCTCCGCATTACGCCCCACACTGCAACGTCGCTGCGGCTTCTGCAGACGTTCAAGGCGCGCTACGGCGCAGCGGGTTTTGATTGCCCCGTAGGTGCGCAAAAACTTGTTGCAGCACATCCGGCAAACGGCAACGCGTCGGCTGGTTATTATGTGCGTCATTGATAGGGTTATGCCAACTCAGAGATTGATTACGGACGACGCATGCGCCAAGCATCTGAAAAACCAGAGGCAGCATGATGTCTGTTCCTGTCACCAATCTCAATCCGCCGTTCAACACGACACGGGCCAGCCACATTGTCTTTACAGCGAGCGATCTCGCGAAGAGTAGAGATTTCTATACGGAAGTACTGGGATTAATTGTCAGCGATGAAGACGCGAATACGATATTTCTTCGCGGCGTGGAGGAACGTGCTCATCACAGTCTCACGTTGAAGAAGACCAGTGGGCAGCCCGTGTGTGAACGTGTCGGCTTTCGCGTATACACGGATGAGGATATCGAGAAAGCCAAACGCTATTTCGATAGTATCGGCGTTCCGGCTTCTTGGGTGGACGTTCCTTATCAGTCCCGAACACTTCATGTATCGGACCTTGCGGGAACGCCGCTCGAGCTATGTGTGTCCATGGAGAGCCGGCCGCGGATGCACACGGCGATCAAACAACATCGCGGCGGACGTGCGCTGAGGCTCGATCATTATCAAGTGCTGGTGCCGAACGTGGCCGGAGCTGCAGAGTTTTATACGCAGCTTGGATTTCGTACGTCCAATTATCTGTGCGCCGAAGGTGCAGACGAAGTCATCGGCATTTTCCTTCACCGCAAGAACAATCCTTGGGATATGGTTTTTCTCCGGCGGCCGGGCCCGCGCTTTCATCATGTCGGATACATCGTGGAGTCGATGCAGGATGTGATACGGGCGTGTGATATTGCCGGCGATCTCGGCTTGGCGTCTTCGATCGAACACGGCCCCGGCCGGCACGGTTTCGAGCACTCATATTACACGTACTTCCGGGATCCCGACGGACATCGCATCGAACTGCTGCTGCCAGCGATCCAGGTAATCGACGTTGAGGATGAGCCCGTTGGCTTCACGGTCAGGCCGGGAACAAATACAAACTTTTGGGGCTTGCAGCCGCCGGCCTCGTGGGTTGAGGAAGCGACTCCGTTTCCAAGCGCAGATCAGGCCGCCGATGCCGCTATCCTGGCGCAGGCATAACATTCGGAAATTGACATGAGCACTGTCTATCGCGCCGATCACTGCGGCAGCCTCATTCGCCCCGAAAAACTCCGTCGCGCCCGTGCCGACTACGTTCACGGTGGTATCAGCCACGAACAGCTCAAGGAGGCGGAAGACGCTGCAATTCGCGACGCGTTCATACTCCAAAAAGAAGCGGGGCTGGACGTGTTCAGCGACGGTGAGTTCCGAAGAGGGTTCTGGCTGTCAGCGATTTCGGATGAGTTCTTCGAAGGGATGGAGAACGAAGGTATCGATTACGTTCGTTATCCCTTTCTCAAAGGGAAGTCGATCGAACAGGCTGAACTGCTCGTGCCCCCGAACCCGATCGTGAAGGGCAAACTTCGCAGGAAAAAGAGGATTACCGACAGCGAGATTGCCTTTTTGCGAGGCGAGTCCCCAGGACCTTTCAAGATCACGATTCCGAGTCCGGTCACATTATCGCGTGCCTCGTATAAATCCGGGGTCAGCGAGAAGGCTTATCCGACATGGGAGGAGTTCTTCGAAGACTATGCCAAGCTTGTGGCGGACGAGATTCGGGACATCGTGAAGGACGGAGTAAAGTACGTTCAGCTCGATGCGCCGCACTATACGCGGTTCATGGTTCCCGAGCGGCGCAGTCAGCTCACCAGCCTCGGTATAGATCTGCAAAACGAATTGAACGCGGCAATCTCCGCGGAAAACGCCTGTCTGGAGGCGGCAAAGGTCGACGGCGTGACGCGGGCGATCCATATTTGTTTGGGCACCTTTATCCTGGGGCCGCAAGGTCCATTGGGTGGTGCAGGAAATTATGATGCAGAGATCACGGAAAGGCTGATCGCTGAGCTCGACGCCGATGTTTTCCTGGTTGAATATTCGGATCGCGTGAGCAGCCTTGAGTCGTTGCGCGGAGTTGCCAAAGGCAAGGTCATTTCGCTTGGAATCCTGAATGTCCGTGATCCGCGCGTCGAGACGGAGGACGAGATACTTCGCAAGGTCGAAACTGCAGCAAAATATGTCCCGGTGGAGAGTCTATCTTTGTGTCCCAACTGCGGCTTTTCCGGTGGTGCTGCTGATGCCTTTGTCACTGAGGATATTCAGAAACGGAAACTGGCTGTGCTTGGACGCGTGGCGGACAAGGTATGGAACTAAACGCCGCGCCGATATTGGCTGACAGGTCTAGATTCGCGATCGAAATAGGGAGAGAGGCGCGTGATCAGAAGCAGCGATCGGATTTTGACCACTCACGTCGGAAGCCTCTATCGATCGCCACAACTCCTCGAGATGTATCGCCGTAAGCTTAATGACGAACCCTGCGATGAGGCCGAATTTCAGTCGCTCATCCTCCAAGAAACAAAGAGTGCAGTTCGGCTGCAGGCGGAGATCGGTATCGATATCCCCGCCGACGGGGAGATCAGCCGGTTCTCGTTTCGTGGATATTTTCACGACCGCGTATCGGGTTTAACCTTCGGCCCCGCCGGTGCTTACGTGAATAGATCGAGGGATCGGACGGAATTCGCGGATTTCTACGCTCAGGCCGCACCGCACTATTGGATGCCTGTCGTTGGAAAGCCGCTGCCGGTTCCAGTATGCGTCGGGCCGATAACATACAATTCCGAACCTGCCTTACGTGACATCGCCAATCTCAAGGAGGCGATGAAAGATTTTCGTTTCATGCAGCCCTTTATGCCGGCTCAGGTTGCTCCATCGTCGACCACAGCTATCCGGAACGAATATTACAGCACTCAAGAAGAGTGCAACATCGCGTTCGTCGAGGCGCTTCGCGAAGAATACAAGCTTCTGGCGGCGTCCGGATTGGTGGTTCAGCTCGATGATCCATTCATCGCCCAAGAGTGGGAGGTGTATGAGCCGGCCATCAGTATCAAGGAATATAGGAAGCGCGCCGAGGAACGCGTTGCCTTGCTGAACTACAGTCTGGAGGGAGTGCCCGAGGATATGGTGCGCCTCCATGTCTGTTGGGGATCTTGGCACGGACCGCACGCACACGATCTTCCGCTTAGAGACATCGTGGACATATTGCTCAAAGTCAAAGCACAAGCCTATTCGATCGAGGCTGCCAATCCGCAGCACGAACACGAATGGGAAGTGTGGAAGGACGTCAGGCTTCCGGACGGAAAAATTCTCATTCCAGGAGTCGTCACCCACAAGAGTTATGTCGTAGAGCACCCCGATTTGGTCGCGCAGCGGATCGTCCGCTACGCCGATCTAGTAGGTCGTGAAAATATTATCGCGGCACCGGACTGTGGAATGGGCGGCCGGATTCATCAGCAGGTCGGTTTGGCCAAGCTGCGGGTCATGGTCGAGGGTGCGCGCCGCGCGTCGGATCGCTTGTGGCGCAACGCGCATCGAAAATCTGCCTAAAAGCACATCGTACCGGGATCCAGCCCAAGAGTGCAGCATTCCGTGCCTCTTCTACGACAATGTGATTCTTCCTCCACGTCGCGTCACATTATTGGAGCGCCGAGTGAAGGCCGCATCATGCCAGCGGTCCATTGCACAGGACAGCGCCATAGAGCATCGCCACCGTACGTTCGACAGCGTGACCTGGAGGAAGGTCCGCAAGCCTGATGCGGCGAAGATGAGCGCCGTCTCCTCCTCGTTGATGCCCTGTACCTGCATGTCGGCTGAATTGTCGGCGGTGACGATCGCTGAATCCGGCACCAATGTCCGCCCGTTTCTCGGCGGGCTGAGCCCTCCATATCGATATTCACAGATACCTGCGCCCCAATCGCTCGGGTGAGCCGACCTGTAAGTCGTTGTTCTGCTGATCCTGTTTGATGCGCGGCTTGCTCGTGTTGGCTGTCGGCGGATCGACAGAAATCCGTCACGCGCGTGTAAACACGCGCCGAATAGCATCCCCACGAAATTTCGGTCGGTCTGCCGAGAGGCGCGGTCCGCGTTCGACGCGGTCGCGTGCAGACGGTGGGCTCACTTCAACAGGGGAGCGACGATGTCAGCGATCTACCATCAGCTCAGCGCAGGTCCGCTTCAGCAAGACTGGAGCGATACGTCGCTCATCGGTGCCAACGACGACTGGAGCGGCGTTCCGAGCATCGTCGGCTATCTCGGCGACATCGACGGCGGCAGCCCCACGAATGTCGATCCGCGCACCCTGACCGACGCCAATCTCGGCGCGGTCGATGTCATCGCCAACCAGGCCAATCCCGACACGCTCACCAACGGCGGCGTTGCCGAGTTTCACGGCGCGAATCCGACCGTCGCGCTCAACGGCTCGGGCACGGCTGACGCGCCGAGCCTCGTGCTCTACCTGAATTCGACTGGCCAAAAGGATGTCCGCGTTCAATTTAACGCCCGCGACCTCGACGGATCGGCCGACAACTCTGTCCAGCAGCTCGCCGTCCAGTACCGGATCGGCGACACCGGGAGCTGGACCAATGTCCCCGGCGGCTATTTTGCCGATGTGACCCAGGGCCCGTCGCAAGCGGGTCTTGTGACCGCCGTCGATTTGACCCTGCCGAGCGACGCGAACGACCAGTCCCAGCTTCAGGTTCGCATCGTCACAACCAATGCGGGTGGAAACGACGAGTGGATCGGTATTGACGATATCCATGTCGCGAGCGCCCCGCTGGAAGGCGCCCCCACAACCGTGTCGATCAGCGACGCCTCGATCGTGGAAGGCGACAGCGGCACCCAGGTCCTGACCTTCACCGTGACGCGCAGCGACAACGAGGGCGCCTTCACGATCGATTACGCGACCGCGAACGGTGCGGCCGAATCCGGCAGTGACTACGTGACTGCAAGCGGCACGCTTACCTTCACCGCCGGTGGCGATCTGCAGCAGCAGATCTCCATAACCATCAACGGCGATACCGACGTCGAGCCGGACGAGACGTTCACGGTCAATCTTTCCAATCTGGTCAATGGCACCGGCACGGCGGAGATCGGTGACGGCACGGCCACCGGCACGATCGAGACCGACGACGTCGCGATCACCAAGATTTCTGCAATCCAGGGCGCAGGTGCCGAGAGCCCACTGGTCGGCCAGACCGTCACGGTCGAGGCGATCGTCGTCGGCGATTTCCAGAACGGCGATGCCGACGACAAGCGCAATCTCAACGGCTTCTACCTCCAGGAGGAGATTGCGGATTTCGATGCCAATCCCCTCACATCCGAGGGGATTTTCATATTCCAAGGTGCGACCGACGTGAATGTCGGCGACCGCGTGCGCGTCACCGGCACGATCTCCGAGTTCAACGGCTCGACCCAGATCACGGCGACGAACGTGACGGTGGTCGAAGCCGGCGCCGTCGAGGACATTAACACGCTTGCGGTGGAAGTGGATCTGTCCGCGGCAGAGGCCGTACAGCGGCCGGGGACAGTCGCGAACTCCTCGACCTCCTTCTATCCCGACCTCGAGGCCTATGAAGGCATGCTGGTCAAATTTCCGGAAACCCTCACCGTCACCGAGCAGTTCAATCTCGATCGTTTCGTCGAGGTGCGGCTCACGGCCGGCGACCGGCCGATGACCTTTACGCACGAGAACGAGCCCGACGTGGCCGGCAATGCCGCGCATCTTGCCGACGTGGCCAGCCGCAGCATCGTCTATGACGACGGCCTCAACACCGAGAATACGCCGATCGGCAATCTCGATGGCTTCGGCCCTGTCTACGGCACGGCGAACGCGCCGCGTATGGGCGATACAATCGAGGGGCTCACCGGCGTACTCGACTTCGCCTTCAACGCGTTCCGCCTGCGCTCGGTCGAGGACGGCGCGAACGTGTTCGAGAATATGAATCCGCGTCCGACAGCACCCGAAGATGTAGGCGGTACGCTGAAGGTCGGTAGCTTCAATGTCCTCAATTATTTCGTGACGCTCAATGACGGCGGCATGACCGAGGCCGGCTTCGAGCCGCGCGGCGCGAACAGCCAGGCGGAGTTCGAGCGGCAGACGCAGAAGCTCGTTGCCTCAATCGGCACGCTGGATGCCGATATCCTCGGCTTGATCGAGATCGAGAACGATTTCGTGGCTGGCTCCTCCGGCAACGCCATCGAATATCTGGTCGAGCAGCTCAACCTCGAGTATGGGCCGGACAGCTATGCTTGGATCGATCCGGGCACGCAGTTCGTCGGCGGCGACGCCATCGCCGTCGGCTTCATCTACAAGCCCGATGTCGTCCGCGTCTCCTTCGACAGCACGATCGAGATTCTGGACGACTCCGATCTTTCCGATCTCGACCTCGATCATCTCATTTCCCAGAGCACGGTCCGCGGCATCTTCAACGGCGTCAACACGAGCCGGGCCGCGCTCGCCGTCACCTTCGAGGAGATTGCGACCGGCGGCGAGTTCACGGCGGTCGTCAACCACCTGAAGTCGAAGAGCGGCACGGGTACGGGTGCGGATGCCGACCAGCTCGACGGGCAGGGTGCCTGGCAGCAGCAGCGTGAGCTCGCGGCGGAAGCTCTGACCGCCTGGATCGCTTCCGACCCGACGGGCTCCAACGACGACGACTTCCTGATCCTCGGTGACCTCAACGCCTATTTTCAGGAAGACACGATCGACATCTTCAAGGATGCAGGCTTCGTGAACCTGCAGGAGACGCTTCTGTCGGATGCCTACTCCTATGTGTTCGACGGGCAGGCGGGCTCGCTCGATTACATCCTCGCCAACGAAGATCTTTCCGGTCAGGTGACCGGCATTACCCACTGGCACATCAACGCCGATGAGGCGGATGCGCTCGACTACAACCTCGATTTCGGCCGCGATCCGTCGATCTTCGACGAAACGACCCCGCTGCGCGTGTCCGACCACGATCCCCTTCTCATTGGTCTCGATCTCACGGAGGAGCCTATGCCTACGACCATCGACGGCGTGACGATTTACGATCAAGCCGATTCCACGCTCACGGGTTCGATCGACACGCCGGTTGCGACGGACGAGATCACGGTCACGCGCCTCGGCGCGTACCTGACCGGCGACGCCGATCCGGAGGACGACGTTACGGCCGCCGAAGTCTTCGCCTATGACAAGGTCACGCAGCAGCTCTTCGTGAAGAACAATGTCACGGGCTTCGTCGAGATCGTGGACATCAGCGATCCCGCGAACATGACGAAGGTCGATCAGATCAACATCAAGGCCATCCCCGGCTTCGGCGGCATGAACTCGATTGCCGTGGCCAACGGCGTTCTCGCCGTGGCGATCCAGAGCAGCACGCCGGGCGGGAACGGCATGGTGGCATTCTTCTCCACCACGACCCAGGAACTGCTGAATACGGTCGAGGTAGGCGTCCTGCCCGACATGCTCACCTTCACGCCGGACGGCCTGAAAATTGTTGTGGCGAACGAGGGCGAACGTGTCTTCGACGACGATAACGAACTCCCGGATCCGGCCGGCTCGATCTCGCTGATCGATCTCTCGAATGGCGTCGAGCAGGCGACCGTTCAGACCACCGGCTTCGAGGTTTTCGACGGCCACGAGGACACGCTACGCGCGCTCGGCGTGCGCATCACACCCGGCCGTTCGGCTTCGACCGACATCGAGCCGGAATACATCTCGCTGTCGGCTGATGGCACCACTGCCTACGTGACCTTGCAGGAGGCAAATTCTGTCGGCGTGTTCGACATCTCGGGCGACGCGCCGGTGCTGAAGATGATCCAACCGCTGGGCTATGTCGACTACAGCCTCGCAGGCAACGAAGGCGACTTCTCCGACCGCGACGGTCCGGGCAATGACGGCGCGATCAATCTTCACAATGCGCCGATCAAGGGCCTTCTGATGCCGGACGCCATCGCGACCTTCGAGGTGGCGGGCGTCACCTACTTCATCACTGCCAATGAAGGCGATGCGCGCAGCGACGACAGCGACGTGGAGCGTCTGAAGGATCTCGATCTGAACGACGCGGTCTTCGGCGCGCTCGAAGACGAACTTCTCGACGATGACAATGCGGGCCGTCTCAACGTGTCGCTGATCGACGGCGACACCGATCCAGGCACGGCCGGCTTGGAGGAGATCTTTACGTTCGGCGGTCGCGGCATGAGTGTGTTCCGGGTGAATGAAGACGGCTCGATCGACAAGGTCGACGAGACCGGCGGTGAGTTCTCGAAGATCCTTGCCGCACAGGCGCCCGATCTCTTCCACAGCAATCAGAACAACGACTCGTCGTCCTTCGATACGCGTTCGGACGACAAGGGTGCGGAGCCGGAAGCCGTCGACGTCGCGCAGATCGGCGACCAGCTCTATGCCTTCATCGGCCTCGAGCGGCAGGGCGGTCTCATGGTTTACAACGTGACCGACCCGACCAACGTGAAGTTCACGACCTACGTGCCGCCCTTCCAGCAGGAGGACAACGGCCCTGAGATCGTCCATTACATCGCGGGCGATGACAGCCCGACGGGCGAGGGTCTGCTTATCGTCTCGAACGAAATCAGCGGCTCGATCACGGCCTACGCCGTTGAGCCGGCGGATTCCGCCGAGCCCACGACCTTCACGCTCCAGCTCCTGCATATGGCCGATGGCGAGGCGGGCCTGCTTGCCGGCGACACCGCGCCGATCATGGGCGCGCTGATCGACCGCTTCGACGACGAATATGCCAATACGTTGATCTTGTCGGGCGGCGACAATTACATCCCCGGTCCGTTCCTTAACGCCGGCACCGATCCGAGCCTCAACGCCATTATCGGCGCGACGGCGCCGGGACGACCCGACATCGCAATCCACAATGCCTTCGGCGTCGAGGTGTCGGCGATCGGCAACCACGAATGGGATCTCGGCTCCAACATCTTCGCCGACGCAATCCGCGCGAGCGGCGCTTGGGAAGGCGCGCAGTTCGCGCTGGTCTCGGCCAATCTCGACTTCACGAACGACGCCGCCATGAATTCGCTCGCCGACAATTCGCTCGGCGGCACCGCCGGCGATCTCGCCGGCTCCGAGGCGTCGGACATCAAGGGCAAGATCGCGCCCTGGGTCACGATCACCGAGGGCGGGGAGAAGATCGGCATTCTCGGCGCGACCACCCAGATCCTTGAGCGAATTTCGTCTCCGAATGGAACCGAGGTCGACGGCTTCCCGAAGAACGGCGAGCCCGGCGACGGCACGACCGAAGTGGACGATATGGATCTGCTGGCCGCGCAGTTGCAGCCGATCATTGACGAGATGATGGCGAGCGGCATCAACAAGATCATCCTGCAGAGCCACCTGCAGAGCATCGAGAATGAGAAGTTGCTTGCGACCAAGCTCGAGGGCGTCGACATCATCCTTGCAGCGGGATCCAACACCCGCCTCGGCGACTCCGACGACGTGCCGGCGACATTCCCCGGCCACTCGCCAGATTTCGCTGACACCTATCCGCTCGTAATGACGGCGGCGGACGGCGGCACGACGCTGATCGTCAACACTGATAACGAATACACCTATCTCGGCCGCCTGGTCGTCGATTTCGATGACAATGGTGAGATCATCCTCGACAGCCTCGCGGACAATCTCTCCATCAACGGCGCCTATGCCTCGACGCAGGAAACCCTGGAGGAGGTGTATGGAGATGACATCGACCTGGCTTTCGCCGAAGGCTCGAAGGGCGACCAGGTGCGCGACATCACCGAGGCGGTGGATGCCGTGATTGCGTCCAAGGACGGAACGATCTACGGCTACACCAATGTCTATCTCGAGGGCGAGCGCTCCTTTGTCCGCAATCAGGAAACCAACCTCGGCAACCTGTCGGCCGACGCGAATACGTTCGCAGCCCGGGAGGCGCTCGGCGAGGAACCCTTCATCGTGTCGCTCAAGAACGGCGGCGGCATCCGCGCCCAGATCGGCGCGGTCGATGTGGTGAGCGGCGACAAGATCCCGCCGGTGGAGAACCCCGATGCGGGTAAGCCGGAAGGCGCCGTGTCGCAGCTCGATGTCGAAAACGCGCTTCGCTTCGACAACAAGCTGATGGTGTTCGACACGACGCCCGAGGGGCTGCTCAATATCCTCAACTGGGGCGCGGGCCTGCCGGCGAACAATGGCGGCTTCCCGCAGATCGGCGGCGTGCGCTTCTCGTTCGATCCGGACCTGCCAGGCAATGATGGCTCGACGCCGGGCTCCCGCATCGTCAACGTGGCGCTGGTCGATGAGGAAGGCAACGTAGTCCCGCTGGTCGAGAACGGTGTCGTGGTGGAGGGGGCGCCTTCCGTCATCAGCGTGGTGACGCTGAACTTCACGGCGAATGGCGGCGACGGCTACCCCGTCAAGCAGAACGCCGAGAACTTCCGTTATCTGCTGGACGACGGCACGCTGTCGGAGCCGATCGACGAGTCGCTCGACTTCACCACGCCGGAGAATGTTCCGGCAGATGCTATCGGCGAGCAGCAGGCGTTCGCCGACTACATGCAGGCGGCCCACGGTACGCCGGAAACGGCCTATGACGTGGCCGACACGCCGATCGAGGGCGATACCCGTATCCAGAACCTCAACTTCCGCGAGGATACGGTTCTCGACGGCGCCGAGGTTCCCCCCATCCTTGGCGATGACGGCGACAATCTCATCAATGGCACGCCAGGTGATGACATCATCATTGCCGGTGCCGGCAACGACGTCATCAACGGCCGTGGCGGCGACGATGTCATCACCGCAGGCGATGGCGACGACAATGTCCGTGGTGGCGCCGGCAATGACACCTTCATCATCGAAGCGAAGGACGACGAACTGCCGGAGGAAATCCAGCAGGCCATCGATGACATCGTGCAGTTCTTTGGGCCGTTCAGTCCGGTCCTCGAGAATTTCCTCAATTGTCTCGTCGACCGGTTCGTGGCTGCCCAAGGCGACGGGCGCGACTTCTACGACGGTGAAGGCGGAAGCGACACCATCGACTTCAGCGCATGGTCGAAGTCGGTCGTGCTCGACCTTGAGGATGGCATCACCCGCTTTGGTGAGGACACCATCGTTAATGTCGAGAACATCACAGGCGGCGAGGGCGATGACGTCCTGTCAGGCAATGCCAAGGCCAACGTGCTACGCGGCAACGGCGGCAACGACATCCTCGACGGCGAGGGCGGCAACGATAGCCTCTATGGTGGTACCGGAAACGACAAGTTGTTCGGCGTCGCCGGCCACGACAAGCTCTACGGTGACGAGGGCGACGACGAGCTCGACGGCGGACAGGGCAATGACGAACTGTACGGCGGTGAGGGCAACGATATCCTCCTTGGCGGCCAAGGCCAGGACCGTCTCGACGGTGGCGCCGGTAACGACGAACTCGACGGTGGTGCCGGCAACGACATCCTCATCGGCGGTCTCGGCGACGACATCCTGACCGGCGGTGCGGGCTCGGACCAGTTCGTGTTCGCAAGCGTCGAGGACGGTGTCGATACGATCACCGATTTCAATGCCAGCGGCAGCAATCACGACCAGATCGTCTTTGCCGCCTCGATATTCGAGAACTTCGAACCTGACTTCGACGATCTCGATGCCTTCATGCTGATCGGTCAGCAGTATCTGCGTGCGAGCTTCGATGAAGCCAACGACCGCACCAGCATCGAAGTGGACGTCGACGGTGGCGGGGACGACTTCGTCACCATTGCCTTCGTGAACGGTCAGATGGGCAACGGAACGCTCGCTGACGTCACGACGCTCGTCGACTTCATCGCCTGATGAAGTGAAACTCCGGCCGCGGACTCTCGCAGTCCGCGGTCGCTCTTCCAGAAGTGTGTATGAAACGCGAACCAAGAAAGAAGAACGCCATTCAGAACAGCAAGCCGAACGCTCTCACGAATGTCGAGCCGCTGCGTCCTGACCTACGCACGGTCGAGGCGCCCGATCTCCGGGAGACCTTCGCGGACGCGATCACCCAGTGGTATTTCGACGGTCACGTGTTGCGCATCGAGTTCGCCGTATCGCGGCTTGATTCCCCGCAAGTCGCGGGCGACAAGGCGACCGGCCGTCGTTATCCGGTCTGCCGGCTGGTGCTGACCCCGGCTGCCGTGCTCGAACTCTTGAACCGCGCCCAGCAGACCGGCGTGGCGCTCGAAAAGATGGGCCTCGTCGCCAAGGCGTCGAAAGAGCAGATGGCGGCGAAGACCGGCTGAACGCCGTCCCCCCACGTACCTGGACCAAGACGGCGTGAAGGCGGGCCCACGCGGTGCCCGCGTGTCAGCGTTCGCGGAAAGCCCGCGCGACCTGGTCCTGCAACGGCTTCAGCAGATAGGATAGGACGCTGCGGTCGCCCGTTCGTACGAAGATCTCCACTGGCATGCCGGGTACGAGCTGCACATTGCCGAGGCGCGTGATTTCTTCCAGCGGCATGGCCACGCGGATCACATAGAATTCGAATCCCGTCTGCGCCTCGCGCGCCACGTCGGCAGAGATACGCGTGATCGCACCATTGATCTCCGGCGTGGTACGTTGATTGAAGGCTGCGAAGCGGATTGCCACGGCCTGACCGAGGCTCAGCTGGTCGATATTCTGGGGCGGTATCCTGGCCTCGATCGCGAGATCGTCGGTCCGCGGCACGATCAGCATGATCGGTTCGGCCGGTGAGATCACGCCGCCGACCGTATGCACCAAAAGCTGGTGCACGAATCCCGATTGCGGCGCGCGGATGTCGATGCGTTTTAGCTGATCTTCGGCCGCGACGCGCCGCTCGCCGAGTTCCGAGACCTTCGCCTGGATTTCGCGCAGTTCGCGGGCGACTTCGCTGCGCAAGTCCTGGTCGATCTGGATGATCTGCAATTCCACTTCGCTCACTCGCCCACGGGCCTGCGCTGCCGATGCGATGAGCTGGTTGCGCTCACCTTCGAGCCGCACCGCTTCGCGCTCCAGCGCCGTCATGCGGGAAATGGGGACGAGTTCCTTTTCCCACAGCACGCGTACGCTATCGAGCTCGGGATTCATGAGCTCGATCTCGCGCTTCTTCGCGACGGATTGTCCCTCCAACCCTTCGATTTCTTCCCTGAGCTGGATGATCCGCTCCTGGAGCTGTGCTTTCTTGCCGAGCCTAGCGACGCGGCGCAGCTCGAACAGCTTCTCTTCCGCCACCATCAACTGCTGCACATGCGTGTCCTGCAACCGCGCAAGCAGATCGTCGGGGAAGGCAATTTCCGGCGCATCATCGCGCTCCGCCTCGAGCCGCGCCTGCCGTGCGCCGAGCTCGTCGAGTGTCTTGGTGATGACGGCGAGCGACGCCCTTGTCACGGTCTCGTCGAGCCGCAGGAGCACGGCACCCGCCTCGACGCGCTGGCCCTCGCGCACCAAAAGTTCGCCGACGATGCCACCGGTCGGGTGCTGGACCTTCTTCACGTTGCTTTCGACGACGATGACCCCTGGCGCCACCACCGCGCCCGCGATTTCCGTGGTCGCCGCCCAGCCACCCACACCGCCGGCGAGGAAAATCACCGCGAGGATGCCAGCGAGCGAATGATGCCGAATCGAGTGGCGTGTTTTGGCTGCGGCATCCGTCACAGCGCGGCTCCCGGCTTTTCGGAGACTGCCCGCAAGGGCGCCGTCGGCTGCTGGTTCGGGCGTAGCACGCGGCGCAGTACTTCCTCCTTGGGACCGAGCGCCTGCATCTGACCGTTCGCCAGCGCCAGCACGAGATCGACGCCCGCGAGCGCCGAGGGCCGGTGCGCGATCACCATCACGATGCCGCGCCGCCGGCGCACGCTCAGGATCGCTTGGGTAAGGGCGTTGTCCCCGTCGGCATCGAGGTTGGAGTTCGGCTCGTCAAGCACAATGAGGAAGGGGTCGCGATAGAGCGCGCGCGCGAGCGCGATGCGCTGCCGCTGTCCCGCTGAGAGTTTCGTCCCGCCGTCGCCGATCCGCGTCTCATAGCCTTCCGGCAAGCGCAGGATAAGGTCGTGCACGTCCGCTGCCCGCGCCGCTGCGATGATAGCGCCGCTGTCGATCTCGGCATCGAAGCGGGCGATGTTCTCGGCGACCGTCCCGTCGAACAGCTCCACGTCCTGCGGCAGATAGCCGATGTGCCGCCCGAGCCGATCCGGCGGCCATTGGTCGAGTGCTGCGCCATCAATGCGGATCTTGCCGGCTCCGGGTCGCCACACGCCGACGATTGCTCGTGCGAGCGAGGATTTTCCGGATGCGCTTGGGCCGATCACGCCGAGCCCCTGTCCGGCTTCGAGCTTTAGGCTGACGTCGCGTAACGATTCGCGTAACGCGCCCGGCGGTGAGACGAAGATATTCTCGACCGTGAGCGTCTTGCTCGGCTCCGGAAGCTTCAGCGGCCGCTCCGGTTCCGTGGTCTTACCGATCAGATCGGAAAGGCGTCGCCGTCCCTGGCGCGCGGCGAGAAAATTCTTCCAATGTGCGATCGCGAGCTCCACCGGTGCGAGCGCGCGCGAAGTGAGGATGGTGCTCGCGATGATGACGCCCGCCGTCGCCTCGCCATGGATGACCAGATAGGCGCCGACCGCGAGTACGCCCGATTGAAGCGCGAGGCGGAAAATGCGCGAGATGGTGCCGAGGGCGCCGGAGATGTCGGCGGCGCGCTGCTGCGCGTCCATATATTTGCCGTTCGCCTCGCGCCAGCGCGCGGCGACGCTGGCCGCCATGCCCATGGCCTGCAGCACTTCGGCATTGCGCCGGCTCGCTTCAGCAAGTGCGAATCGCGATGCGCCGAAGCGTGTGGCGAGCTTCGACGGCCCGCCGCCAAAGAGCTCGGCGACAAGCGTGAGTACGATCAGCACGAGCGCGCCGCAGAGCGCGGTCACGCCGATCCACAGATGGAACGCGAAGCAGAGGCCGAGATAGAGCGGAATCCAGGGGAGGTCGAACAGGGCCGTGGGTCCGGGACTCGAAAAGAAGCTCCGCAACTGGTCAAGATCGCGCAATGGCTGCAAGCCGTCCGCTTCGGTCGGCGCACGCAGTGGCATCTGCACAATGGCGTCGTGTACGCGCCCGTTGAGGTCTTCGTCGAGTGAGCGACCGATGCGCGAGAGCACGCGGCCGCGGATGAACTCGAGCACGCCCTGGAAGAAATAGAGGAAGCCCGCGAGCACCGCGAGCCCGACAAGCGTCGGAACGCTGCGGCTTGGCAGCACACGGTCATAGACCTGCATCATGAACAGCGCGCCCGTCAGCATCAACACGTTGATCGTGCCGCTGAACAGGCCTACCGCAACAAAGGCTCGGCGGCAGGCCGCAAGGGCCTCGCCGACCGGCGAACGTCGAGACGAACTTTTGGATAGCGCTGTGGGCCGATGCACGATCGACACTCGCGGCGCCGACGGTTTCTGAAGTCCGGCGAATGTAAAGAAGCGAAATGAAGATCGTGTGACGGTCCAATGATGGGAGGTGGATCGCAATCTAAAGTGGCGTGGAAAACGGCGATACCGGCTTCGATTGCAGCGGCAGATCCGTGCGGCCCGCCAGCCAGATCGGCAATTCAATCCAGCGAGCCCTTGTGGACAACAGTGCGGCGAGCGCTTCGGAAACTGGTCTATCGCTCATGTACGTATCGGTACTTTGAATGGGCCGGTGCCGAGGAATAGTAGGGTGGCCCGTCAATTGCATTCATCGACGGCATGAGTTTGAAAGCAATGACATGAAAGTCGAGTCGAACAGCGCGCTCCGCGGCCAAGCGTCCGTCATGCTCAATCTTCACACTCAGGCGGGGGCGCAACTTGTAATCGAAGCGGAACCCGGCAAGCGTCTCATGGAGGTCATTCGCAACAGCAATGCTCCGATACGGGCCGAATGCGGTGGCGTGTGCGCCTGTGCGACCTGTCACGTTTACATCGGCGCGGAATGGCTTGCGCTGCTTCCGGCGCCCGATGAGAACGAAACGGCGTTGCTCGAAGTGGCCGACAGCGCAGACGAGCGCAGCCGCCTTTCGTGTCAGATAAAGCTCACCGAGGCGCTTGACGGGATGCACGTCTGGCTCGCGCCCGGCAGCGATTAACGAAGCGACAGTTACACTTCTGCGGCCCGCAGTAAGTCGTCGACTGTCACAAGTTTTCGTCGCGGTCTGCCGTGGGGTGCTCCCGCCAGAACTTCCTTCTCGTCGATTTTCTTCCAGCGCTGGAAGCTCACGGCTCGTCCTTGGCGTGCTTGAACAAGATCGAAAAGATCCTCGCCGCGCGATCGAGTAGGCAGCCGCGGCCAGTCCTTCGCGATCTCTTCAGCCACCGCGAAACTGTCCGCCCGGTTGGAGCCGATCGTCCCTGAAGGGCCGCGCTTCAGCCATCCCACGACGAACAGACCTGGTATGATTTTTCCTTCTTCCGTGACACGACCGTTGCAATTCGGAATGGTGCCAGTTGTCTCGTCGACCGCGATCCCGCTCACTGGCGTTCCTCGGAAGCCGATACATCGAACCACAAGACCGCATGGAAGCTCTTCCACCTCAGAACCATTCCGGCGCAGCCGGATTTTCTCAACATGACGATCGCCGACAAGAGCAAGCGGGGACTTCCAGAAATGGAATCGAAGCTGCTTTTTTTTGCCTAGCTCGCTGGCGCGGGCGGCTAGATCCTGAAAGAAAGCAAGATTCTTCTTCTGCGTCTCGGTTAACGAGTGTTCTTGACCGTAGCCGGAAAAATGCGCCTCAGACATGACGGCAGCGCATCCGGATATGGATGCAAGCTCGCGAAGTTCAGGCATCGAGAACTTTACGTCCGCCGGATCGCGTCGACCGACAAGATGAACCGTGCGAATGCGGCTTGCCGCGAGAGCATCGAGCGCATGATCCGCGATGTCGGTGACGGCGAGTTCGGATAAGGGCCGCAACAAGATGCGGCAAATATCGGCCGCCACATTGCCCAGACCGATGACGACTGCCGCCTCGTGAGAAAGGTCGAAGGTTCGGTCTGCGTGTGCAGGATGACCGTTGTACCAGCCGACGAACTCGCCGGCGGAATGGCTGCCGACCAGATCCTCTCCAGGTATCCCAAGCCGTCTGTCGCGTTCGGCACCGTATGCGAGAACGACGACATCGTATATGTCTCGAAGCTCGTGAAGCTCGATATCCCTTCCGACCTCAATGTTCCCAAGGAAGCGAACGTTTGGGCGAAGCGCGATGCGCTCGAATACTGTCGCGATCGACTTGATCTTCGGATGGTCGGGGGCAACGCCTCCGCGTACGAGCCCGAACGGTGTCGGAAGTTTGTCGATGACGTCGATTGCGACGGGTAAGGACAGGCGATCAAGCGCCTCCGCAAGATAGAAGCCGCTTGGTCCGCTTCCGACGATGGCGACGCGGCGGAGAGGATGGGACACGGTCAGGCGGCGCCGGAAGCGCCCTCAAGCTCTGTGCGGCGCTGCACGGCAGTCGGCAGCGGCTCTTTCTTCGAGTCGATTACGGGAAGCAACTGCGCGCGCTCGGCGTTGATCTTTATCCAATTCTGCTTGTCTTCCGGCAGATCGATAGAGTCGTAGATCGCGCCGACCGGACAAAGTGGAATGCAGGAGCCGCAATCGACACAGGTGTCGGGGTCGACGTAGAGCATGGTCTCGTCGCCGTGGAAGCACGACACCGGACAGACAGTCACGCATTCGGTGAAGCGGCAGTTGTGGCATTTGTCCGTCACAACGACAGGCATAGTCATCGTTTCCTATTCACTGCTTGGTCGGCAGGAAGCGGCGATACATTCGCCTTCGAACTGGGTTACTTGAAGCGCCAGTTTCGGGGCATCCGCCAGTCCAATTCCGAATGCCGGACAGGCGCGGAGTGGATTGGACGGGACGGCTCAACTGGACCTTTCCGCCCCCGGTCTTCTGTTGTTTTGGCTAAAGACCGGCTTGGAAAGGGAGAATTACGTGACCGTTGTGCGCGTGGTTTGTGGGCATGACTGCCCCGACATGTGTTCCCTTCTCGCGCATGTAAAGGAAGGGCGCGTTACCCGGATCGAAGGAGATCCCCGGCAACCGTTTACCGCCGGTTTCGCATGCGCCAAGGTCAATCGCGACGCGCAGCTGGTTCATTCCGCCGAACGACTCCTGACGCCATTGCGCCGCAAGGGAAGCAAGGGAGCCGGCGACTTTGCACCCCTCACATGGGATGACGCGCTCGATGAAATCGTGGATCGCTGGCAATCGATCATCAGATCGGAAGGCCCGCTCGCGATCCTCGGCTACGCCTATAGCGCCCACCAGGGACAGATCAATCGCGGCCTGGCGAACGGCTTCTTCCACGCACTGGGAACAAGCCGGTTGCTTGCCGGCACCGTCTGCGACACGTGCTGCGAAACCGCCTGGGAGATGACGGCGGGCGCGGTCGGAGGATCGGACCCCGAGACCGTGACCGAGTCAGAACTGGTGATCGCCTGGGGCTGCGACCTGATGGCGACCAACGTGCACTTCTGGGCGAAGCTGGAGCAGGCGCGCAAGAAGGGCGCCATGTTCATCGCGATCGATCCGCGCAGGAGCTCCACGGCGAGCCGGGCCGATTGGCACATCGCCCCGCGCATCGGCACCGATGCCGCGCTCGCGCTCGGCATCATGCACATCCTGGTGCGGGACGGGAAATGCGACCGCGACTACCTCGCAAAATTGACGCTTGGTTTTGATCGGCTGGAGGCGGAAGTCCTGCCGCGGTTTGCGCCGCCTCGCACGGCGGAAATCACCGGAGTGCCGGTCGCTGATCTGGAGCGTTTCGCCGACTGTTACGCAAAGACTCGGAAATCCTTCATTCGTATCGGCGAAGGCATGACGCGTGTTGCGCAGGGCGGACAGGCCCTACGCGCGGTCGCCACGCTGCCGGCCTTGACCGGCGCATATGGCGTTAGAGGCGGGGGCGCGCTGGTGCTGACGCTCGGCGCGTTCGACCTGAACTACAACGCCGTTCGCAAGCCGTCCGGCCCGGCCGAGACCCGGATGATCAATCATTCGCGTTTGGGCTCCGACCTGCTTGAACTAAAAGATCCGCCGATCCGCTCCTTGTTCATCGCCGCGAACAATCCCGCGGTCACGTGCCCCGAGGCCGGAAAGGTTCGCAAGGCGTTGGCGCGCGAAGACCTCTTCACCATCGTCCACGATCCTTTCATGACGGATACGGCCCGCTTCGCGGATATCGTGTTGCCGGCGACGACCTATCTGGAGACGGAGGATTTCTACCGGTCCTACGGGACCTATTACATGCAGTACGGCGAGCGTGCGATCGAGCCGGTCGGCGAGGCGTGGTCGAACGTCCGCGTCGTGCAGGCGCTCGCTTCCCGCATGGGGTTGCGGGACGACGTCTTCTCCATGCCGGAATCCGAAATCCTCGCGAAGTTTTTTGAGGGCGGCCGGTTCGGCACGAATGTGCGGGAAGCCGGTCCGCTGCACATCGGCTGTTCCGACGCGCAGGAGTTTCGCACGCCCTCGGGCAAGCTCGAGATCTATTCGGAAACGCTGGAGAAGCAGGGGATCGCCCCGCTGCCCGACTGGCACCCCGACCCCGCCGACGAGGAAGCATCACGCCGTTGGCCGTTGCGCTTGTTGACCGCGCCTTCCTATTTCCAGCCGCACACGGCCTTCGCGGCCAACGAGTTCCTGCGGCGGCGCGAGGGCGAACCGGTCTGCATCCTGCATCCGGACGATGCGCAAACGCGGAATCTCGTGGATGGCAGCGATGTCGATCTGGTGAACGATCGCGGCACGATCACGCTTCGCCTTCGTGTCAGCGACGAAGTACAGCGCGGCGTGGTCCTTGTCCCGGGTCAACGGGGCTCGCGCGAAACAAGGTCGGGCACGGTGAACATGCTCTGCTCGGATCGCCTGACCGATATGGGCGAGGGCGCGACCTACCAGAGCACATGGCTGGAAGTACGGGCGTCCCGCTAATATCCGGATGCATTTCGTATGAAAGCACGCGATTGAACAGGAATTGTGCAGTCGCCCAAAATTACCACCGGGAACTGACTGCTCTGCGGGCAAAGCGGATACCGGATCAGTAGCAAGCCCAAAACTGACCCTCAATAATCGACAATGTCGTCGATACTGTTTGCTCCACGTCCTTTGGTGTCACTCCGCAACCGGGGAAGTGGATCAGGAGATTTCGATGCTTGCTATCCGCGCTGGCCTTATCCGTGCCGTTCTCGCCGTAGCAGTCCTTTTCTCGGCGTTCGCGCCGGCCATCACGAGCGCCCAGGCAGATTCGGCGCTGAACGAGATCAAGAGCCGCAAAGAGCTCCGCGTGGGGTGGGCGGTCTTCTACCCCTACATTTACCGCGACCCGAAAACGAAGGATCTGAAAGGCTTCGCAGCCGATTTCATGGAGGAGATGGCGAAAGTCATGAACGTGAAGCTGGTGTGGGTGGAGGACAGCTGGGCAACGCTCACCGCCGGCCTTCAATCGAGCCGCTTCGATATGACGATCCCGGGCGTCGCGATCACATTGCCGCGCGCCGAGGTGGTCACCTTCAGCAAGCCGGTGGCGCGCATGCCGCTCGGGCTCATGGTCCTGAAGAAGGAGGGCGAGGATTACAAGAGCTGGCAGGATCTCGACAAGCCCGGTAAGCGCATCACAACGACGCTCGGCTCGGTGGTTGATCTGTTCGCGACGGCGCGCTTCAAGAACGCGGAAATCATTCGCGTAAAGGCGGGGCCTGACAGTATCGCGCAGGTGCTGACCGGAAAAGCCGACGCATGGGCCAACGGCGTGGAAGGCCTGCAAATGGTCCAGAAGGAGCACCAGGAACTGATGATCGTTCCCGGTCCGGACTTCGGCTCCAACCCCATCTGCATTGCCATCAAGCAGGGCGATCTCGTCCTGCGCGACTACGTCAACATCTTCATCGACGACCTGAAGCGGAAGGGCACGCTGACCGCCATGCTGCAAGAGCACGGCTTATTTGAATGGAACGTGGCCGACTGAAGCTTCAGCATCTCGAGTGACGGAGCAGCAAGATGAAATCGACCGATCAGCTTGCATCGCAGTTTGAGGCAACCCGCCGCTCGCTTACCCGCGCAGACACGCTCTCGCCACACTGCTATACGGCGCCGGAGTGGTACGAGAAGGAAAAGGAGAAGATCTTTCGCAAGGAATGGATCTGCGTCGGCCGCGAGCAGAAGGTCGCGAACAACGGCGACTACTTCACGATAACCTTGGGCGAGGAGCCGGTCGTTATCGTGCGGGACCATAAGGGTGTCGTGCGTGCCTTCCTGAATGTGTGCCGTCACCGTGCCGCCAAGGTCGCCGTTGGCTCCGGCAATGCCCGAACACTGGTCTGCGGCTATCACTGCTGGACGTACACGCTCGCGGGTGACCTCATCGTCGTGCCGGGTAAGCCGGACCCGATGATCGGAACGGAGAATTTCGACCGGAAGAAATACGGCCTTCTTCCGATTCGGCTGGAGCGGTGGGGCGGCTTTCTGTTCGTCAATTTCTCGGAGGACGCGCCTTCGCTGATGGATTGGCTCGGCGATCTTCCGCAGTTTCTCGCGAACTATCGTCTGGAAGAGATGCTCACCAATCACGAGCTGGCGTTCGATGTCGACGTGAACTGGAAGGTTTTCGTTGAGAACACGATGGAATCCTACCACGCCGGATTCGTGCACAGTAAGTTTCTGCCGCCCGACAGCGAGCCGCAGAACTGGCAGTTCCTGGAAACGGGCGGGCCGTACGAGGCGATGTATTCCAACCGAAGCATCATGGACTTCGGCAACATGCCCGCAATCGAGGGGCTCGATGAACGGCAACGGACGGGGCTGTTTCACATCTGGCTGCACCCGAACACGACGGTCCACGTTGCGTCGACCTACATGACCTTCCGCCAGTACATCCCGCGTGGTCATGACAAGATGCAGATTCTCTATTCCTGGTGTTTCCACCAGAACACCATGGACGACCCGGAGTTTCCGAAGGCTTCAAAGTTTCTCTATGAGCAATCGGTAGCGATCCTCCAGGAGGACATCGATTTCATTCCGCTCGTGCAGGAGGGGCTGCGGGCCAAGGGTGCGCTCCCCGGCCGGTATTCGCCGTCCGAGTTCATCGTTCATCGGATCGGTCGCTACGTGATCGACATGGTGAGCGACGACCGCCCCGGCAGAACCCTGGTCGCCGCGGAATAACCGCGGCCGCACGTTCCATGACCGCCGTTTTCGACTAATGGGCCGCCCAGCGCCGCTGCCGGTTCCGTACTCTCTCGGCCGCTTATGATCTGCGCAGGTCGAGCCCAAGCATGCAGCAGTGCGCCGCCGAGCGGCTGAACTGGTCTGCCGATCTGCTCAATATTGGGCCTCTTTCCCATCCATTCATTGGACTAACTTCAAACCGGTCTACGGCAGCGGCGGTTTTCGGGCCGCTCGGAAGGACACTTTGTGGGGCGACGTTCGTATTGCAGGGGGAAGGGCGGTCGTGATCACGGAGCAGATGAGTCAGGCGGAGATTGACGCCGCGTTCAACAATGGCGCTGTCGTTCCCGAACTCCCGTCGATCCGCCAGGACTGGCTGACGCGCAGCCAAGCCGTTCGCGGTTCCAGGGGAGAATTCCTCGATCAGCGATACGGCGGGAAGCCGCGCCAACGCATCGATCTGTTCTTCGCTCCAAGCCGGAACGCGCCGACCCTCGCCTACATTCACGGCGGCTATTGGCAGGCCAACGAGAAAGAGAACTACGCTTACGTCGCCGAGGGGCCGCTCGCGCACGGGATCAACGTCGCGGTGATCGAACATACACTCGCCCCCGAAGCGACGATGAGCGAGATCGTGGAAGAGATCCGGCAGGCCGTCCAATGGCTCCATGCGAATCTCGCCGGCTACGGCGCCGATCCGTCCCGGATTATTCTCTCCGGCCATTCGGCGGGCGGTCATCTGACGGCAATGCTCCTCGACAGCGAAATCCCTCGCTATGGGATTTCGTTGAGCGGGCTGTTCGATTTGCAGCCCATCCGGCTGAGTTACTTGAACAAGAAGCTTCGGCTCGACGAAGCGGAGGCGGAACGAAATAGCCCGGTGCGAACCCTTTCGCGGGGCAGGTTTCCCGTTCTTGTTGTCTATGGAACGGCCGAGCTGCCCGAGTTGCAGCGACAATCGATCGAATTTGCGGGAGTCTGCGCTGCACGAGGATATGCCCACGAACTGCTGGCGATCGAGGGCGCCAATCATTTCACGGTGGTCGAGGAACTGGCGCGGCCTTCTGGCCTGCTGGCACGGAAGTTGAATGAAATCGCCCGAAGCTTGTAGGCGTGGTTTTGGCCGTGACGATCCCGAAGCAGACTGCCACCGCTAGTCGAGCCGCCGTCGTCCAGCCAAGAAGAATGCGGGGACCGGCGACCTCCAAGCCGCGCTCGGTTTTCGAGCTTTGGACGACGCTGCTCGATCGGCAGTCTCATATTCCGCTATCGGTGCAGCTCGCGACCAGCTTGCGGCGGGCGATTTCCGACGGGCGCGTGGCGGCGGGCGCCAGATTGCCGTCGACGAGAGCGCTCAGCCGCGAAATCGGAATCTCGCGCTCCACGGTCGTGACGGTCTTCGAGCAACTCGTCGCCGAAGGCTTCATCCGGTCGAGAGTCGGCTCCGGCTTTTATGTTCCGGATCGCGAGCGCCCGTCCCAGGCAACGCCGAAATTCACCGGGACGCGCCAGGTTTCCCGCCATGCAAAGCTCATCCGCTCGCTGTCCGGCAGGACCGGGGCGGTTTCTTCCCATCCTTTCGAGCTCGGCAATGCGCAGGTGGATGGCAGATTGCTGGCGACATGGAAGCGACTTGCGGGACGTGCGCTCAGCGGAAATCTGCGGCTGAACTATTATTACGCCTCCGCGCAGGGGCAAGAGACATTGCGCCAGGCGATCGCCGATTATCTGTCCGCCGCGAGAGCCGTGCGCTGCCGGCCAGAGCAGATCATCATTACCTCCGGCACGCAGCAAAGCCTCAGCCTCGCTGCCCGTCTGCTGATCGATCCAGGCGATCCGGTCTGGCTCGAAGATCCCTGCTATCCCTCGGCGCGTGACATCTGCGCCGCAGTTGAAGCGGAGATCGTGCCGATCCCGGTGGACGAGCGGGGCATGAACATTCCGTCCGGCGAGATGGAGTCCCGCCCGCCGCGCCTGATCTACGTGACGCCTTCGCATCATTTCCCGCTCGGCGGCATTCTTCCCATTTCCCGCCGCCTTGAGTTGCTGGAGCGCGCCAATCAGTACGGATCGTGGATCCTGGAAGACGATTACGACAGCGAGTTTCATTACGACGGCCGCGCGATCACCTCGCTGCAGGGGCTCGATAGCTCGGGACGCGTCATCTACCTAGGCACGTTCAGCAAGGTTCTGTTTCCGTCGTTCCGGCTGGGCTACATGGTGCTGCCGGAAGATCTGGTCGAAACGTTCGTCGCCGCGAAGCAACTGCATCATCGGCAGAATTCCGTTCTGCTGGAGACGATCGCGGCGAGCTTCATTACCGAAGGGCACTTCGCGCGCCATCTGAAGCGCATGCGGCAGCTCTATTCGGAACAGCTCAACTATCTTGTCGCGCTTCTGGAAGAGCAGCTTCCGCCGTACATCACGGTGCAGCCGGCGAACCGCGGCATGCATCTGATCCTGTGGTTGCCGAAGGAATGGTCCGACCGCGAGGTCGCTGCCGCGTTGAGAAGCGCGAACGTCAGCAGCAGACCGCTCTCTTCCCTGACGATTGGTCCGGCCAGACCGCCGGCGCTCGTCCTCGGTTACACCGGCTATCCGAAGCCCGTCGTGCAGCAAGCCGTCTATCGGATGGTCGGGGTCTTTCGGAAACTCCAATGGGCGCAAAACTAGCGGGCCGCTCGGACAGTCATCCTCGCCATGCTGAAGATCGAAAATCTGCGCAAGAGCTATGACAAGGATGTCGTGATCGACGGCATCAGCCTCGAAGTGCCGGCGGGCGAGGTCGCGGTGCTGATCGGCGCAAGCGGCTCCGGCAAGACGACGTTGCTCCGGTGTATCAACTCGCTCGAAGTGCCGCAGTACGGCAGGATTTTCGTCGACGGCGAGCCGATGGGTGAGCACCGGGCGAATGGCGAGTTTCATCCCTTTTCGGATCGGAAGCTCGCGCGCAAGCGCGCCAAGATCGGAATGGTGTTCCAGCGCTTCAATCTGTTTCCCCATCTCACGGCACTGCAGAACGTGCAACTCGGCCCGATCATGGTGCTCGGCAAGAGCAAAGAGGAAGCCGAGGAGGTGGCCGCGCGTCAATTGAAGAAAGTGGGGCTGGGAGACAAGCTGAATGCGTATCCGGCGCGATTGTCGGGCGGGCAGCAGCAGCGCGTCGCCATCGCCCGCGCGCTTGCGATGAATCCGAAACTCATCCTGTTCGACGAGCCCACCTCCGCGCTCGATCCCGAACTTGTTGCGGAGGTGCTCGAAGCCATGCGGCGCCTGGCGGAAGAGGGCATGACCATGGTCATCGTGACCCACGAGATGAGCTTCGCGGAAAGCATCGCGAAGAAGGTGTTTTTCCTGCACGACGGCCGCGTATTGGAGGAAGGCCCGCCCGCCGCGGTGTTCCGGAATCCGCGGCACGAGCGGACAAGGAATTTCCTGCAGCGCACGCGCCACCAGGCGCCGGCATGAGCAGGGCCGGTCCCATCGTAATCATCGGCGCGGGACATGCCGGCGTGCAGGCGGCGGCTTCGTTGCGCGAGGCGGGCGTGGATGCACCGATTACGTTGATCGGCGCGGAAAGGCACTTGCCCTACGAGCGACCACCGCTTTCGAAGCGGTATCTGCAGGGAAAAGTGACCGATGATGACATCCGGCTGCGCGAGCCGTCGTTCTACGCAGCGAACGATATCGATCTGCTCCTAGACGAGCGCGTCGTGGAGGTCGAATGCCGCGCAAGTCGGTTGCGGCTACAATCGGGGGCTTCGATTGGCTACGCCCATCTCGTCTTTGCAACGGGCAGCAAACATAGAAGGCTGCCGAACGGCCTGGATGACGACAAATCCTGCATGAGCCTGCATTCCCTCGCCGACGCGCAGCGGATTCGCGAGCGGTTGGCGTGTGCGCATCATGTCGTTGTCATCGGTGCCGGCTTCATCGGGCTTGAGTTCGCCGCGGTCGCGGCCGACCTAGGATGCTCCGTCGACGTCGTGGAACTGGCACCGAGGGTTTTGGGGCGTTGCGTCAGCGAGCGAGCATCGTCGTTTGTCGTCCGACGGTATCGGAAACGCGGCATTCGCTTTCATTTTGGAATTGGCGTAGACGCGATCCGGCCGCTCGGTAGGGGTAGGCAAGAAGTCAGGCTATCGAAGGATCAGACGATCCTCGCCGATCTCGTGGTCATTGGAATAGGCGCTCGCGCGAACGACGGATTGGCGGCGGAAGCCGGTCTGGATTGCCCGAATGGCATCCGGGTCAACAGCGCGCTCAGAACCCAACACGCAAATGTCTCGGCGATTGGCGACTGTGCCTTTTATCCCAATCTGTTCATGGGGGCGATGACGCGGCTGGAGTCGGTGCAGAACGCAGCGGATCATGCCCGCACGTTCGCGAAAGGATTGGTCGGCGAGGCCGTGGCATATAACGCGGTGCCGTGGTTCTGGAGCGACTTGGGGCCAACTCGTCTGCAGATTGCCGGCTCTATGGCCGACTGCGACGAATTCGTAACACGAGGTGACTTCGAGAGCGGCACATTCTCCGTGTTCGGCTTTTGTCAAAAGCGGTTGAGAGGCGTCGAATCGTTGAACAAGCCTGCCGACCATTTGCTTGCGCGTAAAATGTTGACAAGCGCCGTATCTCCACGCGCGGAAGAAGTCGCCGATGTATCGCTCAGTCTGAAGTCGCTGAGCGAGAAGATAGCAGGGTCGCTCATGCCGGATCGACAGCATGTTTAGGTTCAATGTTATCGCGGATTCGATTCCTTATCTTCTTCAGGGACTCGAAATTACATTGCTGGTCACCTCGATGTCGCTGCTCTTCAGTCTGATCATCGGGCTGGCCGCCGGGCTCATGCGCATCTCGAAGCGGTGGTACTTCTACGGTCCCGCGACGGTGTATGTGGAGCTCCTCCGCAACACGCCAGTCCTGGTTCAACTCATATGGGTTTATTATTGCCTGCCGCTGCTCCTGGGGATCGATTTCAGCGCAACAATATCCTGTATCATCGCCCTCTCTCTGCACGGCGGAGCGTACGTGGGAGAAATCGCGCGTGCGGGAATCCAGAGCATCGATACCGGCCAATATGAAGCAGGCAAGAGCATCGGACTGACCTATCAGCAGCTGATGCGAAAGATCGTGTTGCCGCAGGCGTTCCGGCGGATCGTGCCGCCGTTGGCGAACGAAGGCGTGACACTTCTGAAATATTCGTCGCTTGTTTCCACGCTGGGCGTGGCCGATCTGACCTACAATGCGCAACTGGTGGCAACGACGACCTTTCGGCCGCTTGAGGTCTATACGTTCCTCGCGATTGAGTACCTCATCCTTTGTCTGTTTCTTTCTTATCTCGCGCACCGGCTGGAACAGCGGCTGGCGAAATCAGAATGAGATCGGGCGCGAGAAGCGGGCATTGGAGGCGTTTGGAAGTAGCTTGATTGCGGACGCTACGCCGCCTCAACGCGATCGAGGGCCCTTGCATCCCAGTTCGCTGCTCTTCATGCCGCTGATAAAAAGTGAGTGCAGCGCATCAACGCCGTTTCCGGGTTGCTTGACGCTATACCGTCCTTCTGCCAACAATTTTAAGACGCGAAAAAAGTTTCGCTATGCGAAAAAATCCGCACCAAATGACGCACGTTTGGCGCATGAAAGGGGGAGGATCGAATATGAATTGGCGGTCGAGTTTATGCGCAGCTGCTTTGGCCGCCGGCGTCGCTTATCTGGCCGGCGGCGCGGCGCTCGCACAGGATTATCCGCAGTTGAGGCTCCGCTTCGGGCACTTCGCGCCCGCGACCACCGCTCATTCGCAGGTCGACGCATGGGCCGCGAAGGAAATAGAGCGACGCTCCGGTGGAAAGATCACGCAACAGATTTTTTGGGCCGGCGCTGTCGGTCAGGCATCGGAACTGCTCGGTCTCGTCGGCCAGGGAGCTGTCGACATCGCCGCGGTGCCGGCTAGCTATTTCCCCGCGCAACTGCCGCTGCTCGCTGCACCAAGCGCACTCCCCTTGGCGCTGCCCGATTCGCAGAGCGCGCAGAGAATCATGCACACGTTGTGGGAGGAAGTCCCGCAGTTGCAGGAGGAGGCGAGGGCGCAGAAAGTCTGGCCGCTCTTCTTCCATTCGTTGAATCAATACCATCTGCTGTGCCGATCCCCAGTCAAGACATTAAGCGATCTGAAGGGATTAAAAATTCGCAGCCAGGGAGAATACATACCGCTCGCGCTCAACGCGGTCGGCGCCGTACCGGTTACGGTTCTGCCTGCCGAATTCTACGAGAGTCTGCAACGGCGGAGCGTCGATTGCATGCTGCTGCCGCTGGATCTGATGACGGCATTCCGTCTTGAAGAGGTTGCTAAGTTCGCATCGTCGATCAATTTCGGAGCACTGATCTCCAACCCGCAATGGTACAACCTAGCCAAGTGGGAAGGCTTTCCGCCGCAGGTCAAGAAACTCCTGAACGATGTCGCCAAGGATGCGTTGAAGGTTGATCTCGACAAGGCGGCGGAGTCGGAGCAGGCGGCGATCGAAAAGATGAAGGCCGCGGGCGTCCAGTTCGTTGACTTTCAGGAGCAGAAGGAGTTTGAGGCCGCAATGCCCGACTTCCTGAAAATCTGGACGGAAAAGATGGAGAAGGCGGGCAAAGGTGAGGCGGCTAATGTCATGGCCAAGCGGTGGAGGGAACTATTGCAATAGCGCGGGACGCCGATGTCTGTATGGAGCATAGCGACGGAAACGCCGCCCTCCTCGCCGCTAGCTTGCACGTACGGCATCGTCGAGGATGGTTGTCACCCGAACAGCTCCCCGGAGCTCGAACTGCGAGCAGCCCAATCCCCGAGCGTTAAATGATCGAGCCGTCCGTTGCCGCGCTGGCTTGCGTTGCCGGCATGTTCGTGCTGCTCGCGATCGGAGTTCCGGTCGCCATCGCGCTGGGCCTTGCCGGATTCATTGGCTTGGCCCTGATTGGGGGGTGGTCGCTCGCGCTGGCCCAGTTGCAGGCTGTACCGTTCAGTTTGGCGTCCAACTATGCCTTCGCCGTCGTGCCCACATTCATCTTGATGGGCAACTTGGCCCTGAATAGCGGCATGGCGCGCGAACTGTATGCCGCCGCTGAAAAATGGCTCGGGCATTTTCGCGGCGGCCAGTATTTGACAACGATTGCTGGCTCCACCGGCTTTGCGGCAGCTTCGGGATCGACGCTCGCCAACGCGACGGTGTTTACCCGGCTCGCGCTGCCGGAAATGATGCGTCTCGGTTACTCAAAGGAAATTTCCAGCGCCTGTATTGCGGCGTCAGGCACGCTCGCGGCCATGATCCCGCCCAGCGTGGCGATGGTTGTCTACGGCATCGTGACGGAGCAATCGATCGGCAAGCTGATGATTGCGGGTATCGTGCCGGGCATCATATCCGCGCTCGGCTATTGTGTAATGGTCGTTGCGATGGTGCATGTCTGGCCTCACCTTGCACCGAACAAGTCGGCGCCGGCTGGCTGGCGCGAAGCGATCGCCTCGCTGCGTGGCGTCTGGGCGATCGCGCTGCTGTTTCTCATAATCATGGGCGGCATCTATGGAGGGTATTTCTCGCCGTCCGCAGCCGGCGCCGTAGGCGCATTCGGCGCCCTCATCATCTCGCTGATGCGGAGAAGATTGAGCTGGGCATCGCTCAATCAGGCGCTGATGAGCGCGGCTGCCACTTCCGCCATGATATTCGCGATCCTTATCGGCGGTCTGATTTTCTCACGTATGCTGGTGTTCAGCGGGCTGGTCGGCAACATCGTTGGAATCTTCGAAGACTGGCAAATGTCACCATTGACCCTGATCGTCGTGCTGTCTTGCTTTTACATCGTTCTTGGCTGTCTCGTTGACGCGCTGTCCATGCTGTTGGTCACGCTGCCGTTCGTGTTTCCGATCATCAAGGCTGCAGGCATCGATCCGATATGGTTTGGCATTCTGGTCGTGCAGTTTCTGGAGATCGGTGCGATCACGCCGCCCGTTGGATTGAACCTGTTCGCAACGGTCAGCGCGTCCGACCGGATGGTCACGATCGAGCAGGTCATTCGCGGAATCACGCCATTCATCCTGCTTAATCTCTTGTTTTTGGCGCTGTTTATCGGCTTCCCATCGATTGTCACGTGGTTGCCGGCAAAGATGGCCATGTAGACGCATCATGCAGAAACTATCTCTGGCAGCCTTCAATAAAGCAACCCTGTGGGTGTCAGGCGTCGCCATTCTGGTGATGACGGTGCTGGGCGGACTGGATGTGATCGGGGCAGCGTTCTTCGACCATCCAATCGCCGGCGCCTATGAGGCCACCGAGACGCTTCTGGTCGTCTCCGTGTTCCTGGCGCTCGGCTATTTGCATTCCGATCGCGCCCACGTTGCAGTCGATATTCTGTACGGGCGATTCGGACCGCGTATGCGTTGGTTCGTTGATGTACTTACCCTGTCTACGATGGCGATCTATTTCGGAGCGATCGGCTGGCAGGGATGGATCAAAGCAGTTGAGAGTTGGCGTATCGGCGAATATTCCGTCGGCCTTGTGCAATTCCCGATCTATCCGGCGCGCTTCGCACTGGCGATCGGAGCGGGCCTCGTTGTTTTGAATTGCATCCTCGACCTTCTGGCAGGCGGGCACTATCGCCGACGTTCCGACGAATCGATATCCCTGCCGATTGAGTAGCAACGAATTCGGAGGTGTTACGCCAATCGCATCATAGTTGCTCGATCCTTTTGAGGACCGGCATCAGATAACGGCGGAACTGTTCGGGATTCTCGCTCATCGGAAAATGCCCGAGCTCCTTCATGACCTGGAAGGATGCGCCAGGAACGGCCTTGGCGGTTCGTTCGCTGTCTTCGGGCGTGCACGAATAATCGTATTCGCCGGTCAGGATAAAGAGCGGACAGATCGATGTATCGATGCGCGAAGATTCTTCCCGATAGTCGCCTTCGGCGCCATAGAAATAGAGATCGCCCTTGAAGACGCCCGGGCCGCCTTGCTTGTAGTACCAAAGCGTCTCCTGAACGCTTCTGTTTGGGCTTTGCGGGGCCATCATGCCTGAGACGATCGCGGCGCAAATTTCCCCGCCGTGTACGTCGGGCCGGTAAAGCCAGGAACTGTCGTACCAGGGGCGGTGATGATTCGAGCACTGCACACCCACCAGTGCGCGGAACTCCGCCCCGTGATTGCGGGCGAGATCGAGCACGATGCGGCCGCCGATGGAGCAGCCCATGACCACGGGACGGCTCAGTTCGAGCGCGTGGCAGAATTTTCGGATGATGTCCGTGTAGCCAGCAGCGGTAAGACGATAGACCTCACGCTCGAACCCTTCCGGCGGGTTCGACTTTCCATGGCGCGGCAGATCGAAGGCGATAACCTGAAACTTTTCGGTGATTTCGGCGTCCGTCAGTATGTGCCGCCACTGGCGCGCGTCTGCGCCCGCGGTGTGCAGACAGACCAGCGGAATGCCTGTTCCCGCTGTCTCAAAATAGATTCGATTGTCCTTGCCTTCGATCTCGACATGCACGTACCGGCCTATGATGGGCTCAAACTTAGCGGACATTAGGAGATGTCTCCGACAAGGAGCGAGGCAAGGCGAGAAGGTCCTTGAAATATTGAAGGTGCTGCATGAAGGTCAGCAAGTTTCCTTCGATGGTGATGTGACCGCGTTTGTTCATGGCGAATAGATCATGCCAGCCCGGCGCTGGCATACGCTGCCAGAACCGGCTCCACGCGTCGGCCGAACCAATGATGGAAAAAGCCGCCGATCGCATGCGCTGCGGGCGGGTTTCGATTTCCTCGACGAGGCCGCCTGCAATCCTTACGTAGCAGCGGTGCGCGCCGATACCGATCAGAATATCGTCGTGAACGTATGCGCCGCGTCGCACGAGATCGCTGTCCTGATTGGCAAGCTCCGGAAGGCGCTTGAGCAAGCCGATCACCCGCGCTTCTTCGTCGGACTCCATCGCTGACGACGACAATTTTCGTCTCCTCTGCATCGATGCAAATTCAGCCGCGACTCGCGACCCTATGATAGATCGACCCGATGCGTCACATATTTGGCCACCTGATACCCTTCAATTCCCTCGCTGCCGCCTTCACGTCCGATTCCGCTCTGTTTCACCCCCCCGAAAGGGCTCTCCGGCACGCCGCCGCCGAAATGGTTTACGGCGAAGTGGCCGACTTCGATTTGGGAGGTCAGGCGAGCGGCGGTCGCCGCGTTTTCGGTGAAGGCGTACGCCGCCAGGCCGTAGGGCAGGCGATTGGCTTCGCGGACGGCATCGTCCAGATCGTCATAGCGGATGAGGGCGGCGATCGGGCCGAACGGTTCGACATTCATGATCGTGCTCGCGGCTGGCACGTCGGCGAGCACCGTCGGCTCGAAGAAGTAGCCACGGTTGCCGATGCGTTCGCCGCCCGCGAGCACTTTGGCTCCCTGCCTTTCCGCGTCGACGGCAAAGTCCTGCATGGCTTGCAACCGCCGCTGATTGGCAAGCGGGCCCATCTGCGACGATCGATCGAATCCGTCGCCCACGCGAATCGCCTTCGCCCGTTCGACGAACGTTTCCGCAAAATTGTCGAACAGCGATTGATGGACAAGAAAACGGGTCGGAGAAATGCAGACCTGCCCCGCGTTGCGAAACTTGGCCTTGACGGAGGCTTCTGCCGCCGCGCGTGGATCGGCATCGGCGCAGACGATCACCGGGGAATGGCCGCCGAGCTCCATCACGACCGGTTTCATCTCCGCGGCGGCGAGCTTCGCGAGATGAATGCCGACCGGAACCGAACCCGTGAAGGTGATCAGCCGGATCGCCGGCGCCGCAATAAGATAGCGCGAGATTTCATCCGGGTTTCCGAACACGAGATTGATCACGCCGCGCGGCAGCCCGGCATCCTCAAAGCATTTGACGAGCGCGCACGCGCCGCCGGGAGTTTCTTCGGATGCCTTGAGCACGACGGAGCATCCCGCCGCCAAAGCGCCGCCGAGCTTTCGTCCTGCTGAGCTCGTGGGCGCGCTCCACGGCGTGAAAGCCGCCACTGGGCCGATCGGCTCGCGTACGACCTGTTGGCGAAAGCTGGTGCCGCCCGGAATGACACGCCCGTACGTACGGCGGCCTTCCTCCGCGTCCCAGGCGATTAGCTCGGACGCGCGCAGCACCTCGCTCTCGGCATCGGCGATCGGCTTGCCTTGCTCCAGTGTTATGATCTCGCCGATCTCTCTTGCGCGCGTGCGAAGCAACTGCGCGGCGCCAAGGATGATTTCGGCGCGTTTGTCCGGAGCCGTTCGTTTCCAGATTTCGAAGCCGCGTGAGGCCGCAGAAACGGCTTCCTCCAATTGAGCCGGCGTGACGCGCGGAACCTCGCCGATCACCTCCTCGTTGGCAGGGTTCAATACCGGATCGCCGGCCTGTGCGACCCAAGCACCGTCAATGAAGAGGCGGATCTCCGGATACGTCACAAGGGGCTCCATCCAATTTTCGCATAGCGAAGTAAAAACCGCAGCACGAAATATCTAATTCGGTCTTCCCGCGGCGTTCAAGTGGCAACGGTGAAATTCTCCCGCTGCATTGCAGCGGTCGATCGTCGGCGAACGAAGCGGGAAACGTGGGACGAAGGTTCGCGGGAAAGCGCGGCGTCAGATCGAAGGCGGCGTGAAGATATGCGCGAGGCTTGGAAATTGCCGGACCGCTTCCTGCACCCTTTCGACCGCGTTCAGCAGCGGCTTCAGGCGAGTCTTGACCAGCTTCTTACGGTCGAATTGGCGCGAATAGGCCGTGCAGTTCAGCGCGGCGATCGCGCGATCATCGCCGATCCGCACGGGAACCGCGACGGCATCGAGGCCCTCTTCGATTTCATCGCGCGTTACGCAATATCCATCCCGCCGCACTTCTAGCAGTCGCTTTCGCAGTTCATCGGGATCGGTCACGGTCCATCGGGTCAGCGGTCTGAACTTGATCTGCTTCAGGTATTTTTCGAGCTGCTGATCGGGCAAGTCCGCCAGGATGACACGTCCCATCGAGGAGATATGGATCGGGTATCGCGTACCGGGGCCGGCGGTCTGCTGCACCATTCGCTTGAGCGAGAAATTCGCGATGATGAGGATGTTGTCGCCATCGTAAACGCCGAGCGATGCGCTCGTCCCCGCCTGCTCGACGATCTCGCGCAGGATCGGCTGGATGATCTCCTCGACACGCGCCGATGCAAGAAACGCCGATCCGAGCGAAACGACCTTGGGCTGCAAATAGAACGCGCGCCCATTCGCGCCCACATATCCGAGTTTCTGCAGCGTACGAAGAAAGCGTCGGGCGGTTGCGGGACTAAGCCGCGTCCGATTGGCGATTTCGGTCAGCGTGAGCTCTGCGTTATCCCGGTCGAAGGCGTGAATGACCGAGAGCCCTCTGGCAAGCGAAGTGACGAACTCTCGATCTTCTTTCATCTCCCGCCCCGATCAGCCGAATTGCCCGCCGAACTCGTACGTGCAAACCCCGTTTGCTGCAATTGCCGCGCTGCCTGATGCGCAGCGTCGCATTCCCGCGTCTTGACGCGTCGATCCAAAAAGGAAATATTCGACATGCAAAAATATATTCGCACTGCGAAAATCAGTCCAGCGCGAAGTTAAGAACGCCGGGGGAGGAGCCGTCACGATGCGCAGCCGCTGGGACGTCGTCGTTGTTGGCGCCGGGAATGCCGCGCTGTGCGCAGCGATCGCCGCCGCTGAATCCGGAGCGAGCGTGCTCGTGCTCGAGCGCGCCCCGGAAGCGGAAAATGGCGGAAACTCGCGATTTACCGCCGGCGGAATGCGGATCGCATACGACGGCGTCGAAGACCTGAATCGCCTCATGCCGGATCTGACCGAGCAGGAGATCGCGTCGACGGACTTCGGAACGTACGGTACCGACCAATTTTTCGACGACATGTTCCGGGTCACCCGGTATCGCACCGACCCGGCTCTGTGCGAGCAACTGGTCACGAAGTCATTCGAGACCGCGCTCTGGATGCAGAGCAAGGGCGTTCGCTTCGTGCCGATCTACGGACGTCAGTCGTTCAAGGTCGGCGACAAGATCAAGTTCTGGGGTGGCGTGACCGTCGAATCGTGGGGAGGTGGTCCCGGCCTCGTCGATCAGGAAACCGGCATCGCCCGCAAGCACGGCATCGAGATCCGCTATGAGGCGCGCGCGGTATCGCTGATTTATGACGGTCATTCCGTCTCCGGCGTTCGTGTCAAATCCGGCGACAGCATTGAGGACGTTCAGGCGCATGCCGTCATCTTGGCGAGTGGCGGCTTCGAGTCGAACGCCGAGTGGCGAACGCGCTACTTGGGGCCGGGATGGGAATTGGCGAAGGTCCGCGGCACCCGCTTCAATACCGGCGACGGAATCCGCATGGCGCTGGATATCGGCGCCTCGCCCTACGGAAACTGGTCCGGCTGTCACGCCGTGGGATGGGATTTCAACGCCCCCGAGTTCGGCGATCTCACCGTCGGCGACAGTTTCCAGAAGCACTCCTATCCGTTCAGCATCATGATCAATGCCGACGGCCGCCGGTTCGTCGACGAGGGCGCGGATATTCGCAACTACACCTATGCGAAATATGGGCGGATCATTCTGAACCAGCCGGACCAGTTCGCGTGGCAGGTCTTCGACAAGAAGGTGCTGCATCTCCTGCGCGACGAGTATCGCATCAAGCGCGTGAGCAAGGTCACGGCGAACTCGCTGGAGGAACTGGCGGACAAGCTGGAAGGCGTGAACAAAGCCAACTTCCTCGATGAAGTGAAAAAGTTCAATGCGGCGGTGCGGACGGACATCCCGTTCCAGACCACAGTGAAGGACGGCCGTTGCACCGAGGGGCTTCCACTGCCGAAATCGAATTGGGCAAACACCATCGACGAACCACCCTTCGAAGCCTACCAGGTCGGCTGCGGCATCACGTTCACGTTCGGCGGCATCCGGGTCGAGCCGAACACGGCGCAGGTCATGGACACGGATTTGAATCCGATGCCGGGCCTATACGCCGCGGGCGAACTTGTCGGCGGCATGTTTTACTTCAATTATCCGAGCGGTACGGGGCTGACGTCGGGATCGGTGATGGGCCGCATTGCAGGGAACGCGGCGGCCGAGCACGCGCGCGCTTGCACCGGGCCACGACGCGCAAGCAACTGACGGGCGCCCCATGGCGGACTCGTTTCTCCTTCGGACCGAAGGTCTGACCAAAGAGTTCAAGGGCTTCGTCGCCGTCAACGACGTCAATTTGTGTGTCCGCGAGGGAACCATCCACACGCTCATCGGCCCGAACGGAGCCGGCAAGACGACCTGCTTCAATCTCGTTTCGAAATTTCTGACGCCGACGGCAGGCAGCATTTTCTACAAGGGCAGGGACATCACCGGCATGCGCCCCGCAGAGATCGCGCGATCCGGCATCGTGCGCTCGTTTCAGATCTCTGCGGTCTTTCCGCACCTGACCGTGCTCGAGAATGTGCGGGTCTCCCTCCAGCGCAAGCACGGTGAATCGTTCGATTTCTGGCGAACGGGAAAGGTGTTGAAGAAATTCAACGAACGGGCATTGGAATTGCTGGATGCTGTCGGCCTCGCGCAGGACCGTATGGCCTTGGCCGCCGAGCTGCCCTACGGCCGGAAGCGCGCGCTGGAGCTTGCCACCACGCTCGCCCTCGATCCTGAAATGATGCTGCTGGATGAGCCCACGGCCGGGATGGCGAGCGCCGACGTCGAAAGAATGATTGCGCTGATCCGAAAAGCTGCCGAAAAGCGCACGGTGCTGATGGTCGAGCACAACCTGGGCGTCGTTGCGGCGCTGTCGGATCTCGTGACTGTGCTTGCGGCGGGCTCGGTCATTGCCGAAGGCGACTATGCATCGATCGCCAGGGATGAGCGCGTGGTCGCGGCCTATCTCGGATCGAGCCAGAACTGACATGTCGAGCACCGCAGCCAGCCAGGATTCGAATTCCGAGGTCCTGCTCGCTGTCAGGGATCTGCACGCCTGGTACGGCGAGTCCCACGTGCTTCATGGCGTTGAATTTGAGGTGAGGGCGGGTGAGGTCGTGACGCTGCTCGGCCGCAACGGTGCAGGAAAGACGACCGCGCTCAAGTCCATCATTGGCGTCGTGCCCCACCGCAGCGGTTCGATCCGGCTGCAGGGGGAGGAAATGATCGGCCGATCTTCCCGTCACATCGCCCGGTCGGGCGTCGGCTATGTCCCGGAGGAGCGCGGCATCTTCGCCAGCCTGTCCGTCGAGGAGAATCTGGAACTGCCGCCGATCGTAAAGCCAGGCGGACTGACGAGGACCCAGATTTTCGATCTCTTCCCCAATCTCCGCAGCCGTCTCGGCAGCCAGGGCACGAAGCTTTCCGGCGGAGAGCAGCAGATGCTTGCGATCGGCCGCATCCTCCGCACCGGCGCTCGCCTTCTTTTGCTGGACGAGCCGACCGAGGGGTTGGCTCCCGTCATTGTCGAGCAGATCGGCCGGATGGTCGAGCAGTTGAAGCGGGCCGGGTTCACCATCGTGCTGGTCGAGCAGAATTTCCGCTTCGCGAAGGCATTCGCCGACCGGCACTACGTGATGGATCAGGGCCGTGTCGTGGAGATGATCCAAGGCTCTGAACTCGAATCGAGCATGAACAAGCTGCACGCATACCTGAGCGCATGACGAGGCAGCCAATGCGATCTCACAAACGAGCGGTGGCGCCCGATGTTTGAGTGGCTCGGCATTTCTCCTTACGGCCTGTTCGGCCAGCTTTTGATCGGTCTGATCAACGGCTCGTTCTACGCGCTGCTGAGCCTAGGGCTGGCGGTGATTTTCGGCCTGCTCAACATCATCAACTTCACCCACGGCGCCCAGTATATGATGGGTGCTTTCGCCGCGTGGATGCTGCTGAATTACCTCGGCGTCGGCTATTGGTGGGCGCTGCTCATCGCGCCAGTCATCGTTGCGGTGATCGGCGTCATCATCGAGCGGCTGCTGCTCGCTCGGCTCTATCACCTTGACCATCTTTACGGACTGCTGCTGACCTTCGGAGTGGGGCTGGTCATCACCGGACTGTTCCGCAACTACTACGGTTCTGCCGGGCTACCTTATCCGACACCCGCGGGACTGACCGGCGGAACCGATCTCGGGTTCATGTATGTGCCGACGTATCGCGTCTGGGTGATCGGTGTATCTTTGCTCGTTTGCTTCGGCACATGGGCGCTCATCGAAAAGACGAAGCTCGGCGCTTATCTGCGGGCGACGACGGAGAATCCGGTGCTCGTTGGTGCGTTCGGCATCAACGTGCCCCGCTTGATCACGCTGACGTACGGATTCGGCGTGTGGCTGGCCGCACTCGCCGGCGTGCTCGCGGCGCCGATGTATTCCGTCAATCCCAACATGGGCATCGATCTGATGATCGTTGTCTTCGCCGTTGTGGTGATCGGAGGGATGGGCTCGATCCTTGGCTCCATCGTGACCGGTTTCGGATTGGGCGTGATCGAGGGGCTGACCAAGGTCTTCTATCCTGAAGCCTCGGCCACCGTGATCTTTGTCGTGATGGCGATCGTGCTTCTGGTGCGTCCCGCCGGGCTCTTCGGCAGGGGGACATGATGACCGCTGTGCCCGCCGCAAAAGGCGCTTCGCACGTTCGAACATCGGAGACCGACGAACAGTTTCATCTTCGGGCGATTGCGGCCTTTGCGCTGCTCCTGATGGTGGCGCCGTTCTTCGTTTATCCGGTTTTCGTGATGAAGTTTCTCTGCTTTGCATTGTTCGCGCTGGCATTCAATCTGCTGCTGGGATTTGGCGGCCTCTTGTCCTTCGGACATGCCGCGTTCTTCGGATCGGCGAGCTACATTTCCGCGCACGCCGCCAAGGTTTGGGGCCTGACTCCCGAACTCGCGATCATCGCCGGCACGGCGACGGCGTGCATCCTCGGATTGATTTTTGGCTGGCTCGCGATCCGTCGCCAGGGAATTTACTTCGCCATGATCACGCTGGCGCTTTCGCAGATGATCTACTTCATCGCCCTTCAAGCGCGCTTCACCGGCGGCGAGGACGGAATTCAGGCTGTCCCGCGTGGAATGCTTTTTGGGATTCTCGATATCGGATCCGACTTCGCGCTGTACTGGGTCGTGCTGGCGATTTTCCTCGGCGGCTTGCTCCTCATTCATCGTGTGATCTACTCGCCCTTCGGCCAGGTGTTGAAGGCCGTTCGCGAGAACGAGGCGCGGGCGATTTCCCTTGGCTACAACACCGATCGCTACAAGCTGCTGGTGTTCGTCCTGTCGGCGACAATCTCCGGCACGGCGGGGGCGACGAAGGCAATCGTTCTGCAGATCGCTTCATTGACGGATGTGCATTGGTCGATGTCCGGTGAAGTGGTGCTGATGACGTTGGTGGGCGGTCTCGGCACGATCTTCGGGCCGATCGTGGGAGCGCTCGTGGTTGTCCTGATGCAGAGCTATCTCGCGCACCTCGGCGCGTGGATCGTCGTGATTCAGGGGATGATTTTTGTCGTCGCGGTTCTGCTGTTCCGCGAAGGCATTATCGGTGTGCTGGCGCGACTGACGCGTCGTCCGCTTTGACGTTTGGTCAGCACAGCGCGACCGCTGGGTTGCTTGACAGTATCCGAAGACGCTTCCTAAAATTCCGCTCAGTGAAATAAATTTCGTATAGCGAAAAGTGGTCTGGGGTGGAATGAATTCAATCAGCGCCACCGTCCCGCAGGGACGGCAGAAAAGCGGCCTGCACGTCGGCGTTGATATCGGTGGCACGTTCACCGACACCATCGCTATTCAGGCCGACGGCACCGTCCGCATGAGCAAGGTCCCGACGACGCCCGGCGATCAGTCCGGTGGTTTTCTCAATGGCCTCGAGCAAGCGCGGATCGATCTGCCGGAGATTGCGTGGCTTGTGCATGGCACGACGGTCGGCACCAACGCGACGCTGGAGCGTAACGGAGCGAAGTGCGGACTCATCACGACGAAGGGGTTCAGAGACGTCCTCGAGCTCGGCAGGCGCGAACGGCCGCAATTGTTCGGCATGTACGGCCAGTATCGTCCGATCATTCCCCGTGATCTTCGGTTGGAGGTCACCGAACGAATTGACGCCAATGGCAACATCCTCGTTCCGCTCGATGTCGACGAGTTGACCGCCGCGATCAAGGAGCTACGGGAGCGCGGCGTCACTTCGCTGCTGATCTGCTTCCTGAATTCGCATGCAAACCCCGAGCACGAGAACCGCGCCGCGGAGATCGCGGCCGGTCTTTGGCCGACGCCCTACGTGACGCAAAGCGCGGAAATCCTCGCCGAGTTTCGCGAGGTGGAGCGCTTCGGCACGGCGGCCGTCAACGCCTACATTCGTCCGCTGATCGACCGCTACATCCGCGGCCTGGCCGATCGTCTCAAGGCCGGCGGTGTCCCCAACGAGCTCGCCATCATGCAGGCGAACGGGGGGATCATGTCGGCGCCGTTGGCCTGCGAGAAATCGGTCAATACTGTTTTGTCGGGGCCGGCCGCCGGCGTCATCGCCGCCACCTACATCAGCGAGCAGTCTGGACATCGGCAGGTCGTGACCTGCGACATGGGCGGGACGAGCTTCGACGTCGGATTGATCGTCGATGGCGTCCCGCTGGTGACGAGCGACCGCGACCTCGACTTCAACCTCCCGATGCGGGTCCCGATCATCGACATCCATACGATCGGCGCCGGCGGCGGCAGCATCGCGCGCATCAACGAAGCCGGCATGCTCGAGGTCGGGCCGCGCAGCGCCGGAGCCGTGCCGGGACCGATTGCCTATGGCCGCGGCGGCACCGAGCCCACGGTCACCGACGCGAACGTGTTCCTGGGGCGGTTGTCTTCCGAGCAATTGCTGGCCGTCACGCAGAAGATCGATTTGCCGGCCATTCGCGCCGCATTTGAGCGCCTCGGCGCGCCGCTTGGCCTCAGCGCGGAGAGCGCTGCCGCGAGCGTCCTGCGCGTCGTGAACGATGCGATGGCCGGCGCCATCCGCTTCGTGACCTTGCAGCGCGGCCGCGATCCGCGCGAGTTCGCGATATTCGCGTTCGGCGGGGCGGGGCCGCTCCACGGGGCCGCGCTCGCACAAGAGCTGCAGGTGCCGACGGTCATCGTGCCCTACGTGCCAGGCCTGACCTGCGCGCTTGGATGCGTCGTGGCCGACGTGCGCCACGATTACGTGCAGACGATCGGCAAGGCGCTGGAAGACGTCCGCGAAATCGAGCTGCGCGATGTTCTGTTGCGGCAGCGGCAGACGGGCATCGACCTGCTCGAGACCGAGCACGTACCGACACAATCGGTGACGGTCCTGCATCAGGCCGACATGCATTACGAAGGCCAGCGCTACACGTTGCGCGTGACGGTCGATCCCGCTCAGCTCAGCATTGCCTCGCTCCGCGAACAATTGCGGAAGGCGTGTTTCGACGCCTTTGGAATCGACCTGAGCAATTTCCGTCCGAAGATCGCGAATCTGCGGACGGCGGTGATCGGCGTGCGGCCCAGGATCGACCTGAAGAAGATCATCGCGGCAACTCATCGGCCCGGGAAGTCAGTCGCCGAAGCCCAGATAGGAACACGGGATGTCTGGTTCGGCGACGGCTTCGTTCCCACGCCCGTTTATCAGCGCGAGCGGATTCCGATCGGCGCGGAGATTTCGGGACCCGCGATCATCAATCAGATGGATTCCACGACGGTGGTGGACTGCGGCGATCGCGTTTCGGTGAGCGAGCTCGGCAATTTGATGATTCAGGTGAACGCATGAAGGCCGCGCCCATCGATCCGGCCACCCTGGCCGTCATGCAGAACGCGCTTCGCCAGATCGTCAATGAAATGGATCTGGCGCTCGAAAAGGCCGCGTTCACCCCGATCATGTCGGAAGCGCGGGATCGCGCGAACGGGCTCTACGATGCCGTGACCGGCGACGTGATCGCCCAGGGCGATACCGGAATGCCGATCTTCGTCGGCGTCATGCAGTTCGCGGTGCAGTCGGCCCTGGCTGACTATCCGGACCTCGGTCCCGACGACGTCGTGATGCTGAACGATCCCTACCGGGGCGGCACGCATCTCATGGACGTCAAGCTGGTGCGGCCCTTCTTCTACAAAGGGGAGCGCTTCGCCGTGCTCGCCAACTGCGGGCATTGGACGGACATCGGCGGCGCAGTGCCGGGGGGCTTCGGCGTCCGGGCAACCGAGATTTATCAGGAAGGCGTGCGCATTCCGCCGGTGCTGCTCACCCGCAACGGCGAGGTTCAGGAGGACCTTCTCAAGCTGCTCTTTGCGAACATGCGCGTGCCCGAGGAGCGCCTCGGCGACCTGAAAGCGCAGCTTGCAGCGATCAATGTGGGCCACAGCCGCATGACCGCGCTGCTCGACAAGTATGGCGCCGATGAAGTCCGTCGCTACATGCAGGAGCTTACGGCGCGGGCCGAGCAGCAGATCAGGGCGCACATCCGCAAGATTCCGGACGGCAATTATTCGTTCGAGACGTTCGTCGACTCGGACGGCCTTATCCTCGAGCCGATCAAGGTCGCGCTCGACCTTCAGGTGCGGGGCGACGACTTGATCCTCGACTTCTCGCGGTCGAGCCCGCCCGTAAGGGGCGCGATGAACGGTAGCCTCTCCGCTACGGTCTCCTCGGTCTATGTCGCGTTGAAGCATCTCTATCCGGATGTGCCGATCAACGCGGGCGCGTTCCGGCCCGTGCAGGTGATCGCGCCCGAGACGACGTTCCTGAACGCGCAGTTTCCCAAGGCGGTCTCGGGCTCGTCGGCGGAAGTCTCGCTGCGCGTCGTGGATGCCGTCTTCGGTGCGCTCGCGCAGGCGATTCCGGATCGGGTTCCGGCGGCCTGCTTCGGATCGGTCGAGAATTTCACCATCAGCGGATACGACCCGGAGAGCCGCAAGTCCTACATCATGTTCCGCTTCAGCGGCGGCGGTTACGGCGGCCAGCAGGGCATCGACGGTCTGTCGAATGGTGCGGCACCCATCTCGGCCGCGCGAACCTCGCCGATCGAAGTGCTCGAGCAGCTCTATCCGATCCTCTTCAACTATTACCGGCTGCGGGAAGGATCCGGCGGGGCAGGGCAATACCGCGGCGGCTACGGCGTCGAGTTCGAGGTGGCCTTGCGGCGGGGAGAGGCGGTCTCCAGCGTGATCGGCGACCGCGGCATGTTCCCGCCGTTCGGACTGCACGGCGGCCAGCCTGGCGCGATGGCGACGGTCGAGTACGCGCTCGAAGGCAAGAAGTACGTCCCGCCGCACATCACGAAGGACGAGGGCGTGCCCATGCGTCCCGGCGACACCGTGACGATCGGCACGCCGGGCGGTGGCGGCTGGGGGAATCCGCGGGCGCGCGATCCCCAAGCGGTGCTTGCGGATCTGACCGCCGGCTTGATCACGGCGCAGCAGGCGAAGGACGATTACGGCGTAGTGGCGGTCCAGAAGTCCGGAACGTGGACTTTGGACGAGGTGCGGACCCGCGCTTTGCGCGAAGCGGGCGGGGGCGAAATCCGCAGACCCAAGGAAGAGAAGCCAACGAGAAAGAAGGCGGCAATTCAGAACTGAGGCGAACTTCGGAGAAAAGGGAGGAATCGATGAGAAAGTCGGGAATAGCCGCGCTGGCCATTGCGGCACTTACGTTTACGGGATCGGCCCAAGCCGGCGACGGCAAGGTGAAGATCGGAATTCTGCACGATGCGTCCGGCCCCTACAGCCAGAACCAAGGGCCCGGCGACGTGGTCTCGGTCAAGCTTGCGCTGGAGGACTTCGGCAAACAGGTGCTCGGCAAGGATATCGAGGTCGTCTACGCCGATCACCAGAACAAGGCGGACGTCGGAACCCTCATCGCCCGCAAATGGTACGATGTGGAAAATGTCGATGTCATTATCGGCCTCGGCAACTCGGCAGTCGCCCTCGCGGTTCAGCAACTCACCAAAGAAAAGAACAAGATCGACATTCCGGTGGCGGCGAGCGCTTCCAGCCTCACGGGCAAGCAGTGCTCGACGAACGGCTTCCACTGGGTGCACGACACCTACAACGTGGCGGCCAGCACGGCGCGCGCGCTGACGAAGTCGGGTGACGACACCTGGTTCTTCGTGACGGTGGACTACGCGTTCGGCCATGCGCTCGAGGCCGATGCCAGGAAGGTTGTCGAGCAAAGCGGCGGCAAGGTCGTCGGTCGGGTTCAGCATCCAGCCTTCACACCGGATCTTTCTTCCTTCCTACTGCAAGCGAAGAGCTCCGGTGCGAAGGTCATCGGCCTCGCGAATGCCGGCATCGACACGGTGAACTCACTCAAGCAGGCGCGCGAATTCGGAATCGGCAGGGACGGAAAGCAGCGCCTGGCTTCGTTGCTGTTCCTCATCACGGACGTGCACGGCGCGGGCCTGGATGTGGCGCAGGGCCTGACCGTCACGCTTCCCTTCTACTGGGACCAGAACGACGAGACCCGGGCCTTCGCCAAGCGCTGGTTCGCCGATATGAAGCGCCAGCCGACCATGTACCACGCCGGCACCTACAGTGCGGTGACGCACTACCTGAAGGCCGTGAAGGCGGCCAACACCGACGATACGGACGCGGTCATCAAGAAGATGCGCGAGCTCCCGATCAACGACTTCATGACGAAGAACGGTCGGATTCGCGAGGACGGGCACGTGATGCGTGACATGTACGTGTTCGAAGTGAAGAAGCCGTCGGAGTCAAAAGGGGAGTGGGATCTGCTGAAGCAGATTGCCGTCATCTCGGCGGAGGATGCTGCGGTGCCGGTTGCCGAAAGCGAGTGTCCACTGCTCAAGAAGTAGCAAGACCCGCGGCCGGGGTGTCGCGGCAAATGCCGCGTGCTCCGGCCGCATTTATTCCGGCCCCTTGGCCCGACGCCCAATATCGTCGACCAGAATTCGAGATTGGAAGAGGTAATCATGAAGCGGAGCGAACAGCGAGTGCTGACCACTCACACGGGCAGCTTGCCGCGGCCGCGAGAATTGCTCCTCCCGCTTCATGCCAGGGACTCCGGGGAACCGTACGACGCCGTCGCCCTGGAGCGGCAGATTTCGGATGCGATCAAAAATGTCGTCCGCAAGCAGGCGGACTACGGCATCGATATCGTTGACGACGGCGAGCATGGACGCGCGAGTTTCGCGACCTACGCGAACACGCGCATCGGCGGACTGGAACGGGTCACGCGCCCTCCCAGGCACATCAGCAGGCCGACCCGCGACTCGCTCGAATTTCCGGCCGTCTACGAGGAAATGCGCAAGATGTTCGGCGCGCGGCGCGCCCTGACGGGCCGCCCCGAGGATACCGTTTCCCTAGTCTGCACCGGACCGATCAAGTACATCGGCCAGGCGCAGGTCAAGGCGGACATCGAGCACTTGAAGGCGGCGACGGCCGGGCTTGATGTGAAGGAGGCCTTCATCACGGCGATCTCGCCGACCAATCTCGAGATGTATTTCGAGAACCAGTTCTACAAGACCGCCGAGGAGTACCTGTTCGCCCTGGCGGACGCCATGCGGGAAGAATACAGGATCATCGTGGATTCCGGCTTCCTGCTGCAGGTCGACGATCCGCGGTTGATCACGCACTACAATCGCATTCCGGAACTGACGCTCGAGGAAAACCGCAAGTTCATGGAGTTGCGGGTTGAGGTCCTGAATCACTCGCTGAAAGGAATCCCCGAGGACAGGGTTCGATTCCATACCTGCTACAGCATCAATGTCGCGCCGCGCGTCCACGATCTCGAGCTGAAGCATTATGTCGATCTCATGCTGAAGGTGCGGGCGCAGGCCTATTCGATCGAGGCGGCCAATCCCCGGCACGAGCACGAATGGCGCATCTGGGAAGAAGTGAAATTGCCCGACGACAAGATACTCATTCCGGGCGTCGTGTCTCACTGCGTCTATCTCGTCGAGCATCCCGAGTTGGTCGCGGACCGCATTGAGAAGTTCGCGAGCGTCGTCGGCAGGGAGCGGGTCATCGCCGGAACCGATTGCGGTTTTGCGTCAGCGCGAGCGGGCGACGAAGTCCATCCGGATGTCGCCTGGGCCAAGCTGAAGTCGCTCGTCGAAGGCGCGCGGATCGCGACATCGCGGCTATGGTCCTCCTGATGCCGATACTGAAATAAAGAAAGGCCGGCCCCGAAGGCCGGCCTTTCCTTTGCATCCGGATTACTCCGGATGCAAGCTGGGAAGGGACCTCTAGGGTCGGAGCCCGTGGTTCCTCATGCAGGTGATGTAGATCTCGGTTCGAGCCTGCGTATTTTGCGACCCGACGCTCGTTTCCGGATACGCTCGCATCGCCTCTTCGATGCATTTCCCGCGGACGGCATCCGCGCCTTGTTGTGCCAATGCAGCGCCGGCGATCACCGAAAGCGTGGCGCAGACGGCGGCTTGGTAGAACACTTTCTTCTGGAACATGCTGACCTCCTGGATGAGGAAACTCCTGAAAACTACCTGTGCGGGGATTCCGGCATCGGAAAATCACCTGAATTCGGAGGGGGAAAGCCTGTATCTGCGCTCGCTGTCTATATGAACGGCCGCAAGGAGGGCGCGATAGGCGGCCTAAGGACCATCGGCCGTACAGGATTGGACGCGATCATCTGATGGGATCGCCCCGTATCGCCGGGACAAACGAGGTTCAACCTCGGCCCGCAAGGATACCGGCCGTCATGGCGAACGCGCTTGTTTGCTGGCAGCAGCGGGCTCCACCGAGCAGCCTTCCCTCGATCGGCTTGGCTGGGGGAACGGCTTTGATTCCGGCCGACCGCGTGTTCGTGCAGCGCGAATATGTTTGTTTTGAAGAGGGGTTGAACGTCGACGCGGCACGGGCCGCAGCGGCCTATCGGCGGCAGGCGGAGTTCACCTCCGTCGGATCGATCTGCTCCCGCTTGATCTGACCCGTGATATCGCCATTGGCATCGCCGCTCGCCCGGAAACTTTCGTCTGCTGCGAACATCACGGCGCGGCGGAAAGCGCCGTCGACCGTGATGGCGAAGTTGTAATGGGTCATGGAGAAGGGACGCGCGGCCTTTTCGTCAAGCGTGCGGTAGCCGACAAAGATTCCCACGATTTCTTTTTTCTCGTTGAGCAGCGCCGAGCCTGATCCGCCATGCGCCCCGCTGCAATCGAACGAAACTTCGTGAATGCCTTCCGGCGATGTCGCCGTTTCGCTCCGGATCGAGCATTGCTCGACGCCCATTTTTCCCGCTTCACCGTTCCCGCCACCGTACATCAACACGCGCGAAGGAATTTCCGGCGTCATGCCAAGCTTGTAGGGTGTCACGCCTCCCAGCGGCTCGGCCAGGCGCGCAACGGCCCAGTCGAGCGTTGTGCGATCATCCATCGGTGTCGACGAGCCCGTGATCATCGAACGCAGGTCGATCGCAATCGATTTGTCCGGTGCGCCCGCTGGTTCGAAGGTGCAGAAGGAACTCCGCAGCGTTCCGCCCGCCGCGATGAAGACATGCGCAGCGGTGGTAATGACGTCGTTGGCGACGGTGAGCTGGCCGGTGCCGATTGCCGTACCGCACCGGACCAGGCCGCTCGCGCCATATTGCGCGCGGAATTCGGGGATGCCGATGCCCGCGCGTTGTGCGAATTGATCCGGCGGCAGCCGTCGATCCGGAGCGAGGCTGACGGCGCGCACGTACGATGTCGACGGCTCCATCTGCGCGGGAGGGAGCTTGAGTTCGATCGCCGACAAAAAAGGAAACAAGGCGAACGCGGCGCCGAAGGCAACAGGGAACAGCAGGAGACGGGACGTGTGCATGGTTTCGGCAAGGGCGTGGCTCGCCGAAACTTCTAGGCAAAACTGCGGAAAAAGTCATTAAAAGTTGGCGCTTATGGAAGACGTCGGCGGGATTGCTTTGGCCGATGGAACATCGAGTTCCATAGGCCGATCTCTGATCTGATTTGAGGGAAGTCCGGGTGCGCCTTTGGTTTATCCGGCGGCCGTTCCAGCCGCCGGCGCGCCGTTCGGAGCCATGTCACGCAAGATTGAATATGTCTGCTCGAAGCGTTTGCGCTCGCATTCGCTCGTGTCGTGAATGTCGACGTACACGATGAGCGCCGTGTCCCTGGCCTTGCTGCGCATCGCGGTTTGCGCCAAGGCCGCTCCTTGGTCTTCCAACGTGAAATCGCAGCCGGGCAGCGCCTCCATCGCCCGCACGGTTGATGGATCGCCGGCAGATTGTGCGCCGGCATGTGCGATGCCTGCGGCCAATGCAAGGATTGAAGCGTAGATCCGGATGCCTGCAGTACGACGCATGCTCAGCGCTTTAGAGTCGCTGGATGTTGGAGCCGCAGCACACATTGTTGATGTAATGGATGCGCAACGTGCCTGGCACAATCGGGTGAATCCCGTGTGTGGATCGTCACTCTTGATTCAAACTTGTAGACAGGACGCAGCTAAATTTACGCGTCACTCAGATTCATCGACATCGGAAGGCGGCCGCTGCCGTCCAAGCAAAGAGCATTCATTTTTGCAGCAATTTGCTCCCCGTGCATCAAGGAGTTTCAAACCGGGGATGGCGACCATCTGGAATTGCGGGAAAACCACCTTGGAGATTGCGATGGGATTGCATCCGGCATCGATAAGCGCACAGCAGATCGCCTCACGGGAAATCGCAGCGCTTAGGGCCTTCACCCGGAAGCGCGCGAACAAGACCAACGGCGTCTCTCGTGGGAAGAAAACCCCGCTTATGACCGCGGCGGAATTGCCGGAGGACATCGAGACGCAACTCGTCATTTCCAAGCGGGCGCGGGACGGCTTCATGGTCGAAGGCGCGAACGAGACGTTCGAACGGCTGTTTGCGCGGCCCGTCGTCAACGGAGAGTCGCTGGAGGCTGCGGTTCCGCGCCCGGTCGCCAAAGCGATCGAAAATCATCTGCGCAGGAATGCCGGCGCGACCACGGACATTCGTTTTGACCTTCCTCTCGGAAAGGGCCGCTATTCGACGATCTGGAGTTTCGTATTGACCCCGCTCAGCCGCGGACGGCGGGATCGTTCCCTGATTGTCGTTCGTATCAAGAAGGCAGCCCATCCGTCGCGGGAAAACGTCGCCCAGGACATCGCCGCTCAGTTGCTCGAGCGGTTTGCGGCGACCGTCCATGACGTCATGTATATCGCCGACTTGGGAGAGCAAAGGGTCGTCTATGTCAACGAGCGCATCGAGCGCGTTCTCGGCTATCCCCCCAAAGCGTTCATAAAATCCACGCCTGCATCCCTCATCGGGCTGGTGCATCCGGCCGATCAGGCGATCGTGGCCGAGCATCTTTCGGCGCTTGCCGGGCTTGCTGATGGGGCTATCCGCTCCATCGAGTACCGCATAAGACGCGCGGACGGGCAATATGCTTGGCTGCGCAGCAGCGATGCCGTGTTTCAACGCGCCTCCGACGGGTCCGTGCGAAAGATTGTCGGCTCGGCGATCGACGTGACGGACAACCGCCACCTGCTCGAAAGCTTGAAGCAGACATCGAACCGGTTGCTGGAGACGCAAAACCAGGAGCGAAGGCGGATCGCGCGCGAGCTGCACGATTCCACGGCGCAGCATCTTGTCGCCATCGGGATTTCGCTGGCGCGGCTCGACAGCATGCTTCGCGGGGATCTGGATTCGCTCGACCGCGGAAAGGATATTGCAAGCACGATGCAGGAGCTTCGCTCCGTCGCCCGCGATGCGCAGAACGAAATTCGAACCTTCAGCTATCTGCTGCATCCGCCGATTCTGGAGTCACTGGGTCTTGCGGAGACATTGCGTCGGTTCGTTGCCGGCTTCGCGCGGCGTACGCGGATCGATGCGAAATTGATGGTCGGAAGGGATTTCTCCTGCGGCTCGCACGCGATTTCCGCGGCCCTGATGCGGGTCGCGCAGGAAGCCTTGATCAACGTCTTCCGGCATGCCAACGCAAGCGAAGTGCGCGTATTGCTTGCCAACCAGGATCAGCGGATCCGGTTGGAGGTGAAGGACAACGGCAGGGGATTTGCCGCGCCGGCGAAGATTCAGGAGGGATCCCCGTCGCTGGGCGTGGGCCTTCTCGGCATGCGCGCCCGGGTCGAGCAGTTCCGCGGCGAACTTGTCATTGTCAGCGATCCGACCGGAACGCTCGTCCGGGCGACCATTCCAGAACGAAACGCTTCGTTTGTCGAACAGGTGAAAGGCGCGGCCAAGGCCGCTTAGCGCGCGATTTCGCGCTAAGCCTGGATCAGCTTGTTCCGGACCGCGTAGCGCACAAGTTCGGCGGTGGAATGGACCTTCAGCTTGCGCATCGACACGGCGCGGTGCGTCTCGACCGTCTTCACGCTGATCCCGGTGATCTTCGCGATTTTCTTGTTGCTGTGCCCCTCGGCGATGAGCTGCACGATTTCGCGCTCGCGTGGCGTCAGCGGGCTGTGGCTGGAATTGAGCCCGCGCTGCCCCGCGATCGCGTCGAACAGGAGATCGGCGATCTGCGGCGACAGGAAGGGGCGATGCCGCACGAGCGCTTGCACGGCGGGTACGATCTGCTGATCGGCCTCCGATTTCAGAAGGCAGCCCCGCGCGCCGGCCCGCAAAGCCTCGCGGATCGTGTCCTCACTGTCATGCATCGTGAAGATGAGGATTTCCGTGCCGGGCGCGCTTTTGTGAATCTGCCGGGTCGCATCGATCCCGTTCAGCACCGGAAGAGAAATATCGAGGACCACGATCGCTGGTTGATGCTGCGCCGCGAACTCGACGGCTTCTCGTCCGTTCGAAGCCTCGCCGCAGATCAGGAATCCGCCGTGCGCCTCAAGTAGGGCGCGCACCCCTCGTCGCACCACCGCATGGTCGTCGGCCAGAAGAATTTGGGTCATGGCAGCCGCAGATGGATATGCGCTCTCGAAATCAGTCTCCCGCCGAGAAGATAATGTTCGGAGAATCAATTCGTCGGTATTCGATGAGACTTCTAGCGCGTGATACCGCTTGGCCTCAGACTGGATGAATGAGGATTAGTCTCCGTTCCAGATTGGCGTCCGGAAGTCGCCATGAAGCGCCCACAATTGCTGCTGTTCAGCGAGTTCCGGCGCGCGGAAGCGCCGGATGACTTGCGGCTGCAAGAGGAGGAGGCCGATCCGCTCAGTGCGTCGTGCAGCCGGAACAGTCTGGCGAAACGTGTCGTGCGTGAGTGACTGAACCGTGAGTGACTGAACAAAGTACCCGCGCTGATTTGTTTGAATGTTCCCAGACCGATTGGTTGTCTTCCGGGTTGCGCATCGAACACCAAGTCGCGCCGAGCAGGGGCGTACCGCGAACGGGAAATTCTCGCGTCGCACCGCTCTGCACGGCGCAATCGGCACCCTGCCTTGACGGTGCCGGAAGCCAAGGATCAAATGGTACGCAATAAAACGCCAATCACAATAGAAACAACAATAAGGACAGTATCAGGGAGGTACGCTTGATCTCGATCCGGAAGATCATGGGGTGCGCGGCGATTCTCTCTAGCTTCGCCACGGCCGCCCTCGCACAGAACTTTCCGAGCAAGCCGGTGGAATTCGTCAACTCGGCGACGCCAGGTGGTGGCTCCGATATCTTCCTCCGAATGCTGGCGGCGGTGTCGGCGGAGCATTTGGGCGGCGAGATCGTCGTCATTTCCAAGCCGGGCGGCCGTTCCATCGTCGCCATGAATTACGTGAATAGCCGGCCGCGCGACGGCCATACGCTCGAGGTCTTCACGCCGGGCCAGCTCCAGCAGGTCGCCCTCGGGAAGTCGCCGTTCACCTTCGACCAGATCGAGCCGGTCGTGGTCGGGACGGTGGATCCTGTGGTTCTGGTCTCGAAGGCGGGAACCTTCAAGGATGCCCACGACGCGATCGCCCAGGGAAAAAAGCGCCCGCTCAAGACCGGCGGCACGGAAATGGGCGATTTCGAATGGCTAGCCATCACGGCATTCGCCAACGCGGCGGGGCTTCAGAAGCCGATCTACGTGCCGCTTGGCGGCGGCGGCGCCGTCATCCTCAATACCATCGGCGGCACGCTGGAAGTCGGCGTCGCCAATCTCACGGAGATCACCGATCAGGTGAAAGCGGGCGAGCTAGACGCGCTGCTGGTGATGGCCGATGAGCGCAGCCCGGCGCTCCCGGACGTGCCGACCGGGAAGGAGCTTGGCCTCGAGCTGAACATGGCCCAGGCACGCGGCTTGATCGCGCTCAAAGGCACGCCCGAGCCGGTGCTCGCCAAGCTCGAAGGCGCGCTCCTCAAAGGCATGCAGAGCGAGAAGTACCAGAGCTATCTCAAGCAGAACGGTCTCGGGCCGGACAGCATCGGCGGTCGCGAGAAGTGGGGCAAGATGATGAAAAGTATCACCGACGTGGTGATGCAGAGCTACGCCGAGCTCAACGCGGCGCAGCAGCAACAGAAAAAGTGATGCGGCTTGGAATGGTCTGAAGCGTGACAAGCCGCAGCCGGTCCGTCGAACTGATCGAAGCCGCAGCCATTCTTGTCATCGCAGGGTTTTTCTATGCGATGACATGGAGCTTTGTCGATCCGCCTGTCGTGGACGAGCGGGCGCTGCGGCCCACCACGTTTCCCAGGCTTATCCTCGGCGCCATCATGCTGCTCGGCGTCGTCCGCGCGCTGACGGCACTGCAGACGCCGGCGAACCTCACGATGGAACTGCCGTGGGATCGCGTGGTCCTCGCCACGGCGGTCCTGTCGCTCGTCTATGCCATTGCCGCCCGGTATCTCGGCGTATTCCTCCCGACGCCGTTCTACATCGTCGCGCTCGCCTGGCTCTGGGGCGCGCGGTCGCCGCTTTATCTGTTCATCATCGCGTTCGGCGTGCCGCTCGCGGTCTGGCTGTTGTTCGAGGTGATGTTCCGGTCGCAATTGCCGCTTGGACCGTTCTCCGGCTGATGTCGCACAGGAAAAGCTTCGCTCATGCATGAAAGCCTTGCCGGTATCGCCGCAGCGTTTTCGCTGGAGATGCTGCTCACGGTCGTGGTCGGTGTCCTGATCGGCGTCATTGTTGGCGCGCTGCCGGGCATCGGCCCGGTGGTTCTGATTGCACTGATGTTGCCGTTCCTGATCACCTTCGATCCGACGACGGCGATCGTGCTGTGCGCCTGCATTTACGTGGCGGACGCCTATGGCGGCGCGATCACGGCGATTCTCATCAACACGCCGGGAACGCCGTCGGCAGCCGCGACGACCTTCGACGGTTATCCGCTTGCCGTGCAGGGCAAAGCGGCCGAAGCGCTGGGCGTTGCCGCCGTCTCGAGCACGCTCGGCGGCCTGTTCAGCGTTTTCGTTTTGCTACTCGCCGCACCGCTGCTCGCGCGCGTGGCCTATCATTTCGGACCGCCGGAGTATCTCGCCCTTACCATATTCGGACTGACGATGATCGCCTCCGTCAGCGCCGCCTCGCCGGTGAAGGGCGCGATCGCGGGGCTCGTCGGCGTGTTCGTGGCCACGATCGGCGCGGATTTCACCTCGGGCGCCGAACGCTTCACCTTCGGCGTGCCCGAACTCATCGAAGGCGTCGGCTTCGGGCCGATGATGATCGGTCTCTTCGCCGGCAGCGAACTCCTGTACCAAGCGAGCCAACGCAGTGTGGCCCCGCAGCTGATCGCGGAAACCGCGGTCAAGCTGCCGTCGCGGGAGACGTGGCGCAAGGTCCTGCCGACCATCGGCGCATCCAGCGTCGTCGGTACATTGATCGGCATTCTGCCCGCCGCCGGCAGCACCATCGCCTCCTTCGTCGCCTATGCGGAAGCGCGCCGCTGGTCGCGCAATGCGGAGAATTTCGGCAAGGGCGACATCCGCGGTGTGGCTGCGCCGGAAACCGCCAACAATGCCGCCGCGGGCGGCGCGTTGGTGCCGACCCTCGCTCTCGGGATTCCCGGCAGCGGCGTCGCGGCCATCATTCTCGGAACGATGATCATCGTCGGGTTGCGGCCCGGGCCGACCTTGTTTCAGCAACAGCCGACATTTCTCTGGACGCTCTTTGCCGCGCTGATCGTCGCCAACCTCGTCTTCCTGGTGATGGGCCTGGTCGGCGCACGGCTATTTGCCCGCATCTCGCTGATCCCCGCCGCCTATCTGTGGCCGCCGATCTTCGTGCTCTGCGTGATCGGTGCCTATTCGCTCGGCCAGACATGGATGGACGTGTGGGTGATGCTCGCCTTCAGCGTCCTTGGCTTCGCCATGCGTATGCTGAACTATCCGCTTGCGGCGGCCGCGATGGGACTCGTCCTCGGTGATCTGTTCGAGCAATCATTGTCGCAAACCATGATCCTCTTTCAGGGCGATCTTTCGTTGCTTTCGCAGAGACCGATCGCGATTGTCTTCCTGTTCATCGCCGCCGGCGCGTTGGCCTGGTCGGTGGCCGGTATGCTTCGGCAGCCGGCCCGCTCCTCGGCCTCGGCTGAATCGTAGTCGCAACCAAGGAGCGTCTCGTGCGCATCGTCAAAGCCAGCGTCAGCATTCATCGGCTGCAAATGATCATGCCCCTGATCGAGCGGCCGACCAGCGACGGCTACAAGGTGCTCTGCGAGATCGAGACCGATGACGGCCACACCGGCTTCGGCCTCACGGGTCGCTGGCTCGCACATGGCGTGGCCGCGGCGCTGGAGCGCGATCTCCTGCCGCTCGTGAAGGAGATGGACATCCGCGACCTGGAGGCCGTGCACGCCCGGCTCTGGCCGGAGATCACGCCGCGCGGAACGCGCAGCGGCGCCGGCATGGCGGCGCTGTCCTGCCTCGACATGGCCATCTGGGACGCGATCGGCAAGGCGACCGGCAGAAGCGTGGCGCAGATGTTCGGCGGTGCGCGCAAGGAGGTGGATATCTACGTCACCTTCGGCTTCGGCGCCTACGATGAGGATCAGCTGGTCGAGCTCGCGCGTAGGCTCGCCGACCAGGGTTTCAAGTGTCTCAAGGTCCTCGTCGGAGTCGCCAAGGGCGGGATCGCGGAGGATGCCCGGCGCGTGAAGGTCGTGCGTGACGCGGTGGGAAATCGCGTGTCGCTCGCCCTCGACGCCAATGAATCCATTACCTTCGACCAGGCCGTTCGTCTCTGCCGGCTGCTCGACGATACCGACATCGCCTTCTTCGAGGATCCGATCGCCGGGAACGACCCGCGCGAGCTCGCGGACCTCCGCCGCATGGGGCGGATCCCCATCGCCGTCGGCCAGTTCGACGGCTACGCGAGCCGGTTCCGCGAATGGATCGACGCCGGCGGCATCGACATCTTCATGGCGAACAGCATGTATAACGGCGGTTTCACGGAAACGCGCCGCGTCGCGGCCTTGTCGCAGATCTACAACAAGCCGCTTTCCGACGCCGGTGGCGGCGGGCTGTTCTCGCTGCATCACGTTGCCGGCTTCCGCAACGGCACGATGATGGAATTGCATACCGCCAACGCCCGTCTGGAGCGGGAGCTGTTCCTCGACGCGCCGGAGCCGGTGAACGGCCGCATCGCCGTGCCCGACAAGCCCGGCATCGGCCTCACCCTGAACCGCGATCTCCTGCGCGACAGCCGGGTCGATTAAAGCGCGATGATTTGAACCTGCGCATTCCGGCGTCATTGCGAGCGAAGCGAAGCAATCCAGCGCATGTTCCGGCGAAGTGGATACCGGTTCGCCGTGACCTGACTCCATCGCGCTTTAGCCGCGAACTACTCGGCGATCGCTGGCAGGGCAGCGGACTGGCTTGTCGGCGGCATTGCATCCAGCGCCTCGCGCACCTTGACGGCAAGGTCGCGGCGGCGGAACGGCTTTGAAAGGAAGCGCAGTTCCTCGGCGCCTTCGATGAATTCGGACAGCGCGCCGTCCGTATAGCCTGAAGTATAGAGCACCTTGAGCTCCGGCCAGTGCTCGCGCATCCGCAGCGCGAGCTGCCGGCCGTTCATCTTTCCCGGCATCATCACGTCGGTGAGAAGAAGATCGGGCCGGCCGGTCAGCCGCGAAAGCTGCAATGCTTCGTCCGCGCTGGCGACCGCGGTCACGCGATAGCCGAGCTCGGCGAGCTGTCCTTCGGTATGCGCCCGCACGAGTTTGTCGTCCTCGACAAGGAGGATCGTCTCGCTGCCGCCCGGTAACAATTCCGGCTTTGCCTCCGGAAGCGACGGCGCGAGCGACGGAGCAACAGCCCGCGGAATATAGAGACGCGCGACGGTGCCGTGTCCCGCCTCCGAATAGATCTTGATGTGGCCGCCGGATTGCTTCGCGAAGCCGTAGATCATCGCGAGCCCCAGCCCCGTGCCCTTGCCCACTTCTTTTGTGGTGAAGAACGGCTCGAACACGCGGGCGAGCACTTCCGGCGACATGCCGGTGCCCGTATCGGAGAGCGCGAGCACTACATAGTCGCCCGCTTTCGCATCGGGATTGAGCTGCACGTAATCTTCGTCGATTTCGGTGTTCGCAAGCTCGATCGTAATGCGTCCGCCGTTCGCCATCGCGTCGCGGGCGTTCACCACGAGATTGAGGATCGCCGTCTCGAGCTGCGCGGCATCGACGAGCGCGGGCCACAGGTCATCCGCGTAGCGGTAATCGATCGTGACCTGCTCGCCGATCGCCCGCGCGATCAGGTCTTCCATGTCCTCGACCAGCGCCCGGACGTCGGTAGGCTTCGACTCCAGCATCTGGCGGCGGGAGAAAGCGAGCAGGCGCTGGGTCAGCGACGCGCTTCGCTCGGCCGCATCGAGCGTGACCTCGGCAAGCGGATGCAGGCGTTCGTCGTTCTTCAGTTCGGACGCGAGCAGCTCCGCGTTGCCGATGATAACGGTGAGGAGATTGTTGAAGTCATGCGCGATCCCGCCGCTGAGCTGGCCGACCGCTTCCATCCGTTGCGCCTTTGCGAGTTGCGCCTCGACCTGCTTCTGCTCGGTGATGTCGGTGGAGATCGCGCCGATCGCCTCGACGTTGCCGCTGGCATCGAAAATCGGAAACTTGACGAAAAGGAGCGTCCGCAATCCCGCCGGATAGGGCGCGACGACCTCGCGCTGAATGGGGATTCTCGCTTCGATGACCTCACGGTCGAACGCGTCGTGCAGGTCGCCATATTCGGCGGAAAGCAACTCGCCTGTCGTTTTGCCGAGGATTTCGGAAGCGGGTTTGCGAAGAATGCGTTCCAGTTCCTGGTTGACGAAGATGAACCGGCCCTGCAGGTCCTTCAGCACGATGACGGCCGGCGCATGATCGACGATCGTGCGAAACCGCGTCTGCATCCGCCGTTGCTCGGTGATATCCGTCGAGAAGGATGCAATGGCTTCTACGTTGCCGTTCTTGTCGAAGAGCGGAAATTTCACGAACAGCGCCGTTCGAACGCCCGCCCTGCCGTGATAGGAAAGTTCCCGCTGGATTGGTGTCTTTGTCTCGGCCACTTCCCGATCGAGCTCGGCAATCAACTGTGCGGGTTCCGCCGGCACCGCGTTGAAAATTCGCTTGCCCTGCACCTCGTTGAACGAGATTCCGAGCGCTTTCTCCAGCTCACGGTTGATGAATTGTATGCGCCCGTCGAGGTCCTTGACCGAAACGAGCATCGGCGCGTGGTACATGATCTCGTTAAAGCGGGCGCGGTTTTCCTTGAGCGCATCGTCCGCTGCGATGCGGGCGCGGAGTTCGCGGCGGAACAGGAAGTCCGCGAATACGATGATCACCGAAACGGCGCCGATGACCAGTGCGGAGATCAGGAATTCCGTCCACCACGTCTGCAATGCATCGCCTTCGTGCAACGAGACAGCGAGAACAAGCGGCGGGTGAGAAAGACGCCGCACCGCGCTGAGATAGGGACCACCCTCCGGCGTCAGCGACCCGCGCAGGAAGCCGTTCTGGGCTCCCGCCAGCTGGGCGTGAAGCAGCATAGTTTTGTCGTCGCCGATCGGAACGGCGGGCGATGGCTCGCGGAAGAGCACGGCGCCCGTGGGATGCATCACGGTAACAAGCCCGTTGGCGCCGAGGCCGATCGAACGGTAGAAGTTCCGCAGCCGTTCGGGCTCGAGCGTCGCCACGAGGACGCCGTCGAACGAGCCGTCCGTCGCCACGAGGCGCCGCGCCAGGGAAATGTACATGCGGCCGTCGCTCGGGTTGCGAAAGGGAGCATCCACGATCAGGTCGCTGGAGGTCATCGTGCGCAAGTACCGAAAAAGGAACTGGTCGGCGCGCAATTGGCCGATGGTGTCCTTGACCGTCGAATGGGTGACGAGCCCGTTCTCGTTGATGACGGTGAGCGAGCCGACCCCTTCAAGACCGGCGAACGCGGCGTTCAGGATCGGAGTCCAGTAGTAGTCGATGCCGTTCGGTCCGCCGATCCGCTCGCTGCTCAGCGCGATCTGGGCGAGCGCGGAATCGGTGGCGGCAATCGTGCGTTCGAGATGTCCACTGAGAACGTGCGCGAGCGACGCCGCCCGTTGCTCGGTGTCGGCGATCGTATTCTCGTAGCGCCACCACAGATGCGCGCCGCGCGCGCCGATGACGGCGACGAATACGCCGAGCAGGAACAGCGCCACGCTTCGCCGGACGCGGTCGGCGGCGAGCATCGAGATTTGCGGGCGGGCGAAGGTGTTGGCCATGGCGCGAGCGCGGGTGTCATGGCGTGTATACGCAATTCGAATAAAGAAAAGCGAAAAACCACGCGGTCGGGTTGTGCCGCACGGCGAGAACCCCGGGACAGAGTTAACCAACCATGAGCGGGGTCAGCCGTCGGCAAGCAGCGCCGCGTTGCCGCCGGCGGCCGTGGTGTCGACGGCGGCGGCCCGCTCCACGGCAAAGCGATGAAGATAATGTGGGCCGCCCGCCTTGGGACCGGTTCCCGACAGCCCTTCGCCGCCGAATGGCTGCACGCCGACCACCGCGCCGATCTGGTTGCGGTTCACATAGGCGTTGCCGACCTTGAGCTTCGAAAGCAGGCGCTCCGCGTTCGCGTCGATGCGGCTGTGGATCGAGACGGTGAGGCCGTAGCCCGTCGCGTTGATCGCGTCAGCGACCGCATCGAGCTTGTCGGCAGCGAAGCGCACTACGTGCAGGATCGGCCCGAACACTTCGCGGGTGAGCAGCCCGATCGAGGCAATCTCGAACGCGCACGGCGCGAAGAAGGTGCCGCGGCTCGCCTCGGGCGAAAGCGGCACGGTGAAGAGGTGCTTTGCTTCCCGCTGCATGCGTGCGGCGTGCGCTTCCAGCGTTTGTCGCGCGTTGTCTTCGATCACCGGACCCACATCAGTCGAGAGCCAGCGCGGATCGCCGACCTTGAGTTCGGCCATTGCGCCCGTAAGCATCTCGATCGTTTTGTCCGCGATCTCTTCCTGCAAAAAGAGCACGCGCAGCGCCGAACATCGCTGCCCGGCGCTGTTGAACGCGGAGGTGAGGGCGTCGCGCACCACCTGTTCGGAGAGCGCCGACGAATCGACGATCATCGCGTTCTGCCCGCCGGTTTCCGCGATCAGCGGCAGGATCGGTCCTTCTCGTGCGGCGAGCGCCTGGTTGATCGTGCGTGCGGTTTCCGTTGAGCCGGTCATTACCACGCCCGCGAGCCGCGCGTCGGCGAAAACCTGCTTGCCGATCTTCGACCCGCTGCCGGGGACGAGATGCAGCACGTCGTCGGGAATTCCCGCACGATGCAAGAGGCGCACGGCTTCTGCCGCGATCAGTGGCGTCGGATTGGCGGGCTTGGCGAGCACGCTGTTGCCGGCGGCGAGCGCCGCCGCGACCTGCCCGGTGAAGATCGCCAGCGGAAAATTCCACGGCGAGATGCAGAAGAAGACGCCGCGCCCGTGCAGCGCGAGCGAATTGTCTTCCCCGGTGGGGCCGGGGAGGCGCAGGGGCGACGCGAATTCGGCACGCGCCCGCGCGCCGTAGTAGCGCAGATAATCGACCGCCTCGCGCACTTCCGAGATCGCATCCGGCAGGCATCGCCCGCCCTCGCGCACGATCAGCGAGATGAGCCGGGTGCGCTGCTGCTCGAAGAGGTCGGATGTTCGCTCCAGAATCGCCGCGCGCGCATCGCCACCGATCCGATCCCATTCCGGTTGCGCGGCGGCGGCAAGGCCAAGCGCGCGTTCGATGGCTTGCTCGTCCGCATCCGAAACATGCCCGACGACTTCGTCGCGTTGTGCGGGATTCGTGACGGGCTTCTCACCGCCACTGATTTCCTTTCCTCCGACAATCGGCCGCGCGGCGAACGGCTCGCGCGCCGCCGCTTCCAGCGCATTGGCGAGTGGTTCGACCACGAGCGGATCGTTGAGGTCGAGGCCCGCCGAGTTCCGCCGCTCTGGCGCGTAAAGATCAGCGGGGAGGGGAATGCGCGGATTGGGAATGACCTCGAGCTTCCGCGCGCTCGCGACCGGATCGGCGATCACCTCCGCTACCGGCAGCCGGTCGTCGACGATGCGGTTCACGAACGACGTATTCGCGCCGTTCTCCAACAGCCGCCGCACGAGGTAGGCGAGCAGATCCGCGTGTCCGCCCACCGGCGCATAGACGCGCACGCGCCGCGCCGGGTTCGTACGCTGCACTTCGTCATAGAGCGCCTCGCCCATACCGTGCAGCCGCTGGAATTCGAACGGCACGTCGCCCGCGATCTCCTCCACCGTCGCGAGCGTTCGCGCGTTATGCGTGGCGAAGCAGGGAAATAGCGCGTCCGCCTGCGCGACGAGCTTCTTTGCGCACGCAATATAGGAAACATCGGTCGAGACCTTGCGCGTGAACACCGGATAGTCCGGCTGGCCGTCCACCTGCGCGCGCTTGATCTCGCTGTCCCAGTAGGCGCCCTTGACGAGCCGCAGCATCAAGCGTCGCCGGTCACGCCGCGCCGTTTCCGCCAGAAAATCGAACAGGTCGAATGCGCGCTTCTGATACGCTTGCACGACGAAGCCGAGCCCGTCCCAGTCAGCGAGGGTCGCCGCACCCGACAGCGCATCGATGAAATCGAGCGTGAGGTCGAGTCGCTCCGATTCTTCCGCATCGACGAAGAAGCTGATGCCGGCGCTCTTCGCCTGTTCCGCGAGCGCCTGCAGGCGTGGCAATAATTCCGCATGCATGCGCGCCCGCTGCGCGAACTCGAAGCGCGGATGCAGCGCGGAGAGCTTCACCGAAATTCCCGGCGCCTCGAACACGCTGCGCCCGCGCGCGTGCGGCGCGATCGACTTGATCGCATGGGCATATGCATTGAAATAGCGCTCCGCGTCGCGTGCCGTGCGGGCTGCCTCGCCGAGCATGTCGAAGGAGTGGAGCACGCCGCGCGCCCGGTCCGGCGCCGCGCGGTCGAGCGCCTCTTCGATGGTGCGCCCGAGCACGAATTGCCGCCCGAGCACGCGCATCGCCTGCCGCACCGCTTCACGGATCAAGGGCTCGCCCGCCCGCTGCACCATCCGACGCAGGATTTCACGCCAGTCTTCTTCGGCTTCCTCCGGCCGCACCACGAGCCCGGTCAGCATCAGCGCAAACGTCGATGCATTGACGAGGAGCGAGTCCGAATGCCCGAGATGATGCCCCCAGTCCGCCGCGCCGATCTTGTCGCGGATCAGTGCATCGGCCGTTTCCGCGTCGGGAATGCGGAGCAGCGCCTCCGCGAGGCACATCAATACGATGCCCTCGCGGCTCGACAGGTCGAACTCATGCAGCAACGCATCGAGGCCCGAGCTTTGCGCGCGGTCGCGGCGGACAGCCTCGACGAGGGCGGCAGCGCGTGCCTCGATTCGGGCAAGCGTCCCCGCCGGCAGTTCCGCCGCCTCGATCAGCCGCCGTACAGCTTCCGTTTCGTCCGTGCAATGGGCGCGGCGAACCGCAAGGCGTGCGGCGGTGGGCTCGGGGAGGGAATCCGGAATGATGAAACCGGGCATGTTCTTCGCCAACCAGTGGCTGCCCATTTTCGCGCCAGCGACACCGGGCTGCCCACGCAATCCCCAAAAGCCAGCATGAAGTCGGCGGCCCGCCCGCGCAAGGGATGTTGCAATTTCGAATTATGCTAATTTGTGTGATCGCGTCCGAAGGAGGGGTGAATGACGTACGGGTCTTTGCCGGCCGGCGGCTATCCGGCTTCTTCGAAGTGGCTGCATTGGCTGATTGCACTTTGTGTGATCGTCGCGGTGCCGGTGGGGATCGCGCTGCCGCGCCTCGATCCCGGTCCCACTGCGGATGGCCTTTACAATCTGCACAAGTCGCTCGGCGTCCTCATTCTCATTCTGATGGTGCTGCGGCTCATCAATCGTTTCGCGGTCGGCGCGCCCGCGGCCGAGCCGGGCCTCGCCGCCTGGAAGCGGACCGTATCCAGCGCCGTGCATGGGCTTCTTTATGTGCTGCTGATTGTGCAGCCGATCGTCGGCTATCTCGCGAACTCCGCCTTCGGCGCTTCCACGCCTTTCTTCGGTATCTTCGAGCTTCCGCCGGCGGTCGCGCAGAACGAGGATCTGTCGAACAGATTATTCGCCATGCACGGCCTGATCGGCATCGTGCTCACGTTGCTCGTGCTGGTCCACGTGGTCGCGGCCCTGCAGCACTATTTCATCGAGAAGGACGGCGTGCTGCAGCGGATGCTGCCGCAGGCGCTTGGCGGGAAGTAGCTAACGCCCATCGACGTGACATTCTCGTGCCCCGGATGCGACGCAGCGTGAAGCGAAGCGAAATGATGCGTCGCTGATCCGGGGCCTATCATGCAACCAGCACAACAATGGATCCCGGGTCTGCAGCGCACCGTTTCTCGCTGCGCTGCGCCCGGGACACATTTAGTCAACGCGTAGGAAGCGCCAACAGGTCCTCGTGTCCGACGGTGCAGGTAACGCCGTCGGCCGTGCGCGCTTCGAGCCATGCCTTGATTGCGGCTTCCGGTACCTTGCCGGTCTCGCGCACGGCATCGGCCCAGCCCTGCGCGAGAGCAGCGATCAACGCCTTATCTTCGTGGCCGAGTTGCCACGGGCTCGATGCGCACTCGACGATATAGCCGGATTTTTCGAGCGCATTCGCGATCAGACTCGACGCCCGCCCGCCCGCCGACGGCCCGAAACCCTTGTCCCGCTCGAAATGGCTTTCGAACGCGGCATGCATTTCCGTGTCCGACGGGTGCGCGGGGAGCCATGCGGTCGTGTTATCGTGCGTGAGCACCGTGTAGAACGCAAGCTTCGCCTGCGCGAGCGCCGCGACGAACCGCTCGATCCACGGCTCGGATACGAGATCGAACAAGGCAGCCGCCGTCACAAGGTCTGGCTTCTCGCCGGCCCACGGCGCGGGATCGGCGGCGAGGTCGTGCCGCTTCAACGCGACATGCAGCGAGCGCCCATCCTTGATCGCCTCGACGCCGCTCGCGGTCGGCCGCGCGCTGTCCGCCCAGTCCGCGATGGCTTCGCAGGCGGCCGCGAGCAATACCGGGTCGTGGTCGACGAGAATCCAGTGTTGCCGCGCGGGGAGGGCGGCGAACGTGCCGCGGAGATTGGAGCCGAGCCCCGCGCCGAGATCCATGACCCGGACTTCCGCCCGATCCGCGAAATGTGCAGAGAGCTTTTGCAGCAATCCCTTGTCGCGCGCACGATGGTCCGTGCCTTCGCGCAACTTCAACCAATCCGGCGCGAAGCCGCTCATGCCGGCTGCTCAGCGAGCGCCACTTCCAAAGCCCGCGCGAATTTCGCGGCCGTGTCGCGCCAGCGCGGCAATTGCTGTGCATGCCGCCACGCCGCGTCGGCGCGGCGTTGCAAATCGGCAGGATCGGAAAGCAACCGGCGCAATGCGACGGCAAGCGCATTCGCGTCACCCGGCGGAACGAGCACGCCAGCGTCCGCCGGCACGGTGGAAGTGACGGCGCCGCCCGCGCATCCGACGACCGGCAGTCCTCGCGCCAACGCCTCGGCGAACGCCATGCCATAGCCCTCGAAGTGCGACGGCAGCACGAACAGCCGCGCCCGGTCGTATTCGCCGGCAAGCGCTTCCTCCTCGAGCGGTCCGATCAGCGCCACCCGATCCTGAAGCTGTGCCTTCGCAATTGCCTCGCGCAGCACCTTCGGCGCGACCGGATCGCGATCGAGGCTGCCGACGATGCGGCTTTCCCACCGCAGATCGGGGATCTCTGCGAGCGCCGCGACGAGTACGTCGTACCCCTTGCGCGCGGTCACCGAGCCCACGCTGAGGAGACGGGGAGGGCCATCGCCGCCGCGCGCGCGCGGCGCGGCTTCCGTGCCGGGCTCGGCCACGCTGATGTGGCTTCGCGCTACGCCGAAGTCGCTCGCAAGGAGATCGGCCGTCGTCGGACTCGTCGCGATCACGTGCGCCGTGCGTTCGAGCGCAGTGCTTTCAGTCCATGCCAGATATTTCGCGCGCTCCTCGCTGATCCCTGTTTCCAGCGCAAGCGGATGATGCACGAGCCCGACGATGCGCCCGCCGATGCGATCGATCACGTCCACGGGCATCGCGCCGAACGCGAGCCCGTCGATGACGACAAGCGTATCCGCCGGCACTTCGCCGAGCAGCCGCACGGTCTCTTCCAGGCTCTCCCTGCTCGGCGCCGGATAATCGCCCGGCAACTCGACGTGCCGCACGTTCCAGCCGAACTCCGGCAGGAGCTCGATCACGCGCCGGTCGTAGATGTAGCCGCCGGTCGGCGTGTGGAGATCGCCGGGCACGGCAAAGACGACGTCAGGCACGGACGCTTCCCTCGAACCACGCGCGCGCCACGTGCGATTCGTGCAGCGTCACGCGGATCTTGCTGACGCCCTTCGAATCCTCGCCGAGTTCGTTCTTCTTCAGCGCCTCGCCGAAGCGATCGAAGATGTAGCGCGCGAGCGCCTCGGTGGTGGTGAGCTTGCCCTTGAACTGCGGCAGTTCGTCGAGGTTCCGGTAGTTGAGCGAGCCGAGTACGGTCTTCAGCACCTCATGCGCGCGGCCGATATCGACGACGACCGCATTCGGCCCGAGCGTCTCGCAGAAGAAGGCGACATCGACCACGAAGGTCGCTCCGTGCAATCCCTGCGCCGGCCCGAAGAATTCTCCCGGCAGACTGTGTGCGATCATGATGTGGTCGCGGACTTCAACGGCGTACATGATGGTCCTCTGATTGAATTAGTAACGGACATAAGCGCCCACGCCCGGCGCGTCCGGCGCGAGCAGGCGAGGGAGGTGCTTCGGCAGTTCGTCGAACGGAATTTCCTCGCCGAGCAGCGCGTCGAAGCGATCGTCGATGAGCAGCCGCATGGCTTCTTCCATGCGTTGCCGGTGCGTGTAGCGCCCGCGATGCGACGGCGCCACCGCCCCGACCTGGCTGGAGACGATTCTGAGTCGCCGCGAATGAAAGGCGCCGCCGAGCGGCACTTGCACCAGGCGGTCGCCATACCAGCTCGCCTCCACGATCGTCGCCTCGAAGGCGGCGATCGCAAGTGAAAGCGCAAGCCCCGCGTCGGAGGCGCTTGTATGGATGATGAGGTCGTTCTCCCGCGGCGCGTCCTCCGGGCGGCTAAAAGCCGCGCCCATTTTTGCCGCAAGCGCGGCCCGGCTGGGCTCCCGGTCGATAACCGTCACCTGCGCTCGGTCAATGCCTGTGGCCAGCCCCGCGCAGAGAAGCCCGAGGAGCCCGGCCCCCACGATCGCGATGCGCTGTCCGGGGGCGGCTTCCCCGTCCCAGAGAATATTGAGGGCCGTTTCCGCGTTGGCGGAAAGCACCGCCCGCCGGGGCGGCAGCCCGTCGGGCAGCGGCGTCACTCCCGCCGCCAGCATCACGAACCGCGTCTGGTGCGGATGCAACGCAAAGACCGCCCGTCCCAGCAGCTCGTTCGGGCCGGTCTCCACTTCGCCCACCGCCGCATAGCCGTATTTGACCGGGAACGAGAACTCGCCCTCCTGCGTGGCAAGCCGCATCCGGGCATATTCGCCGGCCGGCACCTTTCCCTCGAACACGAGCCGCTCCGTCCCCCGGCTCAGGCCGGAATAGAGCATGCGGACGAGCACGTCCTCCGGCCCCGGCGCGGGCAGCCGCGCCTCGCGCAGCTCCGCCCGGCCCGGCGCGACATACCAGAGCGCGCGGGCGAGAGCGTTCGATCGGGGGTCGGGGACGTTCACCGCTGTCCTATCGGGGGATGATGCTAAAACAAAGCCGGAGGCTCACAATTCCGCCACGGGGTTGTAGCGTTTTCGGGGCGGAAGGCGAGAGCGCCTTCGGGGCGACCAACCAAGATGTCCGCAGATCCTTCATCCGTCGAATTGACCGGCGCTGCCGCGCCGGCCGCTGGAAACCGCACACCGACCGGCACGCAGTCGACGACGGCGCTCGCGGTCCGCCGCCTCGTCGTCGGCTTCCTCAACACGGCGACCATTGCCGGTTTTGGCTGGTGGCTGGTCTCTATTCTTTCTGGCGACGGCTTTGGCGTGATCGACTTCCTGCTCGTCGCGATGTTTCTCGTTCATGCGCCGTGGATCGCGGTCGGCTTCTGGAATTCAGTGATCGGCTTCACCGTGTTGCATCTCGCACGCGACCCGCTGCATCACCTCATTCCGCTCGTGGAGCGCGCGCGGCCGGACGACCCGATCTTCGTCGGCGTCGCCATCATCATGACCGTCCGCAACGAGGACCCCGCCCGTGCGTTTCTCCGCCTGCGCACGGTGAAGGCGAGCATCGACGCCACCGGCTACGGCGACAGGTTCGACTACTTCATCCTGAGCGATTCGACGGCGAGGGACGTCATCGCCGCCGAGGAAGCCGAATATCGCTGGTGGCGCAGGGAGGTCCCGGAGGAAGGACGCATCGTCTATCGCCGCCGCGACAGGAACACCGGCTTCAAGGCCGGCAACGTGCGCGACTTCCTCGATCACTGGGGTCCGCATTACGATCTCATGGTGCCGCTCGACGCCGACAGCCTGATGACCGGCAAGTCGATCGCGCGCCTCGTGCGCATCATGCAGGCGAACCCGCGCCTCGGCATTTTGCAGAGCCTCGTGGTCGGCATGCCCAGCCAGAGCTTCTTCGCCCGCGTGTTCCAGTTCGGGATGCGCCACGGCATGCGCTCGTTCATTGCTGGCAGCGCATGGTGGCACGCCGATTGCGGACCGTTCTGGGGTCACAACGCCGTGGTGCGCGTGGCGCCGTTCAGGGAGCATTGCCGCCTGCCGGACTTGCCGGGCAAACCGCCCTTTGGCGGACACATCCTCTCGCACGACCAGATCGAAGCGGTCCTGATGCGCAACGCGGATTTCGAAGTGCGCGTCTATCCCGAAGAGGAAGAAAGCTGGGAGGAGATGCCGCCGGCGATGCCTGACTTTGCGGTGCGCGACCTGCGCTGGTGTCAGGGCAATCTGCAATATCTCAAGCTCATCGGGCTGCCGCGGAAGGCCATGAGCAAGTTTAACATTCTGTTCGCGTTGCAGATGTTCATCGGCGTCGCGGCATTCTTTCTCTTTGTAGTGCTCGCGGCTGTTGCGGCGGCGCTCTGGCCGGCGGACGTCGTGTTTCCGACGCGCTCAGCGCTCGCGT